>WNGJ01000029.1_pt1 | contig 104800 bp, 102 predicted proteins | sample 5400611 | NCBI WGS metagenome assembly WNGJ01 (sample SAMN13153375, study PRJNA577476) | soil metagenome | isolation source: 40 cm soil or saprolite under Garry oak tree replicate 1 | place: USA:California | collected 2016-06-15 | reverse complement strand
GTGTCGCACATCGCGGTGACCTCCGATTGGGACTCTGGCACCCCCTGGTTCAAGCCGGCGTTAAGAGGCTGACCGCCGCCGTTAAAATTCCGTAAAAATTCGCCGCCCGCCGGCGAAACCGGCCGGCCGTCGGCCCAGCCGGGGCTAGACTCCGGGCTCATGCGCCTCCATGCGGGGCCGGCGTGAGATTCACGCTGCTGAAGCGTGTGCTCGTCGGCCCGCCGATGCCGCTGGCCCAGGCCCGCCACGAGCGGCTGCGCAAGCGGGTCGCGCTCGCCGTCTTCTCCTCCGACGCGCTCTCGTCCGTCGCCTACGCGACGGAAGAGATCCTCCTCATCCTCGTGCTGGCCGGGACCGTCGCCCTGCACTACTCGGTCCCGATCGCGCTGGCCATCACCGCGCTGCTCGCGATCGTCACGGTCTCCTACCAGCAGACGATCCACGCCTATCCCAGCGGCGGCGGCTCCTACATCGTCGCCCAGGACAACCTCGGGACGGTGGCGGGGCTGGTGGCGGCAGCCGCGCTGCTCGTCGATTACGTGCTGACGGTCTCGGTGTCGGTCGCCGCGGGCGTGGCGGCCGTGACGTCGGCGTTGCCCGACCTGGCGCCCCACAAGGTGGCGATCGGCGTCGCGTGCGTGGCCGCCATCGCGCTCGCCAACATCCGCGGCGTACGCGAGTCGGGGCGCATCTTCGCCGTCCCGACCTATTTCTTCATCGTGTCGTTCGGCTTGATGATCATCGAGGGCTTCTTTCGGCTGGCCACCGGCAGCCTGCCCAGGACGCCGCCGCCGGACCTGCCCGCGGTGGAGACGCTGACGTGGTTCCTGATCCTCCGCGCGTTCTCGTCCGGGTGCACGGCGATGACGGGGACGGAAGCGATCTCGAACGGCATCCCGGCCTTCCGGCCGCCGGAATCCCGCAACGCCGCCATCACCCTCGGCTGGATGGCCGTGATCCTGGGCACGTTCTTCGTCGGCCTGACCGTGCTCGCGGACCGCCTCGGCGTCGTGCCGGTGCCGGAGGAGACCGTCGTCTCCCAGATCGCGCGCCGTCTGCACGGCACCGGCCTCTTCTACTACGCGATCCAGGCGGCCACCGCCCTCATCCTCGTGCTGGCCGCCAACACCTCGTTCGCCGACTTCCCGCGGCTCTCGTCGCTGCTGGCGCGCGACCGCTTCGTGCCGCGCCAGTTCGCGAACCTCGGCGAGCGCCTGGTCTTCTCCAACGGGATCATGGTGCTGGGCGGGCTGGCCGCGCTGCTGCTGGTCGTCTTCGGCGGCGAGACCCACGCCCTGATCCCGCTCTACGCGGTCGGCGTCTTCATCTCGTTCACGCTGTCACAGTCGGGGATGGTCCGGCGCTGGTGGCATCGGCGCGAGCCCGGCTGGCGCCACCGGCTCGCCATCAACGGCGTGGGAGCGGTGACGACGGGCATCGTGACGCTCGTCATCGCGGCCACGAAATTCACCCACGGCGCATGGATCGTCGTGCTCGTGGTCCCGACGCTGGTGGCCACCTTCATGGCCATGCGCCGCCACTACGACGACGTGGCCGAGCAGCTCTCGCTGGAGGGGCTGGCAGCGCCGCCCGAGCTCCGCCATACGGTGCTGATCATCGTGGGCGACCTGCACCGCGGGGTCGTGCGCGCCGTTCAGTACGCGAAGACGCTGGCGGCGCCGAGCGTCGCCGTGCGTGCCGTCTTCGTGGAGACCGACCCCGCGAAGACGGCGAAGCTGGAGGAGAAGTGGGCGCGCTGGGGACTGGGCGTGCCGCTGGTGATCCTGAACTCGCCCTACCGGTCGCTGCTAAGGCCGCTCGTCGAGTACCTCGACGCGCTGCAGGCGCAGGGCGACGACCACATGGTGACCGTCGTCATCCCCGAGTTCCTGCCCTCGAAGTGGTGGCAGCACGTGCTGCACAACCAGACGGCGCTCCTCGTCAAGGGCACGCTCCTGTTCCGCAAGAACACCGTCGTCGTCGACGTGCCGTATCTGCTGAAGCGCTGAGCCGGGCGCGTCAGTTCTTCAGCCCGTAGAGCCGCCGCGCATTGTCGGAGAGGATCTTCCGCTTCTGCGCGTCGCTCATGTCTCCGCGGTCGCGGATCTCGTCGATCGACTGTGGATACGAGTTGTCCCAGTGCGGGAAGTCGGAGGCGTAGACGATCTGGTTCTCGCCCAACAGCTTCAGCGCCTGCGGCAGCAGCCACTCGTCGGCCTCGCACGAGACGTAGATCTTGCCGGAGCGCACGTAGTCGCTCGGCTTCTTCTTGAGCACGGGGGCTTCCGCCGCGCGCTTGGCGTACTCGTCGTCCATCCGCTCCATCCAGTACGGCGCCCAGCCGCAGCCCGCCTCCAGAAACGCGATCCTCAGATCCGGGAAGCGCTCGGGAATGCCCTCGAAGACGATCGAGGTGATCTGGCGCATCTGGCCGAAGGCGTGTGAGCACGTGTGCGCCTGGATGAACTGCGGGAAGAGCTCGACGCCGGCGCCCCCGAGGTGCGAGCCGGAGGCGTGGATGCCGAGCATGACGTCCAGACGCTGCGCCATCTCGTAGATCGGCGTGAAGCGCGCGTCGCCCAGCACGTGGCCGCCGTCGGCGGCGAGCATGGCGCCGCAGAGGCCGAGCTGGCGGACGCCGCGCTCCAACTCGGCCGCCGCCGCCTCCGGGTCCTGGATGGGCAGCAGCGCGACGGCCTGCAGCCGCGGGCTCTTCTTGATGAACTCCTCGTGCAGGAACGTGTTGTAGGCGCGGCAGATGGCGGCGGCCCACGCGCGATCCTTCAAGAACGACAGGAACAGCCCCGACGTCGGGTAGAGGACCGTGACCTCCATCCCGCCGTCGTCGAGCGCCTTCAGCCACTGCTCGGCGGTGCCGCCCACGCTGCCGAGCGTGCCGAGCAAACGCCTGTCCCAGCCGTCCGCCGGGTAGAGCGGGAGCGAGAGCGGGCGGCGGCGATACGGCTCGTCGAGGTACTTCGCCACCTGCTCGCTGGTCTCGGTGACGTGGCCGTCGGCGTCGACGATGGGGATGTTCATGGGTTGTCCCCCTGTTTGAGAATCTTCTCGAGGCTGCTTTCGACGACGTACCTGAACGTGGCGCGGATCGGCACGTTCTTGGCGCTGAGCGTGTCGGGAATCGGCGGAAACGGCGCGGCCTGCTTGACGGCGTTCACGGCGTAGTCGTCGTAGATCTGGAAACCGGACGATTTCAGAACGTTGACGAAGGCGAGCGCGCCGTCCTTTCTGATACCGAACTCGGCGACGAGCTCCGTCGTCTTGTATTCGCACTGTCGCGTCTGCTCATTCTTGACGCACGGAAAGCTCCATTTCGCCTTGATGGCGCTGCGCACCTTTTCGAGATACTCGGCGTGCTGCGGAGCAGGCGAGTCGAGCGGGATCGACGCGCTCCAGGTCTCGTCATCGTCGCCGGCACCGGCCGCTGCCGTCTCGAGCGAGGCGGCGGACATTGCGAGGATCAGCGTAATGATCAGGAGGACGTGCTTCATTGTCACGGCTTCTTGCACATCACGTTCAGCAGCGCCTGGCGTTTTTCCTCGCGCACGACCTTGAGCGCACGGCGAAACGCGTCGGGCAGCGCGGCGGGGCTCTCCACGCGCTCGGCCCAGCCGCCGGAGGCCTGGCAGACCATCTCGTAGTCCGGCGGCGGGTCCAGCTCGGTCAGGGGCATGCCGGTGCGCTTGGCCCAGCCGTCGGGCGCGTGCGAGATGACCGCGCGCTTCACGGCGTTCCACGCGCGGTTGTTGAAGACGATCCAGAGCACGGGGATGTCGTAGGCGCGCGCCACCCAGTGGGCCGCCGTCGGTGCGCCGAAGATGTAGGCGCCGTCGCCGACGCAGCAGATGACCGTGTGATCCTGCTTGGCCAGCTTGGCGCCGAGCGCGGCGCCCACACCCCAGCCGAGCCCGCCCGACGAGGGTGAGCCGAAGTAGGTTCCGGGCGTGCGGAAGCAGCACTGGCTCGCGTCGAGGTCGTACTCGTTGACGACGATCGTGCGGTCGTCGAGCACGTCGCCCACGCAGCGCGAGAGCCACGGCATCTCGATCGGCGTGTCGTCCTTCAGCGCGCGCGCCCGCGACTCGATGGCCGCGCGCCGCTCGCGGCCCGCCGCGGCCTGCTTGGCGCGCCGCTCCGCCACTACGCGCGGCTCGACCTGCTTGCCCACGGCGTCCGCCAGCGCGGCCAGCGTCAGGCGCGGGGCGCCGGGCAGCGCCACGTCGGCGCCGAAGCCGCGGATCGGGTAGCGCGAGAAGAGCGGGTCCACCGCGACCTGGATCAGGCGCGCGTCGGCGCGCGGCGACTTCAGCGACGGGAACCACGGCACGTCGGATTCCACGACGACGATGACGTCGGCCTCGTCGAGGTACGGCGTGGCGTCGAAGCCGCCGTGCAGGTCGTGGTGCTGCGGGAAGTTCACGTGCGTGTGGAACTGCTCGACGGCCGGCGCCCCGAGCGCCTCGGCCAGCGCCACGAGCGAGGCGACGGCGCCGGGATCGCGCCCCGCCGCCTTGGCGATGATCAGCGGCCGACGCGCCGCCGCGAGCAGCTTCGCGGCCTCGGCGATCGCCTCCGGCCCCGCCACCGTCGCCGTCGGCTTCGGGGCGCGCGAGGTCGGCGAGTACTCGAACGACTCCTGCGCCTCGGACAGCACCTCGCGGGGCAGCGTGAGGTACACGGGGCCCTGGGGCTCGGCGCTGGTGATGGCCAGGGCGCGGTCCACCACCGTCTCCAGCTGGAGGAAGTTGCGGAGCTCGTAGTCCCACTTCACGAACTCGCGAGCGAGCGAGGCCTGGTCGAACGACTCCTGCGCCCAGTGGATCGGGCGGTTGCGCGCGCCCGGCATCCCGGCCTCGGTGATCGGGTTGCGGCCGGCGGTGAAGAGCATCGGGACCCCGACGCGCGAGGCGTTGATGATCCCGGCCAGCGCGTTGGCGGCGCCCACGATGACGTGCACCATGACCGCCTGCGGGCGCCCGGTCACCATCGCGTAGCCATGCGCCATGGCGACGGCGGGCGTCTCGTGCGGCACCGTCACGGGCTTGGGCAGCGCCTGGCCCTGCGCCAGCCGCTTGGCCCACGCCTCGATGAGCGGCGCGAAGTCGGTGCCCGCGTTCGCGAAGAGGTACTCGACGCCGCGGGCGGCGAGCAGCTCGAGATAGGCCTCGGCGGTGGACTCGATCGCGATCTTCTTGGTCATGGTGTCCTCGGAGTCCTCCGACATGGCGCGGCCGAGTGGCCGGCCGCGAAAGTGGCCTAGACTAGCACGGCCGCGCTATAACAGTAGCGGCATGGTCGCGCGCGCCGAGGCCGTCTCCGTCATCCTGCCCGTGCTCAACGAGCGGGACAATCTCGAGCCGCTCCACGCGCGCCTGACGGCGGCGCTCAAGCCGCTGGGCCGCGACTACGAGATCGTCTTCGTCGACGACGGCAGCACCGACGGCTCGTGGGACGTGATGAAGCGGCTGGTCGCCTCCGACCGCGCGGTGAGGCTCGTGCGCCTGCGGCGCAACTTTGGCCAGACGGCGGCCCTCGCGGCCGGCCTCGCCCACTCGCGCCACCCCGTCATCGTCACCCTCGACGCCGATCTCCAGAACGATCCCGCGGACATCCCGCGCCTGCTGGCCGTGCTCGACGCGGGCGACGACGTCGTCTGCGGCTGGCGCCGCGCGCGACACGACCCGTGGTTGACGCGCCGGCTGCCGTCCGCGCTCGCGAACCGGCTCATCCGCTGGCTCACCGGCGTGCGCATGCACGACATGGGCTGCACGCTGCGCGCGTATCGTCGCGACATCCTCGCCGACGTTCATCTGTACGGCGACATGCATCGCTACCTGCCGGTGCTGGTGGGATGGGTGGGCGGCCGCATCGGAGAGATCGAGGTGAGCCACCACCCGCGCGCGGCCGGGGCCTCGAAGTACGGCCTCCTGCGGATCTTCCGCGTGGCGGTGGACCTCCTGAGCATCAAGTTCCTCGGCGACTACGCCACGCGCCCCAACGCGATCTTCGGCGGCTTCGGCCTGGCCAGCCTCGGACTCGGCGCGCTCGCGTTCCTCGTCGTCGCGTACCGCGTGCTTGTGCTGCGCCGGCTGGAACCCACGCCGATGGTCTTCCTGATGATCCTCTTCGTCCTCACCGGCGTGCTCTCGCTCTTCATCGGCTTCCTCGCCGACATCGTGATCCGCGGCTTCTACGAGACGCAGCGTAAACCCGCCTTCTACGTCCGCGAGACGGACGGCATGCAGGGAGTCGAGTAGCGCCCGTGTGCGGGATCGTCGGCTTCGTGCTGGCGCGGCCGGACGGCCGGCCCGAGCAGGCCGTCCTCGAGCGCATGGCCGATCGCATCGCGCACCGCGGCCCCGACGACGAGGGCTTCGTCGTGCGCGGGCCGGCCGCCCTCGGGGTCCGCCGGCTGCGCATCATCGACCTCGAGACCGGCCGCCAGCCGATGACCGGCGAGGACGGCACCGTGTGGGTGGCCTTCAACGGCGAGATCTACAACTACCGCGAGCTCACGAGGCGGCTGACCGCCGCCGGCCACGTGTTCCGCACGCGCTCGGACACCGAGACGATCGTGCACGCGTGGGAGGCGCGCGGCCCCGACGCCCTCGACGACCTCGAGGGGATGTTCGGCCTCGCCGTCTGGAACGACGCGACGCGCACCCTCGTGCTCGCGCGCGACCGCCTCGGCATCAAGCCCGTCTACTACGCGGTGCTCCCCGAGGGCCTCGTCTTCGCCTCCGAGCTGAAGGCGATGTTCGAGCATCCCGGCGTCTCGCGCGAGCTGGACATGCAGGCGCTCTCCGCGTATCTCGCCCACGACTGGGTGCCGGCGCCGCGCTCGATGCTGAAGAGCGTGCGCAAGCTGCCGCCGGGCCACCGGCTGATCTACGCGGGCGGCGAGGCGCGCGTGGAGTGCTGGTGGGATGTGCGCTACGACGGCGGCGAGCCCATGGTCGAGGTGCAGGCCGCGGCCAAGCTCGGCGCCGTGCTCGACCTCGCGGTCCGCCAGCACCTGCTCTCCGACGTCCCGCTGGGCGTGTTCCTCTCGGGCGGGCTCGACTCGAGCACCGTCGCGATGTTCGCCCGGCGCCACGTGAATCGCCTCAGCACGTTCTCGATCGGCTTCGACGACCGCTCCTTCGACGAGTCGACGTACGCGCGGCGCGTGGCCGCCATCCTCGGTACCGAGCACCACGAAGAGGTCCTGGGCCCGAACGCGGCGCTCGATCTGGTCGAGGGCCTGGGCGATCTCGTCGACGAGCCGCTCGGCGACGCCTCGATCCTGCCCACGTATCTGCTCTCGCGCTTCGCGCGGAAGTCGGTCACCGTCGCCCTGTCCGGCGACGGCGGCGACGAGCTGTTCGCCGGCTATCCGACCTACCAGGCGCACCGCGTGGCGCACACCTGGGCGCGCGCGCCCCGAGCCGCCCGCGCGGTAGCGCGCGCGGCGGTGAACCGGATGCCGGTCTCGCACGACAACCTCAGCCTCGACTTCCGCCTCAAGCGCTTCGTGGCCGGCGCCGACCTCGATCTCGTCACGCGCCACGCCGTGTGGATGGGCTCCTACACGCCCGCCGAGCAGCGCGGCCTGCTGACGCCGGGCGCGCTCGCGCGGCTCCCCGACGGACCGTCCTACGCCGAGTGGGAGCGGATGGCGGCGGCGGCGCCGGCGGAGCCCTGGCTCCACCGCGTCCTCTATCTGGACCTCAAGGGCTATCTCGGCGAGGGCGTGCTGCAGAAGGTGGACCGCGCGTCGATGGCGTGCTCGCTGGAGGTGCGCGTGCCCCTGCTCGACCGCCGCGTGGTGGAGGTCGCCGCCGCGCTGCCGCCCGAGATGAAGCTGCGCCGGCTCACCACCAAGCACGTGCTCAAGTGGCTGCTGCGCAACCGGCTGCCCCGCGACATCGTGCGGCGGCCCAAGCGGGGCTTCGGCGTGCCGCTCGCGCGCTGGTTCCGCACCGAGCTGCGGCCGCTCGTGCACGAGGTGTGCGATGAGGGCGCGCTGCGCCGCGGCGGCCTCTTCGAGCCCCGCGCGGTCTCCGACCTCATCGGCCAGCACATGCGCGGCGAGGCGGACCACCGCAAGAAGCTCTACACGCTGCTCGTGTTCCTGCTCTGGGCGCGGCGCCACCGCGTGGCGTAGGCCTCACGCCGCCCGAGGCCGCGCGTCAGGCCTGGCGGCGGTGCGCGCGGCGCGCCAGCGGCTCCGCGAAGCAACACGCGACGACGGCGAGAGCGGCGAGGCTGACGACTTTCGCGGTCTGATAGGACGTCGGCGCGAACTCGAAGACGACCTCGTGTCGCCCGGCGGGGACGTGGACGGCGCGGAAGAGGAAGTCCGCCGGGTAGACGGCCGCCGGAGCACCGTCGACGCGCGAGCGCCAGCCCGGGTGGTAGGTCTCGGAGAGCAGCAGGTACGCGGGCTGCGCCGCCTCGGTGCGCACGACGACGCGGTTGGCCTCGTAGGCGGCGATCGTCGCCTGGCCCGAGGCCGTCCCGGCCACCCGCGGGCTCGCGGGATCCTCCAGCAGGACCGTCGCGCGCGGATCGAAGTCGGCAGCCGTGACGCGCGCCAGCGCCTCTTCGTTGGAGACCACCGCGGAGCGGCCGACGAGGAACGCGCGCGGCAGCGCGCCGAGGTTCTCGTAGACGCGGATCTCGTTGTCGTAGACGCGGCGGAAGCCCGCCCGGCCGTCGTAGGCGTCCGGCGCCCCGGGAAGGACGGCGGGGTTCGGCGCCAGCACGTACTTGACGTTCATGAGGTTCAGCAGCGGCCCGTGACGGGCGGGATCGAATCGGAACGTGCGGATCGTGTTGTCGGGACCGGAGGCGAAGCCGTTCACGGTCCGCTGCAGCTGCGTGTAGCGCTTGAGGTTGAGCACCTCGAAGAGATCCACGTCGAAGAGCCGGTAGGGAAGCTTGGCGTCGGGCGGCATGAACCGGTCCGGCAACGTGGCGGTCACGCGAAACAGCGACGGATCGCCGTGCAGCAGGCGCACCACGGGCGTCTCCGGGTAGACGTGCGCCGTCGGGATCGGCGGGTTGAAGTCGCCGAAGTGCCACCACATGTCGGCGAACGCCAGCACGATCACCGCCGTCCGGAAGGCTCCGGCGCCCATGGCGCGCCGCGCGCGCAGCGCCGCCGCTGCCGCGAGACCGCCGAGCACCACCACGACGCCGACCTGCGCCCAGGCCGCCGCCGAGAGCGATGGCAGCCGGTAGCCCCCGATCGCTTGCATGCCGAGGCGCATGACCACAGGAGTGGCGAGCACGACGATCGCGAAGCCGCCGAGCCAGGCGCCCCAGCGCGCGCGACCGTCCCGCTGATCGGCGAGGAAGCGGTCGTAGCCCAGCGCCGCGGCCACGACGAGCGCGAACCGGAAGAGCAGCCGCAGGCGGCCGTTGTTGGCGAGCCCGATCACCGGCGCATAGTTGACGAGGTTGAAGACGGGCAGCGCGTAGGCGACGCCGAGCGCGCCGAGGGCGAGCACGAGCCAGAAGCCCACGCGCGGCACGTCGCGGCGGCGGCCCCCGGCGTACGCGGCGAAGAACAGCGGCACGAGCCCCGCGTACACCATCATCTCCATCATGTTGTAGCCGCGGAACCAGTAGGTGCTGTGCGCGGGCGTGCCGAAGTAGAGCGGCGAGACGGCCATGAGCGCGGTGGGCAGGTCGCGGCCGATGATCGTCCAGTCGCCGCGCACGCCGTACACCACGGCGGCCGCGGCGTTCGGCGCGGGCTCCGTGCGCGCGCGTCCCTGCATGGGGATCTCCGCGTCACGAATCAGCCCGGCCGTGGGGACGAGCTGCACGGCGGCGACGGCGAGGCCGAGCGCGACCGCCGCCGCGAGCAGCGCCAGCCGCCGCGCGGCGATCGGCGTCGGCCCCGCGCGGAAGCCGCGCCACAGGGCGTAGACGGCGAGCGAGACGAGGACGTGCACGGCGGTCTGCGGATGCCCGCCCATGCCGGCGGCGCCGACGAAGAGGGCGGCGGCGGCCACGAAGCGGGCGCCGCCGCCGGCGAGCAGCCGCTCGGCCGCCCAGAAGAGCCACGGCATCCACATCTCCACGAGCGTGTTCGTGCGCCCGAGCCAGGCGATCGTCCAGCCGCTGAACGCGAAGGCGACGCCGGCGAAGACGGCGGCGCTGCGCGAGACGCCCAGCGCGCGAGCGAACAGGACCATGCCCCAGCCGGCCACCACCAGCGTGATCACGCCCTTGAGGTTGGAGACCATCGGCGGCGCGAACACGCGGCCGAGGACGAGCGCGACCGGCTCGAAGACGGTGGACTGGATGGCGACGCCCGGGATGCCGAGGCCCAGGTAGGGATTCCACCACGGGATCTCGCCGCGCGAGAGCGACGTCTGCACGTGGACGAGCTGCGGGTAGATCTGCAGCCCGTTGTCGACGTGGGTGAGGAAGTTTCGCGGCTTGGTCACGTACGCGCCCGGCGGCACCGCGACGCGGAAGCTCGGATCGACGTAGAAGAATCCGTCGCCGACGAAAAGCGTCTGGTCGACGTAGATGCGCGGGCCGAGGAAGAGGGAGGCGAAGACCAGGAGGCCGGCGACCACGGCCAGGTGCCCGAGGGGGCGGGTCATCCGGACCATAGTACGGCACGGCCTCGCAGTTGGAGTAGAGTTATGGCGCCATGACGACCGGACGCGTGCGCGGCGGCTTCAACCAGTACGGCTTCACCGTCGGCATCCTCATGCTCGACACGCGCTTTCCGCGCATCCCCGGGGACATGGGCAACGCGCAGACGTTTCCGTTCCCGGTGCGCTACCAGCGCGTGACCGGCGCCGATCCCGACCTCGTCGTGCGGCGTGGCGCCGAGGGCCTGCTGCCCGCGTTCGTCGAGGGCGCCCAGGCGCTGGAGCGCGAGGGCGTGGGCGCCATCACGACCAACTGCGGGTTCCTCATCAAGTACCAGGCCCAGCTCGCGCGCGCCGTGCGCGTACCGGTGTTCACCTCGAGCCTGCTGCTGGTGCCCCTCGTGCACCGGATGCTGCCGCCGGGCGGGCGCGTGGGCGTCATGACCGTCAACGCCGGCACCCTCACACCCGATCACCTCACGAGCGCCGGCATCGGTGCCGAGGTGCCGCTGGCGGTGGTGGGGATGGAGACGGAGAAGGAGTTCACGCGGGCGCTGCTCGACAACGAGCTGGAGCTGGACGTGGACCTCGCGCGCGAGGAGCACGTGCGCGTCGCGCGCCGGCTCGTGGCGGATCACCCCGACATCGGCGCCATCGTGCTCGAGTGCACCAACATGCCGCCGTACACCGCCGACATCCAGCACGAGACCGGCCGCCCCGTCTTCGACATCGTCTCGCTCGTGACCATGGTGCACGACGCGCTCGTCGCCGGCCGGCCGCCCCGGCGCGCCTGACGGCGCCGCGTGGCGCCTCTCGTCGCCGGCGTCGACGGCTGTCGCGCGGGCTGGGTGGTCGTGTTGAGCGAGGGCGCGCGCTCGGAGGTCACCGTGGCGCGCGACTTCGCCGGCGTCCTCGGGCTCACGCGCGGCGCCCGCGTCGTCGGCATCGACATGCCGATCGGCCTGCTCGACGCGGCCGCGCCGGGCGGCCGCGAGTGCGACCGCCACGCGCGCCGGCTGCTCGGCCGGGGCCGCGCGTGCTCCGTCTTCAGCCCGCCCGCGCGCTGCGCGCTGACGCGGCCGACCTATCGCGCCGCTCTGTCCGCCAATCGCGCGAGCAGCGCGGCGCGGCTCGGCATCTCGATCGAGTGCTTCTTCCTCTTTCCGCGGCTGCGCGAGGTCGACGAGGCGCTCACCGCGGACCCCACGCTGGCGGACCGCGTGACCGAGGTCCATCCGGAGCTCTCGTTCCGGGCTCTCGCCGGCGCGCCGATCGGGCTGGTCGAGCCCAAGCGCTCGCCCCGCGGCCTGTCGCGCCGGCTCGCGCTCTTGCGCCCCGCCTTTCCGCGGATCGCGCGGGCGCTGAAGGCGCGCGGGTCCGGCCTGGCGCCGGACGACGTGCTCGACGCCCACGCCGTCGCCTGGAGCGCCGCCCGCGTGGCCCGCGACACCGCCGTCTGCCTGCCCGCCCGGCCGGCGCCCCGAGACGCGCGCGGGCTGCCGATGGCCATCTGGTACTGAACCCCCATCAGGAGGATGCGATGCCGATCACCAGCCGCTACCTGTTCACCGCCTCGATGGACGTCGATCCCGCCAAGGATGCGCTCTTCAACGAGGTCTACGACCGCGAGCACGTGCCGACCATTCTGAAAGTGCCCGGCGTGATCTCGGCGCTGCGCTTCAAGCGCCGCCCGCTGGAGATGATCATCGGCGGCGAGCGCAAGAAGATCGTCATCGAGGGCGAGCCGACCTACACGGCGCTCTACGAGCTCGAGGATCCGTCCGTGCTGGTCAGCGCGGAGTTCGCGAAGGCCGTCGAGCTGGGACGCTGGCCGGGCGAGGTGCGGCCGTTCACGAAGAACCGCAAGCACTTCATGTGGGAGAAGATCTAGGGGGCTAACGTCTCGAGGCCAGCCGCTCGATGAGCGCGCGATCGGCCGGCGGAAAGTCGTAGGCGGCCAGCCGCTCGGGCTCCACCCACGCCATCGGCTGACCCTCACGCGGCTCGATGGCACCGGACTCCACGCGGCAGTCGTAGAAGTGGAGCACGACGGTGCGGTCGGGATACTCCCACCGCACCGTCTCCACGAGCTTGCCCACGCCGAAGGTGGCGCCCAGCTCCTCCGTCAGCTCGCGCCGCAGCGCGATCGCCGGCGATTCGCCCGCCTCGAGCTTGCCGCCGGGGAACTCCCAGAGTCCCGCCAGGTGGCTGCCGGTGCGTCGCTGGGTGATGAGATAGCGGCCGGCTCCATCACGGATGAGGGCGGCGGCGACCTCGATGACGAGCGGCACGACTACGACCGTGCTTCGCCGGCGAGGGTGGGAAACGCGGCGCAGGAGCGCCGCATCGGGCAGGGGGCGCAGCGCGGCCGGCGCGGCGTGCACCAGGTCGCGCCGAAGTCCATGAGCGCCTGGTTGAAGTCGTAGCCGCGCCCGGCCGGCACGAGCGCCTCGGCCAGGTCCCACATGCGCGCCTCGCCGCGCAGGTGTTTGAGCCGCCGCGGGCCGAAGAACACGCGGCCGAGCACGCGCCGCACGTTGGTGTCGAGCACGGCCGCGTCGCGGCCGAAGGCGAAGGACAGCACGGCGCCCGCGGTGTAGCGGCCGACGCCGGGCAGCGCGCGGAGCGCCTCGCGGTCGTCGGGCAGGCGGCCGCCGTAGCGCGCGACCGTCTCGCGCGCGATGGCGTGCAGCCGCACGGGGCGGACGTTGTAGCCGAGCGGGTACCAGAGGCGGCGCACCTCGTCCACGTCGGCGGCGGCCAGCGCGCGCAGCGTCGGGAAGGCTCGCAAGAACTGCCGGTACTTCGGGATCACGCGGTCCACCTGGGTTTGCTGGAGCATGATCTCGGAAACGAGCACGCGGTAGGGCACGCGCGTGCGGCGCCACGGCAGGTCGCGTCCGTGGCGCGCGTACCACGCGAGCAGGCGGCGCTGGAACGCGCGGACGGCGGACGGCGGCGGCGCCACGGCGCGCAGTCTAGCACGCGGCGAGTACAATGGACGCCGTGCCAGACCACGAGAGCCTCGCCGAGTATCGTGCCGCGCGCGACGCCGTCGGCGTCGTCGACCGCTCCGACCTCGGCGTCGTCGAGGTCACGGGCCGCGACCGCGCGAAGTTCCTCCACGCGCTGCTGAGCAACGACATCGCCGCGCTGGCGCCGGGCCAGGGCTGCGCCGCCACCCTGCTCGACATCCACGGCAAGGTGCAGGTGACGCTCGTCGTCCTGGTGCTGGACGACCGCATGCTGCTGCTGACACCGCCCGGCATGGGCGAGTCCACCGTGGCCGCGCTCGACCACTATCTCTTCGCCGAGAAGGTGACCCTCGAGGACGTCACCGGCCAGCGCGCGCTGCTCATGCTGGTCGGCCCGGCGGCAGAGGAGACGGCCAAGCGGCTGACGGGCGCGGCGCCGCCGGACGCGCCGTGGTCGCACGTGGCCGCGTCGCTCGATGGTCCGCCCGAGGATATCGACGCGCGCGTCGTCCGCGGCGGCGGCGAGACCGGCCAGCGCGAAGTCTGGCTCGTCGTGCCGGCGACGGCGCGCGAGCGCGCGTGGAAGGCCGCGCTGGCGGCGGGCGCGCGCCCGCTCGGCGCCGCCGCGCTCGAGTCGCTGCGCATCGAGGCCGGCACGCCGCGCTTCGGCGTGGATGTCGATGCCACCGTGCTGCTGCCCGAGATCCCGTCGTCGCACCTGATCTCGCACACCAAGGGCTGCTATCCCGGCCAGGAGGTCGTCGTGCGCATCCGCGACCGCGGTCACGTCAACCGCCATCTCCGTGGCCTGCTGCTCGAGGGCGAGGTGGTGCCGCCGCGCGGCGCCGAGGTCGTCGCCGACGGCGCCGTCGTCGGCCAGGTGACGAGCGCGACGCTGTCGCTCGGACTGCGGCGCGCGATCGCGCTGGCGTTCATCAAGCGTCAACAGGAGCCCGGCGCGCGCGTGCGCGTGAGCGTGGGGGCCGCCACGCTGCCGGCAACGGTCAGCGACCTGCCGTTCGCGCGCTGAGCCCGCCGTGAGCGAGAAGCCGACCGTGAGCGAGAACCGCCTGTCCCGTGAGACGAGCCCGTACCTGCTGCAGCACGCGCACAATCCGGTGGACTGGTATCCGTGGGGCGAGGAGGCGTTCGCCCGCGCGCGCGCCGAGGACAAGCCGATCTTGCTCTCGGTCGGCTACTCCGCGTGTCACTGGTGTCACGTCATGGAGCGCGAGTCGTTCGAGAACCCCGACACCGCCGCCGTGATGAATCGCCACTTCGTCAACGTCAAGGTTGACCGCGAGGAGCGGCCGGACGTCGACCACATCTACATGCAGGCCGTGCAGTCGATGACGGGGCAGGGCGGCTGGCCGATGACCGTCTTCCTCGCGCCCGACGGCACGCCGTTCTACGGCGGGACGTATTTCCCGCCGTCGGATCGCCACGGCCTGCCCGGCTTTCCGCGCCTGCTCCAGGCGCTCGCCGAGGCATGGGTCACCCGCCGCGCCGACGTTCTCGACAACGGCCGCCAGCTCGCCGGCGCCCTCGGCCAGGAGTCACGGCTGCGCGCGGCCGGGACGCTGCTCACGGACGAGATCCTCTTCGCGGCCTTCCAGGGCGTGTCGGCGCAGTTCGACGAGGAGCACGGCGGCCTCGGCGGCGCGCCGAAGTTCCCGCAGCCGATGATCTGGGAGTTCGTGCTGCGCTTCGCGCGCCGCAGCGACAACCCCTACGCGCGCCGCATGGTGCACACGACGCTCGTGAAGATGGCGCGCGGCGGCATGTACGACCAGCTCGGCGGCGGCTTCGCGCGCTACTCGGTCGATCCCCTGTGGCTGGTGCCGCACTTCGAAAAGATGCTCTACGACAACGCCCAGCTCGCGTCGCTCTACCTGCACGCCTGGCAGGCGTTCGGCGATCCCGAGTGCCGGCGCGTGTGCGAGGAGACGCTCGACTACGTGCTGCGCGAGATGACCGATCCCGCCGGCGGCTTCTACTCCGCGCAGGACGCCGACTCCGAGGGCCACGAGGGCAAGTTCTTCGTGTGGACGCCGGACGAGATCCGCGCCGTGCTCGGCGCCGACGCCGACGCGGCCATGGCGTACTGGGGCATGGATCGCGGTCCGAACTTCGAGGGCAAGAGCATCCTCTGGCTGCCGGGCGAGCCGGATCCGGCGCGCGCGGCCGAGTGGCGTCGCCGGCTCTTCGACGCGCGCGAGCGCCGCGTGAAGCCCGGACGCGACGACAAGGTGCTGGCGGCATGGAACGGCCTCATGGCGCGCGCATTCGCCGAGGCGGGGCGCGCGCTCGGCCGCGCCGACTACCTCACGGCCGCGCGGCGCAACGCCGAGTTCGTGCTCGGCTCCGTGCGGGCAAACGGCCGCCTGCTCCGGACGTGGAAGGCGGGCCAGGCCAAGCTCAAGGGCTACCTCGAGGACCACGCGATGGTGGCCGCCGCGCTCCTCGAGCTGTACGCCGCGACCTTCGACCGGCTCTGGCTCGACGAGGCGCGCGGCCTCGCGGACGAAATCCTGCGGCTCTTCTGGGATGAGAGCGTCGGCGGGTTCTTCGACACGGGCTCCGACCACGAGCGCCTGATCGTCCGGCCGCGCAACCTCTACGACAATGCGGTGCCCTGCGGCTCGTCGGTCGCCGTCGAGGTGCTGTTGCGTCTCGCCGCGCTCACCGGCGACGAGCGCTACGAGCGTCACGCGCTCTCCGCGCTGCGCCCGATGGCTGATCTGATGGGACGTCACCCGACGGCCTTCGGCCGCTTCCTCTGCGCGCTCGATTTCCACCTCGGCCCGCGCGTCGAGGTCGCGCTGGTGGCGCCGACGAAGCTCGAGGAGACCGCACCGCTCGCGGAGGAGGTGTTCGGACGCTTCATGCCGAACCTCGTCGCGGCGGGCATGGTGAGCGGCCGTCGCGAGGCTTCGGCCGGCGTGCCGCTGCTCGAGGGCCGTGCGGCCGTCGACGGCAAGGCGACGGCCTACGTCTGCCGGAATTACGCGTGCGAGCTGCCGGTCACCGAGCGCGCGGCGCTCGCCGGGCAGCTCGACGCGCTGCCCAACCGCTGAGCGCGATGAGACATCCTGTGTCAAGCCCGAGGCGCGCCACGGCTGTGCCGGGGCGCGTCCGAGCGATAGCCGGGGGAGTCCGAGGGGGGCATAGCCCCCTTCGCTTGAAGAGGCTGGGGGGCCATATCGGGGCCCCCCACGACGATCGATGAGCCCGACGCGCCGAGCGCTCCTGGCCGTGCTCGCCGTTGCGCTCGTCCCGGTGCGCGCCTCCCCCCAGCTCGACGAGCTGCTCAAGCAGCTGCCCCCGCTGCCCGGCGGCACCCAGCTGCCGTTCCCCCAAGGCGGCGCGCTCGGCGACGTGAAGATCGGCCAGGCGCTCAAGCAGGCGCTCCAGATCGGCATCGAGAACGCGGTCAAGCTGACGGGACGCACCGACGGCTACTTCAAGAACCAGACGATCAAGATCCTCATGCCGGCAAAGCTCAAGACGTTCGAGCGCGGGCTGCGCGCCGTCGGCTACGACCGCCAGGTGGACGACTTGATCTTGAAGATGAACCGCGCCGCCGAGCGCGCGGCGCCGGCGGCCAAGAAGATCTTCTGGGACGCGATCGGCGAGATGACCATCGACGACGGCCGCCGGATCCTGAACGGCTCCGAGACGGCGGCCACCGACTACTTCAAGGACAAGACGACGAGCGAGCTGACCGCCGCGTTCTCGCCCATCGTGCACCGCACGATGGGGGAGGTCGGCGTCACCAGGCAGTACCAGGACCTCTTCGGCCGCGCCCAGAGCATTCCCTTCCTGAGCCTGGAGGCCTTCGACCTCGATCGCTACGTCGTCGGCCGAGCCCTCGACGGCCTCTTCCACATGGTCGGTGACGAGGAAAAGAAGATCCGCGCCAACCCCTCGGCGCGGGTCACCGACCTGCTGCGTGAGGTGTTCGGCCACCGCTGACACCGCGTCGCCTCAGCGAGAGGCGAGATCCCGCGGCGCCGGCGCCCGCGTAGTAGCCGCCGAGGGTGAAGAGGTACGCGGCGAGCACCCAGTGGAATGCGATCGGGATCCCGTGCGTGCGCGAGATGAGCCAGCGGACCAGCATTGCGAGGGCGTAGACGTAGCTGAAGCCGCGGAGCGCGCGGCCGACCCGCGGCCGCGCCAAGAGCCCGGCGCCACGCCACACCTGCCAGTCGATCGTCAGCTGCACGGCCAGGATCAGGATCTGCACCGGCAACAAGACCGGATAAGGCATTAGCCCCGAGTACCACGCGCCCATGGGCGGCAGCCACGAGACTCCCGCGAACGCGGCGAGCGCCTGCCCGGCGACCCGCGCGAAGAACAGCGCGGTGAGGAGGGTGAGCACGAGCGCGGTGCCGGAGGCGTCGCGTCTCACGACGGGACCTCGGCGGGCTCGTCGACGCACCGCACGACCTCGGCGCGGCTCGCGTCGTCCCATGCCGGCGCGATCGGGCTCCACTTGTGCTGCGCCTCGCGGCGCCCGCGCGCGAAATCCGCGCGGCAGAGGCGCTCGGACCAGCCGGCGCGCATCACGAAGAGCCGCGGCCGCTGCAGACGGGCCGAGCCGCGCTTGCACGCGTACTCCATGTTGACGTCGCCGAGGCCGTGGTCGAAGGCGGCCACGAAGTCGGCGAGGGCGCGCCCATCGGCGGCGGGCCGCGGCAGCTCGACGAGCAGGTCGTAGCGCGAGGTCTCCACGTCGGGGACGAGACGGAACTGCCAGACGCCCAGCCCGGTCGCGCGCTCGGCCGCACGCACGGCGTGGAGCACGTGATTGAGGTGCAGCTTCTCGCCCGTGATGTTCACCATGTCGCGGCCCTTGCGCACGAACGCGACTTTCGGCGTGCGCCGGTGGAATCCCTGGACCTCGACGATGTCGTTGAGGTCGTAGCGATAGAGTCCGTTGCCGCCCGTGACGATCACGTAGTAGCGCCGCCCGACCTCGAGCTCGTGAGCGAGCAGGGTGCGTGGCGTCGCCTCCTCGATCGCCTCCTCGGGGACGAACTCGAAGAAGTTGGCGTGCACGGCCAGCACGCCGGCCGCCGAGTGGTCGTCCACGGGAATCGTCAGGCGACCCTCGCTGGCCACGAGCCCCAGGTCGCGGCGCGCGACGCGCGGGCCGAAGTGGGCGTCGAGGTGGCGCGCCTGGATGCCGGCGCTGCCGCCGAGCCAGCACGCGACGAGCGAGAGGTCCGGCCAGCACTCACCGAGGACGAGCCGGCCGTGCCCCTCGACGACGCGCGCCAGCGCGGCGGCGCGCCGTGGATCCGGCGCGAGCCCGGCCGCGAGGGCCGCGCGGAGCTCGCCGGCGCTCACGCCCGCGTGAGTCGTCGGCTCGACGTGATCGACGCCGAGGGTGCCGTCGTGCACCGCGCGCACGAGGGCGGTGGCGCGGCGCGCCGCCGTGTCCGCGAGGCGGAGCAGCGTGCTCGGGTTCGGCATGCCGATCGACGAGATCGAGCGCGCGAGCGCCAGGCGCGCGGCGACGAAGTAGCGCGTCTCGTGGTCGCGGATCAGCGCGGCGGCGTACGGGACCGCGTGCCGCCGGCGGATCGGCCAGGGCAGGCGCTGGAACGTCAGCCCCGTCATCGCTCCGTACGGCAGGCCGCCCGGCGTCACCCCCTCGACGGCCGGACTCACCATCGCGAGCACGTGGCCATCCAGCATCGCGGGATGGTCGCGGAGCGCGTGCACGGTCCACAGCCGCATGAGCGCGGCCATCACGCCTGCCCACGACGCGGTCACCGGCACGAGCTTCGGCTCGCCGGTGGTGCCGCTGGTGGCGGTGAACATGAACGGCGTCTCCGCGGTCAGCACGCGCCGCTCGCCGGCCACGATGCGCGCGACCCACGGGCGGAACGCCTCGTAGTCGCCGATCGGCACTCGCCGGGCGAACTCGGCGGGCGTCGCGCCGGCCGCGAAGGCGTGCTCGCGCCCGAAGGCCGTGTCGGCGTTGTCGCCCAGGAGCCGGCGCAGGACGCGCATCTGGGCGCTGACCGGGTGATCGGCGGCGGCCTGGAAAGCGCGCCGGTGGCGCCACTCGTGGGCGGCGATGGCGTAACGGAGCAGGCGTCCCATGTCATCCCTCCGTCGACAGCTCTCTGACCGTGATCGCGCGCCGGCGCAGGCGCTCCTCCACGACGCGGATGCCGAGGCCGGGGCCCGTCAGCAGCGGGGCCTCGCCCCGGTGGCCGAAGCGCACGCTCTCGACGCTGACGTCCTCTGCGAGCAGCAGCGTGCCGAACGACCCCTCGACGAAGGTGACCTCCGGCAGCGCGGCGGCGAGGTGGCGGCCGGCGGCGGAGAGGATGGCCGTCTCGCCCACCTGACTTCCCACCTGGACGCCGACACCTACCGCGCTCCCGCGCGCGGCGATGGCGAGCGAGCGGGCCAGGCCGCCGCACTTGGAGATGCGCACGTTGAAGAAGTCCGCCGCCTTGGCCTCGATCAGAGCGTCGGCGTCGGCCTCCGTCACCAGCGACTCGTCCACCATCACGGGAACCGGGGTGGCCTGTCGCAGCCGGGCGAGGTCGTCGACGGGCCCGCGCGGTAACGGCTGCTCGACCGCCGCGATCCCCAGTGGCGCCACGGCGTCGAGGACGGCGACGGCGCGCTCGAACGTCCAGGCGCCATTGGCGTCCAGCCGCAGGGTGACGCCCGGGCCGAGCGCCTCGCGCACCGCCGTCACGCGGGCGACATCGTCGTCGAAGCCGACCTTGACCTTCACGTGGCGCATGCCAATGGCCCGCATCCGGCGCGCGTGCTGGACGGCGCGCTCGACCGATCCAGCGGTGACGACGCCGCTGTACGTCACCCGCGTCCGCCTCGGCGGCAACACGCTCGCCATCGGGCGGCCGACGCGGCGAAGCGCACAGTCGAGCATGGCCAGCTCCAGCGCGGCGCGAGCGGCGTTCGGGGCGAGTGCCCCGGCCAGGTACGTCTCCGGTAGGAAGGTGGCGAGACCCGGGAGGTGACCGGCCGGCGGCAGGTCGCGACCGGCCACGCGCGGCCAGAGGTCACGGCCGAGATGCTCGAGCATCGTCTCGACCGTCTCGCCGGTGACGTAGGGGCGTGGCGCTCCCTCGCCGAAGCCCTCGGTCCCCGCGTCGTCGCGGACGCGCACGACGACGGAGTCGGACCAGCGCCGCTCGGTGGCGCTGTGGCTGAAGGCCTCGACGAACGGGATGCGGAGCGCGTAGAGCGTCGCACCGACGAGCCTCATCGCGGCGTCCCCGCCGCGGTCGCGTCGCGGAAGTAGCGCCGCGTGAACACGTTCTCGCGCAGCGTCATCTCGACGATCGTCAGCGCCTCGTCGTCGGTGAACTCGTAGTAGGCGGCGTACGCTCCGAGATCGGCCAGCCCCTGCTCGGCGTGGCGCACGTCCACCTCCGAGTGGTGGGTGAACCACTCGAGCGCCGGGGCCGCCAGCCCGCGGTGGGTCGCCAGCGCCCGGGCCATGCGGCCGGAGACCCGCGAGAGCATGAACTCGAAGGCGACGATCTCGGTGAGCGCGGCCAGCCCGACCTCGCGCAGCGCGCCGTAGAGCAGGGGCTCGGTGACTATCCGTCGAACGTCGTCCGCCGCCCGGGCCTCGACCTCCACCAGCCGGTGTCCGAGCCCGGCGGCCCGGAGCAGATCCTCCAGCAGCGCGGGGTGCGGGCGCTCCGACTCCGCTTCGAGGCCGAGCTCCTCGAGGAGATTTCCGAGGAGGTCGCGGGCCGCCGCGGGAGGCGCGAGCGCGTACAGGAAGGCCACGAGCTGCGGCGACTTCAGATGGGCGCGCGCCACGTTCTCGATGAAGGCGTCGTAGTCCCCGCAGCCCGCTTCCAGCGCCGCGAACTCCGGCGATCCGGTGAAGGCCTCGACCTGCCGTTCGAACAGCGCGCGGACCGTCTTCGTCTCCATGTCGTCCTCCTGTCGATCCAAGGCTGTGCGGGCATAGTCCACGTGACGTGCCAGAGGTTGGAGGCCGTAAAATCAAGGCTTTTCCGAGAATGCAGTCGGGAAGCTGGACATTCGAGGCCCATCCTCTGTACATTCACTGTCGGGTGTACATCAGATGTCCGGGGTGACCTTCCTAGCCGGCGGCGATCGCGCCCTCGCCGAGGCGATCTCGCGCCTGGCCTACTGCAACCCGTTCCTGCCGGAGCGGATCGAGTGCGAGCGCGCGGCGCTGGGCCCCGCCTTCGTGGCCGGCGGCACCCTCTGGCACGCCACCGGCGAGCCCGATCCGATGCCGAACGTGGCCGCGCTCGGCAAGCTCTCGGAGGCGCTGGCCGGGCGTCTGGCCGCGCGGCTCACCGAGGGCGTGAGGCCGAGCGCCGAGGACCTTCAGCTCTACGAGGACGTGGTCGTCTACCTGCTGTTCAGCCGCTACGAGGAAGAGCTCTATCGGCTGCTCGACGACCGCCGCGTGGCGACCGCCCCCGTGGGCTTCTACCGGAAATTCCGCCAGGACGTCGAGCGCTTCCTGCAGATTCCGCGGGCCACGCTGCTGGCCGATCGCGACGTGCCCCACCTGCTGGCCAGCTACTTCCAGATCCGCCGGGCGTTCCACCACATCTTCCGCAACATCATTGGTAACTCGGCGTCGATCGTCCGACTGCGCGCCGCCGTCTGGCAGTCCATCTTCACGCGCGACATGCGGCGCTATCGGCGCTCGCTCTATCAGCGGCTGGGCGACGTCGCCACGCTCATCTGCGGGCCGTCGGGCACGGGCAAGGAACTGGTGGCGCACGCGATCGGCCTGGCGCGCTACATCCCGTTCGATCCCGAGCGCCAGGCGTTCGCCGAGGACGCCGCCGGCGCGTTCTACACCCTGAACCCCTCGGCGCTCTCGCCGACGCTGATCGAGTCGGAGCTGTTCGGCCACCGCCGCGGCGCGTTCACGGGCGCCGTGCAGGACCGCACCGGCTGGCTGGAGGTCTGCCCGCCGCTGGGCGCGGTGTTCCTCGACGAGATCGGCGAGCTCGACGCGGCCGTCCAGGTGAAGCTGCTGCGCGTGCTCCAGACGCGGAGCTTCCAGCGACTCGGCGACACGCGTGACCGGCGCTTTTCGGGCAAGATCATCGCCGCCACCAACCGCGACCTGCCGCGAGAGATGGAGGCCGGCCGCTTCCGCGAGGACTTCTACTACCGGCTCTGCTCGGACCTCATCGTCACGCCCCCGCTCGCCGAGCAATTGCGCGACGCGCCCGCCGAGCGGGGCGCCCTGGTGCGCTTCATCGCCCGGCGAGTTGCGGGCGACGCCGAGGCGGAGAGCCTCGCGCAGGAAACCGAAGGCTGGATCGACGCGCACCTGGGCGCCGGATACCGCTGGCCGGGCAACGTTCGTGAGCTGGAGCAGTGCGTGCGCAACGTGATGATCCGCGGCGAGTATCGGCCGCCGCGCGCGGGCAACCCGTCGGCGCGCCGGCGCATCGCCGACGAGGTGATGGTCGGCACGCTCAGCGCCGAGGAGGTCCTACGGCGCTACTGCACGCTGGTCTACGCGGACACCGGCAGCTACCAGGAGACCGGCCGCAGATTGGGCCTCGATCGCCGGACGGTACGCGAGAAGGTCGACCCCACTCTTCTCGATGAGTTGCGGCGTGATAGCTGAGTCTCGAATTTAGCTTCGTTTCGCCGTTCGCTCCTCTGCGCGGCGCCTGCTCCAGGCTCCTCAGGCCGATTCCGGGCCTCGGCGACTGACGATTCCCGTCAGGCGTGGACAGATTGGACCGACGAATCTGGCATTGCGGAAGAGGGGGTTCGCACCGTAACCCAATGATCCGGCAGAGCGTAGCGGCTGTGGCATCCGCTCTGCATCTCCGAGCGTCGTCATGTGTCGTCTGCCTGTGTCTTCAACGGGTCCCTACTGCCGCGGACGCGCCTCCGCGCACTCGAACGGCTCGGTACAGCCGTCATTCGTGTTGCGGAGGCCGCAATGGGGCGCCACACCCGACTCGTAGCCGTCCTGATCATCCTGATCGCTCTCGCGCTGATCCCGGGGGGGACATCGCTGGCCGGGCGTCGTGACGACGATCGCCGAGGCGCCGCCGCCAAGCTCGAGGAAAAATCAGAGGCCTGGCGGCAGGCGAAATCAGAGGACTCGGACGACGACGACAAGGGCCCGTGGGTCAACGGCGTGTCACCGAAAGTTCGCAAGCGCGTCGCCGGCGGCGACCGCGCGCGTGTCCTCGTTTCGCTGCGGCTGCCGGGCCGCGGTCACGTTCCCGAAGGCCGCCTGACCCACGCGGCCGCGGCCCTGCAGCGCTCCGACATCAAGCAGGTCGGCGGCCAGCTGATGTCGCGGCTGCGCAAGGCCAACTATCGCATCGTGCACCGATACGACTACGTGCCGCTCATCGCGCTCGAGGTCGACGCCGACGCGCTCGCCGGCCTCGAAGGCTCGTCGCTGTGGGTGGACCGCGTCTTCGATGACGCGATCAAGCGGCCCATCCTCGCCGAGAGCGTGCCGCTCATCGGCGCCGATCGCGCGTGGGGTCGCGGGTTCGACGGCAGCGGTACGGTCGTCGCGGTGCTGGACACGGGCGTGGATTCCACGCACCCGTTCCTCCTCGGCAAGGTGGTCGAGGAAGCCTGCTACTCGAGCATGCTGGCCAAGCACAGCACGACGTTCTGCCCCAACGGCGCCGAGGAGCAGGTCGGGCCTGGAGCGGCGGTGCCCTGTCCGCTCGACGCGCAGGGTTGCTTCCACGGCACGCATGTCGCGGGTATCGCGGCCGGCGACGGCGCCACCGCCGGCGTGACGTTCTCGGGCGTGGCTCCGGGCGCCCAGCTCATGGCCGTGCAGGTGTTTTCCAAGTTCATCTCCGTATCCGACTGCGGGCCGTTCAACACGCCGTGCGTCGGCGCGTACACCTCGGACCTCATCGCGGGCCTCGAGCGCGTGTACGCCGTGCATGGCACCCGTAACATCGCGTCCGTCAACATGAGCCTCGGCGGCGGCTCGTTCAGTGCGTACTGCGACGCCGAGCCGGAGAAGGCGATCATCGACACGCTGCGCTCGGCCGGGATCGCCACGGTGGTTGCGTCAGGCAACGACGGCTCGCCGACCGCGCTGTCGTCGCCGGCCTGTATCTCGTCCGCCGTCAGCGTCGGATCCACCACGAAGTCGGACGCCGTGTCGTCCTTCTCGAACGTCGCGCCGTTCATGTCGCTGTTCGCCCCGGGCGAGGACATCCTCTCGTCGGTCACCGGCGGAGGCTTCGCCATGCTGAGCGGAACGTCCATGGCGACGCCGCACGTGGCCGGCTCCTGGGCGATCTTGAAGCAGGCGGCGCCGGCGGCCACGGTGGATCAGACGCTCGCCGCGCTGCAGTCGACGGGCGTGCCCATCACCGACACGCGGAGCGGGACGCCGGTCACCCGACCGCGCATCCGCGTCGACCTGGCGCTGAACCAGCTGGACCCGCCGACGCTGACGGTGGCGGCGGTGACACCCGGCCAGGGGAAGACCGGGACGACGGTTTCGGTGACGATCGACGGTACCGGCTTCGTGACGGGCGCCGGTGTGAACGCGGGCGCGGGGATCACGGTGAGCAACGTCGCCGTCCTGTCCGCGACGCGGCTGACGGCGCGCTTCGCGATCGCCGCCGGCGCGACGCTCGGCGGGCGCAACGTGAAGGTCACGATCCCGAGCGAGATGGCGACGCTGAACAACGCCTTCACCGTGGTGCCGGCGGTGACGCTCAACCTGGCCTACAACGGCAAGCTGCGTGACCGCGTCGGTGGGGGCGATACCGCCCGAACGCCGGACGGCGCCCTCGACGGGACGTTGACGCTGACGCTGAACGCGACCGACGGCCGCACGATCACCGCGCTGCGCCTGCAGAATGCGAGCGGCGGCGTGTGGGACACGACGGCGCCGAACGCCGCGTGGCTGCTGGGCGTGGCCGCCGCGCTGGATAGCCCACTGCTCAACGACGCCACGACCATGGGCGTGAACACGACGTTGACCGACGGCGGAACCCTGCGCCTGTTCGCCTCGGATTATGGCAACGGGCTCGGCTTCGCAGTCGGGCAGCAGCTGACGGTGACCGCGACGTTGTCGGACGGCACGTCGGTGCAGGCGACGACGACGGTGAGCAGCACGACGCCGACCGTGACCGCGGTCACGCCGAATCAGGGGACGTCGGGCTCCGCGGTGTCGGTGACGATCGACGGCAGCGGGTTCGTCAACGGCGCCGCTGTCAGCGCGGGCGTCGGGATCACGGTGAATGGCGTCGTCTTCGTGTCGTCGACGCGGTTGACGGCGACGTTCACGATCGCCAGCGACGCGGGGGGCGGCGCGCGCGACGTGACGGTGACGAGCCCCGGTGGCACCGGCGGGACGCTCGCCAACGCGTTCACGGTGACGACGCCGCAGACCGCCAGGCTGTCCCTCGTCTACAACGGCAAGCTACGGGACAGGGTGGGAGGCGGTGACACGGCCCGGGCAGCCGATGGCGCGGCCGACGCGACGCTGACCCTGACGCTGAGTGCGGTCGGGGGGCGCACGGTAACGGCGCTGCAGCTTTCGAACGGGATCGGCGGCACGTGGGACACCACCGCGCCGAATGCCGCCTGGCTCCTCGGCGTGGCGCTCTCGCTGGACGGGGCGCTGCTGAACAACCCGACGACGATGGCCGTGAACCAGGCGGTGGCCGATGGCGGCAGCCTGCTGCTGTTCGCGTCGGACTACGGTGGGGGTCAGGGATTCGCCAACGGTACGACGCTGACGGTCACCGCGACGTTTTCGGATGGAACCTCCGCGCAGGCCGTGGCGACGGCGACCGCTGCCGTCGTGGTGGGCGCGGTGACGCCCAACCAGGGGACGACGGGCACGACGGTGCCGGTGACGATCGACGGCAGCGGGTTCGTCCTCGGGGCGACGGTGAGCGCGGGCGCGGGTATCACCGTGAGCAACGTCACGTTTGTCTCCTCGGCCCGACTGACGGCATCGTTCGCGATCGACGGTGCAGCGACTGGAGGACCGCGAGCGGTCACTGTGACCAACCCGAACGGCGGCGGCGGAACGCTGGCCAACGGGTTCACGGTGAACGTGCCGGTGCCGGCCACGGTGACGCTGGCCTACAACGGCAAGCTGCGCGACAAGGTCGGCGGGGGTGACACCTTCCTCGGCGGGGATGGCGCGGCCGACGCGACCATGACCCTGACGCTGAGCGCGGCCGGTGGGCGGACGGTGACGGCGCTGCAGCTTTCGAACGGGATCGGCGGGACGTGGGACACGACCACGCCGAACGCCGCCTGGGTGCTGGGCGTGGCGCCCTCGCTGGACGGCGCGCTGCTCAACAACGCGACGACGATGGCGGTGAACGCGACGGTGGCCGATGGCGGCAGCCTGACGCTGTTCGCGTCGGACTACAACGGGGGCATGGGATTCGCGCCGGGCAGGACGCTGACGGTGACCGCGACGTTCTCCGATGGGTCGTCGGCCCAGGCGGTGACGACGGTGACCAACACCGCCGTCACGGTGAGCGCGGTGACGCCCAGCCAGGGGACGATGGGCACGACGGTGGCGGTGACCATCGACGGCGGTGGCTTCGTGAGCGGAGCGATGGTGAGCGCGGGGGCGGGCATCACCGTGAGCAACGTCATGTTCGTGTCCTCGGCCCGACTGACCGCATCGTTCGCGATCGCCAGTGGTGCCATGAGCGGGCCGCGGGACGTGACGGTGACGACCCCGGGCAGTGGCGGAGGAGCGCTGACCAACGGCTTCACCGTGAACCTGCCGGCGGCGGTGACGCTGGCCTACAACGGCAAGCTGCGCGACAAGGTCGGCGGGGGTGACACCTTCCTCGGTGGGGACGGTGCGGCCGACGCGACCATGACCCTGACGCTGAGCGCGGCCGGCGGGCGGACCGTGACGGCCCTGCAGCTTTCGAACGGGATCGGGGGGACGTGGGACACGACCGCGCCGAACGCCGCCTGGGTGCTCGGCGTGGCGCCCTCGCTGGACGGGGCGCTGCTGAACAATGCGACGACGATGGCGGTGAATGCGGCCGTGGCCGATGGCGGCAGCCTGACGCTGTTCGCGTCGGACTACAACGGGGGCATGGGATTCGCGACGGGCAGGACGCTGACGGTGACTGCGACGTTCTCCGATGGGTCGTCGGCCCAGGCCGTGACGACCGTGACCAGCAGTGCCGTCACGGTGAGCGCGGTGACCCCCAACCAGGGGACGACGGGCGCGACGGTGGCGGTGACGATCGACGGCAGCGGATTCGTGAGCGGAGCGAGGGTGAGCGCGGGGGCGGGCATCACCGTGAGCTACGTCGTGTGGGTGTCCTCGACCCGACTGATTGCATCGTTCGCGATCGCCGGCGGTGCCACGAGCGGGCCGCGGGACGTGACGGTGACGAACCCGGACACCGGCGGAGGAACGCTGACCGGCGGATTCACGGTGAACTCGCCGGTGACGCTGACGCTGGTCTACAACGGCAAGCTGCGCGACACGGTCGGCGGAGGTGACACCGCCCTCGCTCCGGATGGCGCGGCCGACGCGACGATCACGCTGACGCTGAACGCGGCGGGGGGCCGCAGCGTGACGGCGGTCCAACTGGTGAACGGGGTCGGCGGAGTCTGGGACACGATCGCGCCGAACGCCTCCTGGGTGCTGGGCGTGGCGCTCTCGCTGAACGGGGCGCTGCTGAACGACCCGACGACGATGGCGGTGACCACCACGGTGGCCGACGGCGGCAGCCTGACGCTGTTCGCGTCGGACTACCTCGGGGGCGTGGGTTTCGCGCCGGGCAGGAACCTGACGGTCACCGCCACGTTCTCCGACGGCACCTCCGCCGTGGGCACCGTCACCACGCCATAGCGCCTCACCGATACGCGCACGGCGGCACCGGCGTCCTGAATGGCGCCTGCGTGAGGTGGCCGCCCGGCGCGAAGAGTCGCAGCTGCTCGGCGGGCGGCGCCGGCGCCAGCCGGCGGCCGCGCAGCGTCAGGTAATAGCCTGCGCGCACCACATCCACTCCCGCGGCGCGTAGATCCGCCTGGCCGCGCAGCGTCGTCGTACGCCGCGACTCCACCAGCGCGCGCGCCGTCGCCGGGCCCACGCCCGGCACGCGCAGCAGCGCCTCGTACGACGCGCGCGTCACCTCCAGCGGGAAGAACGATGGCTGGGCGCGCGCCCACGCCGTCTTCGGATCGCGCTCGAGGTCCAGGTTGCCGTCGGCGCCGAACGCCAGCTCGTGGAGCGCGAAGCCGTACTGCCGCAGCAGGTGCTCGGCCTGGTAGAGGCGGAGCTCGCGCGCCGCGGGGGTGGCCGGCAGGTTCTCGAGCGGTGTGCCCGCGACCGGCTGGAACGCACTGAAGTGCGCGTGATGCAGCAGCCGCCGTCGCTCGAGCCGGTCGACGACCGTGAGGATCTCGCGATCGCGCTCACCGGCGGCGCCCACGACGAACTGGGTCGTGGTGCCGGAGGACGGCAGCGCGCCAGGGCTGCCCCGCCGCGCCGCCAGCAGCCGCCCGGCGTGCTCGAGCTTCGGCAGGAGGTCGCCGGAGAAGCTCTTGTCGCGGGTGAGGCGATGAACGTGGTCGTCGCTCGGCCCCTCCAGATTCACCGAGATGCGGTTGGCGAGACGCGCAGCCTCCTCCACCTGCGCCGGCTCCGCGCCCGGCAGGAGCTTGATGTGGACGTACCCGCCGAAGCCCTCGCGCCGGCGCAGCAGGTCGAGCGTCGCCAGCATGCGATCGGTCGCGCGCTCGGGCCGGCCCGGAACTCCCGAGGTGAGGAAGAGGCCCGAGGCGAGGCCCTTGCGGTGGACGTCCATGAAGGTGCGCGCGGTCTCGTCGGGCGAGATCGACACGCGTGGGACGTTGCCACCGCAGAAGGTCGGACAATAGCCGCACGACAGCGAGCACGCGTTGGTCTGCATCACGCGCATGAGGTTCGTGGAGCCACCGCCTGGCAGCCTGACCGCCGCGATTCCTACCGACGCCAGCGGGTTCTTGCCGACGGGCGCCGGCCCCGCCAGGCGAGATGGGCGGCGCAGCCGTGGAACGCCCTCACGGTCGGCGAGGGCGGAGTCGGCCAAGAGCTCCATCCGGCGGCGCAGGTCCATGCCGGATAGATACCAAACAAACGACGAGTAGTCTAGCCCCGCTCCAGGAAACCCTCGGTCATGGCGTTGACCTCGGGGATGCCCGTCTTCGCGATCGCGTTGATGCGAGCCTTCATTTCAGAGAGCGGCCGGAACGGTTTGGCCAGGAGCATTTGCGCGTGTTCCCTCGCGTGTTTCATGAGGTCGCTTCCGGGCACGATGCGGTGGACCAGGCCCATTGCGCGGGCTTCCTCGGCGCCGTAACGCCGGCACTCGAGGATGATCTCCTTGGCGCGTGCGGGGCCGACGAGGCGGACGAAGCGCGTGGTGGACGCGACGCCGAGCGGCACGCCGAGGTCGACCTCCGGGATCCAGAACTGCGCCTCCGCGGCGGCGATCCGGAAGTCGCAGGCCAGCGTCAGCCCCCAGCCGCCGCCCACCGCGTGGCCGTTGACGGCACAGAGGGTGATCTGCTCGAGGCCCTCGAGCGTCGTGTTGACGCGCTCGAAGAGCCGGCGGAACTGCGACTTGCGCGTGGCCATCGCGTGGCGCCGCTCCTCGGCCGACATCGAGCTCCTCAGCTTGGCGTCGGCGCCGGCCGAAAAGACCGGCGGCGCGCCCGTGACGATCACCAGGCGCACGGCGGCGTCGTCGCGCAGCTCGCTGAAGGCGCGGCCAAGCTCGGTCAGCATGGGGTCGCTCAGCGAGTTGCGGCGATCGGGACGATTCAGGGTCACCGTGGCCACGGCGCCGTCGCGGTCGAGGCGGACGTTGTCGCTCATGCGCGAAGGGATATCATAAGAGCCTCCATGAGCGAGCAGATCGTTTGGCGGCCCACCGCGGAGTACGTCGAGCGCGCGAAGATCACCCGGCTCATGCGGCGCCTGGGCGTGGGCACGCTGGAAGAGCTCCAGCGCCGCTCGGTGGACGACCCGGAGTGGTACTGGCGCGGGGTGATCGAGGATCTCGGCATCCGCTTCACGAAGCCGTTCAGCCGCGTGCTCGACGCCACGCGCGGCCCGGCGTGGCCGCGCTGGTTCCCCGAGGGCCGGCTGAATTTCGCCGACAACTGTGTCGATCGCCACCTCGACGCCGGCCGCGGCGGCAAGCCTGCGATCGTCTGGGAGGGCGACGACGGCTCGAGCCGCACGCTGACGTACGCGGAGCTGGCGGCGGAGGTCAACCGGCTCGCCAACGCCTTGAAAGCGCTCGGCGTCGGCCCGGGCGATCGCGTCGGCATCTTCCTGCCCATGTCGCCCGAAGCCGCCATCGCCACCCTCGCCGTCGTGCGCGTCGGGGCCGTCTACACGCCGTGCTTCTCGGGCTTCGGCGGGCAGGCGGTCGCCTCGCGGCTACAGGACTCCGAGGCGAAGGTGCTGATCACGGCCGATGGCTTCTTTCGCCGCGGCCAGGTCGTGAAGATGAAGGAGACCGCCGACGAGGCGGTGGCATTGTCGCCGAGCGTGGGGCGGGTGATCGTCTACCGGCGGCTCGGCCGCGAGATCCCCTGGAGCGCCGGCCGCGACGTGTGGTGGCACGAGGCCGTCGCCGGAACGTCCGACGCGTGCGCGGCGCTGGAGGTGGAGGCTGACCATCCGTGCCTCATCATCTACACGTCGGGCACCACCGGGAAGCCCAAGGGCGCGGTGCTCACGCACGGCGGATTTCTCCTGAAGGCCGCCCACGACTTCGCGTACTGCCACGACGTCGGCGAGAGCGACCGGCTCTTCTGGCTCACCGACCTCGGCTGGCTGATGGGACCGATGCTGATAACGGGGGCGCTCGCGCAGGGCGCGACCGCCGTGGTGTTCGAAGGCGTGCCGGACTATCCGAAGCCCGACCGTCTCTGGGCCCTCGTCGAGCGCCATCGCGTGACGATCATGGGGCTGTCGCCCACGGCCGTGCGCGCGCTGATGCCGCACGGCCCCGAGCACGTCCACGCTCACGACCTCTCGTCGCTGCGCATGCTGGGCTCCACCGGCGAGCCGTGGAACCCGGAGCCGTACCGCTGGCTCTTCGAGAACGCCGGTAAGACGCGGATCCCGATCAGCAACTACACCGGTGGAACGGAAATCTCCGGCGGAATCCTGGGCTGCTTTCCCATCGCTCCGATCAAACCCTGCTCCTTCACGGGCCCGATCCCCGGCATGGCCGCCGAGGTCTTCGACGACGCCGGCCGTCCCGTGCGCGGCGCCGTCGGCGAGCTGGTCGTGACGAAGCCGTGGCCGGGAATGACGGCCGGTTTCTGGCACGATCCCGCGCGCTACGAGGAGACGTACTGGTCGCGCTGGAGGGACGTGTGGGTGCACGGCGACTGGGCCACGATCGACGAGGACGGCTTCTGGTACATCCAGGGACGCTCCGACGACACGCTCAAGATCGCGGGCAAGCGCCTCGGCCCGGCCGAGGTGGAATCCGTGCTGGTCGGCCATCCCGCCGTCGCCGAGTCGGGCGTCATCGGTGTGCCGCACGCGGTGAAGGGCGAGGCGATCGTCTGCTTCGTCGTGCTACGCCCCGGCCACGAGCCCGGCGAGCCGCTGCGCAAGGAATTGGCCGAGCGCGTCGCGGCGTCGATGGGGAAGGCGCTCAAGCCCGAGAAGGTGCTGTTCACGGGCGACCTGCCCAAGACGCGCAGCGCGAAGATCATGCGCCGCGTGATCCGCGCGACCTACCTCGGCAAGGAGCCGGGCGATCTCTCGTCGCTGGAGAATCCCACCGCCGTCAAGGCGGTGGCCGACGCGCGCTGATTCGCTTCGAGTGTTGAGCGCCGGGGTCAGACGGCGAGCCGATCAGACGGAGCTGGGCGCGTCTCGCAAGTCGGGCACGGGCTGCGTCTCCTCGGTCACCATCGTCGTCGCCCGCACGGAGAACATCGCGAGCAACGCGGCGCCGACGGCGATCCGGAGCCAGCGGGCGCGCGAGAACCTGACCATCACGAAGCCGACCAGCCCGATGGCGAGCGCGATCTGGACGACCGTCATCGCGCTGGCCCACTGGCGCTGCAGCGCGCCGAGATTGGCGCCGGCGCCGTAGCCGACCAGCACATAGGAGGTCGCCCACATCGCTGCGCCGAGCGCGTCGCATACCAGGAACCGGCCGTAGGGGAGCCGCCGTGCGCCGGCCATCGGCGGCACCACTACGCGCGCGCCGATGACGAACCGACCGAAAACGAGCGTCGTCGTCCCTGGCGTCCAGTGGCGGCCGAACCTCGCGAAGACCCGGTGACCTCCCATCCGTCCCATCCAGTAGCTGACGGAATCGGCGATGATCACGCCCGCCGCCGCCACCGTGATGGCCCACGCCGGATCGAGATGGCCCTTGACCGCCAGCCCGCCGATCGTCAGCAGCAACAGCTCGCCGGGAATCGGCAGCGCGGCGCAGTCGAGCGCGACTGCGAGGAACACGACGAGGTATCCGTGCGCCAGGACCAGGCCGGCCAGGAACTCGAAGCTCATGGCTCCTGGAACGAGCAAGCCGAGTACCAGGCCCGTAGTGCTTATAAATGAGGTAGTTACGACTAAGTCCGAGCAAAACCGGAACTGACCAGCGGTCAGTAACTGATCGGCCGGTCAGCCCTTTACCGCTCCGGCAGTGAGGCCAGAGACGTAGTAGTCGAGGAACCACACGTAGATGACGACGATCGGCACGCTCGCCAGCACGGCACCCGCCATCAGCGAGCCCCAGTAATAAATGTCCCCGCGGATCAGGTCCGCGGTGACGCCGACCACCGCCGTCTTGTTGCCGCTCTGCGAGACGAACGTCAGCGCGTAGATGAACTCGTTCCAGCACAGCGTGAAGCCGAAGAGCGCGGCGCACACGACGCCCGGCACCGCCATCGGCAGCACGATGCGCAGCAGCGTCTGCAGCCGGCTGGCGCCGTCGACGAGCGCGCACTCCTCCACCTCGCGCGGGACCGTGCGGAAGTAGCCCATCAGCAGCCACGTCGAGAAGGGCACGAGGAAAGTCGGGTAGGTGACCACGAGCGCCCAGATGGAGTCCGAGAGGCCGAGCCAGTTCACGACCTGCGAGAGCGGCAGGAAGAGGAGCGTGGGCGGCACCAGGTACGTGATGAACACGGCGGTGCCGAAGGAGCCGACGCCGCGGTAGCGCAGCCGCGCCAGGCTGTAGCCGGCCAGGATCGCGATCACGAGCGAGATGCTCATCGCGATCACGCTGACGATCAGGCTGTTCTTCATCCAGATCAGGAACTCGGTGCGCCGGAAGAGGAAATCATAGTGGTCGGTGATCGCCCCCGTCTGGATCCAGAAGGGCACCGCCTTGAGGTTGTAGAGCTCGGCGTTGCGCTTGAACGACGTGACGAACATGAAATAGAACGGGAACAGCGCGAAGAAGACGAATGGCGTCAGGTTCGCGTACGTCAGCGCCGCGCGCAGCCGCCGGGCCCGGACGCTGGCCGCGCTCGCCACCTCAGTCCCTCCGGATGTAACGCAGCTGGAGAAAGACGACCATGGCGAGCATCGGGAAGAGGAAGAGCGAGATCGCCGCTCCCTGGCCGAGGTTGCCGCCCTGCAGGCCGATCTGATAGGCGAGCGTCGCGAACAGGTGCGTGGTGTTCACGGGACCGCCGCGCGTGAGGATCTGCACGATGTTGAAGTCGCTGAACGTGAAGATGGTGGAGAAGAGGATCACCACCGCCAGCACCGGCTTGAGCAGCGGTAGCGTGACGTGCCAGAAGCGCTGCCGGCTGCTGGCGCCGTCCACCTCGGCCGCCTCGTAGAACTCGCGCGGGATCGACATCAGCCCGGCCAGCACTGTGATGGCGAAGAACGGCAGCCCGCGCCAGACGTTGACGATGATCACGGCCGCCATCGCGTAGTTGGTCTGGCCGAGCCAGTTCGGCCCCGGCGCACTGATGAGGCCGAGGCGGATGGCCGTCCAGTTCACCACGCTGTAGAGCGAGTCGAACATCCACCACCAGCCGAGGGTCGAGAGCGCGGTGGGAATCACCCACGGCAGCAGCACGGCGCCGCGCAGCACGCGTTTGAAGCGCACGTCGCGCGCGAGCAGCACGGCCAGCCAGACACCGAGCAGCGTCTTGAGCGTGAGCGCGAAGCCGGTGAAGACGAACGAGTTCTGGACGGTCTGGCGGAAGACGTCGTTGCCGAGGATCTCCCGGTAGTTGGTGAGCCCGACGAACTGGCCGGGCGAGCCGACCCAGTAGTCGGAGAGGCTGAAATAAATCGCCATCCCGAACGGATAGGCGACGAGACAGGTGAGCAGCACGAGCGCGGGCAGGATGAGGCCGTAGCCGAAGACGTGCTCCTGCTCCCGCCACTGTCGGAGCCGCTCGAGGCGGCCACGCCCGCCGCCCAGCCCGGCCGCCTCCAGGGCGCGCTGCGAGACGGCCACGCTACCCGACCTTGAGCTGACCCTTGATCGCGCGCGCGACCTGGTCCTGCGCCCAGTCCATCGCACGCTTGGTTGGCATCCCGTTCACGGCCTTGGCCGTCATGTCGGGCAGGACGAAGGCTTCATCGATGCGCTGGGCCGCATCGCTCGGCTTGGCCGGCCAGCCGCGTGGGTGCGCGTACTCCGCCTCCTTGGGCAGCATCGCGAACTTCGGGTTGCGCGCCCAGATCGGGTGGTCGGCGAAGTGCCGGAGCGGCGGGTGGTTGAAGGCGTTGGAGGCGCCGATCCAGGCGTCGTAGTTCTCCTTGCGGAACAGGAACTGGATGAACTCCTTGGCCACGTCGATGTTCTTGCTGAACTTCCAGACACCGAGCCCGAGGATCGGCACCGCGGAGTGGATGCCAGCCGGCCCCGCGGGGCTCGTATGGTGGTTGATGTCGTCGGCGATCGGCATCTTTTCTTTCAGGGCGGCGTTGTACGGGCTGATCGGGTTGTGGATCCACGAGCCCTTGCCGGAGAGGATGAATCGGTTGTTGGAGGCGTCGTCCCAGGACAGGACCTCCGGCTCCATCGCGTCACGAAAGAGCTCCTTCCACCACTCGATGACTTGCGCCGTCTTGTCGGAGTTGATGGCGGGCGTCTTGCCGTCGGCCTCGATGACCTTCGCCCCGTACGACCACAGCACCGACCACGCCGTCGTGTTCGCGTCCCCGCAGTGGCTGATGGCGATCCCCACCGGGTTGCCCTGCTTCTTGAGCGTCCTGCCGTGGCTCAGCAGTTCCGCCCACGTCTTGGGCGTCTCGAGCCCCGCCTTCTTGAAGTGAGCCATGTTGTAGGTGGCGGGGAAGGAGATCCAGAACCACGGCACGGCCCTCCAGCCCGACTTGGTCTGGTTGGCCTCCGCCGCGAACGGATACCAGCCGCCGTGCTGCTTGCCGAGCTTGTCCACGACGTCGCCCACGTCGGCGAGCTGGCTCTCGAAGAGGAAGGGGATGGCGTCGTGCGTGCGGATCATGTCGTGCCCCGACTGCGACTGCGCCTCGGCGGCGAACTTCGCCATGAGCTGCAGGTGCGCGATGGTGTCCACGCGCACGCTGACCCCCGCCTGCTTGCTGAACGCCTCCGCCTGCTTGCGGAGCTCGTCGTCGGACGCCGGCACGAAGTGGTTCCACGACAGGAAGGTCAGCTCGCGCTTCTGCGCGTAGGCGGGAGGCTTGCCGAGCGCCAGCCACGACCCCATGCCGACCGAGGCGATGGCGGAGGTCTCGAGGAATTGACGGCGGGTTGCTCTCTTCATGGCCACACTCCTGCGAAACCGGGATGGGACGGGTGTCGCGACCGTGGCGGACTAAGTAGCATCGGCCCCCCGCCAAGTCAAACGGCGCCGAGGCTGGTATACTCGCCTCTGGCGCCGTGGGGGGAGGATTCCTGAGAACCGGGTGCGGCCCGGGACCCCTCGAACCTGCTCCGGGTAATGCCGGCGAAGGGAACACGGCGCGAACAGACGCGGCCGCACCCTCGACAGGGAGAGCGGCCGTTTTCGTTTTGATGAAGATCACGGTCAACGGGCGCGAGATGGAGGTCGCCGACGGGCTCAGCCTCGAGGGCCTCCTCACACACCTCGCGGTCAAGCGCGAGTACACCGCGGTCGCGGTGAACCGCGAGATCACGCCGAAGGCGTCGTACGCCTCGGTGGCGCTGCGCGACGGTGACCGCGTGGAAATCGTTCGGCCCATGGGAGGTGGTTGAGATGCACGACACGAACCTCGTGCTCGGCGGCAAGGACTTCACGTCACGGCTCATCGTCGGGACCGGCAAGTATTCGAGCAACGAGATCATGCGCCAGGCGCACGAGGAGTCGGGGGCCGAGATCGTCACCGTCGCCGTGCGGCGCGTGAGCCTGCCCGGTAAGGGCGAGTCGATCCTGGACTTCATCGACACCAAGCGCTTCACGCTGCTGCCCAACACGGCCGGCTGCTACACCGCCGACGAGGCGGTCCGCACCGCGTACCTCGCGCGGGAGGCCGGACTCGGCGAGATGGTCAAGCTGGAGGTCATCGGCGACGCCCGCACGCTCTTTCCCGACGTGCAGGGCCTGCTGGAGGCGACCAAGACGCTCGCGCGCGAGGGCTTCGTCGTCATGCCGTACACGAACGACGATCCGATCATCGCCAAGCGGCTCGAGGATGCGGGCGCCGCGTGCGTGATGCCGCTCGGCGCGCCCATCGGCTCGGGTCTCGGCATCCGCAACCCGTACAACATCAAGATCATTCTCGAGACGGTCTCCGTTCCTGTCATCGTGGACGCCGGCGTTGGCACCGCCTCCGATGCCGCCATCGCGATGGAGCTCGGCTGTGACGGCGTGCTCATGAACACCGCGATCGCGGGCGCCCGGGATGCGGTGGCGATGGCGCGCGCGATGCGGCTGGCCGTCGAGGCCGGCCGGCTCGCCTACAAGGCGGGGCGGATCGGCAAGAAGCTCTACGCGACAGCGTCCTCGCCGATCGAGGGCCTGCCTGATTGGACCAGCTGAGGCTCTGCCTCGTCACCGATCGTGGCCAGGCCCGCGGCCGTGACCTCGTCACCGTCGTGGGCGACTGCCTCGCCGCGGGGCTTCCCGCCGTTCAGGTGCGCGAGAAGGACCTCGCGGCCGCCGAGCTCGCCGTGCTGTGTCGCCGCCTTCGTGCGCCCACGCGCGAGCGTGGCGCGCTGCTGATCGTCAACGACCGCGTCGACGTCGCGCTGGCCACGGGCGCCGACGCCGTCCAGCGCACGGCGGCGTCGCTGCCCCTCGAGGACATTCGCGCGATCGCCGGCGGGCGGCTGCGCGTCGGCGCTTCGGTCCACTCGCTCGAGGACGCGGTCGAGGCGGAGGCGAAGGGCGCCGACTGGGTCGTGTTCGGTCCCGTTTACGACACGCCGTCGAAGCGGCGATACGGCGCGCCGCAGGGGCTCGACGCGCTCGCCAAGGTCGCGGGACGCGTCCGGCTCCCCGTGATCGCCATCGGCGGCCTCACCCCCGCGCGCGTCTCCGAGGTGCGCGCCGCCGGGGCGAGCGGGGTGGCCGTCATTGCCGCCATCCTCGACGCGCCGTCACCGGCCGACGCCGTCCAGCGCTTCCTCGACGCGCTGGCGTCGGCCTGAGGGTTACGCCGTTCGAGCGCCGGCTTTGCCGGCGCATCCTGTTCTGGGGGAGGCGAATCACTCGCTCGACTTCTTGATGTCGAGGATCGGAGGCAGGGCCCCGATCTGGGGCGCCTCCTCCACCTGCGTGATGCGATTCATCCGCGCGACGATGTCGCGGATACGCTCGCCGCCCTCGCGGGCGCGGTCGATCCACTTGGCCTCCTCGCTGTCCGGCGTCAGCTTGCGCGCGGCGAGGCCGAGCCCGCCGAGCACGGCGGTGAGGGGATTGTTGATCTCGTGCGCGGCGGCGCGCGCCAGCAGCGTCACCGCGCGCAGCTGGGCGGCGTCACGGCGCGCGGCCTCGGCGGCGCGGCCCGCCACGACGTCGCCGAAGAGCCGCGCGACGAGCCCGATGCCGACCACGTACAGGACGAGAGTGTGCAGCCACACCGGCGCGAAGAGCGCGGCGCCGCGGCGGCCGAGGATGAGGAAGGTGCCCCACGTGATCGCGTAGACCACGATGGCGAGCGCGAGCGAGTGGCGGAAGCCGACGCCGCCCTCGCGCCGCGCCCACGCGCGCACCGCTGCCGCCGCCCCCACCGTCGCCACGATGCCGAGGGCGCCCGCGACGGCGCCGCCGCCGCCGAGCCAGAGCCGGTAGGCGGCGGTGATCGCGCCCGCGATTGCTCCGGCCAGCGAGCTCTCCACGAGGGTGACCAGCGCGAGCGGAATCAGGCGCGGGTCGATGAAGCGTCCGTCGCCCACCTCGATGCGCGACTTCGTCATCAGGATGGCGAGCAGGGCGAACACCACGCCGTTGACCAGGGGTCGCCAGCGCGCCCGGCGCGGCGACTCCTGCGCGTCGAACCAGCGCCAGGTGTAGGAGTAGAAGATCAGGCCCAGCGCGATGGCGCCTGCCGCCTCGACGACGTGGTGGTAGTCCATGGCGGGTAGAATAGCGCCGGAAAGGAGCCTCCATGACGAAGAACGAGCTGAAGGAGCGCGTGTACGCCGCCATCGACCGCCGCGCCGAGGAGATCGTCGGGCTCGGCGAGCGGATCCGGAAGCATCCCGAGCTGGGCTTCAAGGAGGTCAAGACCGCGCGGCTGGTCGAGGAGACCTTCGCCGGGCTCGGGCTCAAGCCGAAGGCCGGCCTCGCCCTCACCGGCGTGCGCGCCGAGGCGCCGGGTCGCGGGGGCGACGGCCCGACGTTCGCGCTGCTCGGTGAGCTCGACGGACTCGTCGTGGCCGGTCATCCGGAGGGGGATCCGACGACGGGCGCCGCGCACGCCTGCGGCCACAACGCGCAGGTGGCGGCGCTGATGGGCGCCGCGATGGGGCTGCTCGACGCGAGGGCGCTCGACGCGCTCAGCGGCCGCGTCGTGTTCTTCGCCGTGCCCGCGGAGGAGTACGGGGACATCGAGTGGCGCGTGGCGCAGGCGCGCGCCGGCAAGCTCGAGTTCCTCGGCGGCAAGCCCGAGCTGCTCCGGCTCGGCCACTTCGACGACGTAGACCTCTCCATGATGATCCATCTCACGTCGCGGCCCGAGGACGGCAGGACGGGCGTGCCCGCCTCCAACAACGGCTGCATCGTGAAGACGATCCGCTACGTGGGCCGTGCCTCCCACGCCGGCGGGGCGCCGCACCTGGGCGTCAACGCGCTCTACGCCGCGCAGGTCGGCCTCACGGCCGTCAACGCGATCCGCGAGACCTTCAGAGACGAGGACACGATCCGCGTGCATCCGATCATCACCCACGGCGGCTCGCAGGTGAACGTGATCCCGGGCGAGGTGCGCCTGGAGACCTACGTGCGCGGGCGCACGGTCGACGCGATCCTCAACGCGCAGAAGAAGGTGGACCGCGCGTTCAAGGCGGGTGCGCTCGCGCTGGGCGCGAAGGTGGAGATCGAGACGCTGCCCGGCTACATGCCGATGGCCTGCGACCCGGGCATGGCCCGCCACTACGAGGCGAATGCCGCCAAGCTGGTCGGCGCCGAGCACTATCGGCAGATCGGTCACCGCACGGGCTCGACCGACATGGGCGATCTCAGCATGGTGATGCCGATCCTGCATCCCTACGTCGGCGGCGCGACCGGCAGCGGTCACGGCGCGGACTACAAGATCGTCGATCCGCAGCTCGCGTACGTGACGAACGCCAAGGCGCTGGCCGCGATGGCCGTCGACATGCTGGCGGAGGGCGCCGCGGGCGCGCGCGAGGTCCTCAAGGACGCGAAGCCGCCGATGACGCGCGAGCAATACCTGGCCTTTCAGCGCGGGCTGGCGCGACGCGAGACGTACGAGGGGTGAGACGCGGCGCGCTCGGCGTGGCGGCGATTCTGCTCTGCGCCGTCGTCGGCCCGGCACGCGCGCAGGACTCGATCGTCTGTCCCGCCGGTACGCAGCGCGGCACCGCGCAGCGCGCGACCGGCAGTGAGCAGTGGTGCGCGCGGCCCGGCACGAATCCCAGGATCCTGCACGGGCCGTTCGCGTCGTGGCAGCCTGCCGGCGCCATCCAGGTCCGCGGCGAGTATCGCGACGGCAAGCCGAGCGGGACGTGGAAGTCGTGGCACCCGGGCGGCGCGCAATCCGGCGAAGTCACGTTCGTGGACGGCAAGCCCACGGGCATGCTGCTCGGCTGGTATCCGAACGGTCAGGCGAGCTTCGTCGGCGGCTTCCGCGACGGCACGGCCATCGGGATGATGGAGATCTTCGATCCCGAGGGACGCATGCGCGGCGCGGTCGACTTCGGCTCGGACGGCATCGAGCGCAGCCGCCGCGCCTGGGACGACGCCAACCGGGCCATCGACCCGAAATCCTCGGAGGCGACCGCGATCGAGACGCGCGCGGTCCAGTCCTCGCTCCTCATCTATATGGCGCTCATGGCCTCGAGCGTCGTGCGCTGATGCGACGCCTCGCCCTGGTGGCCGTCGTCTTCCTCGAGTGGGTGATGCGCCACACGGGGACCAGGCGCGCGGAGTAGGGGCCCGAGTCACGAGCTGGCTCTCGAAGTGGTATCATTCATGGTATGAGATCTACCATTGATTCTGCCGGCCGACTCGTGATCCCCAAGGATGTTCGACGCGAGGCGGGACTGCGTTCGGGCATGCCAGTGGAAGTCATTGCCCGAAATGGTCGCGTAGAGATCGAGCCCGCCCCGTTGCCGGTCCGCCTGGTGAAGAAGGGTCGGCTGTTGGTGGCCGTGCCTCGCAGGAGGGTTCCCCCGATGACTGCCGAGACGGTGGAGCGTACGCGCGAGCGCCTGCGAGGCGAGCGCGGCTGAGGCGGTGCCGGGTTTCACGCCGGATACGAGCTGCATGGTGGCCGCCGTCTGCGCGTGGCACGAACACCACACCCGGGCGACGGCGGCGATCGGCCGCCGGCTCAGGGGCCGCGAACGGATGATCGTGGCGGCGCCTGCGCTCATCGAGGCCTATTCGGTCCTGACCCGCCTTCCCGCTCCCTACCGTCTCGCGCCGGCCGATGCCCTTGCCGTCCTTCAGAACGGTTTCGTGCGCGGCGCACATCTGGTGGCCCTGCCGGCGACGGCCTATCGCGTCGTGCTCGGCAACGCCCCGATATCGGGCATCGCCGGCGGCAGAATCTATGATGAAGTCATCGGGGCCTGTTGCTTGCGAGGACGAGCGACGACGCTGCTAACGTTCAATGTCGGACATTTCGAGTCGTTCCGCGCGCGCGGTCTGGACGTCGTCGTTCCGGCGGACTGAGAGGTCGATGTACGGCAAGAGCCCCGTCGAGTTCCCGCGGCGCATCGTCTGCCTCACCGCCGAGACGACGGAGATCGCATTCATGGTCGGGGCGGGGGACCGCGTCGTCGGCGTACCGGGCACCGCGCGGCGGCCGGAGGCGGCGCGCGATCGGGCGCGCGTGGGCGGCTTCACCACCTTCCGCACGGATCGGATCCTGGCCCTCGAGCCGGACCTCGTGCTCGGCTTCTCCGATCTACAGGCCGACGTCGTCGCCGAGCTCATCGGCGCCGGCGTGGCCGTGCTCTGCACCAACCAGCGCCGGCTCGACGAGGTGCTGGCCGCGATCCTCCTCGTCGGCGGCGCCCTCGGCTGCGAAGCGGCCGCGCGCGACGTCGTGGCCGACATGCGCGACGAGATCAAGCAGATGCACGAATACACCTCCGTGTGGCCCGATCGCCCGCGCGTCTACTTCGAGGAGTGGATGGACCCGCTCATCGCGGGCATCGGCTGGGTTTCGGACCTGATCGAGGTCGCGGGCGGGCGCGACGTCTTCGCCGACCTGCGCGACCGGCGCGCGGCGCGCGAGCGCGTCGTGACCGCGGCCGACGTCGCGGCACGCGATCCCGAGATCATCCTCGCGTCGTGGTGCGGCAAGCCCGTGGACGGCGCGGCGATCACCGCGCGTCCGGGCTGGGACAAGATCGCTGCCGTCGCCTCCGGCGAGGTCCATGAGATCGCCGGCGAGGACGTGCTCTCGCCGGGCCCCTCGCTCGCGCAGGGGCTGAGGCGTATCCACGAGATAATCCAGCGTTTTCAAGCGCGCTAGGAGCTTGGCGGACCCGCTACAATAATCACGTCTGAAAAATTTGGGGCCGGCCGGCGCCGGCGGTTAGGATTAGGCCCTTCCTGATGACTGAAAATCTCGCTCGGCAACGACCCGAGAGCTTCTTCTCCGACAGGTTCAACGTCACGCCCGGGCTCATGGAGCGCCTGCTCGGCAGTAACCTCGCCGGCCGCGTCGACGACGCCGACATCTACCTCGAGTACCGTGTCAACGAAGAGCTGGTACTCGAGGAAAACGTCGTGAAGCGGGCGTCCCGTCACGTGAGCCAGGGGGCGGGCGTTCGGGCCCAATCCGGCACGCGGACGGGCTACGCCCACACCGACGATCTCGCGGTGCACAACCTCGAAGAAGCCGCGCGCCAGGCGCGAGCGATCGCGGACCGCGCGGGCCAGTCCGGCGTGGTCGCCGTGCCCGGACGCGGTCGCCCCCACGATCTCTATGCCCTCGCCGAGCCGCCGATCGTCACCCAGCTCACGCGCAAGCTCGAGCTGCTCAGGTCCATCGACGCCGCGTGCCGCGCGGCCGACCCGCGCGTGACGCAGGTGATCGTCTCCCTCACGAGCGAAGAAGTCGTCATGCTGATCGCCACCGCCTCCGGCTGGACGGTCGGCGACGTGCGCCCGCTCACGCGGCTGAACGTGACGGCGATCGCCGAGGAGGGCGGCCGACGCGAGATCGGCTCTTTCGGCGGCGGCGGGCGCGTGCCGTTCGACTTCTATCTCGAGGCCGAGCGCTGGAAGCGCTTCGCCACCGAGGCCGCGCGGCAGGCCACGCTGAAGCTTCGCGCTGTGGACGCGCCGGCGGGCGCGATGACGGTCGTGCTCGGGCCGGGCTGGCCGGGCATCCTGCTGCACGAGGCGATCGGCCACGGCCTCGAGGGCGACTTCAACCGCAAGGGCGTCTCGGCGTTCGCGGGCCGCGTGGGCCAGAAGGTCGCCTCCGAGCTCGTGACCGTGGTCGACGACGGCACGATCGCCAATCGCCGCGGCTCGCTGAACGTCGACGACGAGGGCACGCCGACGGGACGCAACGTGCTGATCGAGAACGGCATGCTGGTCGGCTACATGCAGGACCGCCTCAACGCCCGGCTGATGGGCGCGGCGCCGACGGGCAACGGCCGTCGCGAGTCGTACGCGCACCCGCCGCTGCCGCGTATGACCAACACCTTCATGCTCGCCGGCCAGGACGACCCGCGCGACATCCTGAGGTCGGTGAAGCACGGGCTCTACGCCGTGAACTTCGGCGGCGGGCAGGTGGACATCACGAGCGGCAAATTCGTCTTCTCCGCGAGCGAGGCCTACCTGATCGAGAACGGCGAGGTGACAAAGCCGGTGAAGGGCGCGACGTTGATCGGCAACGGGCCCGACGCGCTGACACGCGTGAGCCGCGTCGGTCACGACCTGGCGCTCGACGAGGGCGTCGGCACCTGTGGCAAGGACGGCCAGTCGGTGCCCGTCGGCGTCGGCCTGCCGACGATCCGCATCGACGAAATGACGGTCGGCGGCACGGCGGTCGGCAAGTGAGCAACGTCGACACGACGCTGCTCGCCGACGTCCTCAAGCGCGCCACCGCGCGCGGCGCCACCGCCGCCGACGGCTTCCTGATCGAGGAGCAGTCGTTCAGCGCCTCCGTGCGCCTCGGGCAGGTCGACACGGTCGCGCACTCGCGCGAGCAGCGCCTGGCCCTGCGCGTGTTCTCCGGCCGGGCCTCCGCCGCCGCGTCGACGTCGGATCTCTCCCGCGAATCGCTCGAGCGCGTGGTGGACGAGGCGACCGCGCTGGCACGCGTGACCGCCGAGGACCCGCACGCCGGCCTGCCCGACCCCGCCGAGCTGATCGATCGGGTGCCCGAGCTCGAGCTGGAAGACCACGAGGGTCCCGAGCCGACGCCGGAGCAGAAGATCGAGCTGGCGCGCCGGGCCGAGGCGGCGGCGCTGGCGGCCGACCCGCGCATCACCAACTCCGAGGGCGCAGAGTACTTCGACCGGCGCGCGCGTTATGCCTACGCGACGTCGCACGGCTTCGCGCGCGGCTACAGCACGTCGTCCTTCGGCCTGACCGTCTCACCGGTGGCCGCGAAGGATGGCGAGATGCAGCGCGACGTCTGGTACACGTACGCCCGGCGTCGGCGCGCGCTCGACGATCCCGAGTCCGTGGGTCGGACGGCGGCCGCCCGCGCGCTGCGCCGGCTCGGCGCGCGCAAGGTGAAGACCACCGAGGTCCCGGTGATCTTCGATCCCGACACCGCGGCCAGCCTGCTGCGCTCGGTCGCGGGCGCCGCCAGCGGGCCGAGCCTCTACCGCCGCGCGTCGTTCCTGCTCGAGCGGCTCGGCACGCGCGTCGGCGCGCCCGCGGTGACCATCGTGGACGACGGCCTCCTGCCCGGCGCGCTCGGCTCGCGGCCGTTCGACGGCGAGGGCCTCGCCACGCGGCGGACCGTGCTCGTGGGCGAAGGCAAGCTCGAGTCGTACCTGCTCGACACGTACTCCGCGCGCAAGCTGGGCCTGAAGTCGACACATCATGCGAGCCGCGACGGCGCGGGCGTCTCCGTGGGCACGACGAATCTCATGCTGCTGCCCGGTACGACGCCGCCCGAGGAGCTGATCGGCTCGGTGAAAAGCGGCCTCTACGTCACGGAGCTGATCGGGTTCGGCGTGAACGGCGTGACCGGCGATTACTCGCGCGGCGCCGCCGGGCTCTGGATCGAGGACGGCCGGCTGGCGTTTCCGGTCGAGGAGGTCACCGTGGCGGGGAATCTGCTGGAGATGTTCGACCGCATCGAGGGCATCGGCAACGACCTCGTGCTGCGCGATCGCGTCTCGGCACCGACGCTGAAGATCGCGCGCATGGTCGTGGCGGGCGACTAGATGGTCGTCGACAGCCACTGCCACCTGCACGATCCGGCCTTTCCCGACCCGCTCGACGCGCTGCGCGTGGCGCTGGCCCACGACGTCTGGGGCGTGGTCGCCGTCGGCTGCGACGCCGAGACGAACGCGCGGAACCTCGCGCTCGCGGCCGCGGCGCCGAAAACGGTGTGGGCGTGCCTCGGCTTCCACCCGGACCAGGATCGGCTCACGGAGGCGGACCTCGAGGCGGTGGAACAACAGCTCGCCGAGCACCACTCGCGCGTCGTCGGCGTGGGCGAGGTCGGGCTGCCGTGGTACTCGCTCGAGGGCAAGGCCGACGCCGCGGAGCGCGCGTCGCGCGGCCGCGCGCGCCTCGACCGGCTGCTGGCGCTCGCCGCGCGCTACGACCTCGCGGTCTCCCTGCACGCCCCTCACGGCGCCGCCGTCGGCGCGCTGGAGGCGCTCGAGCGCCATCACGTCGAGCGCGCCGTCTTTCACTGGCACAAGGCTCCGGCCGAGGTCACCCGTCGGATCGTCGACGCGGGCTACTTCGTCTCGGTCACGCCCGAGGTGGTGTACCGCGAGCGCGACCGCGCGCTGGTCGAGCAGGTCCCGCTCGAGTCGCTCCTGGTGGAGAGCGACGCCCCGTGGCAGTACGACGGCGAGTTCGCGGGGCTGCAGTCGGGGCCGTGGCTGGCCGCGCGCGTGGCCGAGGAAGTCGCCAAGCTCAAGCGGGAGCCGATCGAGGACGCGATGTTCCAGCTGTCCACGAACGCCTGCCGGCTGTTCCACCTCGCCTGGGCGTGAGCGCCGAGCGGCACTCGATCGCGCTGCCCGCCGGCAAGCTCTCGCTCGTCCTGCACGCGCCCGAGACACCGCGCCGCGTCCCGTGCGTGATCGCGTGTCACGGGCTCTCCGCCTCGAAGGACTCCGACAAGTACCTGCTGCTCGGCGACGCGCTGCCGGCGGCGGGGCTCGCGCTGGCGCGCTTCGACTTTCGCGGGTGTGGCGAGTCGAGCGGCCGCGAAGAGGAGACGACGATCGCGACACGGATCGAGGACGTGGAGGCGGTGCTGGGGCACCTCGAGGGACACCCGCGGCTCGACGGCCGCATCGGGCTGCTGGGCTCGAGCCTCGGCGGCTTCGTCGCGCTGTTCGTCGCATCCCGGCGGCCGAACGTTCCGGTGGTGACGTGGAACGCGCCCGCGAGCCTGACCGGGCTGGCCAACGACGACCTGCGCGAAAACCGCGGCCTCGGCGTGAGCTTCGCCATCGAGTACATGGAGGGCCGCTACGCGCTGGCGCCGAAGAACGTGGCGCGCCACCTGGTCGTCCACGGCGAAGCCGACGACGTCGTCACGCTCGACCATGGCGTGCAGCTGCACGACCAGGCGGACGAGCCCTGCGATCTGCTCGTGATTCCCGGCGGCGACCACCGCCTGACCGATCCCGCCCATCGCGCCGAGGCGGTGACGGCGAGCGTGGCCTGGCTCAGCCGGTTCCTGGCATGAGCCGCGATCGCCTCCGCGACGAGTTCCTCGAGCTGGTGCGCATCTCCAGCGTGTCCAAGCGCGAAGGCAACGTCGCCAAGCGTCTGACCACGATCCTCGAGGGTATGGGAGCGACCGTGCAGGTCGACGACGCGGGAGACAAGGTCGGCAGCGACACCGGCAACTTGCTCGCGCGTTTTCCCGGCACGGCATCGGACGTCGCTCCGTTTCTCTTGTGCGGCCACATGGACACCGTGCCGCCGGCCGACCACGTCCGCCCCGTCGTCGACGGCGACGTCATCCGCACCGATGGCACCACGGTGCTCGGCGGCGACGACAAGTCGGGCATCGTCGCCATCCTCGAGGCGGTGCGTCTGCTGCACGAGCGCAGGATCCCGCACGGGCCGGTCGACGTGCTCTTCACGATCTGCGAGGAGATGGGTTTGCTCGGGGCCAAGCACTTCGACGTCGGGCGCCTGCGCGCGCGCACTGGATTGGTCCTCGACTGCGACGGCGTGCACGAGCTGATCACGCGCGCGCCGGCCGCCAACCGGATGCAGTTCACCGTGCACGGCCTCGAGGCCCACGCGGGGCTGGCGCCGGAGCAGGGGATCAGCGCGGTGCGGGTGGCGGCGGAGGCGATCGCGGCCATGCGGCTGGGCCGCGTGGACGCCGCGACCACCGCCAACGTCGGCCGCATCGAGGGCGGGCTGGCCAGCAACATCATTCCCAACCGCGTCGTGCTGCGCGCCGAGACGCGCAGTCTTACGCTCGAGGGACTGCAGACGCAGACGCGGCACATGCTCGACTGCTTCGAGCTCGCCGCGTCGCGCCACTCGGTGACCGTCGCGGGCAAGACGACCGCCGCGCGCGTCGAGGCGCACGTCGAGCGCGACTACGAGCCGCTGAGCGTCGCCGACGATACGCGCATCGTGCGCCTCGTGCGCGGCGCGGCGGAGCGACTGATCAAGCCCTTCAAGACGCGCGCCACGGGCGCTGCCTCGGACGCCAACGTGTTCAGCGGGCGCGGCGTCGAGGTGGCCAACCTCGGCTGCGGCATGCGCCAGATCCACACCGTCAACGAGTGGGTGGACGTCAACGACATGGTGGCGACGACGGAGTTACTGGTGGAAACCGTGCGGCTGCACACCGCGGGCGGCGTCGACTAGCCCGATCGAACGTGCCGGTGCCCGAGCGCATTCACATCGTCGGCGCGTCGGGCAGCGGGACGACCGCGCTCGCCGCGGCGATCGCGGCCAGGCACGGCCACCGTCACCTCGACACCGACGATTTCTACTGGCTGCCCACCGATCCGCCATATCGCGAGAAGCGTCCGCGTGGGTCGCGACTCGCGCTCCTTCGTGACGCGCTCGCCGCGTCGCCGCGCTGGGTGCTGTCGGGATCGCTGTGTGGGTGGGGCGATCCGCTGATCCCGGAGTTCGAGCTGGTGGTCTTCCTCGTCGTCCCCTCGGACGTCCGGCTCACCCGACTGCGCGCGCGGGAGATCGCGCGCTACGGCCGCGACGCGATCGCTCCCGGCGGCTCGCGTCACCAGGCGTACGTCGAGTTCCTGGATTGGTGCGCGGGCTACGACGGGGGCGGTCTGGACATGCGGAGTCGGGCCCTGCACGAAGCGTGGCTGGCGGTCTTGCCGGGGCCCGTGCTACGGCTGGAGGGCGATCGCCCGGTCGGCGACCAGCTGAGGCGGGTCGAGCTACACGGCGTACGGTGAGACGAGGCTGCTGGTGACCGTCCGGGCCTCGAGCTCCGGGCAGTAGCTGAACCCCTCCGGCCGTGACGCCAGCAGCGGATCCAGCTCCGGGAGCAGCGCCTCCACGCTGAACGCGGACGGGCTCGCGGCGGCGAGCGCCGCGCACTCGTGCACGCCGAGCATCAGCGTGGAGATCCGCGGCTGCTCGAGGGAGTGTGCCAGCAGCAGGTACGCGGGCTGGTACAGGCTCACCGCACGTTCGACGAAATGCGCGAGCGCGGCCAGCACCGGCGCCGAGTAGCCGGGCCGCGCGGTCAGCAGGAGCATGGCGAGCACGGAGGCGTGCAGCGGCACCCGCCGGAACTCGCGCACGACGATCAGGGTGTGGTCGCCGGGCTCGCTCACCGGCGTGGGCGGCGCCCAGGCCTTTGCGTCGTGGACCGTGTAGACCGCGAAGCGCGTCAGGTCGTCCTGACTGCGGAAGCGTGAGCGTGCATGGACGCGCGCGTCGAAGAGATCGTCGGCGACGGCGATCCCGTCGAGAGGGCCTGCCGACGCCATCGAGCGGTACAGCCTGAGGCCGCGCATCCAGACCGGCCGCGTGCGAAGCATGCGTGCGGCAAGGAGCAACTCGCGTGCCGCCCGGCGGTACCTCGCTTCCTTTGGTCCGGCGCGGAGATGCGCGACATCCCAGATTTTTCAAACGTTCACGTCCGTTCGCGCCCGACGGCAGGCCGTCAGAGGCGTAACGAGGCCGACGCAGCGTTGTAAGGCCGGGATTTGGCGGCGTTTCCGCGCAGCCACCCATCGGTTGGGTAAACTTTTTCACAGAAAAACTCAATCTGCGCTTCGACTTAGCGCGCGCTCGTGTGATGATTTGAGTGAGGAGCCGCGGCACTGTCAGCCGAGATCCTTTACCGGTACGCGAACCTCGTACTCGCTGTGTCGGCGCTCGGCGTCGCGACGCTCATCGTCGCGGCCATCGGACGGCGGCGGGCGTGGCAGCCGGAGCCACTGGGGGTGGTGTTCTGCCTCGTCTTCCTGGCCATCGGCGTCCGGGCGGCGGTCCGGGTCTGGACGGGCAGCGTGGCGGTGGCCACGCCGGCCCTGGTGGTGGTCGACTGGCTGGCGGCGGCGGCCGCGGTGGCGTTTCTGTCGCTCCACGCCCGGTACGGCGTGTTCATCGACAACGCGGAGATGGTCCGCGACTACGCTGAGAAGGATCGCCAGGCGCGCGCGCTCGCGCAGGTCAACGCAGAGCTGCGGCGCCTCGACGAGCTGAAGTCGGAGTTCCTCGCGATGGTGAGCCACGAGCTGCGCACGCCACTGACCGCGATCGTCGGCTACAGCCGGCTCCTCCTGCGCCAGGCGCACGGCACGCTCACGCCGAAGCAGATCGAGTATCAGGAGGCGATCTTCCGGGGCGCGCAGCGCCTGAACGACCTTATCAACGATCTGCTCGACGTCTCGCGCCTCGAGGCGGGACGCATCGAGCTGACGCCCCGCTCCCTCGACCTGCGCCAGGTCGTCGGGCAGGTCGGGACGGTGGTGACCGCGGCCGCGCAGGCGCGTCGCATCCACATCCGCACCGTGCTGCCGCCCGACCTGCCGTCGGTGCAGGCCGATGCCTCGCGGCTGCAGCAGATCCTCGTCAACCTCGTCGGCAACGCCGTGAAGTTCAGCACGCCGGGCGGCGAGATCCGGATCCTGGCCGGCCGGCAGCGCGAGCAGGTGTGGGTGGCGGTGGAGGACGACGGCGTCGGGATCGCCAAGGACGAGCTGGGACGGATCTGGGATCCGTTCTACCAGGTCGAGGCGCCCATGCGGCGCCGCCACGGCGGCTCGGGGCTCGGCCTCGCCATCGTTCGGCGCCTCGTCGAGCTGCACGGCGGCGTCGTCCGCGTGGAGAGCGAGGGCGAGGGCCGCGGCAGCCGCTTCACCTTCACGCTGCCCGTGGCCACGCTGCCCGCCGACACGAGCGCGCAGACGGTTGAGCCACTGCTGCAGCTCGAGCTGGTGCTTGCGGGCCGCGAGGTGCTCGTCGTGGAGGACGAGCGCGCGACGCAGGAGCTGATACGCGCGGTGGTGGAGGATCTGTTGGGTGGCCGCGCGCGCATCTGTGACAGCGGCGAGCACTGCCTGCAGCTCGCGCGCGAGCGTACGCCCGCCCTGGTGCTGCTGGATCTCATGCTGCCGGGGCTGAGCGGTTGGGAGGTCGCGCGGCGGCTGCGCCAGGATCCACGCACCTCGTCGGTGCCGATCATCGCGGTCTCCGCGCTCTCGCGGCCCCAGGAGCGCGAGTCGGCGCTGCACGCCGGCTGCGACGCCTACGTGGCGAAGCCGTTCACGCCGGACGAGCTGGCGCGGCTGATGGCCACGACGCTCGATACCCAGGACGTGACGACGCCATGAAGACGCAGGCCGCGCGCATCCTCGTCGTCGAAGACAACGCCGACACCGCCGCCCTCCTGCGCGATCTGCTCGAGGGCGAGGGCTATGAGGTCGAGACGGCGGCCACCGGCGAGGCGGCCTTCGAGGCCCTCGCGGTGGCGCCCGACATCGACCTGATGGTGCTCGACCTCATGCTGCCCGGTATGAGCGGCTACGAGGTCATCGAGCGCCTGCGCGCGCAGGCGGAGCTGTCCGATCTGCCGATCCTCGTGCTCAGCGCGCTCGGCAGCGCCTCAGCCCGCGTGCGGGGCCTGCGCGAGGGCGCCGACGACTACATGACCAAGCCGTTCCTGCCCGAGGAGATCGTCGCGCGCGCGCGCACGCTGGTCACGCGCAAGCTCCTGGCGCGGCGCACGGGCGAGCTGGAGGCGCTGAGCCGCATCGCGCAGGCCGCGCTCACTGCGCCCAGCCCCGAGCTCCTGCTCTTCCGCTTGGTCGAGATCGTCGTCGAGGTGTTCAACGCCGACGTCGCCGTCATCTACATGCTGGACGAGGCGCGCGCCGAGCTGCGTCCGCGCGCGGCCGTCGGCCTGCCGCCCGGCGTCGAGCCGGCGCCGATCCCGATGGGCGTCGGCGCGGTGGCCACGGCCATCGCCACCCGCGAGCCCGTCCTCATCTCCGAGGGCGCCGGCGGCGTGGGCGAGCCGCTGACGCGCCGCGAGGCGTTCCGCTCGCTGATGGTGGCCCCGCTGGTCGTGGCCGGCTTCCCCATCGGCGTGCTCGAGGTGGCGTGTCGCACGCGGCGGCTCGGCGGTCGCGCCGACCGGCTGCTGCGCATCGTGGCCGATCGCGCGGCGGTGGCCATCGAGCACGCGCGCCTCGAGAACGAGGCGCGCGAGCTGGCCGACGTCGTCCGGCGCATCGGCGAGGGGGTCGTGGTCGCCGACGGCGACGACCGCATCCTCTTCGCCAACCGCGCCTTCCACGAGATGATCGGCGCCAGCGACTCGCTGGTCGGTGTCCGCTGGACGGACTTCCTGGCCGGCGCCCAGGACGTGGCCGTGCTCACCGCGCAGATGCGCGCGCCGTCGTTCCAGGGCGAGGTGCTCCTGCTCACGCGCGCGGGCGATCCGAGGCCGGTGCTGGCCACGCTGTCGGCGGCCGAGCGGCACGACGGCGGCGGCATCCAGCGCATCGGCGTCTTCCGCGACATCAGCCGCGAGCACGAGCTACGCTTCCGCGTGATCCGCGAGCAGAAGTTCCGCACGCTCGGCTCGCTCGCCGCCGGTGTCGCCCACAACATCAACAACCGGCTGACGCCGGTGCTGGGATGGACGGAGATGCTCCAGGAGCGTCTCGGCGCCGACAAGGCGATCGCGCGCGACGAGCTCAAGCACGCGCTCACCGTCATCCACCAGGGCGCCTCCGACAGCGTGGAAACGGTGCGGCGGCTCCAGGAATACTCGCGGCCGGCGCGGGTGAAGGGTCCCGAAGCGGTGCAGCTGCGCGACGTGCTCGAGCAGCTGCTGGCGCTCACGCGGCCGCAATGGGACAACGAGGCCGCGCGGCGAGGCATCCGCTACGAGATCGACCTCAAGGCCGACCCGGCGCCCGCCGTCCTCGCCGTCGCCAGCGAGGTGCGCGAGGCGCTCCTGAATATTCTCGAAAACGCGCTCACGGCCATGCCGCAGGGCGGGCGGCTCACCCTGCACGTGCATGGCGAGGCCGATCGCGCGGTCGTGTCGATCTCCGACACCGGCAAGGGGATGAGCGCCGAGGTGCAGCGCCTGGCCTTCGAGCCGTTCTTCACCACGCGCAGCACCGAGGGCGGCACCGGCCTGGGCCTGAGCCTCGCGCAGGAGATCGTGCAGCGCTACCGCGGCACGATCGCGCTCTCGAGCGGCGAAGGCGCGGGCACCACCTTCACGCTGTCCTTCCCGTCCATCACCGCGGAGGCTGCGCGCACGCCCGCCTTCCTGCCGACGCTCGAGCCGCTGCGGATCCTGGCCGTCGAGGACGAGCCGGACGTACTCGACGTGCTGCGCGCCATGCTCACCGGCGCCGGCCACACGGTGGTCACGGCCGCCTCCGGTCGCGAGGCGCTCGATCTCTTCGAGCGCGAGGCGGTCGATCTCGTCATCACCGACCTCGGCATGCCGGGCATGACGGGCTTGACGCTCGCCCAGGAGCTGAAGCGGCGGCGCGCGGTCCCGGTGCTACTGCTCACCGGGTGGGCCGACGAGCTGGACGCCGCGACGGCGCCGTCGGTCGACCTGGTCGTGGCCAAGCCCTTCACGCGCGAGCGTCTGTTCGAGGCGCTGGCGCACACGCTGCCCGACCGCGTCCGGCCGGCCTGAGCCGGCTCTTCATCCGGACGGCGCCCACGAGCGCGATGAACATCCTCACGGTCAATCTGCTCTTCAGCACGCTCGTGTTCGGGATCGCCGCCAGGATCTACGTCCTCCCGCGCCTTCGCGACTGGGGACGCGAGCGCGTGCTCACCGCGATCCTCGTGCTTCATTCGTTCCGGCACCTCGGCCTGATGTTCCTCGCGCCCGGGGCCGTCTATGTGGGCCTTCCGCCGGCTTTCGCCCGTCCTGCGGCGCTCGGCGACCTCATCGCGGCGCTGCTCGCCCTGGGGGCGCTCGCGGCGGTGAGGCGCCGCGATGAGGCCGGCCGCCTTCTCGTGTGGATCTTCAACGTCGAGGGGTCGCTCGACCTCCTGGTGGCGATCGTCCTGGCAACGGCCAACCGAGCGGCGCCGTACATGGGACCGGCCTACTGGATTCCGGCCTTCTGGGTGCCGGCGCTGCTGGTGACGCACTACATCGCGTTCGTCGTGCTCGTGAAGCACTGGCCGCGCGCGCAGGAAGGACGACGGGCATCACGTTAACGATGCGACCTCGGCGTGCGTTCCTGCTCTGGAGCGCAGCGGCTACGGTATACGTACTACTCTCGCTGGTGGCAGTTCTTCGCGCCGTCCTTGGACTCGCTACGCACGGCCATCCAAACGGGCTGGAGGTTGATGTGGATCTTTGGCCCACTCGCCACCTTGATTTACGGGATGGGTGGCCCGGCCTTTTATCTGGTCGAGACGGTGTTGCTCCTGGCGCTCTCCATCACCGCTAGCACACGTCGAACGCGAGCATCGGCGGCCGTCTTCATCGCCTGCGGTCTTGTCCTGTGGATTGCGTCGGGCGTCCTGGCGATGGTCGTATTGGTTTAGGTCGGTCTGCCGACCGATCGCGGCGGCGCGGCCCTAACGCAGGTGGATCTTGCCGCCGCCGGGTAGCCCGCCCTTGGGATCGAAGCCCGGGGGCAGGGTCGGCGGCACCACGATCTGGGACGCGGCCTCGCGGCGCAGCTCCTCCAGCTCGCGACGGGTGCGTTCGATGGCCGCGGTGGCGCCGGCGGCGAACTTCTCGATGGCGTCGGCCAGCGACGTCGCGTCGATCTCGAAGACGAGCGGCAGCAGGCCCGCCTGCGTCAGCAGCTGGGCTTCGCCGACGTAGACGACCGGGCGGCCGGGGTCGGGCGAGCCGTCGGTCTTGATCGGCGTCATCACGCGCAGGGTCCCCACGCGACGGTCGGTGATCACGTCCTCCCGGTACAGGGAGGTCGGGTCCATTCTGGGCTCGCCGGTCCGCATCTCGGGCGCCATGCCCCTAACGATACCAGACGGCGACGATGACCGCGGCCAGCGCGAGGCGGTAGATGATGAACGGCAGCAGCGAGCGGCGCTTGAGGTAGTTCACCAGGAACCACACGGCGAACCAGCCCGCCAGGAACGAGACGAGCAGGGCGACCAGGATCGGACCCGTGTCGCCGACGCGCTCGCCGGCGCGGATGAGGTGCAGCGCCTCCTTCATCCCCGCGCCCGCGGTGATCGGGATGCCGAGCAGGAACGCGTAGCGCGCCGCCGTCGCGCGGTCGAGGCCGGCGAAGAGCCCGGTGGTGATCGTGATGCCCGACCGCGACGTCCCCGGGACGAGCGCCAGGGTCTGCGCGATGCCGACGACGATCCCCTGGGCCCAGCCGACGTGCTCCAGCGGATCGTCGGGCCGATCGCCGGGATTGGGGTGCGTGCGCCGTGGCGGCGGCGCCGGGCGCGCGTGCCGATCGGCGAGCAGCATCACGAGGGCCCAGAGCGCCGTGGTGCCCGCGATCAGCAGTGGCGCGCGGAAGTTGGTCTCGACGTGCTTGCCGAAGACCAGGCCGGCCACGGCGCCGGGGATCGTCGCGAGCACGATGATCACGCCGAGCCGGCGGTCCAGCGCGCCGCTGAAGAGCGCGAAGATCTCACTGCGGAAGTAGGCCAGCAGCGCCGCGAGCGTGCCCAGATGCAGCGCCGCGTCCACCGCGAGGCCCTGGTCCGGCCAGCCGAAGACGTGAGGCACGAGGATCAGGTGCCCGGAAGACGAGACGGGCAGGAACTCGGTCAGGCCCTGGACGAGGCCCAGGACCAGCGCGTGGGCGTAGCTCACCCGACGATTTCTTCGCCGCCGTCGACGCCGATCACGTTGCCGGTGATCCAGTAGGTGTCGGGGTGCGACAGCACGACGATCGCCTTGGCCACGTCCTCGGGCGTGGTGAGACGGCCACCGGGGTTGCGCCGCCGCGCCTGCGCCATGATCTCCTCGTTCCCGGGGATCTTCTGCAGCGCGGGCGTGTTGGTGACGCCGGCGCGGATCGAGTTGGCGGTGATGCCGCGCGGGCCCATCTCGGCGGCGAGCTGGCGGATGTTGGACTCGAGCGCGGCCTTGGCCGCCGACACCGGGCCGTAGTTCGGCAGCACGCGCGCGCCGCCCGAGGAGGTCATCGCGTAGATGCGGCCGCCGCGCGTCATGAGCCCGCGGCCGACCAGCTCCTGCGTCCAGTAGATCAGGCTGTGAGCCATCACGTCGAGCGTCATGTCCATCTGCGGCTGGGTGACGGCGTCCTTCATCGGATCGGCGATGAAGAGCTTGAGGGTCCCGAAGGCCAGCGAGTGCAGCATCACGCGCACGCGGCCCATCTCGCCGCGTGCCTCCAGGACCTTCTGCATCTCGCCGGTGACATCCGCGCGCTTCTCGTCGTCGGCGGCGTTGACGTTGAAGAAGCGCGCCTCGCGGCCGAGCGCCTTGATCTCGCTCGTGATGCGCTCGACGTTGGGCAGCGTCGCCTTGCGGTCGAGGTGCACGCCGAAGATGTTCATGCCGGCGCGCGCGAGGGCCAGGCTGACCGCCTCGCCGAAGCCCGAGGAGGCGCCGAGGACGAGGGCCCAGCCGTCGAGTCGGATCGGAGCGGCGTCGCCAGTCACGGCGTCAAGTCTAGCATCCGCGTCGACAGCGTCGTAGAATTCGGCCCGCCATGCCGAAGACGGCCGGGATCATCCTCATCGGCAACGAGATCCTTTCCGGCAAGACGGTCGACGCCAACGCCGCCTACCTCTGCCGCGAGCTGCGCGAGCTGGGCGTGGAGGTGCGGCGCGTCGTCGTGATCCCGGACGAGGTGTCGCTGATCGCCGAGGAGGTCGCCGCGTTCAGCAAGGCGTTCGACCTCGTCTTCACCTCGGGCGGCGTGGGGCCGACGCACGACGACGTGACGATCGAGGGCGTGGCCCGCGCGATGGGGGTGCCCGTCGTCCGCCATCCCGAGCTGGTGGCGCTGCTCGAGCGCTACTACCGCGACAAGGTCACCGACGCGGCGCTGCGCATGGCCGAGATCCCGGAGGGCGCGGAGCTGATCACCGGGAACGGGCTGCGCTTTCCCAACGTCGCCATGCGCAACGTCTACGTGCTGCCCGGCGTGCCCGAGATCTTCCGCCGCAAGTTCGACGCCATGCGCGAGCGCTTTCGTGACGCGCCGATCCATCTCAAGAACGTCTTCGTGCGCATCGGCGAGGGGACGCTGGCGGATTACCTCAACCGGCTGCTCGACGGGTTTCCGCTGCTGCTCGTCGGGTCCTACCCGGAGCTGTCGAATCCGGAATACCAGGTGAAGGTGACGTTGGAGTCACGCGACCGCGGGTATCTCGAGCAGGCGCTCGCCGACTTCCTGGGCCGGCTGCCGGGCGACGCGGTCGTGAAGGTCACCTGACGGGAACGCCCCCCGGTGCGCGGGATCCCCCTCGGCGTCGCGGTCGTCGCGGCCGCGCTCTACCTGCTGCGGCTCGGGCACGCGCCGTACGTCGACCCGCCCGAGGGCTTTCACGCCGCCATCGCGCATGAGATGACTCGGCTCGGCGACTGGGTCACGCCGCACGTGAACGGCGTGCGGTATTTCGACAAGCCGCCTATCCTCTACTGGATCATGGCCGGCGCGTTCGCCGCCGCCGGCGTCGGCGAAGCCGCCGCGCGCGTGGGCCCCGCGCTGGCCGCCGTCGGCATCGCCGCCGTCACCGCGCGGCTCGGCTTCATCCTCGGCGGCGGGCGCGTCGCGCTGCTGGCCGGGCTCATGGTCATTGCCAACCTCGGCATGTACCTGTACGGCCGGCTCGTGAAGCCGGACATGGTGTTCATCCTCTGCATCGTCCTGGCCTACACGGGCTTCGCCGTCGCGTACAAGGGCGCCGGGCGCTGGGGCCTCGTCGTCTTCTACGCGAGCCTCGGCGCGGCCACCATGACCAAGGACGTGCTCGGCGCGCTGGGTCCCCTCGTGGTGGTCGGCCTCTTCCTGATTCTCACGCGCGAGCGGCCGCTGGCCCCGTGGGCCCCGTGGTGGGGTGTGCTCCTGCTGCTCGCGCTCGTGGTGCCGTGGTACGCGCTCGTGGAGGCGAGGAACCCCGGCTTCCTCTGGTACACGCTCGTGGACAACCACCTGCTGAATTTCACGCGGCACCGCCTCTTCCCCGACGAGGACGTGCCGCTCGGCACGCTGCAATTCCTCGGCGTGACGCTCCTGGCCTTCCTGCCGTGGTCGCTCGCCACGCCGTGGGCGGTGGCGCGCGCGCTGCGCCGGCCGTGGGAGGACGTGACCGCGCGATTGTGGGTGCTGATCGCGCTGTGGCCGATCGTCGTGATCGGCTTCTTCGCGCTGTCGCCGTTCAAGCTGCCGCACTACGGGCTGCCGGCCCTTCCCGCGCTGGCCCTGCTCGTGGCGCGGCTCTGGGACGAGTCGATCGACGCGGCGCCCGGCTCGCTGCGGCCGCGCGCGCTCATCGTGCCCATCATCGTCGTGTTCGTGCTGGCCGCCCTCGCATTCGGGCTGGCCGCCCTCGATCGGCTGCCGCTGCCCGCCGGCGCGATGGGCAACGTGGACCTCGCCACGCGCAACCTCGCCGCGCGCGGGCAGGTGTCGTCGCCGGCGCCGCTCGAGCCCTACCTGCCGGTCCTGCACACCTGCACCGTCATCTGCGGCGCCGGCGCGCTCGTGCTCGCGTGGGCCGCCTGGCGCCGGCGACCCGCTCTCGGCGCGTGGGCGGCCGTCGCGGTCACGCTGGCGTTCCTGCCGGCGGCGGGCGACGGCATGGCGCTCTTCGCGCGCAGCCGTTCGGTGCGCCCGGTGACGGAGGCGCTCGTGCTGCGTCTGAAGCCGGGCGATCAGGTCATGCACGAAGGGCCGCTCGAGAACAGCGGCTCGGTGCTGCTGGCGCTCGACCGTCCCGTGACGATCGTGAACGGGCTGCAGTCCAATCTCGCGTTCGGCGCGACCTTCCCGGAGGCGCGCGACCGCTTCTGGGACGGCACGCGGCTGGCGCAGGAGTGGCCGAAGCCGGGCCGACGATTCTTGATCACGGGCGTCGGGCCCGAGCGCGGCGTGGTGCGCATGCTGCCGCCGGGCTCCGTGCGCCTGATCGCGAAGGCCGGGGGGCGGTGGCTGTATGCCAATGTTGAAAATTGAGTGGCCGAAGTCGGATGATGGCCCGGTGAGCCGCGCGTCCCGCTACACGCTGAAGGGCGACCCGTACAGCAGCCACTCGGTCATCCTCGACTGGCTCGGCGACGGGCGCGGCCGCCGCCTCCTCGACGTCGGCGCCGCCGACGGGCTGCTCTCGCGCCGGCTGACCGAGCGCGGCTGGAAGGTGACCGGCCTGGAGGCCGATCCCGCGGCGGCGGCGGCGGGCGCCGCGCACTGCGAGCGCATGATCGTCGCCGACCTCGACGCGGGCGTCCCGCCGCTGGAGGGTGGGTTCGACGCGATCGTCTGCGCCGACGTGCTCGAGCACCTGCGCGATCCCGCCGCCGCGCTGGCGGCCGTGCGCCACGCGCTGGCCCCGGACGGCGAGGTGGTGATCTCGATACCGAACGTCGCTCACCTCTGGGTGCGGCTCTCGCTCCTGGCCGGACGCTTCGACTACGCCGAGCGCGGGATCCTCGATCGCACGCACTTGCGCTTCTTCACGCGGCGCACGCTGGTCGCGCTGGTGACCGGCGCCGGGCTCCGCGTGACGCGGCTGACGTCGACGCCGGTGCCACTCTATCAGGTGGTGCCGCCGCGCTGGCACGGGCGCGCGCTGGCGGCCGTCCATGCGCTGAGCGCGCGCAGCGCGCGCGTGATGCCGCGCCTGCTCGCCTACCAGTTCGTCGTCGGGGCCAGGCGCGCGTGAGCCAGACGCGCGCGCCGAAAGTCGTCGTCGTGATGCCCGCCTACAACGCGGGCCGGACGCTGCGCATGACCTACGAGCAGCTGCCGAAGGACACGGTCAACCTCGTGATCCTCGTCGACGACGGCTCCACCGACGCCACGCTGGACGTCGCACGCCAGCTCGGGCTGGAGATCTTCGTCCACAATCGCAACTACGGCTACGGGGCCAACCAGAAGACCTGCTACACCGAAGCGCTGCACGCCGGCGCCGACGTCGTGGTCATGGTCCATCCCGACTACCAGTACGATCCGACCCTGGTGCCGCAGATCGTCGAGCCCATCACGCGCGGCGCGGCCGACGTCGTGCTGGGCTCGCGGCTCAAGAGCGGCTCGGCGCTCGCGCAGGGGATGCCCTGGTGGAAGTTCGTCGCCAACCGGTTCCTCACGTGGGTCGAGAACCGCGCGTTCGGGCTGCGGTTGTCGGAGTACCACACGGGTTACCGCGCGTTCCGCCGCGAGGTGCTGGAGACGGTGAACTTCCGGGCGAACGCCGACGGCTTCATCTTCGACCAGGAGATCATCGCGCAGGTGGTGGCGGCACAGTTCCGCATCGCGGAGATTCCGGTGCCCACGCGCTACTTCCCCGAGGCCTCCTCCGCCAGCTTCCTCGCGTCCACCGTGTACGGCCTGCGCATCCTCGCCGTCGTCTTCTGGTATCTCCTCAGCAAGTGGGGTGTCCGGCGCTCGCGCCGGTTCGACAGCCTCCGCGCCCGCTACACGCGTCTCCGTTGAGAGGGCTCGCGCGCGGGCTGGACGGCGCGGCCCTCGTGCTCGCCGCGCTGGCGGTCGCCGTGCTCGCCGCCGGGCGCGTGCGCCTCGGGGGGGTGACCCTCGAGCGCGCGGAAGATCTCGTCGTCGTGCTGGCGCTGGTCGTCGGCGCGCGGCTGGCGCTGGCGCCCGTCGCGCTGCCCCGCATCTCGCCGCGCGCGCTGGTCGCCGGCGGCGTCGCCATCTACGTCCTCGCCATGGGTGTGGTCGTCGTCACCCGTCACGTGGCGCTGCGCACCCACGCGCTCGACCTCGGCTATTACATCCAGGTCGTGTGGAACCTGGCCCACGGCAACGGCGCGCGGGTCACGCTGCCGCCGATGCACGCGTGGGGCGATCACTTCTCGCCCATCCTTTATGTCTTCGTCCCGCTGGGGTGGCTGGCGCCCGGCGCGAGCGCGCTCCTGCTGGCGCAGACGCTCATCTTCGCGGCCGGCGCGCTCCCCATGGCGGCCTTCGCCGCGCGCCGGCTCGGCGACGCCCGTCTCGGCGCGGGCTTCGCGCTGCTCTATCTCTCGAGCCCGACGCTGCACGGCATCAACGTCCGAGACATCCACCCGGCGGCCTTCGCGATCCCGCTGCTGATCACCGCCGCCTGGGCGGTGGACGCGGGGCGCCCCGCGTGGGCCGCCGTGGCCGTCGTGGCCGCGCTCGCCGGGCGCGAGGACGCCGCGATCGCCGGCGTCGGCTTCGGCGTGTGGCTGGCGCTGGCGCGCCGTCGATGGGCGGTCGGCGCCGCCGTCGCCGTCGCCTGCGTCGCCCTGCTGTGGCTCGACATGAACGTGCTCATGCCGCATTTCCGGGGCGAGCCGTACCCTCATCTCGTCAAGCGCTACGCCTATCTCGGCGAGACGCTGCCCGAGGTGCTCGCCAGCGTGGTCGTACGGCCGTGGCGCTGGGCGCGCGTCGTGTTCACGCCCGAGAAGGCGCTCTACCTGCTCGCACTGCTGGCGCCGCTCGGCCTTCTGCCGCTCGCGGCGCCGGGCGCCGCGGCCGCCGCGCTGCCCGGGCTGGCCGTGAACCTCCTGTCCACCGACGCCTTCCTCTTCCACCACCGCACGCCCTACCAGGCGTTCGTGCTGCCGTTCCTGATGCTGGCGGCGGTCGAGGGCTTCGCCACGCTGCGCGAGGCCGCGTGGTGGCCGCGGCGAATTCCGCGCGTCGCGCCCCTCGTCGCCGCCGGCGTGGTGGCCGTCGTGCTCGCCTCGCGCACGGTGAACGAGCTCGGCGTCAGCAAGTGGGCGCTGGGTCCGGAGCAGCGCGCGGCCCACGCGCTGATGACGCGCGTGCCGCCGCTGATCCCCGTGAGCGTCAACGAGCGGCTGGTGCCGCATCTCGCCACGCGCGCCGAGTGCTACATCTTCCCGGCGGGCGTCGACCGCGCGCAATGGGTGCTGGATCGCGAGTCGAGCATCACGCGCGAGAAGGTGGGCGGCTTCGAGGTCGTCGCGCGCGAGCGGGGCTGGACGCTGCTGCGGCGAAAGTCTTAAGACGCGGCGCGGCCGAGCACGTGCGACGCGTGGTGGTGGACCATGCGCCAGCCGCCATCACTCCGCTCGAAGAGGTTCGTCGCGAGGATCGAGGTGACACCGACGCGGCCGTTCGTCTCGGACAGGATGTTCTCGGTGCAGGTGACCCAGGCGAGGTCGCCGTCGCCCGCCGCCCGCACGTCGGTGAGCGTGAAGCTCATCTCCTGCGTGTTGGCGAAGATCGCCTCCCACGACGCGCGCACGGCCTCCCAGCCGGTGAGGAGCGGCCAGCCCGGGTGCACGCACTTGACGTGCTCGCCGTGCGCCCACACCTCTTCCATCGCGCGCAGGTCGAGCGCCTCGAACGCGCGGTAGAAGCGCGCGTTCGCCTCTTCGACGTCTTTCACGGGCCGGCGTGTTTCACGGGCAGGTGACGACGAGGATGTCGCCCTCGCGCCGCAGGGGCAGGCGCGTGAGCGAGTCGCCGGCACACGGGCCGGCCGTGCAGTAGCCGGTGGCGGGCTCGTAGAGGGCGCCGTGCGTGGAGCAAATGAACGTGCGGCCGTCCTCGGCGAAGAACTCGTTGGGCCAGAGGTCGAGGGGGGTGCCGACGTGGGGGCAGCGGTTGACGTACGCGTGGTATTCGCCGTCGTGATTGACGACGAATCCCTCGACACCGCGCCCGCGGCACTCGAGCCGGAACTTCGTCGTCCGCCCGGGCGTCAGCTCGGCGGCGGAACAGCGCCACTCCGCCGGGGCCGTCATGCGCTGCATGTTACCATCGAGCCATGCCTTCGCCCGCCTCGGCCCTCGCCATCGACGCGCGCGAGGTGGCGAAGACGTTCCGCTCCGGATGGCTCCGCCCCCGCGAGACGGCCGCGCTGCGCGGCGCGACGCTCGCCGTCCCTCGCGGCGCCATCGTCGGGCTGCTCGGCCCGAACGGCGCCGGCAAGACGACGTTCCTGTCGATCCTCGCCACGCTGCTCATCCCCGACCGCGGCACCGTGCGTGTGCTCGGGCTGGACGTCGTGCGCGACTCGATGGCGCTGCGGCGGCGTCTGAACATGGCCAGCGGACGGCCGTCGTTCCTCTGGAGCCTGCGGGTGGCCGAGATCGTCGCCTTCTACGGCCGCCTCTACGGGCTCTCGGGGGCGGCGCTGCGCGCGCGCGTGGACGCCCTGATCGAGCAGTACGAGCTGACGCCGTACCGCCGCGTGCCGTACAGCGAGCTCTCCACGGGGCTCAAGCAGCGCGTCGCCCTGGCGAAGTCGCTCGTCAACGATCCCGAGCTGCTCTTCCTCGACGAGCCGACGCTGGGGCTCGATCCCGACGTGTCGATGCGCGTGCGCGCGCACATCGCGGCCCTGCGCCGCGAGCGCGGCGTGACGATTCTCTTGACGACGCACTACATGCGCGAGGCCGAGGAGCTGTGTGACGAGGTGGCCTTCATCAAGGCCGGCCGCATCCTGGACGCCGGCACGCCCGACGAGCTCAAGCGCCGGATCGGCCTCGGTGACGTGATCGCGCTGCGGCTGGAGCCGGCGGTGCCGGCGTGGCTCGCCGAGGCACCGGGCGTGCTGCGCTGCGCGTCCGCCGACGGCTGGACGAAATGCACGGTGGACGACGCGGAGAAGCGGCTACCCGACCTGCTGCGGCAGCTGTTCGCCGAGGGCGTCACCGTGCGCAACGTGCGCGTGCGCGAGCCCGAGCTGGAGGAGGTGTTCGTTGAGCTGGCGCGCTGACCTCCTCGCGGTGTGGGCGGTGGTCGTGCGCAACGCGCTGATGGCGTCGCGCAACGTGTTCTTCTTCTTCGAGCTGCTCTTCTGGCCGATCGTGGGCGTGGTCTCCATCGGGCTCATGACGAAGTTCCTCGGGATCACCCCGGCGCAGGCGTCGTTCGTCCTCATCGGGACCATCGCGCTGTCCGTCGTCAACGTGTGCCAGCTCGAGGTCGCCTACGCGGTCCTGATGGACGTCTGGTCGAAGTCCATCAAGCACCAGTTCCTGGCGCCCATCGGCATCCGCCACCTCACCGTCGGCTCCTGGGTGGTCGGCATGGTGCGCGGCAGCCTGCTGTTCACGCTGCTGGCGGTGCTGGCCTGGTGGGCGTTCGACTTCCGGGTGCTCGCGGCGGGCGGGGGCGCGGTCGGGCTGTTCCTGTTCGGCTGCTTCCTCAACGCGTGGATCGTCGGCGTGTTCGTCTGCGCGCTCATCACGCTCTTCGGCAACCGCGCCGAGGCGTTCGCGTGGGCCAGCGTGAACCTCGTGCTGGTGCTGGCCGGCATCTACTATCCCGTCTCCGTGCTGCCGGAGCCGGCGGCGACCCTGGCGCGCGCCATCCCGTTGACATACTTCCTCGACGCCTACCGCTCGCACTTCGGCTTCGCCTCGGAGTTCGCGGCGCCGATCGCGACGGGCCTGGCGCTGTCGGTCGTGTACGCGGTCGTCGCGCACCTCGCGTTCTACGCGTCCGTGCAGCGCGCGCGGCGCACCGGGCTGCTCCTCAAAATGTCGGAGTGATCATGGACACCCCCTTCGCCAGGATCTCGCCGTGCACCTTTGCCGAGGTCGTCACGCGCGATCGCGTGATGGATCCGGCGATCCGCCCGCTGTGGCAGCCGATGCCGCGCCTGGCGGGCCCCGCATATCCCGTCGCGTGTCCCGCCGGCGACAACTTGATGCTGCACGTGGCGATCCACCGGGCCCCGGCGGGCTCGGTGATCGTCTGCGCGGCCGGCGACTCCAACTGGGCCATGGCCGGTGGCAACGTCTGCGCCTACGCGCAGCAGCGCGGCATCGCCGGCTTCGTCGTGGACGGCGTCATCCGTGACCTCGCCGAGACCCGTAAGAACAAGTTCCCCGTGTTCGGCCGTGGCGTGATCCCGATCCCCGGCGTGCGCAAGACGGCCGGGCTCATCAACGTCACGGTCGTCTGCGGGGGCGTGACGGTGGCGCCGGGGGACATGGTGATCGCCGACGAGGAGGGAATCGTCGTGCTGCCGAAGGCGCAGGCGGCGGACATGCTCGCCAAGGCGCAGGCGCGCGCCAAGAAGGAAGAGGAGACGACGCTCGAGCAGTGGGTGAAGAATCACAAGGAGCGGATCGACGAAGCGGTGAAGACGCTCGGGATTTAGGGCCGGCGGCGCGGCCCCCCGGCCGCGCCGCCGCCTCATGGGGGGCCTCGAAGGGCCCCCCATACCCCCCAAACGTTCGGAGCGCCCCGGGGTGAACCCGGGCGCTCCTCTACCCCGCCTAACGACACTCGCCTGCGACGAGACAATCGGCGAAGTCGCGATCGCGGCCGAGTTGCAGCAGCAGACGCGCCACCACACCGGTGTCCGTGAAGTCGGTGAAGATCCCGTCGACGCCCAGCTCGAAGAACATGAGGATCTCGCTCACCGGGTTGGCGTGGTAGTTCGCGGCCAGTCGCTTGGGCTCGTTACGGAACGTCCACGTGTGCACGAGCAGGCCGTGCCGGTGGGCGCGCGCGACGAGGTCGGTCGGCCGGAGCAGGGCACGGTCCGATTCGTCGATCTTGCCGTCGCCGTTCTCGTCGCCCACGTGGCCGTCGCCGTTGAGATCGACGGCGGCCGTGCTGACGATGTAGCGCTTCCAGGGGCCGATGCCGTCGGCATAGGTCTTGACCTCGCGCAGCCCCTCGTCGGTGGTGAGGAATTCGAAGCGGCGCGCCAGCAGCCGCGGATCCCCCGACGCCGTCCAGTCGTACGGCCGGTCGAACGGCGCCGTGAAATCGAGAGTGCCGTCGGGGTTGACGTCGTTGGCGTCGATCAGCTGGATCGACCGGTTGTTCGTCAGCTGCCGCAGCTTCTTGAGGCTCGAAGGCTCGAACGACTGCAGGAAGACGGGGGAGTCACGCCGATCCCAGCCGGCGGCGCGAAGGGTGCGCGCGAGGCGACCCTCGAGCGGCAAGCCGAGGGACTCGTGGTAGGTCGGGTGCTTGGTCTCGGGATAGATGCCGATGGTGCGGCCCTTCTCGCGCGACTTCCGCTTGACGAGGTCGATGATCTCCTCGAGGGTCGGGATCTCGAAGCGGCCGTTGAACTGCTGTGGGCGGTCGGCGAAGGGCTGCACGGCACGCAGCGTCTTGATCTCCCGCAGCGTGAAGTCCGAGGCGAACCAGCCCTCTTCCGTGGCGCCGTCGATGGTGGCGGCGCGCCGGCGGCCGGCGAATTCCGGGCGCCGGCTCACGTCGGTGGTCGCGATCAGGTTGGGCTCGTGGCGCGCGATCAGGTGGCCGTCCTTCGTCGCCACGAGGTCCGGCTCGACAAAATCGGCGCCCAGCTCGATGGCGAGCGCGTAGCCTTCCAGCGTGTGGTCGGGCAGGTAGCCCGCGGTGCCGCGATGGCCGATGACGAGCGGCGCGTCGCGCCGCGACTCGGCGAGGGCGGGAGCGGCGACGGCGAGGACGGCGAGCGTCAGGAGCAGGCTCAGGAAACGGACGCAGGCGCGCATGGTCACACCTCCCGGCGGAATGAGCTGCGCTCGGGAGTGTGCGCCAGCGCCGCCTACATTGCCATGACGCTTTGCGGTCTCTACTGCGACAGGTGCTTGGCGACTTTGGCGTCGAGCGTCGCGCGCGGCGCTGCGCCGATCACCGTGTCCACCACCCGCCCGTCCTTGACGAACAGGATGGTCGGGATCGAGCGGACCCCGTAGCGCGCGGCCAGCGCCGGCTCGTCGTCCACGTTCACCTTCGCCACGCGCACGCGGCCCGCCTGGTCGCGCTCCAGCGCGTCCAGCACCGGGGCGATCGCGCGGCAGGGACCGCACCAGGTCGCCCAGAAATCGACGAGCAGCAGCTCGTCGGTGGTCGCCAGGGTCTCGTCGAACGTCGCTTCGGTCAGGGTCATGCCGACTCTCCTTCTCACGCCTTCAGATGCCGGAGCGAGCGGGAGAGATTCGCCCGGGCCCGCGCCTCCAGGCGCTCGGCAAACCAGGGTGTGCCGTAGATCGACGCGCGGTCGAGGAAGCCGCTCAACACTCGGGCGCGCCCCTCGCGGTAGGCGTCCTCGGGCACCCAGCCGTACTCGAATCGGATCTGCCGCTCGTACTCGGCGAAGCGCGTCTCGTCGGCGCCGAGGATCGACAGGTCGACGTCCACGAGCAGCCGCGCGTCGGCGCCCGCGGGGACGCCCTGGTGCTTCGTGGCCATCACGAGCGCGTGAACCCGGGCGCCGGCGGCCGCGTCCACGCTGGCGCCGCGCATCGACTCCTGCGCCCAGCGCGCGCTCTGCGCCTCGTTGTCGTGGGCGTGGGTGTCGTAGATCGCGTCGTGAAACCACAGGGCCAGCTCGACTTCGGCGAGGTGCTCGGCCAGGCCGGACGCCGGCTCCAGCGCCGCGAAGCATTCGTGCAGGTGCTGTTGCGTGTGATACGCGCGGTGCGGCTCGGCGTAGCGCGCCAGGAGCTGCGACCGCAGACCCTCGGGCGCCGCGGCGCCCAGCGCTCGCCAGGCGCCCTCCCAGTTACCCGACGACGTCAAAGGTCCCGCGCTCACGCCGCTACGGCCAGACCTGCGCGTACGCCAGCCGCGCGCGCTCGCTCATCGGGAAGTGGGCGTCATACTCCGCCCGCAGCGTCTTCATGTGGTCGGAGGCGATGAAGCGCCGGTAGGTCGCCTCGTCCTGCAGCTCGTACACGGTCATGTACTGGTACTTGTCGTCGCCGTCGATGAGCTTGTACCGGTGGGCGCTGACCATTCCCGCAAACTGCAGCGCCTGGGGCACGTGCTCCTCGTTGTACCAGCGGTTGAACGCGGCCGCCTTGTCGGACGGGATGGTGGCCTTCACCATGAACAGGATCGTCGCCATGCGCGAGACTCCCGGATGCCTGTTGCGAGCGGTCTAGTCGATGAGGCCGATCTTCACGCGGCGGTTGTGGCGGCCCTTGTTGTCGATCTTGAGGATGCGGACGGCGCGCGAGCGGCCGGTGGACGCGAGATGCGTGCCGCCGCAGGCCTGCCGGTCCAGCCCGACGATCTCGACGACGCGCACGCTGCCGTCGGACGCGGGCGGCGGCGCCACCGAGCGGCAGCGAATCAGACCCGGCTCGCTCCCGAGCGCGTCGGCCGCGACCCAGGAGACGCGCAGCGGCAGGTCCTGGCGGATGACGTCGTTGAGCTGCGGCTCCAGGGCGCGCAGCCTGTCGTTGTCCACGTCGGGGAGATCGAAGTCCGTGCGCGCTGTACCGTCGTCGTTCAGCTGGGCGCCCGTGATGAGTGCGCCCCGGAAGACCTGGAAGACGAGCGCGTTGAGCACGTGGGTGTTGGTGTGCAGCTCGGTCTGGAGCGCGCGGAACGCCGGATCGACCGACAATTGCGCCACGCCGGCCGCCTCGACGGGCTCGGCAAGCAGATGCCACACGCGCCCATCCTCCGCGATCTCGAAGCCGGTGACCCGCGACTCGCCCGAGGACCAGGCGAGGCGACCGCGATCGGGAAGCTGGCCGCCACCGCCGGGATGAAACGGGCTCTGCTCGAGCACGACGGCGCCGGGCCGCGCGTCGAGCACGCGCGTCTCGACGGTCAAGACGTCGGGGTGGTCGTGGCAGAAGTAGCGCGACACGTCAATACGTCGATCGTAGCATTCGGCTTACTTCGCGGTGAAAAAGTAATCGTCCGCCGTGTAGGCGATGCGAGCCGGCGTCCCAGCCGCGGCTTGCGAGCAACCGACCTTCGGCGCCACGCCGCCTACGGTATTTACGCGCTGTATGCTCGCGACCTTGCTGAACGAGCCTTCCGAGCCGAGGGACGTTGCGGCAAGCAGCAGCCAAGGGATGGCGTCGGCATAGTGTCGGCCGATCCTGTTTCCACGCGCGTCGAAAAGATCGGCTTCGGGAGCCACGAACGCCCATTCGTATCCCCCGGCTTGATCCTTTCTGGCACGGCATTCGTAGATCTGCACGCCCTTTGCGGGAACGATCATCGCCAGCGATTCGCTCGCCCCGGGTTTGAGCTTGTCTGGCGCGCTGACCATAGACGTCGGCGGTTGCGGGCTCGCGCACGCGGCGACGAGGAGCACCAGCAAGAAGGCCCTGAGCTGAAATCTCTTGGAAATGGTGTCCACTCCTTGGCCGTGGCCTGATGCCTGAGGCTCGCGGTCACCTGCCGGCCGCGAACAAGCACGCCGACGCATCCTCGACTTCTCCATTCCGAGAGCGGCCGGTCAGGTGTACTGCGACGTCAGGCATCGAGTCGATGTCGCGCCCGTTGTTCGGAAGCTTACCGATGCTGAGCGGCAAGCGCACCGTCGATCAGCGCGAACACCGCGAGCAGCGTGAGCAAGGCGCCAGCCGTGAACCAGCCCGTGGCCCCCAACTTCCACACCTGCTCCGTCACGCCTGCGAGAAGCCCGAGGACTCCGCACAGGACCCCCAGCGCCGCCGCCACCCGCGCTGCCAGACTTCGCGTTCTCCCAGATGCCATGTGGGCCTCCTTTCCCTCACACAACTCAAGCGCCGCATGATTGCACACCGAACCACTCCCGAGCAATCGAGGTGCGCGCCATCGCAGCGCTCGGTTATGTGGACGTCATCTGTCGCCCGCGGGGTGATGCCGTCGGGCTAACGACCAGGCTGAGCGGCCGGCGCCGAGCCGGACCGCTCGAGCCTGCTGTTAGGCCGCATGTCGTCAATCATTTGCAATCGCATATCGTTCGAATCGACCGTCTTTGTCCAGCCATATGAGCAGCCATTCTGAATCGATCACGAAATAGGAGTCCCGCTGTGGGCCGAGCACGTAAATCAGGTCACGGCCGCTGCTCTTGAAGTATGACGTCTCGAGTGACGGCCCGAGGATCTGTTCGAGCTCGACCCGAGTGCGGCCCGGCAGGACGCTCTTCACAACGTCCGCCAGCATCTTTTGTCGTTGGCGTGACGTCACCCGGGACATAGTCGGCGGATCGCGGGTCCTGCCAGACCGCGCGGTCGAAGCGCTCAAGGTCCGATCCTGTTGGCAAAGGCCGTGGCACGGCACGTGCCAAGCCTAGGGCCAGAGTGAACGACGCGAGCGCGACGCACCCGACCAAGAGGTACGCGCGGTGGCGCGGTCTGGGCGGGCGCCCGCGTACCCACGCGCGCAATAGACCCACACCGCCCCAGACCCCGACCGCGAGAAGGAGCAAAACCACAATCGGCAAGGAGAGAACGTAGGCGAAGGACAGCCCAGTTCCACCCAGGCCCGGGAGCGCATGAGGGACAAGGGAGAGCCCAAAGTACGCCGCCACGCATGTAGAGGCGATCCACACGCCGCTGCGCGGTCGCAAGTGCCTTTCCTCATGCGTCATAGACTTGGAGTGATCGTGGCGCAAACCGGCCGAACGCGATCGCGACGAGCAGGTCGATCACCGACAGCGAGCCGCCGGGGTGTCCCGAACCCGCGTGCGCGAGCATCCGGATGATCTGCACCCGGCAGCCCAGGCGATGGCCTCCAGGCGCACGTCACCCATCCGACTTCCATGATCATTTGTCAGAGGGGCTCGACGCCTCCCTCTGACTCTCCCCGGGCGATGGCATCCACGCGCACGTCGGTGACGGCGATCTCGGGCGCGTACACGACCTCGTCGGCCGCCCACACGATCGTGCCCTTCACGTCCTTGGTGACGCCGGCGACGTTGTTCAGGAACGTGGCGATGTTGTCGTTGATCCGAATCGTGTTCGCGGTGATCGGCTCCGCGATCCGGCCGTCGCGAATCATATAAGAATCCGCCGTCACCGTACAGGTGAAATCACCGGCGCGGAGTCCGTTGATCGGGTACGTGTACCAGATGCGCCCGATGTAGAGGCCGTGGCCGACGCGGCGCAGCAGGTCGTCGCGGCTCACCGGCTCGGCGCCCTCGACGACGACGTTGGTGGCCGCGGCCGAGGGCCGGCTGGCGAACTGTCGGCCGCCGCCGGCGCCGAAGCGAAAACCGTTGCGCGGCACGAGGGCGGTGGCCAGCTCCGTGTCGTCGCCGCCGAGCTTGGCCGCGCGCTGCGGATCGCGCAGCAGGCGCTGCGTGTCGTACCAGCACGACAGACAGCCGGTGAGGACGCCGTCGCGGATCAGGTCGGTGCGGCCCGTCGGCAGCCCCTCGCACGTGATGCCCTTGGAGCCCATCATCCCCGGCATGGCGCCGTGGTCGTAGATCGAGAGCGCGGGCGAGGCCACGCGACGGCCCAGCCGGCCCACGAACGGCGACGCGGAGGCGTAGAACGTGTCGGCGTTGCAGGCGGGGATGATCAGGTCGTTGAGGATGTCGGCCACGGGCTGGCGGCCGAACACGACGGTGTAGCGCCCCGACGGCACGCGCACGCCGCCGACGGCGGCGATGGCCGCCTGCGCGGCCTCGCCGCCCGCCTCGTCGCTGAAGTCGTCGAGCCGCGTGCCGGTGGACCAGCCCGAGCCCTTGGCCGCGTGCGCCTCGACCATCGACGTCACGAACGCGGTGACCAGCGTGGACTCGTCGGTCTGCACGCGCGGCATCGCGCTCGAGGCGATGGCCATGCGCTCCTGGAGGATGGTCACGTCGCCGCCGACGATCAGGCCGAGCCGGCGCAGCGCCTCCTCGCTCTCGGCCAGGCCGGCCAGGCGCGAGGAGGCGAGAAAGGTCCGCAGCGCCCCGCCCACGATCGTCCAACCGGCCTCGACGAGGCGCTCGTCGCTCACGCGCATGAGCGCGGGATCGTGATAGTCGGTCAGCGCGCGCGGCGTGGGCAGCGGCCGCGGCAGCGAGACGAATTCGGGGTCGGCGACCGCGGAGCGCCGCGCCTTGTCGAACGCGCGCTCGACGCCGTCCTGCGACAGATCGCTCGGCTCGCTGCCGAACCCGACACGCCGGCCGTCGAAGACGACCTGGAGGCCCAGCCCGTACGACTCCACGGACTTCGGCTCCTCGACGCCGTTGCACGGGACGTGCGACGTGTAGTTGAGGCGCGTGAGCAGTGCGCCGTTGGCGGAGACGAACACCTCGACCTCGCTCACGCCGGGCCGGGCGCGGGCCCAGCCGAGCGCCAGCTCCGCCGCGCGTGTCAGCTCGCCGAGGTCGCGCACGTCAGTGCTTGGGGTCGCGCGAGACGTTCGTGCCCACCACTGGATAACCCTTCTCGTGCCAGCCGGGGAGGCCCTCCTCGAGCACCCGCTGGTTGCGCCATCCGAGCGCGTAGAGGACGTTGCTGGCCCCCCGGGACAGCGCGTGCGGGCACGTTCAATAGAAGACGACGAGACCGGTCTTGCTGATCTCGTAGGCGCGGGACTCGACAGCGCGCAGCGGCATCGAGCGCGCGCCCTTGATGTGCATCTCGACATAGGAATCCCAGTGACGCACGTCGATGATGTCGGCGGTGGCGCCGCGGTCGAGCGCGGCCTTCAGCTCGTCGGCCTTGATGAAGTTGACCGGATAGTCGGGCGGCGCCGCCGGCGCGGCGCCGACGAGCACGATGGCGGCGGCCACCACGGCCACGCGCGCGCGACGCACGGCTCAGCCGCCCAGCACGCGCGCGCGGCTGCGCATCGTCGGCCCGCCGTTGCCCAGCTTCTTGCTCTGCATGGGCTGGCCCTTGCCACAGTTCGGGATCGGGTAGAGGCGGAAATCGCGGCCGACGGCGTCCACCTTCATCAGATAGTCGCGCGTGTCGGCGGCGATGCCGCCGTCGCGATAGAGCCGCGTGATCTCGCCGCGCTCGATCGCGTAGACCTTGCGCGCGGAGATGCGGAAGTTCTCGCGGCTCTCGGCGATCGAGGGGATGCGGTGGCCGACCAGGTAGTAGCCGCGGTCCACGTCGCCGATGACGCGCGCGGGATCGGCGTCGCCGCCGTCGAAGACCGTGTTCGACATCCGGATCAACGGCACCAGCGCCGCGCTGGTGGCCTTGAAGTGGCCGTTGGGCTCGCCGCCGAAGACAGCCGCCGTCTGCCGGCTGTTCATGAATCCGCGGAAGACGCCGCGGTCGATGTGGGTCACCCGCCGCGCCGGCGTGCCTTCGTGGTCGTACGCGTAGTGACCGTAGCCCGGCAGCGCAGGATCCGAGTACGCGGTCACCAGCGGCGAGGCGATGCGGCGGCCGACCTGGTGAGCGTCGAGGTCGGCGAGCAGCCACGAGCGCCCCGCGTAGGCGGTCTCCATCTTGAGGGCGCGGTCCAGCTCGGCCGGATGGCCGACGATCTCGTGGGAGACGAGCGTGTTGTAGTGCGGGTCGGTGACCACGACGACCTCGCGCTCGGAGGTCGGCAGCGCGGGCGCCGCCGCCAGCTCGGCCGCGTCGCGCGCCAGGGCCAGCGCGAAATCGCGAAACGGCGGAAAGCCGAGGAGCGGCTCGTCGACACCCTCGCCGATGATCTCCCAGCCGCGCTGATGCCCCATGACGTCGTAGATTTCCTGGCTCGTCTCGGCCCCGACCGCGACCACGGAGGCCGCGCCTTGCGTGAGGGCGAACGCCTGGTCGATCAGCGCGCCCTCGGTGGAGGCGAACAGCTCGCGGGTGAGCTGCGTGAGGACCGGGACCCAGTTGTAGCGCACGCTCGGCTGCGCGGCGGCGATCGCGCGCGAGACGTCGGTGGCCACGGCGACCATGTCCGCCAGCGGCACCGAGCGCGGATCGATCCGATAGACGGCGGGAACGACATCCGAGCGGACGTCCACCGCGTGGAGGCGCAGGTCGGCGAGCGCGTCGCCGAGCGGCCCGAACTTCTCGCGCGCCGTCGCCTTGTGCTCGGCGTTGGCCATCGCGCGCCGGTAGGCCCGCTCGAGCGCCTCGGCCAGCCGCCGCTCGAGCGCGGGCACGTCGGCGGCGCCGAGCACGATCCCGATCCATCCCGGCGCCACCGCGCGGTCGCCCGCGAGCACGCGCACGCCGGCCGTGCACGCGTAGTCGTCACCGGACGAGCGCTCGGCACCGTTCTCGGCGATCGCGTGACGGCTCTCCGTGACCTCCAGTCTCATATCCGCGTAGACGAGGCGTGGCAGCCGTCGCGCCGCGTCGGCGAGCAGGGCGGGCACCGTTGCGCGCGCGCGGTCGATCAGCTCGACGGTGAGGGCGGCCGGCATCGTCAGGGCGCCTCGAAGGGCTCGACGGTCACGCGCTCGCCGGCCTTCACGTCGCCGCGCGCCTCCTCGAGGACGACGAAACAGTTGCCGGCCACCATCGACGAGAGGATGCCCGAGCCCTGCGGCCCCGTCGTGCACACCTCCCAGTCGCCGTCGCGGAACGCGAGGATCCCACGCTTGTACTCGGTGCGGCCGGTCTTCTTGCGCATCGGCTCCAGCGCGCGCGCCTGCCAGGTCTCGGGGAAGAGCCGGCGGCGGCCCGCGAGCTTGTAGAGCACCGGGCGCACGAAGAGCAGGAACGACAGCAGCGAGGCCACCGGGTTGCCGGGCAGCCCGAAGAAGAGCGCGCTGCCGAGGCGGCCGACGGCGAAGGGCCGGCCGGGCTGCATGGCCACCTGCCAGAAATCGATGGCGCCCAGCTCCTGGAGCACGTCCTTCACGAGGTCGTAGACGCCGACGGAGACGCCGCCGGAGGTCACCACGACGTCGGCGGCGCGCGCCGCGTCTTCGAGGCTGGCGCGCAGCGTGTCGCGCACGTCGGGAACGATGCCGAGATCGATCACCTCGCCGCCGCATTGCTCGATCGAGCCGCGCAGCGTGAAGCGGTTGGCGTCGTAGATCTGCCCGGGGCGGCGCGGCGTGCCCGGCTCGGCGACCTCGTCGCCCGTCGAGAGCAGGGCCACGCGCGGCCGCCGGCGCACCGAGACCTGCCAGGCGCCGAGCGAGGCCATCAGGCCGATCTCCTGCGGTCGCAGCACGCTGCCCGCCTCGATGACGACCTCGCCCATCCGGACGTCCTCGCCCGCGAGCCGCACGTTGGCGCCCTTGTCGATGGGCCCGACCCGGATGCTGTCGCTCCCGCGCTGCACGACTTCTTGCGGATACACGGTGTCGGCGCCGGCGGGCATCGGCGCCCCCGTCATGATGCGCAGCGCCTGCCCGGCGCCGAGCTTGCCCTCGAAGACGAAGCCCGCGGCGAGGTCGCCGATCACGACGAGGTCGCGGGTGCCGCGGGCCGGGATGTCCGCGCTGCCGACGGCGTAGCCGTCCACCGCGGAGTTGTCGGCGGGAGGGACGTCGAACGGCGCGGCGAAGTCGTCGCTGAGGACGCGCGCGAGCGCGCGCGTGAGCGGCAGCAGCTCCGGAGCGAGCGGCGCGCCGATGCGGGCGAGAATCTGCGCTTGCCCGTCGCGCACCGAGATCATGCGGGTATTATACGCGCCATGAACGGGGCGACTCCGGCCGCGAGCCATCCCGCCGGCTTCTGGATCCGGCTCGGCGCGTTCCTGATCGACCTGCTCGTGATCATGGTCGCCCAGTTCCTCCTGCAGCTGATCGCCACGGCGCGCTACGGCTCGAGAGGCGAGGGGACGATGCCCGCCGTCGCCTTCTTCACGTTCGTGTTCGCCGTCGCGTATCCCACGGTCCTGCACACGATCGCCGGCCAGACGCTCGGCAAGCTCGCCACGCGCGTCCGCGTCGTCGCCCTCGACGGCGGCGCGCTGCCGCTCGGCGCCGCCTTCCTGCGCGCGGTCGCGTTCTGGGGCGCGCTCTTCGTCACCTTCGGGATCGGCCAGATCATCGGCGGGCTGCGCAAAGACAAGCGCGCGCTCCACGATCTGCTGGCCGGCAGCCGCGCCGAGCGGCTGCCCGGCGCGACCCTGTCCCGGCGCGGGGTCACGCCGCGCCCGGCAGCGCCGCCGGACGTGTCGCCGGCTCCGCCGCTCGTTCGCCCGGGACCGTTGCAGCCGTCACCTCCGGCCTCGGAGCCGCGGTCGATCGGGTGATCCGGACGCTGCCGCTGCAGTTGCGCAACCGGCTGGCGGCGACAATTCTGGAGGCCGTCGACGACGTGCAGGCGCGGCGCGCGCTGGCGAGGCTGGCGGACGCGCCCGACGCGTGGCTGGCGGCGGACGAGCATGAGTGGAGGGACCTGCTCGCGCAGCGCGCGCGGCGGGCGAGCGAGGCGCTGGCGGCGCGTCGGCCGTCCGCGAAGCGGGGACTCGGCGCCGCGCTGGAGGCGGCGGCCACGCTCTACGAGGCGGGGTTGCACTTCGAGGTGCACGAGCTGCTCGAGCCGCTTTGGATGGCGGCGAGCGGCGAAACCCGGGAGGCGCTGCAGGGCGTGATCCAGGCGGCCGTCGGCTGGCAGCATCTCGCCAACGACAACATCGCCGGCGCGCGATCCCTGTTGATGGAGGGCGCCGCGCGCCTCTACGGCCGACGGCTCGGCGGGCGCGACTTCGACGCCTTCGCGCGGGCGACGGCGGAGGCGGTCACCCGGCTGCCGGCGGCGAAGCCGCCGCCATTTCCCGCGCCGACGCCATTTCCCGAGCTTACGACTGACGCGAGCGACAGAGAGGAGAGCGTATGAATCTCGAGCTCAACGACAAGGTGGTGGTGGTGACGGGCGCCAGCCGCGGCATCGGCCGCGCGATCGCGCTCGGGATGGCGGCCGAGGGCGCGCGGGTGGTGGCGGTGGCGCGGGACAAGACGGCGCTCGACAAGCTGGTCACCGAGGCGCGCGCGCGCAGCAAGAAAGACGCAGTCGCCGTCGGTGCCGACCTCTCGCAGCTGGCGGAGGTCGAGCGCGTGGTGGAGGAGGCCAGGCGCGCCGGCGGCGGTCGCATCGACGTCCTCGTCAACAACGCCGGCGCCATCCGCGGCGGCGGCTTCCTGGACATGCCCGACGCGCAGTGGCTCAACGACTGGAGCCTCAAGCTCATGGGCTACATCCGCATGGCCCGCGCCGTGTTCCCGATCATGAAGGCCCAGGGCGGCGGGCGCATCGTCAACGTCGTGGGGGCGGCCGCGCGCAACCCGACGGCGACCTATCTGCCGGGCGGCGCCGCCAATGCCGCGCTCGTGAACTTCACGAAGGGCCTCGCCGACCTGGGCGCGGAGTGCGGCATCCTGGTCACCGCGGTGTCGCCGGCGGCGACGCGCACCGAGCGCTGGGACCAGCTGATGGAGCAGCAGGCGAAGGCCGCGGGGAAGACGGTCGACGAGATGCGCGCGGCCGCGCAGGCGCCCTACAAGCTCGGCCGCATCGCGACGCCCGAGGACATCGCCGACGTCGTGTGCTTCCTGGCCTCGGCGCGCGCCTCGTTCATCACCGGAATCTGCATCACCGTCGACGGAGGGGCCACGCGGGGCGTCTACGCCTGAGACGAGGAACGAGGCGTCGGCGGCTCGGCGGCCGGGGGCGCCTCGGCCAAAGTTATTCGGCCTCTGCGGGCGCCTTGACATGCGTCGCCTCCTGTCATTATCTTTCCCTAGCGCAGGCTGGGGTTCCCTATCTCGCCGCTTGCAATAAGGGCAGGAGGTTTCGCGAGATGGCGGCAAAGTTGTTCGTCGGCAATCTTTCCTTTCAGGCCACGGAGGAAGACCTTCGCGAGCTGTTCGCGCAGGCGGGGACCGTGGAGACGGTGCGGATCATCACCGACCAGTTCACTGGCCGCCCCCGCGGATTCGGCTTCGTCGAAATGGCGACGAAAGAAGAGGCGACGAAGGCGGTCGAGATGCTGAACGGGCGGCTCTTCCGCGATCGTAATCTAGTAGTGGACGAGGCGCGCCCGCAACCCCAACGTGGTGCCGGCGGCGGTGGCCCGCGCGGTGACCGTGGCGGGCGGCCCGGCGGCGGCCCGGGCGGGGGAGGCGGCTGGCGCCGCTGAAAGACGCGGCGGTTGGATCCAGAGGAGGCCCGGGGACAGCGTCTCCGGGCCTTCGTTCTTGCTACGTCTCTTGATTCAAGGCGGCGAGAAGCGTGGTGATCGCGCGGTTCAAGGGTGTCGCAATACCGTGCTGCTCGCCGATGCGGACGACCGCGCCGTTCCTCGCATCGCCTTCGAGGGGACGTCCAGCACGGCGGTCTGCGAGGAGGGAGGTGCCCGCGTCACCGGGCCCCTCGATCATCGACGCGACGATCTCGTCCGCGAGGCCCTCATCGAGGATCGCTCCGGCGGCGCGGCCCACCGCCACGCACTCGAGGACGAGGTCGCGCGCGAGGCGCGCGACGTCCGGCTGGCGCAGCTCGAGGCTGCGGTCCGTGAGCGCCGTGATCGCGCCGCCCGCGACGTTGAGGCAGAGCTTCCGCCAGGCCGCGGTGCGGAAGTCCGCCGTGAGATGGAGCGCGATATCCCCTCCGGCAAAGAGGTCGGCGAAGGCGTGGCCTGCGGGATTGTCCGGAACGGTGAGCGTGGCCTCCGTGCGCTGAATCACCTGGCCGGGCGCACGCCGTGCGGCCCCGCACTCGACGACGACGGGAAGAAGGGTCGCGTCCCGAGGTCGCGAGGAGCACCCACGGAACGGGACGAAGGCCCTCGACGCTCGTCGCGACCCGCGGTCTGGCCTTCAAGATGCCGCGTGGGGTCTGGACGACGAGCTCGTCGAAAGGCTCGCGAACGCAGAGCGGGAGGTCTCGCTCGAGAGCCGCCAGGCTCGCGGCCACCACGCCTCCGATCGCTCCCACTCCCACCACGGCAATGGCGGTCATCCGGCGTCCCCCGCGTCACACGAAGCGGACCTGGATGTGCAGCGCGCTCCCGAGCAGCTCGAAGTCGGCCCGGTCGGCCGTCACCACGGTCGCCCCATGGCGTTTAGCGGTCAGTGCGATGAGAGCGTCGTTCTGGAAATCGCGTCGTTTGCTCGTGTTCCAGTGACGGGCGTCGCCGAACTGTTGAATGAGCCGACCAGCGTCCCACCAGTCTGCCGCGGCAGGCGCCCAAATTGCCGTGGCCGCTCGCGCGAGCTCGGCGACCCATCGCCGTCCGGCATTGGTGGAGGTCCCGCGCCGCAGCTCGGACAGCACGACGGCGGAATGACGCACGACGTACGCTCGTCGCAACGCGGTCAATACGACGTCGGACAGCTTGTGCTCTCCGTGAGTTATGTAGACGCTGGTGTCGAGAATAGCGAGCTTCACGCGCCGGTCATGGTCGGCGGATGCTCCCCGGCTTGAGCCTGCCGCCGCTGCGCGCCATGAACGTCCAGAAGCGATCGCCCTCGTTGACGCGATCCAGCGCGAGGCGGACCGCCTCCCCGTCGCTCGCGACCCCGAGCGTGCGCCGGGCGCGCCGGACCGCCCCTTCGTCGACGAAGAACGCTTTGCGTTTCAGCGTCCGTTTCCCCCTCATGGCGCCTCCATGTACCGATCGGCATACATTGAATTGCGAATAGGCATACCTACGGTAACACGGGGCGATGAAGCCAGGAGCCTGTCGCGAAATCGAGGAGCGCCACGGAGCAGAGGAGCGCCCGGGTTCACCCCGGGCGCTCCGAACGTTTGGGGGGTATGGGGGGCCCTTCGAGGCCCCCCATCTTCCTAGAAGAGGCTGAGCTGCGGCGACTCCGGCGCGTCGTCCATATAGGGGACGAGCCCGTCCTGCTCGGTGAAGCGGCGGAAGCGCTCCCAGGTCTCGAGCACTTTCGACTGGTAGTACTCCACGTTCTCGTCCGGACGGGCGGGGTCCCACAGGCTCGCCAGCTTCGCCGTCTCGTTGACGGCGACGCGCGCCGTGCGGCCCGCGACGTAATAGGAGATCTGATCGCCGGGCTGGACCGGGCGGCCGCTCGCCGCGGCCAGCTCGTAGGCGGCGGCCGCGGGCCGCAGGCCGGCCGTGAGGCGCTCCCGATAAACTTCGAGTGATTCTTGAAGTGTCTCGGTCCGCGCGAAGGCCCGGACGTCCAGGCGGTGGGCGGCGAAGTCACCCAGCCAGCGGTCGACCACGGCCTTGGCGTCGGCGCGTCGGCCGGCGAGCAGGAGGCGCACGAGCTCGTCGATCAGCCGGCGCTGGAACGGTTCGAGCCCGCGCGAGCGGAAGGCCGAGCCTTTGAGCGTCACGCGCCCGCGCTCGTCGAGCAGCGCGTAGGTCTTCATCTTGTACGAGAACATCGCGGGATAGCGGCCGTCGAGCTCGAGCGTGATGCCGGCGGGCAGCTTTGCGGCCACGCCGTCGAGCAGTCGCGCGTCGTCGTCGGGCGCGTGGCCCGGCGGCGGCGTGAAGTAGACGCCGTCGGTGTCCGCCTCGATCGGCGTCGCGCCGAGCGTCCGCAGCCGCTCGACGATCGACGTCACGATGGCGCGGCCGTCGGCGGTCACGCGGTTGGCGGCTTCGAAGTCGTTCCAGTGCGCCGACGAGAAGCCGAGGTAGCCGTAGAAGGAGTTGATGAGGATCTTGAAGGACTGCGACAGCGCGAGCTGGTGCTGGCGCTCCTCCTCGCTGGCGGCGGCCTGGGCCGCGCGCTTGGCGGCGACGCGCACGTCGCGCAGATGGGTGAGAAGGTCGAGGAAGACGCCCAGCTCGTCGCACGCGGGCGCCACGCGGCCCCCGATCATGAGCGACGGGTAGAGTGACGTCACGTCCACGTGCAGCACGGGCGCCGCCACGCCCTGGTGCCAGATGGCGGTGAGCCCGCCGCCGACGGACTGGCCCGGCCGCGGCCGCGGCACCGCGCGGCCCTTCCTGAGATATTCGCGGAGCAGCAGCGCGTCGACCTTGGCCGCCGACCCGCGCAGCGTGGTCGACTGGTAGTCGAAGGGCACCAGCCGCGCCTGGGCGAAGTAAGGCGGCGAGAGGATCGCGGAGATCGCCAGCGTCTCGACCGCGTCGTCGCCCGCATAGGCCATCAACCGGTCGGCGTCGTCGGCGAGCTGCCGAGCGACGTTGGAGGCGTCGACGTACGTGCGGTCGGCGGCGGCCACGCCGAGATGCCGCGCGATGTCCTTGAGCCCGAACGACGGCAGGTCGCGCGCGCCGATGTCGTGCAGCTGCGCGAGCATCCACGTGTCGACGACGTGGCGGCCCGCGATCTCGTAGCGGCGGAAGCCGATCGTGCGCTCGGCCACGGACAGGCGGGCGGGCCGGCTGCGCATCGGGCTGCCGTCGCGGCCCCACGCCAGCGCCACGCCGTGCCGCCGCGCCCGCGCCTCGATGTACTCGAGGTCGAAGCGGAAGACGTTGTGGCCCTCGATCACGTCGGGATCCCGCTCGCGGATGATTCGGCCGCACTCGGCGAGCAGCGCCGGCTCGTCCAGGCGATCGCCGCGCAGGACGTGGCGGAAGCCCACCGGGTCGGCCAGCGCGATGGCGACGATGCGGTCGCCCTCGCGCGCCGCCGACGGGAACTCGTAACCCTCCGTCGTCACGACCTCGATGTCGAGCGCCAGACGTCGCAGGTCGCCGAAGCGCAGGCCGCCGAAGGACGTGCGGCCGGCCATCAGGAGGTACTGGTGGACGGGGTCGGGGAAGAAGCGGTACGGCGCTTCCGGCGCGTTCGCCTGCAAGCCGGTCGCCTCGCGGCAGCGATCGCGCGCGGCGAGCGCGGCGCTCCAGGCGCCGAAGCGCGCGAGCCAGCGGAGGTCGCCCGCGCCCTCGAGGCGCGTCAGCGCGACGAGCCCGGCGGCGTCGCCCACGAGGGCCTCGTCGGCGGCGAGGAGGAACGGCGTGAAGGCAACGGCCTCGACCCGCGTGGCGGTGCCGTCGCGGATCCAGAGGCGGATGGCGCGGCCGTCGTCGGCGAGGGCGGCGGCCACGAGCCCGGGCGTCGCGTCGGCGCCGAACAGCAGGGGCGGCGGCGTGCTCAGCCGGCGGCTTCCTCGACGGCGGCGCGATACATGGTGGCGTCCACGAGACCGACGAGCGCGCGGCCGGTCTCCGGCACGATCACGGTCGGGATCGAGCGCACGCCCTCGGCGACGGCGGCCTCGTAGTCCTTCACCACTGCCTCGCGGCCGGCACCCGACTCGAGATCGGCGTTGAACCGCGTCATGTCGACGCCCTCGGCGGCGACGATGTCGGCGACCACGCGAGGGTCGGCGATGTCGAGGCTCTTCGTGAAGTACGCCTCGTAGAGCCGCGGATGGACGCGCTCGAAGAGCTCGTCACTCTGCCGCGCCACGCACTTCGCCGCCTCCAGCGCGGGCAGGCTCCAGTTCGGCATCGTCGCGTGCGGCCACGGCGTGAACGCGATGCCGTCGACCGCGGACATCGCGCCGCAGCGCTGCCAGCCGGCCTCGCGATAGGTGCCCTTGAACGGCACCGGCGGCACGGGCGCGGGACGCAGCGGAAACGCGCGGTGCTCGATCACGAGCGACGGACCTCGCAGCTCTTGTAATCGCCGGAGGCGGACCGCCGCCGGATAGCACCAGGGTCAGAGATAGTCGCTGTAGACGACGAGGCGGACGTCGGAGGCCATGCGCGGATTCTATACCCGCGCCTCGGTGTATGCTCGTGCCATGCCTCGTCACGCCTGGGCGGCGATCGCCGCCTCGGTCTTTCTGGCAGCCTGTGCCACCGGCCGCGTCTCCTTCGACAACGTCACTCCCGGCGCGCCGGTGCGCGTGAAGGCCGAGGAATTCCGTCCCGAGGGTCGGGGCTCGTTTCCGGCGATCGTGCTCATGCACGGCTGCCACGGCGTGTCGCGATCCGTCCGGGACTGGGGGCGGTGGTTCCGCGAGCGCGGCTACGTCGCGCTCGTGGTGGATTCGTGGGGGTCGCGCGGCCTCGGCGAGCAGTGCACGCCCGGCGAGGATCTGCCGAACACGGCGCGCTTCGACGACGCGATCGGCGCCCTCAGGTGGCTGCATGCGCGGCCGTACGTGCACCGCGAGCGCATCGGCATCATCGGCTGGTCGAACGGCGGCGCCTTTTCCATGGCGGCCGTGAACGGGCCGACGGCCGAGCGCGCGAAGCGCCGCGGCGTCGAGATCCCGCCGCCGGGCTATCGGGCCGCCGTTGCCGTCTACCCGGGCGCTTGCTTGTCGTTGATCAACGAGCTGTCCGTAAAGCCGCTGCTGATCCTCATCGGCGGTGACGACGACTGGACGAGCCCCGCCGAGTGCGAGGAACTGGTGACGAAGCAGCGCGCCAAGGGCGCCGACGTCGCCCTCGTCGTCTATCCGGGCGCCGTCCACTACTTCGACGTCGAGGGCCAGCCGCGCGTGTTCCTGCCGGAGGTCGAGAACCGCAACGCCAAGACCGGCCGGTGCTGCGGCGCCACCGTCGGCTTCGACGCCGCGGCCAGCGCCGACGCGCACCGGCGCGTGGGCGAGTTCTTCGCGCGCCACCTCGGCGGCCGGGCCTGATGGACGTCTCCGTCGAGTTCGCGCGCCACCTGCTCGGCGCCGTGGTGAACCTGCACGCGATGGTGCCCAGAGCGCATCCCTCCTCGCGCATCCTCGGCAACGAGCGCATGGGCAGCGGCGTCATCGTGGACCCCTCGGGCCTCGTTCTCACCGTCAACTACGTCGTGATGGGCGCGAGCACCGTCGACGTCGGCTTTCTCAAGGGCCGCCGCGTGAAGGCGGAGGTGGTGGCGCAGGACTTCGAGGTCGGCCTCGCCCTCGTGCGCGTCAAGCGCCAGGGCCTCACCGCGGTGCCGCTTGCGGGCGGCACCGATCTCACCTGCGGCGAGCCGGTGATCGCGGTGGCGTCCACGGGCCCCCAGGAGCGGCGCATCAGCGGCGGGCTCGTGACCTACCTCGGCGAGTTCGAGGCGTACTGGGAATACCTGCTCGAGCACGGCATCGTCAGCAGCGCGCAGAACCCCGGCTTCGGCGGCGGCGGGCTCTTCTCGATGACGGGGGCGCTGCTCGGCGTGGTCTACCTGCCCCTCAACGAGATCGTGCGCTGCTCGCTCGCGATCCCCGTCGACAATTACCGCGAGCACGCGAGCGAGCTGCTCCGCTACGGCCGCGTGGTGAGCCGGCCCAAGCGCGCGTGGCTCGGCGTCTTCGCCCACGCGGTGGACGAGGGCGTGGTGGTGTTGGGCATCGTGCCGGAGGGCCCGAGCGACCGCGGCGGGCTGCAGGAGGGCGACGTCATCGTGTCGCTCAACGCCGAGGAGGTGCCCAGCCGCAAGGAGCTCTACCTCTCGCTCTGGCGTCACGGACCGGGCGAGCGGCTCACGCTCGAGGTGATGCGCGACAAGCGGCTTCGCCGTCTGGAAGTCACGACGGGCGACCGCGCGGAATTCTTCAAGCAAATCTAGAGGCCGCTGGCGAAAAAGCCGCGAATACAAAGGAGAGCTCCATGGATCTCGGACTGAAGGGCAAGGTGGCGCTGGTGACGGCGGCCAGCAAGGGCATGGGCAAGGCGTGCGCGCTCGCCCTCGGAGCGGAGGGTGCCAGGGTCGCGATGTGCGCGCGCACCGAGAGTGATCTCAAGACGGCGGCCGACGAGGTGCGCGCCACCACCGGGGCCGAGGTCCTGGCCATGCCGGCCGACGTCACCAGGAAGCCGGACGTCGAGGCGCTCGTGCAGCGGGTGACGTCGCAGTGGGGCGGCGTCGACATCCTCGTGGCCAACGCGGGCGGGCCCGCGCGCGGCTTCTTCGAGGAGATGTCGGACGAGCAGTGGCAGCAGGCGTTCGAGCTCTCGCTGCTCTCGGTGGTGCGGCTCGTGCGCGCCGTGCTGCCGGGCATGCAGGCCAGGAAGTGGGGCCGAGTGCTGACGATCCAGTCGGTGTCGGTCAAGCAGCCGCTGCCGGACCTGCTGCTCTCCAACGCCGTGCGTCCCGGCACGAACGGCCTGATCAAGACCCTCGCCGGCCGCTTCGGCAAGGACAACATCACCTTCAACACCGTCTGCCCGGGCCGGATCATGACCGACCGCCTCATGGGCGGGCTCAAGGCCTCGGGGCTCTCGCGCGAGGCGTACCTGGCGCAAAGCAGCGCCGACATTCCGCTGGGACGCGTCGGCACCCCCGAGGAGTTTGCCAACGTCATCGTCTTCCTCGCCTCCGAGCGCGCCTCTTACGTCACCGGCACGGCGATCCAGGTGGACGGAGGCCTGGTGCGCGGCCTGCTCTGAGCCGCGGCCGATGCTCGCCATCCGCGGCGCGTTCTCGCGCTTCTTCGCGGAGAGCGGCTTCTTCCTGGCGGCGGGGCTCGCGTTCTTCTTCCTGATCTGCTGCATCCCGCTCACGCTGCTCGGCGTCTCTTCGCTGGGCTTCGTGCTGTCCACCGAGCGCGCCGCCGACGCGGTGGTGGGCCAGCTCGCGCGCAACTTCCCCGTCTACCGGCGCGAGATCGCGGTCGTGCTGCTCCACATCGTGGAGACGCGTGCGCTGTCCGGCGTCACGGGCATGCTCGTCCTGCTCTTCTTCTCCACGCCGCTCTTCGGCGCCTTGCGCCTCGTCATGCACCGCATGCTCGGCGTGCGCGCCGACGGGAACTATCTGCGGAACTTGCTGCTCGACGCCGTGCTGGTCATCCTGCTCACGGTGCTGCTGTTCCTGGCGTCCGTGGTCACCGCGATCTTCCAGTGGTTCCAGGAGTACTTCCTGGAGGCGATCGGCGTGCCATGGGCCTGGCTCTACTGGACGGCGGTGGCCTTCAGCCTTTCGCTGTCCACCGGGATGTTCTACTTCGGCTACCGCTACGTGCCGCGCCGCCGGCCGCACGCGAGCACCGCGCTCACCGGCGCCATCGTGACCGCGGTCCTGTGGGAGATCGCCAAGCAGGTCTTCCGCCTCTACATCCGCCGCGTCAGCGTGTACGACCAGATCTACGGGCCGCTGGGCGTGCTCATCGCCTTCGTGATGTTCGTCTACTACACCTGCATCGTGTTCGTGTTCGGCGCCGCCTACGTCGCCTCGCTCGAGGCCCGTCGAGCCGCGCGGCAATAGGCCCGGCGAACCGGGCGCGGCGGACCGCGCGCTCCCGCGAGCGATGACGCGGTGTGGTATGGTGTCGACCGTTTCTCACTCGGGTCGGGGAGGGACGCGCCATGACGCTGAAGGGCAAGTCGGTCGTGATCACGGGGGCCGGCCGCGGCATCGGCCGGGAGATCGCGCTGCTCATGGCGAAGCAGGGCGCGCGCGTCGTCGTCAACGACTACGGCGGGTCGGCGGCCGGGCTCGGGGGCGAGAAGACGCCCGCCGACGAGGTCGTGAACGAGATCCGCAAGGGCGGCGGCGAGGCGGTCGCCAACTACGAGTCGGTGGCGACGATGGCGGGCGGGCAGGCGATCGTCAAGACCGCCGTCGACGCCTTCGGCCGTGTCGACGTGGTCGTCAACAACGCCGGCATCCTGCGCGATCGAATGATCTTCAACATGAGCGAGGAGGAGTGGGACGCCGTCATCGACACCCACCTCAAGGGCACCTTCGCCGTCACGCGCGCGGCGGCGCCGCTCATGCGCGAGCAGAAGTGGGGACGCTTCATCAACATGACGTCCACCTCGGGCCTCATCGGTAACGTCGGCCAGGCCAACTACGCCGCGGCCAAGCTGGGCATCTTCGGGCTGACGAAGGTCACCGCGCTCGACATGGCGCGCTACAACGTCACCGCCAACTGCATCTCGCCCTTCGCGTGGACGCGGATGATCGGGACGATCCCGACCGAGACCGAGGCCCAGAAGGCGCGCGTCGAGAAGGTCAAGCAGATGTCGCCCGCGCACATCGCCCCCATGGCGGCCTTCCTCGCCTCCGACGCCGCCAAGGACATCACCGGGCAGGTCTTCGGCGTGCGCGGCAAGGAGATCATGCTGTTCGGCCACGAGCGGCCGATCATGCGCGTGCACCACGCGGACGGCTGGACGCCCGAGCGCATCGCCGAGATCTTCCCCGGCACACTCCAGCACCACCTGGTGCCGCTCGTCACGTCGGGCCAGTACTTCAACTACGACCCGCTCGTCTGAGCGGGCGGGGCGGCCCGTCGGAGCTACGCGAGGAGGGAGCATGCATCGCATCGCCATCATCCTCTGCCTGGTGTGCGCGTCCGTCGGAGCGTCCCCGGCGGCGTGGGCACAGCTGCCGCCCGACGTCTCGCTGGCCGTCGGCGGCCGCGTATGGGTGACGAGCGGCTACGGCACCCACAGCATCTCGCTGTCCGAGCTCCGCTGGCGCGGTGTGGACAGCGTCGTCTCCGAGGTCAACCTCGACGTCGTGTGGAACCGATTCGTGGTCATGGGAAGCATGGGCGGCGGCGGTATCTCGCAAGGCGTCCTGATCGACGAGGACTTCAACAACCGCGACCATGACGCTCGGACCTCGCGCACGCGCTCCGACGTCGACGACACCGGGCTCTTCTACGTGAACGCCGACCTCGGATTCCGCGCGCTACGCTGGGGCGCCCGCGAGCAGCCCGGCTTCATCGATGCGCTCGGCGGGTACCAGTACTGGCACGAGACCTACGTCGCCTTCGGCGCCACCTCCGCATTTCCGGCAGCCGTTCCCACGATCTCGTCGACCGCGAAGGTCATCACCCAGGACTACTACTGGCACAGTCTTCGTCTGGGCGGGCGCGCGCAGGTCCCCCTCTTCGGCGGACTCAGCCTCAAGGCGCGGGCCTTCCTGCTGCCGTGGTCGTACAGCATCCTGGACGACGTCCACCACCGTCGCGGCGATTTCCGGCAGGACCCGAGCCTCCACGGTGAAGCGGCCGGCGGGCTGGGCGTTCAGGCCGATGCCGGCCTGACGTTCCGCGTCTGGCGCGGATTATCGGTGGAGGTCGGCTACCAGTACTGGCGGGTGAAGTCGGGTGAGGGGACGGAGACAGCGAGGTTCACCTCCGGCGACGCCGACACCAGGCTCCTCGAGAACCGCACGGAGCGTCACGGGCCGTACGTCGGCGTGCAGTACCGGTTCTGACGTCGCCGCGTAGCCTCTGACCGGCCGAGACGCTTCGGCCGTCAGTCTCGTCGCGGCGCCTGACCCGCGCGGTATGTCTGACTCCAGACACGCTCGGCCGGGGCGCCGATCTGCTAATCTCTCGGAGCCGCGGAGGGACAGCATGAGCGTCGTGCGGAGTGGCGAGACCGGGTGGAAGCCGCTGCAACAGTCCGGCGTCGTCATCAAGGTTCTGCGCAGCGACAAGGCGACCGGCGCGTCGACGTTCCTCCTACGCTTCGACGCCGGCGCCCGCTTTCCGCTGCACGATCATCCGGGCGGTGAAGAAGTGTTCGTGGTGGAGGGCGACCTCCGCGTCGGCGCTGACCGTCTCACCGCGGGCGATTACCTCTATACCCCGCCGAGCGGCAAGCACGCCGTGGCGTCCGAGGGTGGCTGCGTGCTGCTGGTCAGCACGCCGCAACCCGTGCGCATCGTCGAGCCGCGCGGGTAGACGGGTGCGCCGTCTCGCCGGTCTCGTGCTCGCCGCGCTCACCGCCGCGGGGTGCGCGCCTGGACGCACCGTCGTGCCCGTGCGCATGCAGCCGGCGGCCGCCCTCGCCGCGCCGCCCGCCGCGCTGGACCTCTCGTCGCACGAGGCGACGGTGCGCAGCGTCGCCGGCGTCATCGTGCGCGACCTCGGCCTGCCCCTGCCCGACACGGTGACCGTCTACGTGTACTCGTCGCGCTCGATCTTCGAGCAGGGGCTCGTGGACGACGGCCACGTCTCGCGCATCCGCGCTGCCGAGCTGAGCGACTTCGCGGCCGGCGTCGGCAAGCGCCGGCAGCTGCTGCTGCTGCACCACGAGGCGAACGTCGCCAGCGCGGAGTGGGTGCGGCTCGTCGCCCACGAGCTGGCGCACGTCTCGCAGATCGAGCTGGCGGAAGGCGAGGGGCGCGCCGAGCAATGGCTGGCCGAGGGCATGGCCGAGTGGGTGGCCTTCCGCGTGCTCGAGCGCCTGCGGCTCGACACCGTCGTGCGGCGGCGGCTCGTGGCCGTGGAAGCCGTGCGCGACCATGAGCCCGTCATGGCGCGGCGCCTCGACCTCGCGACGCTGGGCACCCCGCGCGGCTTCACCGTGCGTCACCTGCGCGAGGGTTCGCAGCCCACGTACCAGCTGGCCTACCTGCTCGCGGACTACCTGATCGCGCGCGACGGCCTCGACGGCGTCGTCGGCTACTTCCGGTCCTTCGCCACGCGCGGAGACCGGCGCGGCAACTTTGCCGCGGCCTTCGGGCAGTCGCTCGAGGATTTCGAGCAGGAGGCGCTGGCCCATCTGGCGAAGTTCGCGCACTAGCGGCGCCGTCGCGACGCTCGTCGTCCTGCTCGGCCTCGCCGCGGTGGCGCCGGCAACCGGGCCGGGGATCCTCGTGGCGACCGGCGACGTCGCGCCGACGAGCGCGGTCGTCTGGGCGCGCGGGGTGCGTCCGGGCACGCTCGACGTCCTCTATAGCGTCATCAATGCCGCCGCGCCGCCGGCGCGCCGTCCGCTCGCGGTGACGGCCGACCGCGATCTCACCGGCACGCTGACGCTGACGGGGCTGCTGCCGGCGACACGCTACGCGGTGCGCGTGAGCCAGGGCGAGGCGCGCGCCGAGGCGGAGTTCGTCACCGCGCCGCCGCCGGACGCGCCGGCGCGCGTGACGTTCCTCTGGTCGGGCGATCTGGGCGGCGGCGGATACTGCCGGCCGCAGGAGGGCGGCTACCGGATCTTCCGCCCGATGCTCGAGCGCCGCGCCGACTTCTTCCTGTTCGTGGGCGATACCATCTACGCCGATGTTCCGTGCGACAAGCCCGGTGTGGTGCCGGGCGCCGAGTTCCGCGCCCGCACGCTCGCGCAATACCGCGCGCGCCACCGCTACCAGCGCGAGGACCCGCCGTTGCAGGCGCTGCTGCGCGCCACCTCGGTCTACGCCATCTGGGACGACCACGAGGTGCGCAACGACTTCTCGGGCCCGCACGACGGGCTGATGCCCACGGGGCGCCGGGCGATGCTCGACTACTGGCCGATCGCGTCGCCGGCCGAGGAGCCCACGCGCCTCTACCGGCGCTTCCGGTGGGGACGCCTGCTCGAGGTCTTTATCCTCGACACGCGCCAGTACCGCAGCCTGAACCGGGAGACCGACGGCCCCGGCAAGAGCATGCTCGGGGCCGCCCAGAAGCGCTGGCTCCTCGACGGCGTGACGTCGTCCACCGCGGTCTGGAAGGTCGTCGTCACGAGCGTGTCGCTGTCGATTCCGACCGGCAAGCCGGACGCGCGCGACTCGTGGACCGGCGTGGATCTCTTCGGCCTGCCTCAGGACGGCGGCGGCTTCGTCACCGAGCGCGACGCGATCCTCGCGCACTTCCGCGCCCACCACGTGAAGAATCTCGTCTTCGTGGCGGCCGACGTCCACCACGCCGAGGTGATCCGCCACCAGCCGACATCCGAGTGGTCGTTCCACGAGCTCGTGGCCGGGCCGCTGTCGGCGACGCTGGGGCGGCCGCGGCCGCTCGACGTCACCCTCAACCCGCGCTCGCTCTTCGCCCGCGGCGGCGTGTTCAACTTCGGCGAGGTGCTCGTCGAGGCCGCGCACCTGACGGTCCGTCTCGTCGACGACGGCGGTGCCGTGATGTTCACCCACGTGATCGCACCCGACTAAGAGCCTGTCGGGATAACGAGGGCCGTCACGGCTGCGCCGGGGCGGCCCGAGCGCCTGGGGGGTTTAGGGGGCCATGTCGGGGCCCCCCATCACACCAGTCAGGAGACGTCCATGATCGACCTCACGCTCGCGATGGCAGAAGCCGCCGTGAAGGCGGCGCAGGGCAAGGCGAAGGCGCTCGGCTCGCCGATGACGGTGACGGTGGTGGACGAAGCCGGGCGTCTCGTCCTGAGCGCGCGCGGCGACGGCACCGGCTTCCTCACGCCGGAGACGTCGCGCGCCAAGGCGACGGCCGCGGCCGCGTTCCGGCGCAGCACGGCCGAATTGACGACGCTCGGCGCCAAGGGCTGGGGCTTCTGGCAGGTGATGCCGATCGTGGCGCAGGGTGACGTCTTGCCGACCCTCGGCGGCGCGCCCATCGTCGTCGGCGGGCGGGTGATCGGCGGCATCGGCTGCGGGGGCGGCACCGGCGAGCAGGACCAGGAGTGCGCCGACGCCGGCGCGGCCGCGGTCAAGGGCTAGCCGGATCTCCACGCGGAGACGGCCCACGCCGCCAGCGCGACAGCGCTGAGCACGACGCCGGCGAGCTCCGGGACGCCCGGATCGTAGCGCAGCGTGACCGTCTGGAGCGCGCGCGTGAGCCGCACCTCGAGGAGCCCGTCGGCGCCGCGGCGCGTCGGGAGCGGCGCGCCGTCCGCGTCCGCCCGCCAGAGCGGATAGTAGGCGACGCGCGCGCACGTCCAGCCGCCCGCCTCGCCGGCGAGGGTGGTGCGCCAGACGCCGTCGCGTGGGGTCGGCAGCGCCACCGCGCTCTCGCGTGTGAAGACGACGAAGGGCGCCAGCGAAAGCCGGCGCCGGAAGGCCGTGCTCTCGGCCAGCCAGCCGAGCTGCGTGACGTCGTCCTCCAGCGCGACGACGACCGCGACGCCCAGCCGGTCGGCCAGCGCCGCGAAGCGCGCCGGGTCCAGCGCCTCGAGTCGTTCGCCGAAGAGCGTGCGGCCGTCGAGCTGCTCCGCGAGCTGCGTGATGGCGCCGGGCCCGGCGTCGCCGCGGTAGACGAGGGCGGCGATGGGTGAGGGATGCGTGAAGGTGCCGTGCACGATGTCGCGGCCGCCGCCGACCGGCGTCAGCGCGGTCACGTGGGTGTGCGGCCGCCACCAGTTCCCGCCGTAGACCAGCGGCACGCCCGACCGGACGAACAGCAGGCGCCCCTCCGGCAGCCGGCCGAGCAAGCTCCAGAAATCCGGCAGGCGCAGACCGCGCTCGATCGAGGACAGCGAGGGCCAGACCCCGGCGCCCGGCCGGAGCATCAGCGTGTCGCTGCCCAGCGAGAGCAGCGCGAACAGCGCGGCGGCACCGAGCCCGAACGCCGGGCTGCGCGGCGAGACGCCCAGGCGCTCCATGATCGGCATCGCGTCGAGGCGCCGCGCCAGCCGCGCCGCGCCCACGCCGCCGGCGACGACGAGCGCGATCCAGGCGCCGTCGACGACGCGAGCGGCTGGCAGCCAGCGGATGCCGAGCGGCTCCGCCGCCAGGCGATCGAGCGCGGTCACCACGACCATCGCGGGGAGCCACCAGAGCGCCAGACGCTCGCCGGCGCCCGCGGGAGTGCGGTCGAGCAGGCCGGCGACGGCCAGGGCCGCGAGGACGATCGGCAGCGGGCGCGCGACCTCGCCGAGCGAAAGCGTCCCCCACGCCAGCGCGCGCGTCTCCGCCAACCGGAGGAACAGCGGCAGCGTCCAGAACGCGGTCAGCGCCGCCGCCAGGATCAGCGCGCGGAGAGCCCCGCGGGCTCGCTGCCACCACGGCCCCCGGGCGCAGGCGGCCAGCACCACCAGCGCCACCGCCGCCGGCAGCTGAGCGGGATGCAGCAGCGTGACGGCGGCGAGCAGTAGCGGCACCGCCGGCGACAGCGGACGCTCGTCCTCGGCCCAGCGCGCCAGGAGCCCCAGCAGGGACGGCAAGAGCGCCCACGCGAGGCGCGCTCCGACCATCCCCGTGCGCACGCCGCCATCCACGCCGCTGGCCAGCCCCGCCGACAGCGTGAGCGCGACGAAGGCCCCGGGCAGCGCGAGCCAACGCAGGCCGGTCAGCCGCGCGAGCACGACGTACGTCGTGACTCCGGGCAGGAGATAGGCGAGCCAGAGCAGCGCCTGGTAGACCGTCCCGACGTCGAGAACGCCCGTGGTCGGCCACGCGAAGAGCGCGCCGAGGTACGCGAACCCGGGCGGATAGAACTGCAGCTCCGGATAGCCCGCCCACCAGCCGCGGTCCCACGCCCACGGCGCCGGGCCGTAGTTCATCACGTGCCAGACGCGATAGAGCTGGCCGGGATGGTCGTCGAAGCCGAGCATCGAGCCGCCGAGCGACGCCGCGGCGAACGCCACGCCGAAGCCGAGCAGCAGCACGAGCGGACGCACGAAGCGAGCATACCTTCATTTCGCGCTGCCCTTGTATTTCCCGCTGGATATGCTTTAGTAACTAAAATGTCTTGCTGTCGGTGCAGCAAAACTCGGGGCTCAATTCCCCTACCGATGGAGACGCCATGGCGAAGCTGAAGGGCCTGAAGTGCCGGGAGTGCGGGCGTCAGTATCCGGCGACCCCCGTTCATGTCTGCGAGTTCTGTTTCGGTCCGCTCGAGGTCGACTACCAGTACGAGGCGCTCAAGGGCGTCGTCACGCGCGAGTCGATCGCGGCCGGCCCGCCGAGCATGTGGCGCTACAAGGACCTGCTGCCCATCGAGGGTGAGGTCGCGGTCGGGCACCACGTCGGCTTCACGCCGCTGATCCGCGCGCAGAACCTCGCCGAGGAGCTCGGCTGCAAGGAGGTCTGGATCAAGAACGACTCCGTCTGCCATCCGACCTGGTCCTTCAAGGACCGCGTGGTGGCGGTGGCGGTGACGAAGGCGCGGGAGTTCGGGTTCGACACCGTCGCCTGCGCCTCGACGGGCAACCTCGCCAACTCGGTGGCCGCTCACGCAGCCGAAGGACGCCTGAAGTCCTACATCTTCATCCCGGCCGACCTCGAGCAGGGCAAGGTCCTGGGCACGCTCGTCTACAACCCGACCCTGGTCGCGGTGCACGGCACCTACGACGAGGTGAACCGCCTCTGCTCGGAGATCGCTGACAAGTACCGCTGGGCGTTCGTGAACGTGAACTTCCGGCCGTACTACTCGGAAGGCTCCAAGTCGTTCGGCTACGAGATCGCCGAGCAGCTGGGCTGGCGGACACCGCAGCATATTATCGTGCCCTGCGCGGGCGGCTCCCTGATCACCAAGATCTGGAAGGCCCTCAAGGAGCTCAAGACGCTCGGCTTGATCGACGGCCCCGTGAAGACGAAGATGCACGCCGCGCAGGCGCTCGGCTGCGGGCCCATCGTGACCATGATCAAGAACGACAGCGACGTGCTCAGGCCGGTGCGGCCGAACACGATCGCGAAGTCGCTCGCCATCGGCAACCCCGCCGACGGCTACTACGCTTACAAGGTCGCGAAGGAGTCGGGGGGCCACGGCGAGCACGCCACCGACGAGGAGATCATCGAGGGGATGCTGCTGCTGGCACGGACGGAGGGCATCTTCACCGAGACGGCGGGCGGCGTCACGGTGGCCGTCACCAAGAAGCTGATCGAGACGGGCGTGATCCCGCGCGGCGAGTCGGTGGTCATCAGCATCACCGGCAACGGGCTCAAGACGCCCGACGCGCTCTACGAGCGGCTGGAGGCGCACGTGAAGATCAAGCCCTCGCTGTCCGCCTTCGATCGCGCGCTGGCCGATCTCAAGAACCAGGCGAGCTGACAAGGAGACGACGATGCCGGTGACGGTCCGCATTCCCACCCCGCTGCGCCAGGTCACGAAGGGCAACGCCGAGGTGTCCGCCAGGGGCAGCACGGTGGACGACGTCGTGGCCGACCTCGAGCGCCAGTTCCCCGGGCTCAAGGAGCGGCTGGTGGACGAGAGCGGCGAGCTGCGCCGCTTCATCAACATCTACGTGAACGAGGAAGACATCCGCTTCATGGACGGCAAGAAGACCGCCCTCAAGGACGGCGACGCGGTGTCGATCGTGCCCGCCATTGCGGGAGGTCGGTAGGAGCGTGCTGGCTATGACCCGCACGCGCGTGCGGCTGACGTTTCCCTCGAACCTGATCCAGGAGCCCATCCTCTATCACCTGGTGAAGGACTTCGACATCGTCATCAACATCCGGCGCGCCGACGTGAAGGAAGACTACGGCTGGGTCGCGCTGGAGATGGAGGCGGGCGAGGACACGCTGGCGCGCGGCGTGAAGTGGCTGAAGGACAAAGGCGTGCAGGTCGACCCGATCGAGCGCGACGTGATCGCGTGATCGGCATCTCGGAGCGCGTGCAGGGCTTCACCGAGTCCGTCATCCGCGAGATGACGCGCGTGGTGAGCCAGCTGGGCGGCGTGAACCTCGCCCAGGGCATGCCGAACTTCCCGCCGCCCAGGGAGCTGCTCGAGGCCGCGCATCGCGCCATCGACGGCGACTTCCACCAGTACGCCATCACCTGGGGCACGCCCGGTCTGCGAACCGCCATCGCCGACAAGTACCGGAAGTTCTACGGCATGGACGTGGATCCCGAGCGCCACGTGACCGTGTGCTGCGGCTCGACCGAGACGATGTTGTCGACGCTGCTGGCGGTCCTGAATCCGGGCGAGGAAGTGATCATCTTCGAGCCGTTTTACGAAAACTATGGCCCCGGCTGCGTCATCTCGAGCGCCCGGCCCGTGTGGGTGCCGCTGGAGCCGCCCGACTTCAGCTTCGATCCCGACCGCCTGCGCCGCGCCGTGTCGCCGCGCACGAAGGCCATCGTGTTCAACAGCCCGAACAATCCCTCCGGCAAGGTGTTCTCGCGGGCCGAGCTGCAGGCGATCGCGGAGGTGTGTCTCGAGCACGACTTGCTCGCGATCACCGACGAGATCTACGAGCACATCGTCTACGACGGCCACGGCCACACGCCGATCGCGACGCTGCCCGGCATGGCCGACCGCACGGTCACCATCTCGGGGATCTCGAAGTCCTACTCCGTCACCGGCTGGCGCGTCGGCTACGCGGTGGCGCCGCCGGAGCTCTCGGTCGGTATCCGCCGCGCCCACGACTTCGTCACCGTCGGCGCGCCGCATCCGCTCCAGGAGGCGGCGGTCACCGCGCTCCGGTTCCCGGACGCGTACTACGTCGGTCTGCGCGAGGGCTACCAGAAGCGCCGCGACCTCCTCTGGGGCTACATCGAGGCGGCCGGCTTCGTCGCGTGGAAGCCGAGCGGCGCCTACTACATCCTCACCGACGCCGCCCACTTCATGAAGGCGGCCGGCGTGGACGACGACTACGCGTTCGCGATGTGGCTGATCAAGGAATGCGGCGTGGCCACCGTGCCGGGCTCGTCGTTCTACGCCCACCCCGAGCTCGGCCGCACCAAGATCCGCTTCTGTTTTCCGAAGACCGACGACATGCTCCGGGAAGCCGGAGAGCGCCTACAGAAGCTCCGCAGACTCATTTAAGATGGGGGGCCCCACCCCCGCAACGATTTATCGCAGGCTCGCCTCGGCCGTCGAACGGCCTGCGGCTTCGCACTCCCACACGCCCCGGCAAAGCCGTGGCGCGCCTCGATTCACCGACGTCTGATCCGGCCCGCGAGGCTGCGCAGGCCATCTGGCGGGCGGCGCTCGCCGCCGGCAATGTCGCCCCGCTCGTCGATCGCGCCCTCGAGAGCCTCCGCGTCGACCTGACCCGTCCGTCCTGGCGCCACCTGCTCGTGTTCGGCTGCGGCAAGGCCAGCGGCGCGATGGCGGCGGCGCTGGAGCGAGCCCTCGGCCGGCGGATCACCGAGGGCCTGGTCGTCGTGAAGGACGGCTATACGGTGCTCACGGAGCGCATCATCGTGAAGCAGGCCGGCCATCCCCTGCCCGACGCGCGGGGCCAGGCCGCCGCCGAGGCGATCGTCAACCGCGTGCGAGCCGCGGGGGCGGAGGATCTCATCCTCTTCCTGATTTCCGGAGGCGGCTCGGCGCTCACGCCGGCGCCGGTGCCCGCGATCACCCTCGCGGAGAAGCAGGAGACCACGCGCCTGTTGCTGGGCGCCGGCGCGACGATCAACGAGCTGAACGCGGTGCGCAAGCACCTGTCGCTCTTCAAGGGCGGACAGCTCGCGCGGGCGGCGGCGCCCGCCACGCTGATCTCGCTGATCCTCTCCGACGTCATCAGCGATCCGCTCGACGTCATCGCCTCGGGGCCGACGGCGCCGGACCCGACGACCTTCGCCGACGCGCTGGCGGTGCTCCAACGCCGGGGCGTGGGATACCTCGTGCCCGACGCGGTGCGCGCGCGGCTCGAAGCCGGCGCGCGCGGCGAGGTCCAGGAGACGCCGAAGCCCGGCGATCCCGCCTTCGAGCGCGTGACCAACCTCGTCATCGGCAACAACGCGCTGGTGGTGGACGCCGCCGCCGCCGAGGCGCGCCGGCGCGGCTATCGCGCCGAGGTGCTGACGCGCGGTTTGCAGGGCGAGGCGCGGGAGGTCGCGCGCGAGCTCGTCGCGCGCGCGCGGACGCTGCCGCCGCGAACGTGTCTCATCGCCGGCGGCGAGACGACGGTGACGGTGGGCGGGCGGGGCCGCGGCGGCCGCTGCCAGGAATTCGTGCTGGCGGCGGCGCTGGAGCTGCGCCCCGACGATCGCATCGTCGTGCTCGCGGCAGGCACCGACGGCACCGATGGTCCGACTGATGCGGCGGGCGCCGTCGCCGACGCCGAAACGATCGCGCGCGGCGAGCGCGCCGGGCGCGCGGCGCGGGCCGCCCTCGACGACAACGACGCCTACACGTTCCTGTCGGCGGCCGGCGACCTCGTCGTCTCGGGTCCGACCAATACGAACCTCCTCGATTTGTACGTCCTGCTGCGCGACTGAGCCGGATCCTCGGATTCTGCTCATCGCATGGGCGAAGCGCTCTAAGTGACCGACATTACATGGGCGGCCGGATTTTCCGCACACGGTTATCCACTGACCACTCGCGTTCCCGGTGGAAAACTGAGTGTCGGTTTTGCCATGTTATTCTTCCTCCGATGTCCCTCCCGAACCTCGTCGGAATGCTGCCCTCCGAGATGGAAGACCTCGCGGTGGAGCTCGGCGCCTCGCGTTATCGCGGCCGCCAGCTCGCCACGTGGATCTATCGGAAGGGTGTCGTAGAGCTCGAGGCGATGACCGATCTGCCGAAGGACTTCCGTTCGGCGCTCGCCGAGCGCGTGGTCGTCGCGCTGCCCGAGGTCGAGCGGGAGACGCCGTCGCAGGACGGCAGCCGCAAGCTCGTCTTCCGCCTCGAGGACGGCGCGCGCGTGTCGAGCGTGGTGATGCCGGACGACGGCCGCGTCACGCTGTGCCTGTCCACGCAGGTCGGCTGCGGGTACGCGTGCGCCTTCTGCCTGACCGGGACGATGGGGCTCGTGCGAAACCTCACGGCCGCCGAGATCCTCGGCCAGGTCCTCCGGGCCAACGCCGTGGAGCACGCGACGCACCTCGTCTTCATGGGCATGGGCGAGCCGCTCGCGAACTACGCGGAGGTGGTGAAGACGCTGAAGATCCTGACCGACGCGAAGCTGGGGCTCGGCTACTCGCCCCGGCGGATCACCGTCTCCACCGTCGGTCTCGTGACGGGCATCGAAAAGCTCGGGCGCGAGAACCTCAAGGTGAACCTCGCGATCTCGCTGCACGCGGCCTCGGACGAGGTCCGCTCGCGGCTCATGCCGGTGAACCGCGCGTGGAGCCTGGAGGCGCTCATGGCGGCCGTGCGGCGCTACCCGCTGGCGCCGCGGCAGCGCGTGTTCTTCGAGTACGTGCTGCTCGACGGGGTGAACGACGCGCCCGAAGATGCCCAGCGCCTGGCGCGCCTGCTGCGCACCGTGCGCGCCAAGGTGAACCTGATCCCGTTCAACGACTGGCCGGCCTCCGAGTTTCGCCGGCCGCCGCTCGCGCGCATCCTCGCCTTCCAGTCGATCCTGCTCGACGCCGGCATCACCACCACCGTGCGCTGGAGCAAGGGCGAGGACATCGGCGCGGCCTGCGGCCAGTTGAAGGAGGCGGTGGCGTGACGAGCCGCCGCGTCGCCTTCGCGACCCTCGGGTGCCGCCTCAACCAGGTCGACAGCCAACGGCTGCAGGCGGCCCTCGAGGCGCGCGGCTTTTCGACGGTGGCGTTCGGTGCCGCCGCGGACGTCGTCGTCGTCAACACCTGCACGGTGACGGCGCGCGCCGAGGTCTCCGACCGGCAGGCGATCCGCCGCGCGCGCCGCGCCAATCCCGACGCGCGCGTCGTCGTCACGGGCTGCTGGGCGCAGACGAGCGCCGACGAGGTCGCGCGCGAGGCCGGCGTGGATCTCGTCGTCGGCAACGCCGACAAGGAGCGCTTGCCCGCGCTGCTGGACGAGATCCTCGAGGGGCCGCGCCCGAGGGCGCCTCGCGTCGAGGTCGGGGACCTGCGCGGCGCGCGGCTCGCCGACGTCGATCCGCGGCCGCGGGCGCTCGGCCGCTCGCGCGCGTTTCTCAAGATCCAGGACGGCTGCCAGCACCGCTGCGCCTTCTGCATCGTGCCGCGCGCGCGGGGGGCCAGCCGCAGTCTGGAGCCCAAGCTCGTGGCCGACCAGGTCCGCCTGCTCGTCGAGGCCGGGCGCCCGGAGGTCACGCTGACCGGCATCGACCTCGGCCATTACGGCGCCGACCTCGTGCCGCGCACCTCGCTCGCCGCGCTGCTGCGCGAGCTGGTGGAGATCGAGGGGCTGCGCTGGCTGCGGCTGTCGTCGATGCTGCCGGCCTACTTCACCGAGGACGTGCTCGACGTGCTGACCGGCGCGCCGGCCATCGCGCCGCACTTCCACCTGCCGCTGCAGAGCGGGAGCGACCGCGTGCTGCGCGCGATGCGGCGGCCCTACAGCACGGCGATGTATCGCTCGGTCGTGGAGCGGCTCACCCGCGCGATCCCGATGCTGGGCCTGGGCGCCGACGTGATCGCCGGCTTCCCCGGCGAAACCGAGGAGGACGCCGCGGCGACGCAGGCGCTGATCGAGGCGCTGCCGTTCACCTATCTGCACGTGTTCCCGTACTCCGATCGGAAGGGAACCGAGGCGGCCGCCCGGCCCGGTCACGTGGACGGCAAGACCGTCGCCGGCCGCGCCGCGCGGCTGCGCGCGCTGGGCGCCGCCAAGGCCGGCGCCTTCCGGCGCGCCCTCGTGGGGCGGACGGAAGACGTGCTGGTGCTGGAGACGCGCGACCGCACCACCGGCAGCCTCGTCGGCCTCACCGGCAACTACGTCGAGGTCGTCTTCGGCGGGCCCGACGCGCTGATGCGACGGGTCGCGCGGGTGCGGGTGGCCCGCGCCGACGCCGGCGTGCACGGAGATCTGGTCGCGGACCCCCAGGGGGGGCCGAGCAGGTGAACGGGCCCGCGATCGGCGTCATCGGAGGCAGCGGGCTCTACGAGCTTGAAGGGCTGACGGACGTCCGCTGGCGGCGGGTGCGCACGCCGTTCGGCGATCCCTCCGACGAGTTCTGCACCGGCGAGTTCGAGGGCCGCCGTGTCGTCTTCCTGCCGCGCCACGGCCGCGGCCACCGGCTCATGCCGACCGAGCTGAACTTCCGCGCCAACGTCTGGGGGCTGAAGTCGCTCGGCGTCGAGTGGGTCGTCTCGGTCTCCGCGGTGGGCAGCATGAAGGAGGACATCCAGCCGCTCGACCTCGTGATCCCCGGCCAGTTCGTCGACATGACGAAGCGCCGCGTGTCGTCGTTCTTCGGCGAGGGGATCGTCGCCCACGTCGGGATGGCCGACCCCGTGTGCAGCCACCTGGGCGACCTGCTGGAGAAGGCGTCGCGCGGGACGGGGGCCCGCGTGCATCGGGGCGGCACCTACGTGTGCATCGAGGGACCGCAGTTCTCGACGCGCGCGGAGTCGCGCGTGTACCGCTCGTGGGGCGTCGACGTGATCGGCATGACGAACATGCCGGAGGCGAAGCTGGCGCGCGAGGCGGAGCTCTGCTATGCGACCCTCGCCCTGGCCACCGACTACGACGTCTGGCACGAGACCCACGAGGCGGTGAGCGTCGAGGCCGTCGTCGCGAATCTGCTGAAGAACGTCGCGACGGCCAGGGAGGTGCTCCGGCGCGTGATCCCGATGATCGGCGGCTCGCGCACGTGCGAGTGTCCGAGCCTGCTCAAGAACGCGGTGATCACCAGCCCCGGGGCGTTCCCGCACGCGACGCGGCGTCGGCTCGATCTCCTGATCGGCAAGTACTTCCCGCTGGACAAGAAGAAGGCGGGGCGTGGCTGACGAGATCGACGTCATCGGCATCGGCAACGCGCTCGTGGACGTCCTCTGCCACGAGAGCGAGGCGTTCCTCGACCTCCACGGCCTCGTCAAGGGAACCATGCATCTCGTCGACGAGGCGCGCGCGCGCCAGATCTATGACGCCATGGGCCCCGCCGTCGAGGTCTCGGGCGGCTCCGCCGCCAACACGATCGTCGGGGTCGCCTCGTTCGGCGGCCGCGCACACTATGTGGGCAAGGTCCGTGACGATCAGCTGGGGGAGGTCTTCAGCCACGACCTTCGCGCGACCGGCGTGGGCTACACGACGGCGACGGCGACGAGCGGGCCGGCCACCGGCCGCTGCCTCATCGTGGTGACGCCGGACGCGCAGCGCACGATGAGCACCTATCTCGGCGCGTCGACGCAGCTCGGCCCCGGCGACGTCGATCCGCGGCTCGTCGCCCGCGGGCGCATCCTCTATCTGGAGGGCTACCTCTTCGACCCGCCGGCCGCCCAGGACGCGTTTCGTGTGGCCGCCGGCCTCGCCCACGCGGCCGGGCGGAAGGTCGCGCTGACGCTCTCGGATCCCTTCTGCGTCGACCGGCATCGCGCCGCGTTCCTCGACCTCGTCGAGCACCACGTGGACGTCCTGCTCGCCAACGAGGCCGAGATCTGCTCGCTCTATCAGGTGCGCGACTTCGACGCCGCGCTGCAGCGCGTCCGCCGTCACTGCGAGATCGCGGCCCTCACGCGCAGCGCGCGCGGCTCGGTCGTCGTCGGCGGCGGCGAGGTGCACGTGGTCGACGCCCAGCCCGTCGAGGCGGTGGTCGACACGACGGGCGCGGGCGACCTCTACGCGGCCGGCTTTCTCTTCGGCCTGAGCCGGGGGATGAGCCTCGCGACTTGTGGTCGCCTCGGCTCGCTGGCGGCGGCCGAAGTCATCTCGCACGTCGGCGCGCGCCCGGTGGCGCCGCTGGGCGATCTGGCCGGAGCACTCCTCGCATGAGGATCGATGGGACCCTCGACGCGAAATACGCGCGACTGCTCGAGGCGCTGCGCGAGCTCGAGAGCGTCGTCGTCGCCTTCTCCGGCGGCGTGGACTCCACCTTGCTCGCGCGCGCCGCCAAGGACGCGCTCGGCGACCGCGCGGTGCTCGTCACCGCGGACTCCGAGACGTATCCGGAGGGCGAGCTGGCGGAGGCGCGGAGGCTCGCCGCCCTCATCGGCCTGCGTCACGTCGTGGTGCGCACGGACGAGCTGGCCAATCCTGAGTACGCGAAGAACGGCGCCAACCGGTGCTTCTTCTGCAAGGAGGAGCTGTTCACGCACCTGGCGCCGATCGCGGAGCGGGAGGCGTGCCGGGCCCTCGTGTACGGCGCGAACGTGGACGACCTCGGCGACCACCGGCCGGGCATGCAGTCGGCCAGGCAGCGCGGCGTCCGCGCCCCGATGATCGAGGCCGGCCTGACCAAGCAGGAGATCCGCGATCTCTCGCGCGCGCTCGGGTTGCCGACCTGGGACAAGCCCTCGTTCGCGTGCCTGTCTTCGCGATTCCAGTACGGCGACCGCATCACCGCGGAGAAGCTGCGCCAGATCGACGCCGCCGAGGCCTTCATGAGGTCGCTCGGCTTCCGCCAGTTCCGCGTGCGCCACCACGACCGGCTGGCGCGACTGGAGATCGGCCGCGACGAGATGGCGCGGCTGTGGGAGGACGGGCGGCACGAGGCGATCGTCGCTCGCTTCCGCGAGCTGGGCTACGTCTACGTCGCCGTCGACCTCGCGGGTTTCCAGTCCGGCTCGGCGAACCTGCTCTTGAAGCGGGGGCGGGGCGATGGATAGCGAGCGGCTGCGCGCGCTGCTCGACGCGGTCGCCGGCGGCCGCATGACCGCCGAGGACGCGATGGCGCGGCTGCGCGACCTGCCGTACGCCGACCTCGGCTTCGCGAAGGTGGACCTGCACCGCGCGCTGCGCGCGGGCGGCGCCGAGGCCATCTTCTGCCCCGGCAAGACGCCGGCGCAGGTGGTGGCGATCCTCCAGCGCCTCGTCGTCGATCACGTCAACGTCATCGCCACGCGCGCCGACGAGGCGATGGTCGCCGCCGTCGCCGGCGCGGGATTGCCGCACGTCTGGCATCCGCTCGCGCGGCTCATCCTCGCGCGGCCGGAGCCGCGCGAGGGCATCGGCCTCGTCGTGGTGGCCGCCGCCGGCACCGCCGATCTGCCCGTGGCGGAAGAGGCCGCGCTGGTGGCGGAGGCGCTCGGCAACCGCGTCGAGCGCGTGACCGACTGCGGCGTGGCCGGCCTGCACCGCCTGCTCGCGCATCGCGAGCTGCTGGCGGAGGCCAACGCCATCGTCGCCGTGGCCGGGATGGAAGGCGCCTTGCCCAGCGTCATCGGCGGGCTCGTCGACCGGCCCGTCATCGCGGTGCCGACGAGCGTCGGCTATGGCACCTCGCTCAACGGGCTCGCCGCGCTGCTCGCCATGCTGAACTCGTGCGCGCCGGGCGTGTCGGTGGTCAACGTCGACAACGGCTACGGCGCCGCCCACCAGGCGAGCCAGATCAACCACCTGGTCGCCAAGATCAGATAGATCATGGCCCGCATCGCGTACTTCGACTGCCCGAGCGGGGCGGCGGGGGACATGATCATGGGCGCGCTCGTCGACGCGGGCGCGCCGTTCGAGGCGCTGCGCGACGGGCTGCACGGCCTCGACCTCACCGGCTGGGACCTCGTGCGCCACGAGGTGAGGCGGGGCGACTTCCGCGCCACCAAGGTGGACGTCCAGATCGACGCCGCCGCCCACCAGGACCACCGCACGCTCGGCGACATCGTCGCCATCCTGGAGCGTAGCCACCTGCCGGCGCCCGTGACCGAGCGGGCGCGACGGATCTTCGAGCGGCTCGCCGACGCCGAGGCGCGCGTGCACGGCACGACGCGCGAGCGCGTCCACTTCCACGACGTCGGCGCCGTCGACGCGATCGTGGACGTGACCGGCGGCGTGCTCGGGCTCCACCTGCTCCGCGTGGAGACGGTCTACGTCTCGCCGCTGCCGCTCGGCGGCGGCTTCTCGGACGGTCCGCACGGCCGGATGCCGATTCCCGGCCCGGGCACCGCCGAGCTGCTGCGCGGCTTTCCCGTCGTCGACACCGGCGTGCGCGTCGAGCTGGTGACGCCGACGGGCGCGGCGATCCTCACGACGCTGGCGAAACCCGCGCTGCGGCCGCCCGCCATGACGCTGCGCGGCGTCGGCTACGGCGCCGGCACTCGCGACCTTCCCGGCACGCCCAACGTGCTGCGCTGCTTCGTCGGCGAGACCGTGGAGAGCGGCGGCGCCACGGAGACGATCGTGCAGGTGGAGACGACGATCGACGACATGTCGCCGCAGCTCTACGAGCCCCTTGTCGACCGGCTCTTCGAGGTCGGCGCCCTCGACGTGTTCCTCACGCCGGTGGTGATGAAGCGCAGCCGCCCCGGCACGGTCCTCACCGCGCTCTGCGCACCCGAGCGGGTGGGGGAGCTGAGCCGCGTCCTTTTCGAGGAGTCTTCGACGATCGGCGTGCGCTGGTCGGAGTGGCGGCGCGCGGCGCTGCCGCGCGAGATCGTCACGCTGGCCACCAGTTACGGGCCGATCCCGTTCAAGGTCTCGCGGCTCGAGGGGCGCGTTGTCACGGTGACGCCGGAATTCGCCGACGTCGCCCGCATCGCCAAGGAGAAGGCGCTGCCCGTCCGCGAGGTGCTGGACCAGGCGCGCGCGGAAGGCCGGCGGCTCCTGTCAGCCTGAAGGCCCCGATCGGCAGGCCGTCGCCGTCGCTGACCGACAACCGGACCGTGTAGAGGCCGTCCTCTATATAGATGTGGTGGCGGCCAGTCGACGAGGCCTTGGCGGCCACGCCGGCGCCACCGCCATCGGAGACTCCACGGGCGATCGGCTGGTGACGCGCTGATCGGTACTGAACGTGGGACCGACGGTCAAGATTCTGCACAAGTGGACGGACGCTGCGGGCTACTCAGCGGCGGCGTGGGCCCGCGTGCGATCAGATGACGGATCGGCACCGCGACGAGAGGCTCATCGCATTACCGCCGGTCAGGCCGGCGCCAGCTGGTCGTCTCTTCGCGATTGACAGTTTTACCGCCGGGGGCTAGTCTCGCGCCCTCATGAGTTTCGCTCGGGGCTTCATGAGATGGCTTGCACCGATTGGCGGTGCCAGTCAGGATCCTCGTGTCGTGCGCGACACACCGACCGCATC
>WNGJ01000620.1_pt1 | contig 105503 bp, 103 predicted proteins | sample 5400611 | NCBI WGS metagenome assembly WNGJ01 (sample SAMN13153375, study PRJNA577476) | soil metagenome | isolation source: 40 cm soil or saprolite under Garry oak tree replicate 1 | place: USA:California | collected 2016-06-15 | reverse complement strand
CGAATATGAGGGGCGCTTCGATCCGTCGCTGTTTGCCGCTTAACATGACCGTCGAAATCGTCACCTTCGGCTGCCGCCTCAACGCCTTCGAATCCGAAGTGATTGCGTGTGAGGCGGAGCGCGCCGGGCTAACTCAGACCGTCGTCATCAATAGCTGCGCGGTCACCAATGAGGCGGTGGCGCAGGCGCGGCAATCGATCCGGCGGCTGAAGCGCGAGCGGCCTGGCGCCCGCATCGTGGTCACCGGCTGCGCGGCGCAGACGCAACCGCAAATGTTCGCCGAAATGGCCGAGGTCGATCGCGTCATCGGCAATGACGACAAGATGCGCGGCGAGGCCTGGCGCTTAACCCGCGACGCCTTCGGCGCCGCCGTGCGAGACGAGAAGATCGCGGTCACCGACATCATGGGCGTCAAGGCGATGGCGCCGCATCTGGTCGACGGCTTTGCGCGCGGCCTGCCGCGGGTGTTCGTGCAGGTGCAGAACGGCTGCGATCACCGCTGCACCTTCTGCATCATTCCGTTCGGCCGCGGCAATTCGCGCTCGGTGCCGATGGGCGCAGTGGTGGACCAGGTCCGCGCGCTGGTCGAGCGCGGCCACGCCGAGGTCGTGCTGACCGGCGTCGATCTCACGAGCTATGGCGCAGATTTGCCGGGCGCACTGAGGCTCGGCACGCTGACCAAACAGATCCTGCGGCATGTGCCCGAGTTGAAGCGGCTGCGGATATCGTCGATCGATTCGATCGAGGCGGATTCCGATCTGCTCGATGCGATCGCGAGCGATGCGCGGCTGATGCCGCATCTGCATCTGTCGCTGCAGTCCGGCGACGATCTGATCCTGAGGCGGATGAAGCGGCGGCATTCCCGGCGAGATGCCATCGCATTCTGCGCGCAGGTGCGCCGGCTGCGGCCGGACATCGCGTTCGGCGCCGATATTATCGCCGGTTTTCCGACCGAGACGGAAGAGATGTTCGCGCGCTCGGAAGCTCTCGTGGAGGAATGCGGCCTCACCTTCCTGCACGTGTTTCCCTATTCGCCGCGGCCCGGCACGCCGGCGGCGCGCATGCCGCAGGTGCCGGGAGCAGCGATCAAGGACCGCGCGCTGCGGCTGCGCGCAACGGGCGAGGCGGCGCTACAGCGGCGGCTCGCTTCCGAGATCGGGGCAATGCGCGAGGTCTTGATCGAGAGCGCAACGGCGGGCCGCACCGAGCATTTTTTGCCGGTGGCGATCAGCGGCAAGACGCCGGGCGTGGTGAAGTCGGTCACAATCGCCGGCCATGACGGCGCGCGATTGACGGTTTGAGGCACCCACATCGTCATTGCGAGCGACGCGAAGCAATCCAGTCTTTCCTTGGCTCCCGGATTGCTTCGCTTTGCTCGCAATGACAGGGCTTTACTCCCCATTCCAGCCGCACGCCCTGAGCCCCTCGTGCATGTGCTCCGGAGCGGGCGCCACCACACGCACCGGCTCCTTGTTCCTGGATATCGGAATCCCGATTTCGCGGGAGTGGAGATGCAAGGCCGGCTCGCCGAAGCGTGGGATATATTTTTCATTGCGCAGGCGGCGTAAACTTGCCTGCGTACCATAGATATCGTCGCCGACGATCGGCCAGCCTGTCGCGGCGGCATGCACGCGCAATTGATGGGTGCGGCCGGTGACGGGTTCCATCGCGAGCCAGGTGAGGCCTTCGCCGCGGCCGAGCACCTTCCAGTTGGTGACGGCCTTTTGCCCATCGGGGTCCGGCTTCTGCCACCAGCCGCGCTCGATATTCAGCCGCCCGAGCGACATCTCGATGATGCCTTCGTCTTCGGCGGGGCCGCCCTCGACCACGGCCCAATAGGTCTTGGAAATCCGGCCGTGCTTGAACAACAGCCCGAGGGAGGCGGTTGCCTTGCGATGGCGTCCGAGCACGAGGCAACCGGAGGTATCCTTGTCGAGCCGGTGGGCCAGCACCGGCGGCCGCGGCAAGCCGAAGCGCAGCGCGTCGAAGGATGATTCGAGGTTGGCGCCGCCCTTTGGTCCCCGATGCACCGGAAGCCCCGCGGGCTTGTCGATCACAAGCATCAGCCCGTCGCGGTGGAGCACGCGCGCCTGGATTTCCTCGGCGGTCAGTTCAGCAGCGTCCATCGGCTCTCAAGACTTTCGTTTGCAAGACTTTTTTGCAAGACTTTCGCTTACAGGCCGAAACGGCTAACACAGCCCCCTGATGAGCGACAGTACGGAAGAAAAGCCCAAGCAGAGCTGGTGGCGGCGGCTGTCCAGCGGGCTGAAGCGGACCTCGAGTTCGCTGGGCTCGGCGGTCGCCGATCTCGTCACCAAGCGCAAGCTTGACCGCGCTATGCTCGACGAGATCGAGGACGTGCTGCTGCGCGCCGATCTGGGAACGTCGGTGGCGGCGCGCATTGCGGAGGCCGTCGGCGCCGGCCGCTACGACAAGGCGATTTCGGCCGATGAAGTGAAGAGCGTGGTCGCAGCCGAGGTCGAAAAGGTGCTGACGCCGGTCGCCCAACCGCTCGCGATCGACGCTGCCCGTGCGCCGTTCGTCATTCTCGTGGTCGGCGTCAACGGGTCCGGCAAGACCACGACCATTGGAAAACTGGCGGCGAAGTTTGCCGCCGACGGCCGCAAGGTGATGCTGGCGGCCGGCGACACCTTTCGCGCTGCCGCGATCGAGCAGCTCAAGGTCTGGGGCGAGCGCACCAAGTCGCCGGTCGTCGCCGGCGCCCAAGGCTCGGATTCCGCAAGCCTCGCCTTCAACGCGCTGACCGCGGCGAAAGAGCAAAAGATCGATGTGCTTCTGATCGACACCGCGGGGCGGCTGCAGAACAAGGCCGAGTTGATGAATGAACTTGAAAAGGTCGTCCGCGTTGTGAAAAAGGTCGATGCGACGGCGCCGCACGCGGTGCTTTTGGTGCTGGACGCGACGGTGGGGCAAAATGCGCTGTCGCAGGTCGAGGCGTTTCATCGCACCGCCGGTGTCACGGGCCTCGTGATGACGAAACTCGACGGCACCGCGCGCGGCGGCATTTTGGTGGCGCTGGCGGAGAAACATCAACTGCCGGTGCACTTCATCGGCGTCGGCGAGGGCGTCGACGATCTTGCACCGTTCACGGCGCGGGATTTTGCCAAGGCGATCGCGGGAATCGAGGCATGATCCCGAAAAGAGGGAACCGATTTTCGGATAAGATCATTACCGAACAGAAAAGTTAAGTGAACTAGATGGACCAGACCCAGCCGCATCCTTTGTTCAAGCTCGCGACCGAACTCGGTCCGTTGATAGTGTTCTTCGTGGTTAACGCCAAGTTTCACCTGTTCGTTGCAACGGCCGCGTTCATGGTGGCGATCGTGGTAGCGATGATCGCGTCTTATGTGGTGACACGGCATGTGCCTGTCATGGCGCTGGTCACGGGCGGCGTCGTGCTGGTGTTCGGCACGCTGACGCTGGTGCTGCACGATGAAACCTTCATCAAGGTGAAACCGACCATCATCTACGGCCTGTTCGCAGCCGTGCTCGGCGGCGGGCTTTTGTTCGGCCGCTCCTTCATCGCCATCATGTTCAATCAGATGTTCAACCTGACGGCGCACGGCTGGCGCATCCTCACCTTTCGCTGGGCGCTGTTCTTTGTCGCGATGGCGGTCCTGAACGAGGCGGTCTGGCGCACCCAAAGCACGGATTTCTGGGTCGGCTTCAAGGCGTTCGGCGTGATCCCGCTGACCATGATCTTTGCAATCGCGCAGATGCCGCTGACCAAGCGCTATCACCTGGAACCGGTTTCGCTGGAGACGAGCGAGGCCGAGGCGGGCGATGTTCGGAACGGGTGAGTTAATCGCGGTCATTCCGGGGCGTTCGCGCAGCGATGAACCCGGAATCTCGAGATTCCGGGTTCGATGCTCCGTATCGCCCCGGAATGACGGTGGATTAGCTCCCCGCCTTCAGCGCCTTGTCGATTTCAGCCTTCAAGACCGTGTCGATATTGTCCGGCGTCACCGGACCGACCAGCTTGTAGACGATGGTCCCCTCGCGGCCGACGATAAAGGTCTCCGGCACGCCATAGACGCCCCATTCGATCGCGGCGCGGCCGTTGCCGTCGACGCCGACCACGCCGAACGGATTGCCGTAGCGGCCGAGGAAACGCCGCGCGTTGTCGGGCGCGTCCTTGTAGTTGATGCCGACGAGCTGCAGCCGCTTGTCCTTGCCGAGCTCCGTCAACAGCGGCGCCTCGTCGTGGCACGGCACGCACCACGACGCCCAGACGTTGACGACGCTGACCTTGCCTTTGAACATGGCGGGATCGAGCCCGGGCACCTGCGCGCCGTCGCTGACAAGGCCGGTGAGGGCCGGCAGCGTCGTCTGCGGCGCCGGATGGCCGATCAGCGCCGAGGGAATTTTGGACGGGTCGCCGTCGCCGAGCCGGAACCAGAACAGCGCGGCAAGGCCCGCGAACAAAATCAGCGGCAGCGCCATCAGGAAAGTGCGGCGCGTCGTCGGTTCGGAGGTGCCCTGCTCGCTCATCATAACTCCGTCGCGCTGCGTCCGGAGCGCCTGAGCACGCCGCTTTCGTCGAGCGCGCGCAGACGCTGGGTCTGGCTGCGGTAATCGATCGCGATCCAGGCGATCAGAGAGGCGACCACGACCGTCGCCATGAGATACGCCGTCACGATGAAGGAGGCGTACGGCCCGAGCGACATTCCGAGTGACATTCCAAGCGGCATGGCGTTCACGCGGCCTGTCCGTTGGCCTGCATCATCTGCAGGCGGCGCACGCGGCGGCGCAGGATTTCGTTGCGCATCGCCGCCAGATGCAGCGTCAGGAACAGGAGCATGAAGGCTACCCCCATCACCAACAGCGGAATCAGGAAAGCGCGGTCGAGCGTCGGCCCGCCCGTCCGGAACACCGATGCCGGCTGATGCAGCGTGTTCCACCAGTCGACCGAGAACTTGATGATCGGAAGGTTGATGGCGCCAACGAGCGTCAGCACCGCGGCGGCGCGTGCCGCGCGAGAGGGGTCTTCGACCGACCGCCACAGCGCGATCAGGCCGAGATACATCAAAAACAGGATCAGCACGGAGGTCAGTCGCGCGTCCCACTCCCAATAGGTGCCCCACATCGGTCGGCCCCACAGCGAGCCCGTCACCAGCGCCAGGAAGGTGAAGGCGGCGCCGATCGGGGCGGCGGCCTTGGCGGCGACGTCGGCGAGCGGATGCCGCCACACCAAAGTGCCGAGCGAAGCCGCGCTCATCACGGCCCAGACGAACATCGACAGCCACGCGTTCGGCACGTGGATGAACATGATCTTGACGGTGGCGCCCTGCTGATAGTCGTCGGGCGCGGCAGCCGACTGGTAAAGACCAATGAACAAGAGAATGGCGGTGAGGCCCGCAAGCCACGGCAACACCCGCGCGGTCAGCGTCAGGAATCTGGTGGGATTGGCGAGGTCGATCAGCGTCATGGCACCCTGATAATGGCGGTGTCGGCTCCAGGCAATCAGCATAAGGCCGCTCGGCAAGAGTTGATCGGTGTTAATAGGTCGTATTTGTCCTAACCCGACCCTAATCCAGCCCCTGCCGCAGGCTGGCGGCGGCAGCGAACGGCCCGACAACGAAACTCACGAGCGACAGCGCGCACAGGATCGAAAATGGCGCCCCGAAGGTCGACGGCCCCGTCATCGCGGCCTGCGAGGCCGCGACGCCGAAGATCAGGACCGGGATCGACAGCGGCAGCACCAGGACGGCGAGCAGGAGGCCGCCGCGGTGCAGCGTCACGGCGAGCGCAGCCCCGATCATGCCGGTGAAGGTCAGCGCCGGGGTGCCCACGAGCAGCGTCAGCGCCACCGCCGAGGTCGCCGGAATATCGAGATTGAGCAAGAGGCCGAGCACGGGGGTGGCCGCGATCAGCGGCAGGCCGGCGGCCAGCCAATGCGCCAGCGCCTTGGCCGCGCAGGCAAGTTCCAGCGGGGTCCGGCTCATCACAACGAGATCGAGCGAGCCGTCTTCGTGGTCGGCCATGAACAGCCGGTCGAGGGTGAGCAAGCTCGCCAGCAGGGCGCCGAGCCAGAGGATCGCCGGCCCGAGCCGCGTCAATAGCGCAAGATCCGGCCCCACCGCGAACGGCATCAGCACGACCACGGTCAGAAAGAACAAGACGCCGATCATCGCCCCGCCCCCGACGCGCAGGGCGATTTTGATGTCGCGTTTGATGAGCGCGGCGAGGGCGGTCATGGGGGATCTCCCCACATTTCTCTCTCCGTGGAGTGATCTTGCTGTATGGAGTGACGACCTGACCGCGAGTCCGGTCTGCTCCCTCCCCCCGTGCGGGGGAGGGTTGGGGAGGGGGGTAGCCCCGGAAAAGGTTTCAGACGGATCTGGTCCTTCGGCAGAGGCGAATGCGTGCCGTCGTGGCTGGCCAAATTGAGGGGGCCCGCCGTGCCGCACCCCCCTCCCTGACCCTCCCCCGCAAGGGGGGAGGGAACGGAGAGAGCGGTGGCGGGCGGCAAATTGTCCTTCCGAGTGTCTTGCGAAATCACGCCGCGCCCCCGATCCGCAGCTCCTTCGCCTCGATTCCCAGCGGCCCGTGCGTGGCCGCAACGATCATCCCGCCCCTTGCAAGATGATCGCGCATGAGCCCTGGCGAACATGCTCTGTCCACCTGCATCGAGCGCCGCGGTCGGCTCGTCGAGGAGCCAGACCGGCCGGCGCACCGCGATCAGCCGGGCGAGCGACAGCCGCCGCCGCTGTCCGGCCGAAAGATAGGCCGCCGGCAGCTGCGCGGCATGGTCAAGTCCCACCGTGGCAAGATCTTCGTTAAGGCTTCCGGGCGCGTCGGACATTTCGCCACCGAGAAAATCCCGCCAGAAGATGAGGTTTTCCTCGACGCTCAAGGCAGGCTTCAGCGCATCGCGGTGGCCGAGATAATGCGCCTGTTCGGCAAGCGTCAGCTCGGCCTCGCCACCCTCCAGCTCGATCGATCCTTCGGCTGGGGTCAAGAGCCCCGCGATGAGCCTGAGCAGCGAGGTCTTGCCCGATCCATTGCGGCCGGTGACCGCCAGCGCCTGGCCAGTTGACGCCTCGAAATCGAGGCCGGAAAACACCTCCCGGCCGCCCCTCACGCATCTGACGCCGCGTCCCAAGAGCCGCATTTTCCGCCGCCGCAGCCTTCTGAAATTGATGGGTACCGCGTGAGAATTCATGGGTACCGACGCCCGAGCATGATTCTCGGTGTGGCAGTGTTGTTTGAAAGATTCTATAAGCCGGAACTTGATGCAGCACGCAATCGCCGGCTGCAAGCCAATCGGCCAGCCGTGTTGACGGTGTTAAGATACCCTCTATCGGGTATAAACTGACAATTGGGATTTCCTCACATGACTACGCTCGACAGCTTCAAATGCCGGAAGACCCTCAAGGTCGGCGGCAAGTCCTACGTCTATTACAGCCTGCCGGCCGCCGAGAAGAACGGTCTGAAGGGGATTTCCAAGCTGCCGTATTCGATGAAGGTGCTGTTGGAGAATCTCCTGCGCAACGAGGACGGCCGTACCGTCAAGAAGGAGGACATCGTTGCGGTCGGCAAGTGGCTGAAGAAGCGCGCGCTCGAGCACGAGATCGCATTTCGCCCGGCGCGCGTCCTGATGCAGGATTTCACCGGCGTGCCGGCCGTGGTCGATCTCGCGGCGATGCGCAATGCGATGCAGAAGCTCGGCGGCGACGCGGAAAAGATCAATCCGCTGGTGCCGGTCGATCTCGTCATCGACCACTCCGTCATCGTCAACTTCTTCGGTGACAACAAGGCTTTCGCCAAGAACGTGGTCGAGGAATACAAGCAGAACCAGGAGCGCTACGAATTCCTGAAATGGGGCCAGAAGGCATTCTCGAATTTCTCCGTGGTGCCGCCCGGCACCGGCATCTGCCATCAGGTCAATCTCGAATATCTCGCGCAGACGGTCTGGACCAAGAAGGAGAAGATGACGGTCGGCAAGAAGACCGGCACCTTCGAGGTCGCCTATCCGGATTCGCTGGTCGGCACCGATTCGCACACCACCATGGTCAACGGGCTTGCCGTGCTTGGCTGGGGCGTCGGCGGCATCGAGGCGGAAGCCGCGATGCTCGGTCAGCCGCTGTCGATGCTGCTGCCGGAAGTGGTCGGCTTCAAGCTCAAGGGGCAGATGAAGGAAGGCGTCACCGCGACCGATCTGGTGCTGACCGTGACGCAGATGCTGCGCAAGCTCGGCGTGGTCGGAAAATTCGTCGAGTTTTTCGGCCCGGGCCTCGATCATCTCTCGGTCGCGGACAAGGCGACCATCGGCAACATGGCGCCCGAATATGGCGCGACCTGCGGCTTCTTCCCGGTCGATGCCGCAACTATCGATTATCTGAAAACCTCGGGCCGCGCGTCGGCGCGGGTCGCGCTGGTCGCCGCCTATGCCAAGGCACAGGGTCTGTTCCGGACCGCGAAGTCGGCCGATCCGGTGTTCACCGAGGTCATCTCGCTGGATCTCGGCGATGTCGTGCCGTCGATGGCCGGACCGAAGCGCCCCGAAGGGCGGGTTGCGCTGCCTTCGGTTTCCGAAGGTTTTTCGGCGGCGATGGCCAGCGAATACAAGAAAGCCGATGACGCCGCGAAGCGCTACGCGGTCGAAAACCGGGATTTCGATCTTGGCCATGGCGACGTGGTGATCGCGGCGATCACCTCCTGCACCAACACCTCCAATCCGAGCGTCTTGATCGGCGCAGGGCTTCTGGCGCGCAAGGCGGCGGCGAAAGGCCTGAAGGCCAAGCCGTGGGTGAAGACGTCGCTCGCGCCGGGCAGCCAGGTGGTCGCGGAATATCTCGCCAATTCCGGGCTGCAGGCCGATCTCGACAAGGTCGGCTTCAACCTGGTCGGCTTCGGCTGCACCACCTGCATCGGCAATTCGGGCCCTCTGCCGGAAGATATCTCGAAGTCGATCAACGACAACGGCATCGTCGCCGCCGCGGTGCTCTCCGGTAACCGCAATTTCGAAGGCCGCGTCAGTCCGGACGTGCAGGCCAACTATCTCGCGTCTCCGCCGCTGGTCGTGGCCCACGCCCTGGCGGGATCAGTCACCAAGAATCTCGCGGTCGAGCCGATCGGCGAGGGCAAGGACGGCAAGCCGGTCTATCTGAAGGACATCTGGCCGACGGCCAAAGAGATCAACGCCTTCATGAAGAAGTTCGTGACCGCGTCGATCTTCAAGAAGCGCTACGCCGACGTGTTCAAGGGCGACGCCAACTGGCGCAAGATCAAGACCGAGGGCAGCGAGACCTATCGCTGGAACATGAGCTCGACCTATGTGCAGAACCCGCCCTACTTCGACGGCATGAAGAAGGAGCCGGAGCCGATTACGGACGTGGTCGATGCGCGGATTCTCGCGATGTTCGGCGACAAGATCACGACCGACCATATCTCGCCGGCTGGTTCGATCAAGCTGACCTCGCCCGCCGGCAAGTTTCTCAGTGAGCATCAGGTGCGGCCCGCCGACTTCAATCAATACGGCACGCGGCGCGGCAATCATGAGATCATGATGCGCGGCACCTTCGCCAACATCCGCATCAAGAACTTCATGCTCAAGGGCGCCGACGGCAACATCCCCGAGGGCGGCCTGACCAAGCACTGGCCCGACGGCGAGCAGATGTCGATCTACGACGCCGCGATGAGGTACCAGCAGGAGAACGTGCCGCTGGTGGTGTTCGCCGGCGCCGAATATGGCAACGGATCCTCGCGCGACTGGGCCGCGAAGGGCACGCGTCTGCTCGGCGTGCGCGCCGTGATCTGCCAGAGCTTCGAGCGCATCCATCGCTCCAATCTGGTCGGTATGGGCGTGCTGCCGTTGACCTTCGAGGACGGGGCCTCATGGCAGTCGATCGGATTGAAGGGCGACGAGACGGTGACGATCCGGGGCTTGCAGGGCGATCTGAAGCCGCGCCAGAAACTGACCGCAGAGATCGTTTCCGGCGATGGCACGCTGCAGCGCGTTCCGCTGCTGTGCCGCATCGATACGCTGGACGAGCTGGATTACTATCGTAATGGCGGCATCCTGCACTACGTGCTGCGCAAGCTGGCCGCATGACGTTGGGATGTGATGGCGCCTCACTGCGAAGTGAGTGGCAGCTAAGGGGGAGGCGGCCTATGGAAAAGGCCGCCTTCTTTGCGTTCGAGGGGCCGCGGGACCATTGAGTGAGACAAAGGTAAGCGAAGCGTTAACGGCGGCGGGTGTGGTTTCCAGTTATGACAGCGATAATGGCCTATAATTCAATTTCGCGATGGTCTGGTGCGCTTGGCGTCTGCGCGATCGTTGCCATCATACGCCCGGCTCATGCAGACCCGCGCGCCGTCGTCGAATTGTTCACCTCGCAAGGATGCTCGTCGTGCCCGCCCGCCGACAAGGTTCTCGGCGAGCTTGCCAAGGACCCGTCGGTTATCGCGTTGAGCCTGCCGATCGACTACTGGGACTATCTAGGCTGGAAAGACACGCTGGCGGATTCGCGCTTCTCAGCACGCCAGAAGGCGTATTCGAACGCGCGTGGCGATCGGGAGGTTTATACGCCGCAAGCGATCGTCAACGGAGCGGCGCATGTGATCGGCAGCGACATCGCCGGCATCGAAAGCGCGATCGGCGCGACCGCAAACGCCGACGGCGTGATGTCGGTGCCGGTGACGATGACCCAGGCCGGCACGCTCCTCACCGTGTCGATTGCGGCCTCGGTCCGGAGCTCGGTTGCGACGCACGGCGAGGTGTGGATCTGTTCGATCTCGAGGGCGGTGCCGATTCTGATCAGCCGCGGCGAGAACACCGGCCGAGAGATCATCTACCATAACGTGGTACGCAATCTCATGAAGGTCGGCGACTGGAACGGCAGCTCCGGAAGCTGGACGGTGCCGCTCGAGAGCGTGATGCGCGAGGGCGCCGATGGCGCGGTCGTCTATCTTCAGGACGGCAGCCGCGACAAGCCTGGCCCGATGCTGGGGGCGGCCTACACGTCGCTGCACTGATTTCGCACCTCTCAGCTATTGCGAATCGTTGTGCTGACCGCAAGTTTCTCGCCTCAACGGTGTGTCGCGCATCGCCGACGCAGGATGTGCCCGGCTCTTGACCCGCGTCGGAGTGCGGAACTGCGATCCGGCGTCCAAGCTGAGAGCGGACCGAAAAATAAAAAGGACCAACTCACGTTGGCCCTTGAAAACATCGACTTTCCTGCGATAGGCCCGATCCCGACGATCCCGGGGGGCTGGGGGCTGAGGAATCCGAAACCGAAAGGACCGGGCCAACGCAGTGATTTCTTATCGCAACCTTGGAGGGCAAGCGGTTGGCGGAAGTGGGGCGGCATTATGATTCCGCTAACGATCCCGTGACGGCCAGTGCGGCAATTTGACCTTTCACTTCAGTGGTTTCCGCGCGCAGACGCGATGTTCTGCTGCATTTGCGGGGTGCCTATTTGTAAAGCAGCTCTTGCAGCACGGGCTGGTTGGCGCGATCATGTCACCGGCATGACAGGAGCCGCCCCATGAGTCTGATATCGGAGGATGCCGATCCAAGCGGTATACACGCAACGGTGCGTGCCGCCGTTGCGAGTCCCACGTCGAACCGAGTGACGTTCAATCGTCTCGAGCTCAATCGTATCTTGAATCTGTACGGGCGCATGGTCGCCGATGGTGAGTGGCGCGACTACGCCATCGATTTCCTGCGCGATCGCGCGGTCTTTTCGGTGTACCGCCGCGCGTCCGAGGTTCCGCTGTACCGGATCGAGAAGGATCCACGGCTTGCGCGCAAGCAGGGCATGTACAGCGTGATCTCTGCGACCGGGCTGATCCTGCGGCGCGGCCATGAGCTCGATCGCGTGCTGCTCGCGATCGACCGTAAACCGGCGCTGGTGTGATCCCCCCAATTTGCTCCCCGTCATCATTCCGGGTTCGCGCTTATGCGCGCCTCGGAACGACATGAGCGAACTACGGCGGCGTCCGATCGTCCGCCGGCACGGTTGTCGCGCCCTCGCCCAGCTCTAGCTGCATCATCACGGTATCGAGCCAGCGGCCGAACTTGAGGCCCACGCTCGGATGCGTGCCGATCATCTGAAATCCGCATCGGGTGTGCACGCCGATCGATCCGGCGTTGGCAGAATCGCCGATCACGGCGATCATCTGCCGAAAGCCGCGCGTTTCGCATTCGGCTATCAGGCGCTGCATCAATTGCAGGCCGATCCCGCGCCGATGGATCGCGGGCTCCAGATAGACCGAATTCTCAACGGTGAAGCGGTAGGCCGGCCTTGGCCGGTAGGGGCCCGCATAGGCATAGCCAGCCACGCCGCCGTCGAGTTCGGCGACAAAATAGGGGAATCCGCCGTTCATCAGCGCGTCGAAGCGCCTTGTTATCTCGGCGAGGTCGGGCGCGATCAGCTCGAACGTCGCGGTGCCATGGCGCACCGCGTGCTCATAGATCCTGGTCACAAAGGGAAGATCGGCTGCGGTGGCGGGGCGGATTTCAAAGGACGACATGGCGCCCAAAAGATATCAGGCATCGGTGTCCGATCAACGGTCTTTCGTGCCCGGACCTGACGACACCGATAGAACAAAAAGCCCCGGCTGTGAGGCCGGGGCTTGATTTAGTCGCCTTGGTTGAGCGTTTAGTCGCGCTGACCGAGGAGTTGCAGGAGCAGCGTGAACAGGTTGATGAAGTTCAGGTACAGCGACAGCGCACCGGTGATCGCCGCGCGCTCGGCGACATCGCCGCCAGCCGAGGCGTAACCATAGATGTACTCGTTCTTCAGCCGCTGCGTGTCCCAGGCGGTGAGGCCCGCGAACACCAGGACGCCCGCGATCGACACGACGAACTGAAGCGCGGAGCTTGCCAGGAACAGATTGACCAGGCTCGCGATGATGATGCCGATCAGGCCCATGAATAGGAACGATCCCATCCCGCTCATGTCACGCCGCGTGGTGTAGCCATAGAGGCTCAGTGCGCCGAAGGTCGCCGCGGTGATGAAAAACACCCGCACGATCGAGGTGTGGGTGTACACCAGGAAGATCGACGACAGCGAAATGCCCATCAGGGCCGAGAACACCCAGAACAGCATCTGGGCGGTCGCCGGCTTCAGGCGGTTGATGCCGGCCGAGATGACGAACACCATGGCCAGCGGCGCCAGGATAAACAGCCATTTCAGCGGGCTCACGAACATCGCGTAGCCGAACGGCGTCAGGAAGGCGTTACCGATCTTGGCTGCGGCGCCGGATGGATCGTTGGTCACCGCCGCCATGTAGATGCCGAGCGCGGCCAGGCCGGTGATGGCGAGGCCAATGCTCATGTAATTGTAGATGCGCAGCATGTAGGCGCGCAGACCGGCGTCGACGGTCGCGGCGTCAACGCGCCCGGCGGCCCGGCCGAAAGGAGAGGCGTAGTTGCGGTCTAGGTCCGACATGGTCGAATTCCCGTGAGTTGCCCGGTGGATCGCAAGGGTCTGCGACGCCGGTTCGAAAGAAAACCTAGCTCAGATCGCGCGGATCGCAGACATTAAATTTGCGTCATCAACCCGCGTCTGAACCGTGAGGAGTATGTGGGAAACTAGCACATCCACTGCAAGCTTCCACGCGCGGCTGAATGTCGCTCCACGCGGGTAGAGCGCGACAAAATGCCCGTTAACCGTGCAGCGCCAGCCCCGCCCCATTCCACGTACGGCGGCAAGCCCCGATATTCCCCGCGAATGCCAGATCCCCTGGATCGGTTATTCAATTCTTCATAAATTCCGTAACACCGAGGCAGGTTTTTGGTTCAGCGCCAAAAGCGTGCCCGCGAGCCCAAGCCCGACCGTGACGACCAGGGCGGCTGCGACGACGCCCGCGGCGCTGCCGGCCTGCCAGACGTAGCTCAGTGTCATCAGCCGGGTCACAATCAGCCAGGCCGCGACCGAGCCCGCGATCACGCCGAAAATGGCGGTGGCAAGCCCGATCAGGAGATATTCCAGCGCGTAGGCGCCGAGCAGCCGGGCCCGGGTGGCGCCGAGCGTCTTCAGGATGACAGCGTCATAGACCCGGTGGCGATGGCCGGCGGCGAGCGCGCCGCCCAGCACCAAGATCGCCGAGATCAGCGTGATCGCGCTGGCGCCGCGGATCGCGAGCGCCAGGTTGGTGACCACGCCGCCGATGGTTTCCATCACCTCGCGCACCCGCACGCTGGTCACCATCGGAAATGCGTCGGCGACCTGCTTGATGATCGCCGCGTCGCCGGCAGCGTCCTGGCGCGCCTCGGTCAGCGTCGCGACATGGGTATGCGGCGCGCCCTTGAAGGCATGGGGCGAGAAAACCAGCACGAAATTGATGCCGAGGCCCTGCCAGTCGATGTTGCGCGTATTGCCGATGTGAGCGGAAATATCCCGGCCCAGCACGTTGACGACGATCTCATCGCCGATCTTGAGCTTGAGCCCCTCCGCGATTTTCTTCTCGATCGAGACCAGTGGCGGACCGGCATAATCGGCGCCCCACCACTCGCCCTCGACGATCGTGGAACCCTTGGGGATTTCGCCGGTATAGGTCAGGCCGCGGTCGCTTTGCAGCACCCATTCGGAATCGGCGGAGGGATTGAGGTCATCGGCCTTGACGCCGCGCGCGGCGACGATGCGGCCGCGCAGCATCGGCACGTCCTCGACCGTGGATTGCGGCTCGATCTTTTTCAGGAAGTCGCCAAAGCGGTCGGCGTCCGCGGAGGGGATGTCGATGAAAAAGAATGACGGCGCGCGCTCCGGCAGGGCCGCCAGAAACTGGCGCCGCAGATTGCCGTCGATCTGGGTGATGGTCACCAGCACGGCGAGCCCAAGACCGAGTGACAGCACGACCGACGGGGTCAACGCGCCCACCCGGTAGATATTGGATATCGCCATCCGGAGCATAGGAAAGCGCGATCGGGGCAGCCGCCGCGCCAGCGCCATGACCGCGGCCGCCACGCCGCGCAACAACCCAAACACCACGACCGAGGAGCCGACAAATATGGCCGCCACGCGCTTGTCATAGGCAAGACCGATCACCACGGCGATCAGCAACGCGATCACCGCCGCCATCAGCGCGAGCGTGCGCCAGCGCGGCCGATGCCATTCGGCACTCACCGCCTCGCGAAACAAGGCGGCCACCGGCACATCATGAACGCGGCCGAGCGGCCACAGGCCGAAGGCAAGCGCCGTCAACAAACCGTAGACGAAGGAGAGGGCAAGTTCGCCCCCATGCACAGCCGGCACCACCGGCAGTGGCAACAGCTTGCCGAACAGGCCAACGATGACAAAGGGCAGCGCTGCGCCCGCGGCCAGCCCGATCACCGAGCCGAGGCCGGCAAGCACCGTGACCTGCGTCAGATAGATCGAGAACACGTCGCGGCCGGTGGCGCCGAGCGCCTTGAACGCGGCGATGACGCCGAGGCGGCGATCGATATGGCTCTTCACCGCGTTGGCGACGCCGACGCCGCCGACCAGGAGGGCGGCGAGCCCGACGAGGGTGAGAAACTGAGTGAAACGGTCGATGGTGCGCTCAAGCTGCGGCGAGGCATTGGCGCGGCTGCGAATCTCCCAGCCGGCTTCGGGCGCGGCTTGTCTCGCCTCGTCGATCAGAGCGGCGGTGGCGCGATCGTCGTGGGCGTCGTCCGGCAGCTTGACCCGATAGACCCAGCGCACCAGGCTGCCCGGCTGGATCAGCCCGGTCGCGCGCAAGCCGGCGTCGCTGACCAGAAAGCGCGGGCCGAGGCCGACGCCGCCGGCAAGCTTGTCCGGCTCGGCCTCGACGACGCTGCGGATCTGGAAGCTCGCTTCGCCGATAGTGACGAGGTCGCCGATCTTCAAATCGAGCCGCGCCAGCAATGTCGGATCGACCGCCGCGCCGAACTTGCCGTCGTGTTCGGCGAACAGCTCGCCGAGCGGGACTTTGGGATTGAGCGCGAGCTCGCCGAGCATCGGATAGGCGCCGTCCACGGCCTTGAGCTCGACCAGAGCGAGCCGGCCATCGGCGGCGCGCGCCATGGCGCGCGAGGTCGCCGCGACCGACACTTGGCCGCGCGAACGCAAGAATTCCACCTCGGCGGGCTTTGCTTCGCGCTGGAACAGGGCGAAGGCTGCGTCGCCGCCGAGCAGGTTGCGGCCCTCGCGCGCCAGTCCGTCGCGCAGGCTCGCCGCGACCGAGCCGACGCCCGCGATCGCCATCACGCCGAGCGCGATGCAGGCGATCAAAACGTAGAAGCCGCGCAGGCCGCCGCGCAATTCGCGAAAGGCGTAGCGCAGGCTCAGCGATGCCGGACGGCCGCCGCCGATGGGCTCGGACGAGATTGGCCCGGAGAGAGGTTCGGATACGATGCTCATGAAGTGGCTTTTGAACCGGCTTTGCGATCCGCCGCGCTGTCGTCGATGCGGCCGGAGCGCAGGCGCACCACGCGGTCGCAGCGTTGCGCGAGCGACGTGTCGTGGGTCACCAGTACCAGCGTCATGCCGCGTTCGGCGTGCTTGGTGAACAGGAGATCGACAATCTGCTTTCCGGTCGCCTCATCGAGATTTCCGGTGGGCTCGTCGGCGACCAGGATGGCGGGATCCGGCGCCAGCGCGCGTGCCAGCGCGACCCGCTGCTGCTCGCCGCCGGAGAGTTGCGTCGGATAATGATGCAACCGGTCGCCAAGGCCGACCGAGGCCAGTTCGCGCGCCGCGCGCCTTGAGGCGTCGGCGTTGCCGGCCAATTCGAGCGGCACTGCGACATTCTCCAATGCCGTCATGGTGGGAATCAAATGAAACGATTGGAAGACGATGCCGACCTGACGGCCGCGAAAGCGGGCCAGCGCATCCTCGTCAAGAGCATTGAAAGGCGTGCCGTTGACCACCACCTCTCCGCCATCAGGACGTTCCAATCCCGCCATCACCATCAAAAGCGTGGATTTTCCCGAGCCCGACGGCCCGATCAGGCCGATGGCCTCGCCGGAGGCCACACGCAGGCTGATATCTTTCAGGATATGAACCCGCGCGGCACCGGTTCCGAGCGAGAGGTTGACGTTGGAAATGGAAATGGTGTCCGGCGAAAGGCCGGCCCGCGATGAGGATTCGATGAGACTGTCCATGGCTCGGTCATATGGCACTTCAGCTCCCGTGGTCGAGAGGCGGCGATCCGTGTTCGCGCACATACTCGTGTTGACGATAGCCTTGACGGCGGCGGGAACGACGCTCGCTGGAGTTCTCACGGCCGGCGAGGCAAAGCCGGTCAAGATCGTCGTGCTGGGCGATTCGCTGAGCGCCGGCCTCGGCCTTCCGGCGTCCGCGGCGTTTCCGACGAAACTACAAAAGGCATTAAAGGACAAGGGGATAGGGGTCGACATCATCAACGCCGGGGTGTCCGGCGATACCTCGTCCGGCGGCCGCGACCGGCTCGACTGGTCGGTGCCGGAGGGAACCGCGGCCGTGATCGTCGAACTCGGTGCCAACGACGCGCTACGCGGCATCGATCCCGCGCTCACCCGTTCCGCGCTATCAGATATTATCAGCCGGCTGAAGGCGCGTGGGATCGTGGTTCTGTTGTGCGGGATGGTGGCGCCGCCGAACTACGGCCATGATTATGCGGACCGCTTCAACGCGATCTATCCGGAGCTTTCGAAATCGTTCGACGTGCCGCTCTATCCGTTTTTTCTCGATGGTGTCGCCGCCGATGCCAAGCTCAACCAGGCCGACGGTATTCATCCGACCGCGCAGGGCGTCGATATCATCGTGCACAACATTCTGCCTACGGTAGAGGCATTGCTCGGCACGATAAAAGGGCAGCATCGATGAAAAACAGGCTGTGATAACCTTACTTGTAAGGGTTTATTTCAGGAGGTTTCCGACCCGTAAACGCCACGTGCTTCGCAGAGTCACACAACTCAGATAGAAATTGATAACGGTGATTCGTCACCGGGATTTGTTTCGGGGCATATCGTCCCGAAGCTTTACCCACCCTTCAAGTGTGGGCAGGCTTCATTCGGACATCATGCCCAAGCATCGGGAGTCCTTACGATGCCGCGTTTGTTCACTGGACTGGAAATCCCGGCCGAGATCGGCCAGACGCTTTCCGGCCTGCGAGGTGGCCTTCCCGGCGCCCGCTGGATCGATCCCGAAAATTACCACGTCACCTTGCGCTTCATCGGCGATATCGACGGCGCCTCCGCCAACGAAATCGCGTCCATGCTGGTTCGCGTCAACCGCAAGCCGTTCGAGGTGACGCTGCAGGGCCTGTCGAGTTTCGGCGGGCGCAAGCCGCGCGCGGTGGTTGCTTCCATCGCGCCGAGCAAGCCTCTGATCGAGCTGCAGGCCGAGCTGGAGCGGATGATGCAGCGCATCGGACTTGATCCGGAAGGGCGCAAATTTACCCCGCATGTGACGCTGGCGCGGCTTTATGATGCCTCGAGCCAGGACGTCGCGGACTATCTGTCGGTGCGCGGCTATTTTCCGAGCCGGGTTTTTACGGCTGAGCGCTTCGTGCTGTTCTCTTCCCGCGCCTCGACTGGCGGCGGCCCTTATGTGGTCGAGGATTCCTACGAGTTGAGCCCGTAACGCTTTGCTTACCTTCTGGCGCCCGATGGATCCTTGCCCTCGCGGAAGAGGGTAAATTAAAGGCTGCTGGCTCCTTCCGCGCATACCGCCCGGGCCGATTCGCGACTTGCAATTTCTTCAGCCTTGAGGCCGTAAGATGGGGCATGTTGTCCAACCCCTCCGACGCGTTCCGCAGTCATTATCAGGCCCTTGTTTCCTCCGGCGCGATCGAGCCTGACGAAGCCCAGGCCGAAGTCGCGGATGCCTTTGCAGCCCTCGAACGGCGGCTCGCGACCTACACGCCTGTGCGTAAGCAGGGTCTGCTCGGCCGGCTGTTCGCGGACAAGGACGAGGCGCCGCCGCGCGGCCTGTATGTCCACGGCGACGTCGGCCGCGGCAAGACCATGCTGATGGACCTGTTCTTCCAGCACAGCCCGGTTGCGCACAAGCGTCGCGCGCATTTCCACGAGTTCATGGCCGACGTGCATGAACGGATCTACGATTACCGCCAGAGCATCGCGCGCGGCGAGTTCGTCAATGGCGACGTGATCGCGCTGACGGCGTCGGCGATCTTCGACGAGGCTTGGCTGTTGTGCTTCGACGAGTTTCATGTCACCGACATCGCGGATGCGATGATCCTCGGGCGGCTCTTTGCCAAGCTGTTCGAACTGGGCACTGTCGTGGTGGCGACCTCCAACGTCGCGCCGGACGATCTCTACAAGGGCGGCCTGAACCGCGCGCTATTCCTGCCGTTCATCGCGCAGATCTCAGATCACATGGATGTGCTGCGGCTCGATGCGCGCACCGATTTCCGATTGGAGAAGCTCGCGGGCGCCAAAATGTGGCTCGTGCCGGCGGATCGCGAGGCGGTTGCCGCTCTCGACAAAGCCTGGATCAAGATGACCGGCAACGCGCCGTGCAAACCGCGCGATATTCCGATCAAGGGCCGCACGCTGCACGTGCCATGCTCTGCGCATGGCGTGGCGCGGTTTTCCTTCGCCGATCTCTGCGAAAAACCGCTCGCCGCCTCCGACTATATCCGGCTTGCGCGCGACTATCACACCATCATGGTCGACCGCATTCCGGTGATGGACTACGCCGAACGCAACGCCGCAAAGCGCTTCATCTCCCTGATCGATACGCTCTATGACAACGCCGTGAAGCTGATGGCCTCGGCCGAGGCCAATCCGGTGTCGCTGTACCTCGCAGACGAGGGCGTTGAGGCCAACGAGTTCAAGCGGACGTCGTCGCGCCTGATCGAGATGAGCTCTGAATCCTATCTCGCCTTGCCGCACGGCCATAAGGATTCCGCCGCCAGCGGCGCCAGCACTGGGCTGGTGGAAACCTAGCTCGTCATTCCGGGCATTGCCACCGGGTCGCGCGTATGCGCGCCCGATGGCGATGAACCCAGAGATCGTGGCGCGAGAGATTCCGGGTTCGACGCCGTTAGCATCGCCCCGGAATGAGGGCGGCTGGCATGCCTGTGACCGAATTCGCGGCAAGTCCCGCAATCGGGCATGGCGTGACTTGAACGTATCAGGTGAAAGGGATAACCAGCCAGTCAGCTCTTCAAAACCTCTCCCCGTTCGGGTTCGCAAAGGACAGATTTCTCATGGCGCGCGACAAGATTGCTTTGATTGGCTCCGGTCAAATCGGCGGAACGCTGGCTCATCTCATCGGCCTGAAGGAATTGGGCGACGTCGTGATGTTCGACATCGCCGAGGGCGTGCCGCAGGGCAAAGCGCTCGACATCGCGCAATCCTCTCCTGTTGACGGCTTCGACGCGCATTTTGTCGGGGCCAATTCCTACGAGGCGCTCGACAACGCCAAGGTCTGCATCGTCACGGCCGGCGTGCCGCGCAAGCCTGGCATGAGCCGTGATGACCTCCTGTCCATCAATCTCAAGGTGATGGAGCAGGTCGGCGCCGGCATCAAGAAATATGCCCCGGACGCCTTCGTCATCTGCATCACCAACCCGCTGGACGCCATGGTATGGGCGCTGCAGAAGGCCTCAGGCATGCCGCACAAGAAGGTGGTCGGCATGGCCGGTGTGCTGGATTCCTCGCGCTTCCGTTATTTCCTTGCCGACGAATTCAACGTCTCGGTCGAGGACGTCACCGCTTTTGTGCTGGGCGGGCACGGCGACACCATGGTGCCGCTGGTGAAATATTCCACCGTCGCCGGCATTCCGCTGCCTGATCTCGTCAAGATGGGCTGGACCTCGCAGGCGCGGATCGACGAGATCGTCGACCGCACCCGCAACGGCGGCGCCGAGATCGTCAATCTCTTGAAGACCGGCTCGGCGTTCTACGCGCCGGCGGCCTCCGCGATCGCGATGGCCGAGAGCTATCTCAAGGACAAGAAGCGGGTGCTGCCTTGCGCGGCCTATCTCAACGGCGAATACGGCGTGAAGGACATGTATGTCGGCGTGCCCGCCGTCATCGGCGCGAAGGGCGCCGAGCGCATCGTCGAGATCGAGCTTGCCGGCAAGGACCGCGAGGCCTTCGACAAGTCGGTCGGCGCGGTGCAGGGGCTGGTCGATGCCTGCAAGAAGATCGCGCCCGACCTGCTCGGGCGCTGACGCGCGAGTTCACCGAGAGCTGGCGGGATCATCGATCCGGCTGCTCTTGGTGCTTGCAGTTGTCGTGGTATATGGTATGCCAGATGAAAAAGGTCGATGTGAGCCCTCAAATGTCGCAAGGGCTCGGGGAGCGTCTTCATGAACATTCACGAATATCAGGCCAAGGCGCTGTTGCACGAATTCGGCGTCCCAATCTCGAAGGGCGTTCCGGTGCTGCGGCCCCAGGACTCCGACGCGGCGGCGAAGACGCTGCCCGGCCCGATCTGGGTGGTGAAGAGCCAGATCCATGCCGGCGGGCGCGGCAAGGGCAAGTTCAAGGAGGCCTCCGCCGGCGACAAGGGCGGGGTGCGGATCGCCAAGTCGGTCGCCGAGGTCAATGATTTCGCCAAGCAGATGCTGGGGGCAACCTTGGTCACGGTGCAGACCGGGGCACACGGCAAGCAGGTCAACCGCCTCTACATCGAGGAAGGCTCCGACATCGACAAGGAGTTCTACCTCTCGATCCTGGTCAATCGCGAAACCTCCGAAGTCTCGTTCGTGGTGTCCACCGAAGGCGGCGTCAACATCGAGGATGTGGCCCATAACACGCCGGAAAAGATCGTCACCTTCTCGGTGGATCCTGCGACCGGCATCATGGGGCACCACGGCCGCACGGTTGCGAAGGCGCTCAACCTGACCGGCGACCTCGCCAAGCAGGCGGAAAAGCTCGTCACGCAGCTTTATAATGCCTTCGTCGCCAAGGACATGGCGATGCTGGAGATCAACCCGCTGGTCGTCACCAAGCAGGACCAGCTCCGGGTGCTCGATGCGAAAGTGTCGTTCGACGACAACGCGCTGTTCCGTCATCCCGAAGTGGCCGCGCTACGCGACGAGACCGAGGAGGACGCCAAGGAAATCGAGGCGTCGAAATACGATCTCAACTATGTCACGCTCGACGGCAACATCGGCTGCATGGTCAACGGCGCCGGCCTTGCCATGGCAACGATGGACATCATCAAGCTCTACGGCATGGCGCCGGCGAATTTCCTCGATGTCGGCGGCGGTGCCGACAAGGCCAAGGTTACCGCGGCATTCAAGATCATCACCGCCGATCCCAATGTGAAGGGCATCCTGGTCAATATCTTCGGCGGCATCATGAAATGCGATATCATCGCAGAGGGCGTGGTCGCCGCAGTGAAGGATGCCGGCCTCAAAGTGCCGCTCGTGGTGCGGCTCGAAGGCACCAATGTCGATGCCGGCAAGAAGATCATCAGCGAAAGCGGCCTCAACGTGGTGCCCGCCGACAATCTCGATGATGCCGCCCAGAAGATCGTGAAAGCCGTCAAGGGAGGGTAACGATGGCCGACCATCTCGCCGCACCGACGCCGCTGGAAGAACACCGCAAGCTCGGGGTATTCGCGGGCGAATGGAATGGCGAGGAGATGGTCTATCCGTCGCGCTGGACCTCGGGCGGGCCCGCGACCTCCCATGTCACGGCGCGTATTGGCCTCAATGGCTTCTATTTGATCCAGGACACGGTCCAGATGCGCGACGGCAAGGAGACCTTCGCCACCCACGGCCTGTTCACCTACGACCGCGAGGACCGGACCTACAAATTGTTCTGGCACGATTCGCTCGGCTATTACCCGCCGTCACCGGCCTCCGGCGGCTGGAGCGGCAAGACGCTCGCGCTGGTGCGCGGCTCGCTGCGCGGCAATGCGCGCCACGTCTATGAAGTCGTGGACGACAACACCTACAACATGAAGATCCAGTTCTCGCCCGACGCGGAAGGATGGGCCGACGTGCTCACCGGCGTGTATCGGCGCGCCAGCTAATCCTTACCCCCGATCGTCTCCCGCGAAAGCAAATCGAAAGTCATGTCCATCCTGATCGACAAAAGTACAAAAGTCATTTGCCAGGGCTTCACCGGCAAGAACGGTACCTTCCACTCCGAGGCTGCGATTGCGTATGGCACCAAGATGGTCGGCGGCACCTCGCCTGGCAAAGGTGGGTCGACCCATCTCGGCCTGCCGGTGTTCGACACCGTGGCGGAAGCGCGCGACAAGACCGGCGCCGATGCGTCCGTAATCTATGTGCCGCCGCCAGGAGCGGCGGACGCGATCTGCGAGGCGATCGATGCCGAAATCCCGCTGATCGTCTGCATCACCGAGGGCATTCCAGTGCTGGACATGGTGCGGGTGAAGCGCTCGCTGTCGGGATCGAAATCGCGGCTGATCGGCCCGAACTGTCCGGGTGTGATGACGGCCGGCGAATGCAAGATCGGCATCATGCCCGCCAACATCTTCAAGCCAGGATCGGTCGGCATCGTCTCGCGGTCGGGCACGCTGACCTATGAGGCCGTGTTCCAGACTACCCAGGAAGGCCTCGGCCAGACCACCGCGGTCGGCATCGGCGGCGACCCGGTCAAGGGCACCGAGTTCATCGATGTTCTGGAGATGTTCCTGGCCGATCCCAAAACCACCTCGATCATCATGATCGGCGAGATCGGCGGTTCCGCCGAGGAGGACGCGGCGCAGTTCCTGAAGGATGAAGCCAAGCGCGGCCGCAAGAAGCCGATGGTCGGATTCATCGCGGGCGTCACCGCACCTCCCGGCCGCCGCATGGGTCATGCCGGCGCGATCATTTCCGGGGGCAAGGGCGACGCCGGTTCCAAGGCTTCGGCGATGGAATCGGCCGGAATCACTGTCTCCCCATCCCCGGCGCGGCTCGGACATACCCTTGCCGAAAAATTGAAATCGTAATTCACAGCTTGGTTCTTTTCGGGGCGAAGTTTACGCCTAGATAGGGTACATGGTCTTCGACCAGCACTGATCCTTGCCGGGTCGGTGACCGCGCCGTTTGTTACGCGCGAAGTGAAAATCACCAGGACGCCATCATGTCTCGCCAGGACGCGAACGCTGCCTTTGCCCTCTCCTCATTTTTGCAGGGCACCAACGCCACTTACATCGACGATATTTACGCCCGCTACGAGAAGAACCCTGCCTCGGTCGATCCGGAATGGCAGGAGTTCTTCAAGAGCCTGAAAGACACCCCCGCTGACGTTCGCAAGAACGCCGACGGGCCATCCTGGGGCCGCGACAACTGGCCGCTGTCTCCGCGCGACGAACTGACGTCGGCGCTCGATGGCAATTGGGCCGAAGTGGAAAAGACGGTCGGCAGCAAGCTCGCCGCCAAGGCCCAAGAGAAGGCCCAAGACAAGGCGCAGGCCAAAATCCAGGATAAGGGCGAGGGGAAAGTTCAGGAGAAGGGCGCCGAGGTGACGGCGGCCGAGCTGCATCAGGCGACACGCGATTCGGTCCGTGCTCTGATGCTGATCCGCGCCTACCGGATGCGCGGTCATTTCCACGCCAATTTGGATCCGCTCGGGATCGAGGCGCCGCGTAACCGCGAAGAACTCGATCCGCGCACCTACGGTTTCGAGGAACGCGATTTCGATCGCAAAATCTTCCTCGATCACGTGCTGAGCCTCGAATACGGCACGCTGCGCGAGATCGTCGCGATCTGCGAGCGCACCTACTGCCAGACCCTGGGCGTCGAGTTCATGCACATCTCGAACGGTGCGCAGAAGGCCTGGATTCAGGAGCGCATCGAAGGTCCGGACAAGGAGATCAGCTTCACCCGCGAAGGACGCCGGGCGATCCTGAACAAGCTGGTCGAGGCCGAGGGCTTCGAGAAATTCTGCGACGTCAAGTTCACCGGCACCAAGCGCTTCGGCCTCGACGGCGCGGAATCGCTGATTCCGGCGCTGGAACAGATCATCAAGCGCGGCGGCAATCTCGGCGTGAAGGAGATCGTGGTCGGCATGCCGCACCGCGGACGCCTCAACGTGCTGACCCAGGTGATGGGCAAGCCGCATCGCGCGCTGTTTCACGAATTCAAGGGCGGCTCCGTCAATCCAGACGCGGTCGAAGGCTCCGGCGACGTCAAATACCATCTCGGCGCCTCGTCGGACCGCGAGTTCGACAGCAACCGCATTCACCTGTCGCTGACCGCCAACCCGTCGCATCTGGAAATCGTCGATCCGGTGGTGCTCGGCAAGGTGCGCGCCAAGCAGGACCAGCATGGCGATCCGCCGGACCAGCGCATCTCGGTCATGCCGCTTCTGATGCACGGCGACGCCGCCTTCGCCGGCCAGGGCGTGGTCGCGGAATGTTTCGGATTGTCGGACCTGAAGGGCTATCGCACCGGCGGCTCGGTGCATTTCATCGTCAACAACCAGATCGGCTTCACCACCTATCCGCGCTATTCGCGCTCCTCGCCGTATCCGTCCGACGTCGCCAAGATGATCGACGCGCCGATCTTCCATGTGAACGGCGATGATCCCGAGGCGGTGGTGTTCGCGGCCAAGGTCGCGACCGAGTTCCGGCAGAAATTCCACAAGCCGGTCGTTATCGACATGTTCTGCTACCGCCGGCACGGCCACAACGAAGGCGACGAGCCGGCGTTCACGCAGCCGGTGATGTACAAGAGGATCGCGGCGCATCCGTCCACGCTCGAGATCTACGCCAAGCGGCTGATCGCCGAAGGCGTGATGACCGAAGGCGAGGTCGAAAAGGCCAAGGCCGATTGGCGGGTGCGGCTCGATACCGAGTTCGAGGCCGGCTCCGGCTATAAGCCGAACAAGGCCGACTGGCTGGACGGCAAATGGGCGGGGTTCAAACATGCCGATCAGGAAGAAGACGCCCGCCGCGGCGTCACCGGCGTCGATGCCGCTGTCCTGAAGGATATTGGCCGCAAGATCACCAAGGTGCCCGACGGTTTCCGGGTTCACCGCACCATTGCGCGCTTCCTCGACAATCGCGCCAAGGCCATCGACAACGGCGTCGGCATCGATTGGGCGACCGGCGAGGCGCTGGCGTTCTGCACGCTGCTGCAGGAGGGCCATCACGTGCGGCTGTCCGGACAGGACAGCGAGCGCGGTACCTTCTCGCAGCGGCATTCGGTCCTGATCGATCAGGAGGACGAGAGCCGCTACACGCCGTTCAATCATCTGGGCGTCGATCAGGGGCACTTCGAGGTCATCAACTCGCTGCTCTCCGAAGAGGCTGTGCTCGGCTTCGAATACGGCTATTCGCTCGCCGAGCCCAATGCGCTCGCGATGTGGGAAGCGCAGTTCGGCGACTTCGCCAACGGCGCGCAGGTGTTGTTCGACCAGTTCATTTCGTCCGGCGAACGCAAATGGCTGCGCATGTCCGGCCTCGTCTGCCTGCTGCCGCATGGCTATGAGGGCCAAGGACCGGAGCATTCGTCCGCGCGGCTCGAGCGGTACTTGCAGATGTGTGCGGAAGACAACATGCAGGTGGTCTATCCGACCACGCCCGCCAACTATTTCCACGTCCTGCGGCGGCAATTGCATCGCGAAATCCGCAAGCCGCTGATCCTGATGACGCCGAAATCGCTGTTGCGGCACAAGCGTGCGGTGTCGCGGCTGGACGAGCTGGGCAATGACACCACCTTCCACCGCATCCTCTACGATGACGCCCAGATGCATCCGGACGACAAGACCAAGCTTGTGCCGGACGACAAGATTCGCCGTGTCATCCTGTGCTCGGGCAAGGTCTACTATGACCTCTACGATGAGCGCGAGAAGCGCGGCATCGACGATGTCTACATCATGCGCATGGAGCAGCTTTATCCGGTGCCGCTGAAGGCGCTGGTGCAGGAGCTCGGCCGCTTCAAGGGCGCCGAGGTCACCTGGTGCCAGGAAGAGCCGCGCAACATGGGTTCGTGGCACTTCATCGAGCCCTATCTCGAATGGGTGCTGAACCAGATCCACGCGCCGCACCGGCGCCCGCGTTACGCCGGGCGCGCGGCTTCGGCGGCGACCGCGACCGGCTTGATGTCAAAGCATCTGGCGCAGCTCAAGGCGTTTCTGGACGAGGCGTTGAACTAAAGAACTTTCAATTCGTCGTGCCCCGCGAAGGTGGGGCATCCGGTAACCCGCGCCGCCGGTCTTCGATCGCTGCAGTCGCGGATTACTGGATCCTCCGCTTTCGCGGAGGATGACAGCCAAGGTTTATGACCGCGCAGGTTATTGGGGAAACAGACCATGACTGAAATTCGCGTGCCGACGCTCGGCGAATCCGTGACAGAGGCGACGATCGGCCGATGGTTCAAGAAGGCCGGCGACGCTGTCGCCGTCGATGAGCCGTTGGTCGAGCTTGAGACCGACAAGGTGACGATCGAGGTGCCTGCGCCGTCGGCCGGAACGCTCGGCGAGATCGTCGCCAAGGACGGCCAGACGGTCGCTGTCGGCGCCTTGCTCGGACAGATCAACGAGGCTGCAGCGGGAGCCAAGCCTGCGGCCGCATCCGCCAAGCCCACGGCTTCGGCGGCGCCTCCGCCTGCCGCGGCCGCACCGGTCGCAGCGGCGGCGCCCAAAGCCGTTCCGGCGGATGCGCCGCTGGCGCCATCGGTGCGTAAGCTTTCGGCCGAAAGCGGCATCGACGCCACCACCGTCCCGGGCTCAGGCAAGGACGGCCGCGTCACCAAGGGCGACATGCTGGCGGCGATTGAGCGCGCTGCTTCCGCGCCGACGCCGATCAATCAGCCGGCCGCCGCGGTGCAGGTCCGCGCGCCCTCGCCGGCCGATGATGCCGCGCGCGAAGAGCGCGTGAAGATGACGCGTCTGCGCCAGACCATCGCGCGGCGGCTCAAGGATGTGCAGAATACCGCCGCGATGCTGACGACCTTCAACGAGGTCGACATGACCCACATCATGGCGCTGCGCGCGCAGTACAAGGACGTGTTCGAGAAGAAGCACAACAGCAAGCTTGGTTTCATGGGCTTCTTCACCAAAGCCTGCGTGCAGGCCTTGAAGGACATTCCGGCCGCCAACGCCGAGATCGACGGCACGGACCTGATCTACAAGAACTACTACCACATCGGCGTCGCCGTCGGCACCGACAAGGGCCTGGTGGTGCCGGTGGTGCGCGACTGCGACCAGAAGCCGATCGCCGAGATCGAGAAGGCGATCGCCGACTACGGCCGCCGCGCGCGCGACGGCCAGCTCAAGATCGACGAGATGCAGGGCGGCACCTTCACCATCACCAACGGCGGCATCTACGGCTCCTTGATGTCGACGCCGATCCTCAACGCGCCGCAGTCGGGCATTCTGGGCATGCACAAGATCCAGGAGCGTCCGATGGCGGTCGGCGGCAAGGTCGAAATCCGTCCGATGATGTACCTGGCGCTGTCCTACGACCACCGCGTCATCGACGGCAAGGAAGCGGTGACGTTTTTGGTGCGAGTCAAGGAGAGCCTGGAAGACCCGGCGCGGCTGGTCTTGGATCTGTGAGGCTATTGTGGCGTTTGGAGCCAACCCGCCGCCGATCCAGGCGCACATTTGCGTCAAGGGCGGAATCGACGCAATCGAGTTCTACAAGAAAGCATTCGGCGCCAATTGCTCGTTTCATGCGCTTGCCGAGGACGGCAAGCGCGTGATGCATGCAAATATCGAATTGTTCGGCGGCGAGGTCATGCTACACGACGAGTTTCCGGAGTTCGGCGGCAACGTTCTGTCGCCCCTGAGCCGCGGCGGGGCGAGCATGACGATTAACATCAACTTGGCGAAGCCCGGCGATGTCGATGCGGCGATCACCAAGGCGAAATCCGCCGGCGCCGAGGTCTTGTTGAGCGCCGAGGATATGTTCTGGGGCGCTCGCTATGGCCAGGTCCGCGACCCCTTCGGGCACATCTGGGCGTTTAATGCGCCATTGCAGGAGACGGCCCCGTGACCGACAAGGTTGTGATCATCACCGGCGGCAGCCGCGGCATCGGCCGCGCCACCGCGCTTGCCGCGGCCGCGCGCGGCCATCGCGTCGTCGTCGGCTACGCCAGCAACCAGGCGGCGGCCGAGCAAGTCGTCTCCGCGATCGAGAGCAAGAACGGCAAGGCGATCGCCGTCAAATGCGATGTCGCGAGCGAACAGGACATTCTCGCGCTGTTCAAGGCTGCCGACGAGTTCGGCGCGCTCGGCGGACTGGTCAACAATGCCGGCATTGTCGGGCCTTCGATCCGCGTCGAAGACATGTCGGCCGAACGCATCCAGCGCATGATGGCGGTGAACGTCACCGGCAGCATTCTTTGCGCGCGCGAGGCCGTGAAACGGATGTCGACGCGCCATGGCGGCGAGGGCGGCGTCATCGTCAACCTGTCGTCTGTCGCTTCAAGGCTCGGTTCGCCCAACACCTATGTCGACTATGCCGCCTCCAAGGGCGCGATCGACTCCTTCACGATCGGCCTCGGCTACGAAGTCGCGGGCGAGGGCATCCGCGTCGCGGCGATCAGGCCCGGCTTGATCGACACTGACATTCACGCCTCGGGCGGCGAGCCCGACCGTGCCCATCGACTGGCGCATATGGTGCCGATGAAGCGTGTCGGCACCGCAGAAGAAATCGCCAACGCGATCGTCTGGCTGATGTCGGACGATGCATCTTACGTGACCAGCGCCATTCTTGATGTGTCGGGCGGGCGGTAACACCTGTCACACGGTTCAGCTACAGGATTTCCTTCATGGCAACTTACGATCTCGTCGTCATCGGCACCGGTCCGGGCGGATATGTCTGCGCGGTGCGCGCCGCGCAACTCGGCATGAAGGTCGCCGTGGTCGAGAGGAATCCGACACTCGGCGGCACCTGTCTGAACGTCGGCTGCATGCCGTCGAAGGCACTGCTGCACGCTTCGGAGATGTTCGAGGAAGCAGCCCACTCCTTCGCCAACATGGGCGTCAGCGTGTCCGCGCCGAAGCTCGACCTGCCTTCAATGATGAATTTCAAGCAGCAGGGCATCGACGGCAACGTCAAAGGCGTCGAGTTCCTGATGAAGAAGAACAAGATCGACGTCATCCACGGCACCGGCAAGATTTTGGACACCGGCAAGGTCGAGGTTTCCGGCAACCCCAGCACGCACGTCGTCGAGACCAAGAATATCGTCATCGCCACCGGCTCCGATATCGCGCGGCTAAAGGGTATCGAGATCGACGAGAAGCGCATCGTGTCGTCGACCGGCGCGCTGTCGCTCGAGGGCGTGCCCGGGAAACTCCTGATCGTCGGCGCCGGCGTGATCGGGCTTGAGCTTGGCTCGGTGTGGCATCGGCTCGGCGCCGAAGTCGTGGTGGTGGAGTTTCTTGACCGTATCTTGCCGGGGATGGATGGCGAGGTCGCAAAGCAATTTCAACGCATCCTCGAGAAGCAAGGCTTTGCGTTCAAGCTCGGCGCCAAGGTCACCGGCATCGACACGTCAGGCAACAGGCTCGTCGCCAAGGTCGAGCCGGCCGCGGGCGGCGCCACGGAATCGCTGGAAGCCGACGTCGTGCTGGTTTGCATCGGCCGTGTCCCCTACACCGAGGGCCTCGGTCTGAAGGAAGCCGGCGTTGCGCTCGACAACCGCGGCCGCGTGCAGATCGACCCGCATTTCGCGACCAGCTTGAAAGGCGTCTACGCCATCGGCGACGTCGTCGCGGGACCGATGCTCGCGCACAAGGCCGAGGACGAAGGCGTTGCGGTCGCGGAGATTCTCGCAGGACAGGTCGGACACGTGAACTACGACGTGATTCCAGGTGTTGTGTATACCACGCCGGAAGTGTCCTCTGTCGGCAAGACCGAAGAAGAGCTGAAGCAGGGCGGTGTCGCCTATACCGTCGGTAAATTTCCGTTTACCGCGAACGGCCGGTCCAAAGTGAATCAGACCACGGAAGGATTCGTTAAGGTTCTCGCAGATGCGAATACCGATCGCGTGCTCGGCGTCCACATTATTGGCCGCGAAGCGGGCGAAATGATCCACGAAGCGGCCGTATTGATGGAATTTGGTGGTGCCGCGGAGGATCTTGCGCGCACTTGTCACGCTCATCCAACGCGATCCGAAGCCATCAAGGAAGCCGCGCTTGCAGTCGGCAAACGTGCCATCCATATGTGATCGACGCCCGGCCATCGCCGAGCCGAGAAGACCTTGATGCTGCGCCGCCTGCTTCAACCGTTCTGGGTTCTGCTTGCGATCATCTTTCTGATCGAAGCTTGGCTATGGGATCACCTCGAACCGATCGTGGCGCGGGCGGTGGGGGCAATCCCGCTGCGCGCGTTCAAGCAGTGGCTTGCCGAGCGCGTCGACACGTTGTCGCCCGCGATGACGTTGATCGTATTCATCGTGCCTGTCATCCCGCTGTTTCCGCTCAAGCTGATCGGCATATGGTTGCTCGCCCATGAACATTGGGCGAGCGCCGTGTTCACGATCCTGTTCGCCAAATTCCTCGGCGTCGGCGTCACCGCGTTCATTTTCGATGTGACGCGTTCGAAACTGTTGGAAATGGCCTGGTTCGAAAAGCTTTATGACTTTATCCTGGCTCTGCGGGCCAAAGCCAAGGCGATGGTCGATCCGATCAAGGCGCGGATTGCGGAGTTGATGAGCGGCGAGGGCTGGTCATCGCGCACGCTGCGGCTGATCCAGCGCTTCCGCAAGAGCGTGCGCGAGGCGCGGTGAGGACCTGTCGGTCTCTCCCCGCGCGGGGGAAGAGCTGAAACGAGTCAAGGTAGATGCAAGAGATGCGGCACGAAGATGCCGAGCGCGGTGACGGCAATGCCGGCCAGCGCCAGCAGGCCCGATATCCAGGCCAGCGCGATTATGCCGGTGATGATGGTGGCCGAAGCCAATACGATCCCGATCTGAAAGGCCGCTGAAGCCAATTCGAAGTGGTGGTATTTCGCGGTCGCAAGCTCGCGCTCCTCCTCGGCGTGCTTGGCGCGCTCGGACAGTTGCTCGCTTCCTTCGCCGGTCTCCGGTTCGGAGCGGTAGCGCCCCGCGGTCTTCTGCCAGTCGTCGATCTGCTTCTGCAACGCAGCCTTGGCGGCATCGTCGCCGATGCTGCCGAGGCTGAGCCTGGCTTGTTCGGCCGTGGTCTGCACCACGGTGCGGCGTATGGTTTTGGCCTGGAAGAACGCCCACAGGTTCGAAGCCTCTACGTTCTTGCTGATTGATTCGGTCTGCGCGCCCTTGCCCAGCGTCTCCGACAGCGCAAGGCACAGCGCGATCACCGCGATCAGCAATGCGATCTTCTTGTTCTCGCCGGATGCGTGCTCGGCGTGTTCCGCATGCTCCATGCTCTCTTGTGCGCTCATAATCCCCTCCAGGATGAATTGGCAGGGCACGATTGCCGGACAAAAGCTTGTCGCGCAAGAGGCAAGCCCAAGAGGCAACGCGATGTGACGGAAAGGTGTCGGGCCAGAGGCCGCCGTTCATCGGCGTGGATGCGCGCTGCGATAGACTTCCAGCAACCGCTCGGTGTCGATGCCGGTATAGATTTGCGTGGTCGAGAGCGAGGCGTGGCCGAGCAGTTCCTGGATCGCGCGCAGATCGCCGCCGCGCGAGAGCAGATGGGTCGCGAAAGAATGCCGCAGCGCGTGTGGCGTGGCGCTGTCGGGCAGCCCGAGCGCGCCGCGCAGCCGCTCCATCGCGAGCTGAATGATCCGCGGGCTGAGCGGCCCGCCGCGGGCGCCGACAAACATCGGTCCTTCGGGGCTCAGCGGATACGGGCAGATCGCGACATAGTCCGCAACCAGCGTCAGCACGTTTTGCAATACCGGCACCATCCGGGTCTTGTTGCCCTTGCCGGTGACAACAAGCACGTCGCCCTCGCCAGGCCGCGGCACGTCGCGGCGGTTCAGTCCGAGCGCTTCCGAGATGCGCAGGCCGGAGCCGTACAGCAGCGCCATCACGGCGGCATCGCGCGCCAAAACCCAGGTCTCGCGGCTTTCGCCGGCGCGTTCATCGGCATCCGCCAGGCGCTTGGCGGCGGTTATCTGGATCGGCTTGGGAAGGCTTTTGCCGACCTTCGGCGCGCGGATCGCGGACAGGGCGCCGACCTTGCCCTTGCCCTCGCGTTCAACGAAGCGACCGAACGAACGCAGGCCCGCCAGGGTCCGCATCAGCGAGCGGCCGGCGATATCGTCGGCGCGCCGCATTGCCATGAATGCCCTGACGTCGGAGGTTTCGAGCGCGGCAAAGTGCTGCAGCGTGACGCGCGCGCCCCAGTGCTCGCAGAGAAAGTCGAGACATTGTCTGAGATCGCGGGCATAGGCTTCCAGCGTCTTCGGCGACAATCTACGCTCGGCGCGCAAATGCGCCAGCCAGCGCGTCATTTCCAGCGCGATGGACTCATCGGCGGAGGCAAGCTCGATCGGGGCGATGGCGGGGGAGGGCAAGGTCATGGGAGCTTTGGCTGCCGTGATTCCAATGATTATATCGCACCTCTTTCGTTTACTGTTGGCTAACTTTCCGGACCGGTGAGCCCGATTCTCAAGATGGACCACGCCCCACGCCCCAGCACCTCATCAGCAACGTCGACGCGCGTCGTCGATGTGCTGGTGCCAGTCGCGCTCAATCAGACCTATTCATACCGCGTGCCGCGCGGTATGGAGCTGAAGGCCGGCGATGTCGTGGGCGTGCCGCTCGGACCGCGCGAGGTGTTGGCCGTGGTATGGGCGGAAAATCCCAATCCCGATCCGCGCCTGCACAATCGCCTGAAGGATGTCAGTGAAAAACTCGACGTGCCGCCGCTGCAGGGCGAATTGCGCGCGCTTGTCGACTGGGTCGCCAACTACACCCTTTCCGCCCGCGGCATGGTGCTGCGGATGTGCCTGCGGATGGGCGAGGACCTTGGTCCGGAGCGGGTGCGGCTCGGCGTGCGGCTGGTCGGTGCGCCGCCGACGCGCCTGACGCCGGCCCGGCGGCGGCTGATCGAGGTGCTGTCGGATGGCCTCTTGCACGGCAAGTCGGAGGCGGCGAAGGAGGCTGGCGTCAGTGTTGGCGTGATCGACGGTCTCGTCGATGAGGGCACGCTCACAACCGAAGCGATGCCGCGCGCGCTGCCGCCGCCACCGCCCGATCCCTCCTTTGCGCAGCCGGAATTTTCTCGCCACCAGCGCAGCGCGGTGGACGCCATGCGGGCGCTTGCCGCCAATGGCAGCTTTCATGTCGCGCTGCTCGACGGCGTTACCGGCTCCGGCAAGACCGAGGTTTATTTCGAGGCGGTCGCCGAAATCATCCGCCGCGGCAAGCAGTCGCTGATCCTGATGCCTGAGATCGCGCTGACCGGACAATTCCTCGACCGCTTTACGCAGCGCTTCGGCGTGCGGCCGTTGGAGTGGCATTCGGAGTTAACCCCGCGCACCCGCGCCCGCAACTGGGCCGCGATCGCGGCCGGCGAAGCGCCGGTCGTGGTCGGTGCGCGTTCGGCGCTGTTTCTCCCCTACGCCAATCTCGGATTGATCGTGGTCGATGAAGAGCACGACCAGGCCTATAAGCAGGACGACGGCGTCCATTACCACGCCCGTGACATGGCCGTGGTGCGCGCCCATATCGCGAAAATTCCGATCGTGCTGGCCTCCGCCACGCCTTCGGTCGAAACCGAGGTGAATGCGCGCAAGGCCCGCTACCAGCGCGTGGTGCTGCCGTCGCGGTTCGGCGGCCAGCACATGCCGCAGATCGAGGCGATCGACCTCAGGCGGGAGGCGCCGCCGCGCGGCCGCTTCATTTCACCGCGGCTTGCCGAACAGATCAGGTTCGCGGCTGAGCGGCGCGAGCAGGCGTTGTTGTTCCTCAATCGCCGCGGCTACGCGCCGCTGACCTTGTGCCGCGCCTGCGGCCATCGCTTCGCCTGCACCATCTGCGACGCTTGGCTGGTCGATCATCGCTTCCGCCAGCGGCTGGTCTGCCATCATTGCGGCTTCTCGATGCCGCGCCCGCCCGTTTGCCCGAACTGCGCGGCGGAGGAATCGCTGGTCGCAGTCGGCCCGGGCGTCGAGCGGCTCCAGGAAGAGGCGGCCGCGCTGTTCCCGGAGGCGCGCACCATGGTGCTGTCGAGCGACCTGATCACCTCGATCGAGACCATGCGCAGCGAGTTGAACGAGATCGCCGAGGGTCGCGTCGACATTATTATCGGCACGCAATTGGTGGCGAAGGGCCACCATTTCCCGCGGCTTAATCTCGTCGGCGTGGTCGACGCCGATCTCGGCCTCGGCAATGGCGATCCGCGCGCCACGGAACGAACCTGGCAGCTCCTCAACCAGGTGATCGGACGCGCCGGGCGCGACCAGGGCCGCGGCGTCGGCTATCTGCAGACCCATCAGCCCGAACATCCCGTGATGAAGGCTTTGGTCGCCTGCGACCGCGAGGCGTTCTATGCCAACGAGATCGAGGCGCGCGAGCGTACGCTGTATCCGCCGTTCGGCAGGCTCGCGAGCCTGATCATCTCCGCGGGCGATCGGCCGACCGCGGAAGGCTTTGCCCGTAGATTGGCTGCGCTCGCGCCGCGCGACCAGCGGGTGCAGGTGCTGGGGCCGGCGGAAGCGCCGCTCGCGGTGATCAAGGGCCGCTATCGTTTCCGCCTGCTGTTGAAATCGGCGCGCGGCTTCGACCTCTCCGACTACTTACGGCAATGGCTCGCCGCCGGTCCGAAGACCAAAGGCAACCTCAAGCTCGAGGTCGACGTCGATCCGCAGAGCTTTTTGTGAGATGACTTCGTCATTCCGGGATGGTCCGAAGGACCAGACCCGGAATCTCGAGATATGCTGTCGCATCGCCCCGGAATGACGGTGAGAAAGCCCGCCGTCACGGATGACGGCGAGCATTGTTCGGCACGCTGCAAGCCCTTCGCCGGCTTGGGGCGATCAACTTACGATGCGGAGTTGTTCGGGAAGAGGCGCCAAAAGGCGCCGATGAGCTTATGAAACGACTTCGGCGGTGACGCGGGCGAGACCCCCCATGCCGAGCGCGTGGGCTGCACCCTTGGAAAGGTCGAGAACCCGGCCATGCACGAACGGGCCGCGGTCATTGACGGTCACGACAACGCTGCGCCCGCCAGCGCTGACCCGAAGCTTGGTGCCGAACGGCAGCGAGCGGTGGGCGCAGGTCATGGCGTTCTGGTTGAAATGCTCGCCTGAGGCGGTGCGGCTGCCGGATTCGCTGCCGTAATACGAGGCCACGCCGGAGAAGGTCCGCCCGGTTCCGGACGAGGGCAGGATCGCCGCATTGGCGTTGCGCCAAGACGAACCCCGTGACGACGAGCCCCATGAGGACGCCCCCCACGCCGCGCCGTCATCGCGGCGGGCCTGGGCCAGATGATGATGGTGGCCGTGCGCGTAATGGTGGTGGTGATGGTGCCTGGATTTGGCTGAGGCTTCGGTGGCGCTTCCACCGATCAGGAGAGTTGCGACGACAACGGCCAGCGCCGTGCGCGAGCGGGTGACTTTTCCCGTCGTCAAAATTATTGATGTCAGCATTGATCAGTCCCTGTGAAGTATTGCCACATATGTGACAAGTGGAACCCCCGTTCCGGTTTCAAGTAGAGGCCGTTTCGTTGTAGAATGCGGCATGAATTTGGCAGTAATTCCCATCCGACCACGGCTGAAACATCTTGTGACCGAATGAAGCTAATCGAGAGATATTCCGTAATCTTTCGCTTTAATAATATTTTAACTCATTATATACTTATATATACTACAGAATAAAGTCATCGTGTGGCAAACCGAGGTTTGCCTAAGTATTCCGTGAATGAAAAGACGTTGCCCTGCAGGCCCAGTTCCCAACGCGAACTCGGAGCGCCCATGCATCGGGGAATGGAACGATTTCGGCCGTCTGCTGAGGCCGGCCGCGCCGTTCGCTGGGCAAATCAAGTTGGACTGATTCGTGCGAAATACCGCTTCAGACGCCTTCAAAAGAAAGGGCCGCGGCATCGCGTGATCAGTTCACGACGTCGTGTTGCACCTGCGCGCTCGCTATGTTAGCAAAGCCGCGATTTTTGTGATCGCGGCACCTCCTGTGCCGACCGAAAATCAAAGTCCCGCTTGAATTCCAAGGGCTTGGATCGCTAGGCGCCGCACTGTGGCGACGGTTTTTTCCCTTGCGAATTTGACAGCAACAAAGAGCGCGTTGTGGCAGCAGAAGATCCGTCCGTTTCGGGAGTGTCAGGCCGTTATGCAACGGCCTTATTTGAATTGGCCCGCGATGAAAAATCCATCGATGCGGTCAAGGCCGATCTCGACGCGTTCGGCGTCATGCTGGCCGGCAGCGATGATCTGAAACGGCTGGTGCGTAGCCCGGTCTTTACCGCCGATGTGCAATCGAAGGCGCTGACCGCAGTGCTCGACAAGGCCGGCATTTCGGGCATTTCCGCCAATTTCCTGAAAGTCCTCACCGCCAATCGCCGCCTTTTCGCGGTCAATGAGGTGATCCGCGCGTTCAACGCGTTGGTCGCCAAATTCAAGGGCGAGGCGACTGCCGACGTCACTGTCGCGGAGGCGCTCTCGGACAAGAATCTCGACGCTTTGAAGGTCGCCCTGACGTCGGTGACCGGCAAAGACGTTGCACTCAACGTGAAGGTCGATCCATCGATCATCGGCGGGCTGGTGGTCAAGCTCGGCAGCCGCATGGTCGATAGCTCGCTTCGCACCAAACTCAATTCGATCAAGCACGCGATGAAAGAGGCAGGCTGATGGACATCCGCGCCGCGGAAATTTCCGCGATCCTCAAGGACCAGATCAAGAATTTCGGCCAGGAGGCTGAAGTTACCGAAGTCGGACAGGTGCTGTCCGTCGGCGACGGCATCGCCCGCGTCTACGGTCTCGACAACGTCCAGGCCGGTGAGATGGTCGAGTTCGAGAACGGCACCCGCGGCATGGCGCTCAACCTCGAAACCGACAACGTCGGTATCGTGATTTTCGGCGCCGACCGCGAGATCAAGGAAGGCCAGACCGTCAAGCGCACCCGCGCCATCGTCGACACCCCGGTCGGCAAGGGCCTGCTCGGCCGTGTCGTCGATGCGCTCGGCAATCCCATCGACGGCAAGGGTCCGATCCAGGCCACCGAACGCAAGCGCGTCGACGTCAAGGCGCCCGGCATCATTCCGCGCAAATCGGTCAACGAGCCGATGGCGACCGGCCTCAAGGCCATCGACGCGCTGATCCCGATCGGCCGCGGCCAGCGCGAATTGATCATCGGCGACCGCCAGACTGGCAAGACCGCGATTGCGCTCGACGCGATTCTCAATCAGAAGCCGCTGAACGCGACCGGCGACGAGAAAATCAAGCTTTATTGCGTCTATGTCGCGATCGGCCAGAAGCGTTCGACCGTCGCTCAATTCGTGAAGGTGCTGGAAGAGCAGGGCGCGCTGGAATATTCGATCGTGATCGCAGCCACCGCGTCCGATCCGGCGCCGATGCAGTACATCGCGCCGTTCACCGGCTGCACCATGGGCGAATATTTCCGCGACAACGGCATGCACGCCGTCATCATCTATGACGACTTGTCCAAGCAGGCCGTCGCCTATCGTCAGATGTCGCTGTTGCTGCGCCGCCCGCCGGGCCGCGAAGCCTATCCCGGCGACGTGTTCTATCTGCATTCGCGCCTCTTGGAGCGCGCCGCAAAACTCAACGACGACAACGGTTCAGGTTCGCTGACCGCGCTGCCGGTCATCGAAACCCAGGCCAACGATGTGTCGGCCTACATCCCGACCAACGTGATTTCGATTACCGACGGCCAGATCTTCCTCGAAACCGACCTGTTCTTCCAGGGCATCCGGCCTGCGGTGAACGTCGGTCTGTCGGTGTCGCGCGTCGGATCGTCGGCGCAGACCAAGGCGATGAAGAAGGTCGCCGGCAGGATCAAGGGCGAGCTCGCACAGTACCGCGAAATGGCGGCGTTCGCGCAGTTCGGCTCCGACCTCGATGCCGCAACCCAGCGTCTGCTCAACCGCGGTTCGCGCCTGACCGAACTTCTGAAGCAGCCGCAGTTCTCGCCGCTGAAGATGGAAGAGCAAGTGTGCGTGATCTGGGCCGGCACCAACGGCTATCTCGATCGGCTGCCGCTCAACAAGGTGCGCGAATTCGAGGACGGCCTGCTGTCGCTGCTTCGGGGCAAGAACGCCGACATCCTCAATGCCGTCCGCGACAGCCGCGACCTCTCCGACGACACCGCTGGCAAGCTGAAGACGGCGGTCGAAGGTTACGCCAAGATGTTTGCGTAACACCGTCGGGCTTGATCCGGCCATGCATGCGCTGGTGTGGAAGAAAGACGTGGATGCCCGGCACGAGGCCGGGCATGACGAGGGGATAGGCTAGCGGTTCGACCTAAGAATCGAACTGCCGGGGTGAACGAAGAATGGCGTCACTGAAAGACATGCGGGTCCGCATTGCCTCCACCAAGGCGACGCAGAAGATCACCAAGGCGATGCAGATGGTGGCGGCCTCGAAACTGCGCCGCGCGCAGAACGCCGCCGAAGCGGCGCGACCCTATGCCGAGAAGATGGATGCGGTGATCTCCAATATCGCGTCCGCCGCGGCGGGTTCGCCCGGCGCGCCCTTGCTGCTCGCAGGCACCTCGATCGTGCGCCTAGCGCGCGAGCGTGCGCTTGCCCTGATGAACCAGGGCAAGGAGGTGAAATTCTTCTGTGTCGGCCGCAAGGGCTATGAGCAGCTCCGCCGCCAGTTCGAAAGGCAGATCGTCGAACATCTCGACCTGCGCTCGGTGCGCCAGCTTGGCTTCGTGAACGCGGAGGACATCGCCAAGAAGGTGATCGCCCGCTTCGAGGCCGGCGAGTTTGATGTTTGCACGCTGTTCTATTCGCGCTTCAAATCCGTCATCGCGCAGGTCCCGACCGCGCAGCAGATCATTCCGCTGGTTGTGGAAGCGCCCGCCGCGAATGCCGGTCCTTCGACATCTTACGAATACGAGCCGGAGGAGGACGAAATCCTGACCGGTCTTCTGCCGCGCAATCTCGCGGTGCAGATCTTCCGCGCGCTGCTGGAAAACAACGCGTCGTTTTACGGCGCGCAGATGAGCGCGATGGACAACGCCACCCGCAATGCCGGCGACATGATCCGCAAGCAGACCCTCATCTATAATCGAACCCGTCAAGCGATGATCACCAAGGAGCTGATTGAAATCATCTCCGGCGCCGAGGCGCTCTGATAGCCGCATGTCGACGATTGCTTGAGATTTGGAATTCGAAGGAGAGAGATTCATGGCTACACCCGCCAACCAGAGCGGTCGTATCACGCAAGTCATTGGCGCCGTGGTCGACGTGCAGTTCGAAGGACACCTGCCGGCCATTCTGAATGCGCTCGAGACGCAGAACGGCGGCAATCGCCTGGTACTCGAGGTCGCGCAGCATCTCGGCGAATCCACCGTGCGCACCATTGCGATGGATACGGCCGAAGGTCTGGTCCGCGGTCAGGAAGTGACCGACACTGGTGTTCCGATCATGGTGCCGGTGGGCGTGGGCACGCTCGGCCGCATCATGAACGTGATCGGCGAGCCGGTCGATGAAGCCGGGCCGATCAAATCGGAAGGCAACCGCGCTATCCATCAGCCGGCGCCGGCCTACACCGACCAGTCGACCGAATCGGAAATTCTCGTCACCGGCATCAAGGTCGTCGATCTCTTGGCGCCTTACGCCAAGGGCGGCAAGATCGGCCTGTTCGGTGGCGCCGGCGTTGGCAAGACCGTTCTGATTCAGGAACTGATCAACAACGTTGCGAAAGCGCACGGCGGCTACTCGGTGTTTGCCGGCGTCGGCGAGCGCACCCGCGAAGGCAACGACCTCTATCACGAGTTCATCGAATCCGGCGTTAACAAGAAGGGCGGCGGCGAAGGCTCTAAATGCGCGCTGGTGTACGGTCAGATGAACGAGCCGCCGGGCGCCCGTGCCCGCGTCGGCCTCACCGGTCTCACGGTCGCCGAGCATTTCCGCGACCAGGGCCAGGACGTGTTGTTCTTCGTCGACAACATCTTCCGCTTCACCCAGGCGGGCTCGGAAGTTTCGGCGCTCTTGGGGCGTATTCCGAGCGCCGTGGGCTATCAGCCGACGCTTGGCACCGACATGGGCGCGTTGCAGGAGCGCATCACCACCACCACCAAGGGCTCGATCACCTCGATCCAGGCGATCTATGTTCCCGCGGACGATTACACCGATCCGGCGCCGGCGACGACGTTTGCCCATCTCGATGCAACGACCAACCTCGATCGCGCGATCTCGGAGAAGGGAATCTATCCGGCGGTCAACCCGCTTGATTCAACATCGCGCATGCTTTCGCCGCTGATCGTCGGCGAGGAGCACTATCAGACCGCACGCCTCGTGCAGCAGATCCTGCAACGCTACAAGTCGCTGCAGGATATCATCGCCATTCTCGGCATGGACGAGCTGAGTGAAGAAGACAAGGTCACGGTGGCGCGCGCCCGCAAGATCGAGCGCTTCCTGTCGCAGCCGTTCTTCGTTGCCGAAGTCTTCACCGGCTCGCCCGGCAAGTTCGTCGAGCTCGCCGACACCATCAAGGGTTTCCGCGGGCTGTGCGAAGGCAAATACGATCATCTGCCCGAGCAGGCCTTCTACATGGTCGGCACCATCGAAGAGGCGGTCGAACGGGGCAAGAAGCTCGCTGCCGAAGCAGCGTAAGAGGGCGAATAGCGAATAGGGAGTAGCGAATAGAAAATCTACTCGCCATTCGCGATTCGCTACTCACCCCTTGAAATTCGCCACTCGCTATTCGCAGGTTTTCCATGGCCACCTTCCACTTCGATCTCGTCTCGCCAGAAAAGCTCGCCTTCTCGGGCGAGGTCGATCAGGTCGATGTTCCCGGCGCCGAGGGCGATTTTGGCGTGCTCGCCGGACACGCGCCGGTGGTCGCCGCGATGCGGCCGGGCATCCTCACGGTCACGACCGGCGCCACGCGTGAAAAGATCATCGTGCTCGGCGGTCTTGCCGAAGTCTCCGAGAAAGGCCTCACCGTGCTCGCCGATGTCGCGACCTCGCTCGACGAGCTCGATCGCGCCCGCTTCGCCGAGACGATCACCGAAATGGAAACCAAGCTCTCCGAGAAGGAAGGCTCCGAGCTCGATCACGCGATCGAGCGGCTCGATCACTATAAGAGCATCCAGCACCAGCTCAGTACAACCGCGCTGCACTGACGCGCGGCACGTCGCGTTTTCCGGGAAAATCTCAGGAGTTCGGCGCTCGCCCCCCCCCCGCGACGGGCGCGGGAACCCGGTTGCGCCTCGGCACCTCTCGCGGCATTCTGCAGCCGCTGATCGTTCTCCGGGCGGGTCCTCATGAAGCGCAAGATAGCGGCGATCTTTGCGGCCGATATTGCCGGCTACTCGCGACTCGTTGCCGAGGACGAAGAAGAGACGCTGCGGCGTCTGGCCGCCTATCGTGCGGTCACCGACGATTTCATCGCCAAGGCGGGCGGCCGGATTTTCAACACCGCTGGAGATGCAGTGCTCGCCGAATTTCCGAGCGCGGTCGAAGCCGTCCGCTGCGCGATCGACATTCAGGAAAGCCTGCGCACCCGCAACATGGCGTATCCGCCGAGCCGCCACATGAGCTTTCGCATCGGGATCACGATCGGCGACGTCGTCGAGCGCGACGGCGATCTGCTCGGCGATGGCGTCAACATCGCCGCGCGCCTGGAGGGGCTTGCCGAGGTCGGCGGCATCTGCGTGTCGCGCGCGGTGCACGAACAGGTCGCCAACAAATTGTCGGTGCAGTTCGCCGACATCGGCGCCCAGGAAGTGAAGAACATCCCCACTCCGGTGCATGCCTACATGGTAGCGATGCGGCGCGAGGACGGGACCATTGCGACGCCGCAGTTCAAGAAGCCGGCCACAAAGGCTGCCACGGTGGCGCCGGCCTGGATGTGGCCGCTGGCGGTGACGGTCGTGTGCGTGGTTGCCATCGGCGTCGGCGGGTTCCTGTATTTGAGCAAGATGGAGATGGCGACCCCGTCCAGGGAGGCGCCGCCCACGGGCAATGTGGCGGCGGCGACGCCTGGACCGGCCGTGTCCGCCCCACCACCGGCAGCGGCCGCGGCAGCCGCGGCACCGGCTCAGGCCGTACCGTCGCCGCAGCCGAAACCTTCAGGCGAAAGGCTGGCGGCCAACACGGTGCCCTTCATCTCCGATCGGACCCGTCTCAATCTGGTCAGCGACTATGTTCCGGCGTCGGACTACAAGGCTTTCGCGCTGAACATCAACGGGATCACCGGCTCCGCGGCCGGCCTGCAGGGCGAGGATGCCGCCAAGACCGCGGCGCTCGATCAATGCTCAAAACGGGCGGAGGCGGTGCAGTCGCCGCGCAAGTGCGAGCTTTACGCTGTTGGCAACACGGTGGTCTATGCGCATGGTCTGCCGCCGATGCCACCCGCGCCATGGGTCAAGCATGACGCATCGACGGAGCGGCCCTTCACCGCCAAGGACATGCCGCTGGTCCGCGACCAGGGTAGGGAACGTCTGGACAAGAACTATCTGTCGGCCAGGAAGTCGAAATCGATCGCGCTCGGCCCGGGCGGGCAATTGATTTTCTATTCCACCATCGAGTCGATCGAAGAGGCAAACCGCCGCAGCCTGGAGGCTTGCGGTGCGCTTGCCGGCGTGCCCTGCATGATCGTCGTCTCGGACGACGCTTTTGTCGTTGCGGTGCCGGCCTCGATGAAAGCGATCGGCTTCTTTCGCGCGGCGAGCAACGAGTCGATCGCGGCTGATGCACGCGAAGAGGTCGGTCGCAAGCTCGCGGACGCCCAATCGGGATGGAACGCGGTTGCCATCGGCACCTCTGGGCGGCCTGGCCTGGGGCTGAAAGCGGCCTCGGAGCAGAATGCCATCAACGATGCGCTCGGCAATTGCGCCAAGCGAGACCGCGACTGCCACGTCATCGCGATCGGCCCGTTCGCGGTGGGGCAGAATTGATCAGATCATCGGGCAAAGTCCACGAAACATCGCGCCACTTCGCGATAGACCTCGCGCCGGAACGGCACGACGAGATCGGCGACGCGGTCGAGCCGTTCCCAGCGCCACGAATCGAATTCCGCCGGCTGGCCGTTGCGCGGCGTCAGCGGGTCGATGTCTTGGTCGCGTCCCGTGAAACGCAGCGCGAACCATTTCTGCCGCTGGCCGCGGAATTTGGCGAAGCGATGCGGCGCACCGTCATAAGGCGGAAACTCGTAGGTAAGCCAGCCGGTCTCGCCGAGATAGTCGGCCTGCGCCACGCCGGTCTCTTCCCAGAGTTCACGCAGCGCCGCGGCGCGCAGATCCTCGCCATCATCGACGCCGCCCTGCGGCATCTGCCATTCAAGTCCGGGAAGGACGATCTCCGGTCCATCGTCCTTGAAACGCCGTCCGATCAGGACGCGGCCGGCCGCGTTGAAGAGGGCGATACCCACGTTCGGGCGGTAGGATTTGTTGTCGGTCATGCGGCTTCTCCTGAAGCCGGAGCTTATACGTCCCGCGACCGCGAACTGGGAGGGCGATCACACTAAGCCGTGATGAACTTCGTGATGAACTTGCTGAAGTGCACGAATCGTTGCATTTGGAACATCTGCAACGTGTCGGCGGGACCGCGTCACCCGCCCGCGAGGCCGGCGAACTCCTTCACCACGCGCTCATAGACCGGCCGTTTGAACGGCACGATCAGCTCGGGCAGGTTTCGCATCGGCTCCCAGCGCCAGTTCACGAACTCGGCCTTGTGGCCGCCCGGGCTTGCGACATTGATTTCGGCATCGTTGCCGGTAAAGCGCAGTGCGAACCATTTCTGCCGCTGGCCGCGATAGCGGCCCTTCCAGGCGCGTCCGGCGACGGTGCGGGGGATGTCATAAATCAGCCAGTCGGCGATCTCGCCAAGTTTTTCCACCGAGCGAACGCTGGTCTCCTCATAGAGTTCGCGCTTGGCGGCTTCCCAAGTGTCCTCACCGGGATCGACCCCGCCTTGGGGCATCTGCCAGACATGGGCATCGTCGACGTGCTCGATGCCGCCGGCGCGGCGGCCGATGAAGACCAGCCCATCGGTGTTGATTAGCATCATGCCCACGCATGTCCGGTAGGGCAGATCTTCATAACGAGCCATTCCGTCAATGCCTTTTCGGGTCATCGGGGCGCGGGCCGGCCGAAAAGCCGCCGCAACGGGCCGGGAACCTACGATCTTGAACAGTTAGAGCACGATCCGGACAGAGCCCGCCCGCACTTGATGCGGGGTGGGTCCCGGTTTTCCGAAAAGATCATGCTCAAACAATAATCTAGAGTGCGATGGCCTCTCACCCCGAAGTTATCGCGCTCTAGCTCGATTTTGATTTCAGCATCGCGGTTGTCAATGGCGCAAGCATAACACCATGAGCGTCCAGCGTCTTGATCCAGGCGCCGATCCGCTCGATCGAGACGGGCAGTGCGGAGGCGGTTCCGACCGCAACCCCACGCTCTTTCGCCAGCTTTTCAAGCTCCGCCAACGCATGGTCGATCTCGACCGGTGTGGGAACCGCATCGATGGCGACATCGCCCTTGGCGAAGGGCATGGCCTGGCTCGCCGCCAACGAGGCGGCCACGCTGCGCGGCGCCGAGCCGTCATCGAAATAGCCGAGGCCGCGCTTGGCCGCTTCGCGGATGATCGGCTGCATCGCGCTGTCGGTGGCAACGAACCGCGCGCCCATGAAGTTGGCGATCGCCGCATAGCCCTGCAGACGGCCGAGGTGCCAGTACAACCGGTCGAGATTCTGCTCGGAGCCAAGCGTGGCGAGCAGCGTCTGCGGACCTGGGTCGTTGTCGGGATAGTCGTAAGGCTCCATCGGGACTTGCAGCAAAATCTCGTGGTGCCGCGCGCGCGCCCGCTCGGCGAGCTTGGTCGGATCGGAGCCATAGGGCGTAAACGCCAGCGTCACCGCCGGTGGAAGTTTCATGATGGCGTCCGCCGTCTTCGCGGCTCCCACGCCAAGACCGCCGATTACGATAGCGACGACCGGCATTTTTGCTGCCTTCACCTGGTCGGCCGGCGCAGCGTAGACCGTGAAGGGTTTTACGCCGTCCGAGACCACGGGAATCATGCCGTAGCGGGATTTTTCCAGGAGCCGCTGGTCGACGCCGGCCATCATGCCGGGCGCAGCGGTATCGTCTTCGGCTTTGTCCGCCGCGCTCTTGCCGTCCGAAGTCTTGTCCCCCGAAGTCTTGTCGCCTGAAGCCTTGTCGGCGGCGGCCCCGCTTCCGATCAGGACGTCGTGGCGCGCGCCGCTCGATCCGTCGATGATGGTGACGGTCCTTTGCTCGCCGGGAGCTTGTTTGGGCGTCGCTTTCACGCCGTGCTCAGACGCTGGCGGTGCCGTTTCGTTCGATGGTTTCGCTGGGACCAGCGCAACCCGCGCGGCCGGCTCGCCTCCCAGCGGATTGTCGTTGAAGATCGCAAAGCCCGCGAAGACCGCCAGAAACAGGCCCAGCGCCCCGGCAAGCATCTGCATCGCGGTGAACGGCAGCCGAAACCGCCGCGTCCGCGCCGTTTTCCGTCCAAGCGGTGCACTCAGATCGTCGGCCGTATCCGTTTCCGCCATCAATCGTCCCGAATCAATCGAACCGACGATACCACGGCGGGGCAACGCTGCGGCAGATCCAGAGCGTCACGGCAAGGCGGGCGGTCCCCGCAAATGGAACAGGCAAAAGGAAGGGAGCGGCTAAAAGCCGCCCCCTGGCAGAGATTTTATCCGGCTGGCTTGGATCAGTTTGCCGCCTTGTTGGCCGGCTTGTCGATCGCGGCCTTGTCGCTGGTCGCGGGCGCCGGCGTGGAAGCGCTGGACTTGATGCCATGCAGCAGATCGTCCGCCATCTTGAGCGCCTTGTCGTCCTTGACGTCCAGCGGAATATAGGACTGCGATCCGGTCTTTTCGTCGCCGTCGGACTTCAGATGCCCGCGCAGCGACGCCTCGCCCTTGGTGTCGGTCCGCGCCTTCAGTTCGTCCGGCACGTCCTGCAACACCTCGATATCGGGAACGATGCCCTTGGCCTGGATCGACTTGCCCGATGGCGTGTAGTAGCGCGCGGTGGTGAGACGCAGCGCGCCGTTGCCGGAGCCGAGCGGAATGATGGTCTGCACCGAGCCCTTGCCGAACGAACGGGTGCCGACCAGCGTTGCGCGCTTGTGGTCCTGCAGCGCGCCGGCGACGATCTCGGACGCCGAGGCCGAGCCGCCATTGATCAGCAGGATCACCGGCTTGCCCTTGGTCAAATCGCCGGGATGCGCGGCGCGGCGCTGGGTTTCCTCGGCATTGCGGCCGCGGGTCGAGACGATCTCGCCACGCTCAAGGAACGAGTCGGAGACCGTCACTGCTTCTTCCAGAAGCCCGCCTGGATTGTTGCGCAGGTCGATGACGAAGCCTTTCAGCTTGTCGCCGATCTGACTCTGCAGATTGGCGACCTCCTTCTTCAGGCCCTCGGTGGTCTGCTCGTTGAAGGTGGTGATGCGGATGTAGCCGATGTCGTCGGCTTCGACGCGGGCGCGGACCGAGCGGACGCGGATGTTGTCGCGTACCAGCGTCACTTCGATCGGATTGTCCTGGCCCTTGCGAACGATCTTCAACCGGATCTTGGTGTTGACCGGGCCGCGCATTTTCTCGACCGCCTGGTTCAGGGTCAGGCCCTGCACCGCTTCCTCGTCGAGATTGGTGATGATGTCGTTGGCGAGGATGCCGGCCTTGGACGCCGGGGTATCGTCGATCGGCGAGACAACCTTGATGAGGCCATCTTCCATCGTGACCTCGATGCCAAGGCCGCCGAACTCGCCGCGCGTCTGCACCTGCATGTCGCGGAAGCTCTTGGCATCCATGTAGCTGGAATGCGGATCAAGGCCGGCGAGCATGCCGCTGATGGCGGATTCGACGAGCTTGCTGTCGTCGGGCTTCTCGACATAGTCGCTGCGCACCCGCTCGAACACATCGCCGAACAGGTTGAGTTGCCGATAGGTGTCCGACGTCGCAGCCCGCGCGCTCGATCCCATCAACACGGCGCGCGGCTGGGTCACCAACAATGTCAATGCAGCACCGGTGGCAGCGCTGAGAAGAATTACAGAAGTCTTGCGCATCATCCGCGAACCTTTTCGCCTTCATTTGCGGCCCACCATGGGCCTGGATCGATTGGAGTGCCGTCCTTGCGGAACTCGACATAGAGCACGGGTTGGCTCGCGTTGGTTGCAAGAATGGATGCGACCTGGGACGTGGTCCCCATCGTCGCGACCGGCTCCCCCGTAAGTACAAACTGGCCGATGTTTACCGAAATGCGCTCCATCCCAGCGATCAGGACATGATACCCGCCCCCGGCATTGAGGATCAAGAGTTGTCCGTAGCTGCGAAAGGGGCCGGCGTAAACAACCCAGCCGTCACACGGCGTTGTGACCTGGGCTCCCGGCCTGGTTGCCAAAGAAATGCCTTTTTCTGCGCCGCCGGCGCCATCGGAACCGCCAAAATCGCGAATCTTGGCGCCATTGACCGGAAACGCCAATAGGCCCTTGGCCGACGCAAAGGCGATCGCGGGGCTGCGCCGGTTGGGGTTTTTCAATGCCGCCAGATCGGGCTTGCCGTTGGGGGACGCGGGAACACCCTGCGCATTGGCGGTGGCGGCGGCTTTCGCCGCGCTCTTCACGTCCTGCTCCATCTTGCCGATCAGGCCCTGCAGGCTGTCGACCTGCTTGGCGAGCGCGATGGCACGCATGCCTTCCGTTTCCATGTCCTTTTCGATTCCGGCCTGCTTGCGCTGTCGTTCGTCGATCAGCGCCGCCAACCTGGTCTGGTCGTCCTTGAGCTTTTCGCGGTTGCTGGCAAGGCGATCGCGCTCGGTGGCGATCGCCTTGCGAAGCCCGACCAGTTGGCCGAGATTGCCGGCAAGTTCGTCGGCGCGTGCGCGCAATTGGGGGACGACGGATCCAAGCAGCATCGCGGTGCGCAGCGATTGCAGCGCGTCTTCGGGCGTGACGAGCAACGCGGGTGGCGTACGCCGGCCGGCGCGTTGCAGGGCGGCCAGCACCTCGATCACCTCGGCACGGCGCGAGCCCAGCGACAGGCGAATCTGCTGCTCGCGTGAATCCAGCGAGCGCAGCCGCGCTTCGGCATCGCCGATGCTGTTTTCGACGCCACGCACCTGGGCTGCGATGTCGATCAGCTGCTGATTGAACTTGCTGCGGTCCTGGCCGATCGCGGCGATGTCGGCCTTGAGCTTGGCCTGCAGTTCAGCCGCGTTCTTCTGCTGTGCCCGGGCGGCTTCGAGTTCCTGTGCCCGCTGCTGGATGGCGTCGGGCGAACCCGCGGCAGCTTGCTGTGGCGCCGCCACAGTCTGGGCCGCCACCGGCAGCAGGTCCGCGCCGGCAAGGCCCACGGACAAAACGGCGACGGAGAGGGGAACGCGGGACAGCCGGCCGCGGCGAACGGTGCCAGAGTGTGTATGAGGGGTCCGCGCGTTCAGCATCGGTTGAGAATGGGTTGTCTCGCTGCGCTCTTTAGGCGCGGTGATAGGGATGGCCTGCCATAATGGTCGCGGCCCGGTAAAGCTGCTCCAGGAGCATGATACGAACCATTTGATGCGGCCAGGTCGCAGTCCCGAACGCGATCCTGAGGCTTTCCTTGCGGCCCAAATCGGGCGAAAGTCCGTCCGCGCCGCCAATAACAAAAACTGTGCTGGCGACCGACTGGTCCCGCCAGCGTCCAAGACGATCCGCAAAACCGTGACTTGCGATATTCTCGCCGCGCTCGTCCAACATGACAAGAACGGACTTTTCCGGGATTGCCGCCGAAATCGCCGCACCTTCCTCAGCCATCCGCGTGGCCACGTCGCGGGCGCGGCTTTCCGCAATCTCATGAACCTCCAGGCCGCGAAAGCCGAGCCTGCGGCCAACCTCGTCGAACCGCTTCTGGTAGCGTTCGGCCAACTCCCGCTCCGGCCCTTGTTTCAGCCGGCCGACGGCAATGACGACGAGGCGCATCTCAAAAAATCCGCGCGCACTCGACATCGCGTGCGCGCCGTACGCTTACCACGCGCGTCAGCCGATTCACATCGGCTCAAAAACTCAGATCGCCTTCGCCGCCGTCGGGCCCTGCGTCCACAATCTCTCGAGATTGTAGAACTCACGCACCTCGGGTCTGAACACGTGAACGATCACGTCGCCGGAATCGATCAGCACCCAATCGCAATTGGGCAAGCCCTCGACATGGATGTACTGGATTCCGGATTCCTTCAGGCCTTTTGCGACGTTTTCCGCGATCGCGCCGACGTGCCGGTTGGCCCGGCCCGAGGTGACGATCATGTAGTCGGAAAATGCCGATTTGCCGCGAAGGTCGATGGTGACCGTTTCTTCCGCCTTCATATCGTCGAGGCGGGAGAGGATCATGCTCAGGGTCTTGTCAGCGTCTGATTGCGCCTTCAAGGCCGCAGCTTGGGTCGATGTTTTACGCGCGGTCTGACGGGACTTCGGTAAAACTGACTTGGACAATACAGATGGGGCCAGGGACCATTCCTTTCGCTGTATCGCGGGCGCCGAATCCTCGGACGTCCGCACACTATTCTAGCCATGTGGGGTTAACGGTTTCAATATCCAGTACCGCGAAGTCGGTCCCACATGTCACGTCCCGGTCTTCCAGCTCCCGTCCGGGTTCCGCAGACCAGTCGATGACAGTTTCAATTTCAGGCCGGTGAGGAACACCCAGGCCGGTGGACGGCGGTCGGCCAGCCGGCTTGCCTCATTCTCGGGCAGACGATAGCGCGCCAGCGCCTGGGCCGCGGGCGCCGTCAGCGCACGGAAACTCTGCGGGGGCCGATCGATCACCGCGATCGGGACCTGGGTCGTGATGCGCTGCCAGTGTTGCCAGCGATGCAATTGCGCGAGGTTGTCGGCGCCCATGATCCATACGAAGCGCAGGCCGGAAGCGCGGCGGCGCAGGTAGGTTATCGTGTCGACAGTGTAGCGCGTTCCAATGACGGATTCGAGACAGCTGACGTCGATGCGTGGATCGCCGGCCATCTGGCGGGCGGCTTGCGCGCGTTCCTCAAGCTCGCGCAGGGCGCCATTGTCCTTGAGCGGGTTTCCCGGCGTCACCAGCCACCATACCCGGTCGAGCTTCAAGCGCTTGATGGCGAACAGGCTGATGGCACGGTGGGCGAGATGCGGCGGGTTGAACGATCCGCCGAGCAGGCCGATCCGCATGCCGTTGGTGTAGATCGGGATCTCGTGAGCCAAAGGCTGCGACGTGACTGACGCTGCTTTCAATGCTTGCCCCGGATGGCGTCTTGGTTCTGACGCACCATGCTTGCCCGGGCCGGCTCCCGCTTCATTCGACAACGCCAAATCTTCAAGGCCGGGTCTGTCCGGTGCCGTGAACGCGATATTTGAAGCTCGTCAGCTGCTCGACGCCGACCGGGCCGCGGGCGTGAAACTTACCCGTGGCGATGCCGATTTCCGCGCCGAAGCCGAATTCGCCGCCATCGGCGAATTGCGTCGAGGCGTTGTGCAGCACGATCGCCGAATCCACTTCGTTGAGAAATTTCCGCGCAGTGTTGGCATCCTCGGTCACGATCGCATCGGTATGATGCGAACCGTGATCGTGAATATGCGCGATCGCGCCATCGACGCCGTCGACCACCTTCGCCGCGATGATCGCGTCGAGATATTCGGCGTCCCAGTCTTCGTCGGACGCAGGTTTTACCCGGGCATCGATCCGCTGCACGACCTCGTCGCCGCGCACCTCGCAGCCCGCGTCGATCAGCGTTTCGACCAGCGGCTTGAGGTTGGCGTTCGCGCTCGCGCGATCGACCAGTAAAGTCTCGGCCGCGCCGCAGACGCCGGTGCGGCGCATCTTCGCATTCAGCACGATGGACTTCGCCATCTCCAGGTTGGCGGCCTGGTCGACATAGACGTGATTGACGCCTTCGAGATGCGCGAACACCGGCACGCGCGCTTCCGCTTCGACGCGGGCGACGAGGCTCTTGCCGCCGCGCGGCACGATCACGTCGATGCCGCCGTTCAAGCCGCTCAAGAGAAGTCCGACCGCGGCGCGGTCACGGGTCGGCACCAGTGTGATGGAGGCCTCGGGGAGGCCCGCCTCCTGCAATCCCTGCACCAGGCATTGATGGATCGCGCGGCCGGAGCGGAAACTGTCCGAGCCGCCGCGCAGGATCACCGCGTTGCCGGACTTCAGGCACAACACGCCCGCGTCGGCTGTGACATTGGGACGACTTTCGAAGATCACGGCGACGACGCCGAGCGGAACCCGCACGCGTTCGATGACCATGCCGTTGGGGCGCTGCCAGCTTTCGGTCACCACGCCCACGGGGTCGGGAATCTCGCGCACCGTCGCAATACCGTCCGCCATCGCGTCGATGCGCGCCTGTGTCAGCGTCAGGCGGTCGATGAAGGCGCCGGTCGCGCCGGAACTGCGGACGTCGGCTATGTCCTCGGCATTGGCCGCGAGAATCGCTGCCGCATTGGCGCGGATGGTGCGCTCCATCGCCTCGAGTGCGCGATCTTTCTGCCCTGGCGGGGCGAGCGACAACACCCGCGCCGCGGCGCGGGCGCCGGCAGCGAGCTCGTTCATCAAGGCCGGCAAATCGCCATTGCCGTTGATGGCCTTCAGGGACGCGGTCATATCGTTTTCAGCCTTTAGTCCAGGTCATTTCCTAGCACGGAAATCGCGCATTTGGCGAGGCAGGGAGCCGGCATGGCTGACGGTCGGCGGGCGATCGGGGCAAGGGTTAACCCATGCACGTTGATCGCGGCAGCTCGGCCAATGGCCTAGGAGGCGCGGGATCAGCCCGAATCCGTCTGCCGCTGGCCGCCCACCACCAAGTCATCCCTGTGGATCATTTCCGACCGCCCGCTGATGCCGAGGATCGCCATCACGTCCGGCGAGGAGCGGCCCTTGATCCGCTCGGCATCCTCGGCGTCATAGGCCACGAGCCCACGGCCGATCTCGTGAGTATCGGGCCCGCGCACCACCACGGCATCGCCGCGGGCGAACTGGCCGTCGACCCGGATCACGCCGGCCGGTAACAGGCTCTTCCCGGCGCGCAGCGCGCTGACCGCGCCGGCGTCGATGGTCAGCGTGCCCTTTGGCTCCAGCGAGCCCGCGATCCAGCGTTTTCGCGCGGTGACGGGGTTGGCGGGAGTCAAGAACCAGGTGCAGCGCCCGCCATCCGATATCGCCTTCAGCGGATGCTCGATCTTGCCCGACGCGATCAGCATATGCGTGCCGCCGGTGGTTGCGATCTTGGCGGCCTCGATCTTGGTGCGCATGCCGCCGCGCGACAGTTCGGATTCGGCTGAGCCCGCCATCGCCTCGATCTCCGAGGTGATGCGCTCGACCACCGGAATGAGCTTGGCGTTCGGATCTTGCGCCGGCGGCGCGTCGTAGAGCCCGTCGATGTCGGACAACAGGATCAGAAGGTCGGCGCTCGCCATGGTGGCGACGCGGGCGGCGAGACGGTCATTGTCGCCGTAACGGATTTCGTTGGTCGCCACCGTGTCGTTCTCGTTGATCACGGGCACCGCGCGCCATTCCAGCAGCTTGGCGATGGTCGAACGCGCGTTGAGATAGCGGCGGCGCTCTTCGGTGTCCTGCAGCGTCACCAGGATCTGGCCCGCGCCGATGCCGTGATGGCCCAAGACCTCCGACCAGATCCGCGCCAGTGCGATCTGGCCGACCGCCGCGGCCGCCTGGCTCTCTTCCAGCTTGAGCGCGCCGCGCGGCAGTTTGAGGCGGCTGCGGCCGAGCGCGATCGAGCCGGATGACACGATCAGGATGTCGCGTCCCTCGCCGTGCAGCCTGGCCACGTCGGCAGCGAGCGCCGATAGCCACGCGGCGCGCACCTCGCCCGCATCGGAATCGATCAGAAGCGAGGAGCCGACCTTGACGACGATGCGGCGGAAGTTTTTCAGTGACGGGCGGGCCATGAGGAGTTCGGATAAGGGCGTGGTCGTTCAAAGCAATACGCGCCACCTCCTGACATTGGAAGTGGCGCGTAAGAGGGAAAATCTGAGAAAGTTAAGGCCGTCAGCCCATCACGAAGGCGTTGAGCTTGTTGCCCTCGGGGTCACGGAAATAGGCGGCATAGAAATTTTCGGTGCGCGCTCCGGGAGGGCCCTCGCAACTCCCGCCCAGCGACAAAGCGAGCTTGTAGACCCGCTCGACCTGGGCCTCGTCCTTGGCGCCGAATGCGGCCATCACGCCGTTGCCGACCGACATGGGCTTGCCGTCATAGGGCAGCGCAACGCCAAAGCCACCGCCTCTGCCCCGACCGAGCCAAACGATAATCCGATCGTCGGCCATGAAGCGGCTCATGCCGAATTCGCGCAGATCTTGTCGTAGAATTCTCCCGCCTTTTTCAGATCCTTGGTGCCGACTGTGACGTAGCCGATCATGAAATCCTCCCTGTGGTGTTATAGAACCATAGGTTTGCAGCAGGACAGATAACTGCGCAAGGTTGCTTTGGCCGGGCTACAGCATGATCCAGAAAAGCATGCCCAAAGCACGCCTTGGGGTCGCGACCCGAGCATCGGGCGACAGCGCTCGGCTGATCCGTCTACGCGGTCCAAGGCTCCATCTGCGCAGCCCCCTTGGCCTTGACGGAGACCGGCGCTTCGCCGATCACCTCGGCGAGCGCGCGCAACGCGTCCTTCACGCCGGTGCCGGTCGCGCCCGATATCAACAGCGGGGTCTTCTTCGCCGCGCGTTTCAGCCGGTCCTTTTGCTTCTTCAATTCTTCCGGGCCGACCGCGTCGATCTTGTTCAGCGCGACGATCTCGATTTTGTCCGTGAGTTGTTCGCCATAGGCTTCCAATTCGGTGCGCACCGTCTTGTAGGCCTTCCCCGCATGCTCAGAGGTCGCATCCACCAGATGCAACAGCACGCGGCAGCGCTCGACATGGCCCAGGAAGCGGTCGCCGAGGCCCGCGCCTTCATGCGCGCCTTCGATTAACCCTGGAATGTCCGCGAGTACGAATTCGCGCCCATCCGCATTCACCACCCCTAACTGCGGATGCAAGGTGGTGAAGGGGTAGTCGGCGATCTTCGGCTTTGCGGCGCTGACGGCGGCCAGCAGCGTCGACTTGCCGGCATTGGGGAGGCCGACAAGGCCCGCATCCGCGATCAGTTTCAGCCGGAGCCAGATCCAGCGCTCCTCGCCCGGCAAGCCCGGATTGGCGTTGCGCGGCGCGCGGTTGGTGGCCGACTTGAAATGCGCGTTGCCGAAGCCGCCATTGCCGCCTTCGGCCAGCACGAACTTTTCGCCGAGCTTGGTGAAATCATGGATCAGCGTTTCGCGATCCTCGTCGAGCACCTGCGTGCCCACCGGGACTTTCAGCACGATCGGCTTGCCATTGGCGCCATGGCGGTCCTTGCCCATGCCGTTGGTGCCCTTCGGCGCCTTGAAGTGCTGCTGATAGCGGTAGTCGATCAGCGTGTTCAGACCGTCCACGACTTCGATGACGACGTCGCCGCCGCGCCCGCCATTGCCGCCCGAGGGACCGCCGAACTCGATGAACTTCTCGCGGCGGAACGCCACGCAGCCGTTGCCGCCGTCGCCGGAGCGGACATAGACCTTTGCTTCGTCGAGGAATTTCATGAGCCCTAGGTAAGCCAGCCGCGCCGGTGCGGCAACCGTGGTCGTCCCCGAATTCGGCGAAAAGCCTTAAATTCTTGGGCTTTCGTTCGAGCCTGGCCGCGCAGGTCAACCGGAGGCCGGCAGTGGCACGCAGCGAAGTGGATGCTGGTGCGCGATGGCCAGATCTTCGACGCGCTGGGCCAGCTCCATCGCCTTTGCCCGCTCATATGCGCCTAAAGAGCCCTGCCCGTTCTGATGGATCGACAGCATCATCCTGATGGCCCTTTCGCGATCGAACTGGAAGACCTCCTGCAGGACAAAGACCACAAATTCCATCGGCGTATATGGGTCGTTCAGGAGCATGACTTCCCTGCGATCGATGTTGCCGGCATTTTCGGGGGCAATGTCCTCGGAGGCCGGGCGTCCGCCGGCTGCGCCGGTCCCGGTGGACGTCGCATTCCTGGCGATGCCATGGCTCAAATAGAGCAACGCGTCGCGGCGCGTCACGCCCTGTCTTTGCAGGAAGTGCCCGGCGGGCTCGGTGAACAGCCCGACGAGAATGTCGACTCCCGTCACAACGTGGCGTCCCGCCGATTGCACCTGGGTGGAAGCGATCTCGACAACGCGGTCCAGGTCCGGGGAGAATTTCGACGTCTGCGACGGATCATCGGAGTCTCCATCGGTCGCCCCTTGCATGTAGGCGGCGACGTCGCGGCGCAGGCTGTCGACATCGATGAGCAGCGCGGACCATAGTGGCGCGGCGTCTTCGTCATCGATCAACGCGATCAGCAAGTCCTCCGGTGTCACATGCTCGCGGCTTTGGTCCCGGGCGATCGAGGCCGCGCGCTGGAGGGAACGTTCGAGGCTTGCAGCGAAAGGCGCAGACATGGTGATCTCCGCGGATTGCATTTCGGCTCTATATGGGTTGCTCCCCCAAGAACGGAATGGCTCGTCGCCCCATGCAGCCGTCTCGGCTGCCGCGGCCTTTGGGCGGCGTCGAGTCTTTCTGGAAACTCCGCCAAACGCAGACTAGTCCGAGGCCGGCCGCCGCCGGATCAGAAACTTCTGTAGCCCCTCCAGCACCAGCTCGCGGCGCTGGTTGAACACGGTGCTGCGCAAGGCCACCACGCCGGTGGTGCGGCCAGGCGCCAGCTCCGAGACCTCCAGCGCCGGATAGATCGTGTCGTCGGCATAGACCGGCTTTAGGAACCGGCTTGATTGTTCAAGAAAGCCGGCGAGCGATTCCTCGACCAGAAACGGAAACAGCCCGGCGCCCGGGGCGGTGTGGATCAGCGTCTGGAAGCCGTGCGCCAACAGGTTTGGCATGCCGCGGGCGCGACAATATTCGGCGTCGTAGTGCACGGGGTGCGTATCGCCGCTCGCGGCCTGGAATGCCGCGAACACTGCCTGTGTCATGGTGCGGCTTGGAATCACAAATCGCTCACCGAGTCTAAAATCCTCGAACCAGCGCTGCTCCGGCACCATGCGATGATTCCTGGGATCGAACTCGGTCATGACTGGTTTCCCGGACTGGCTCATGAAACGATCTATCGGTATCGCACGGGTGAGATCGCGGCAATCATCACCGCGTCATTCCGGGGCGATGCGACGCATCGAACCTGGAATCTCGAGATTCCGGGTCTGGTCCTTCGGACCATCCCGGACTGACGGTGGAGGACTTGCAAGCAAGCTGATAAGCCAAGCCCGCAATGACCCTTCTCGCAAGACTCTCCTCCCCTCATAACGACAAGCGCTCCGCCCGGCTCGCCGGCATCGGCCTGATGCTGCTGTCGGTCTCCATGTTCTCGTTCGGCGACGCGCTCGGAAAGTTCCTCGTTGCGACCTATGCCGTCGGGCAGCTGTTATGGCTGCGCGCCTGCGCGGCGTTGATCGTGCTCGCGCCAGCGATCTGGCGTCATCGTGCAGAGTTCGCGCGGCTGGAGCGGCCGTGGCTGCAACTACTTCGCGTGATCCTCTCGACGCTTGAAGTCGCGGCGTTCTTCCTGGCAACGGTCTATTTGCCGCTCGCCGATGTCGTCACCTGCTATCTCGCCTGTCCGATCTTCGTCACCGCGCTGTCGGCGCTCGTGCTGCGCGAGCGCGTCGGCTGGCGGCGCTGGAGCGCCATCCTGGTCGGGTTCGCCGGCGTCGTGATCGCACTGCGGCCGTCGGCGCAGACCGTAAGCCTGCCCGCAATGATCGCGCTCGGCGGCAGCCTGTCGTTTTCGATTTTGATGCTGATCACACGCAGCCTGCGCGCGACCCCCGATATCGTGATGGCGACCTCGCAGTTCGTCGGGACATTCCTGCTCGGCGTCGCGATGTCGCCGTTCGGCTGGGTCACGCCGAGCCCGGGCAGCCTGGTGCTGTTCGCGGCCGCCGGCGTCATTTCCGTGAGCGCGCTGTTGTGCGTCAACCGTTCGCTGAAACTCGCGCCTGCAAGCGTCGTGGTGCCCTATCAATATTCGATGATCATTTGGGCCGTGATGTTCGGCTTCATCGTGTTCGGCGACGTGCCGTCACCTGCGACCATCATAGGTGCCGTGATCATCATCGGCGCGGGGCTCTACATCTTTCTGCGGGAGCGCAAGCTGGGACGCGAGGAGATCGTGATCAATCCACCGGCCTAAGAAAAAGACGCCGTCGTCCCGGCCTTGAGCCGGGACCCATAACCACGAATGTTCGTTGTTATGCGACGCTGGATCAGCAACTCGATACGACAATAAACGCTGGTGGTTATGGGCCCCCGCCTTCGCGGGGGCGACGGTCTTTGGTGAGGCGGTGAGGCTGCTCACCGTTCTCGTCTTGTGGAGCTCGCCCAGTTCTTCAGCGATGACCAGACGCCGCGCGAGAGGCGGAAGCAGTCGACCGGGCTTGACGAGCCCAGCGCCTCGAAGCGGTGCAGCTCCACGCCGCTCCACTGGAAGCCGCATTTTTCCAAGATATTGCGCGACGACGGGTTTGACACGCGTGCTCCCGCGTACAGATGCTCGTGGTCGGTTTCCTCGAAGAAGTAGTCGATCGCCGCGCGCGCGGCTTCGGTGGCAAAACCATGGCCCCAATGTTCGATGCCGAGCCAATAGCCGAGCTCCGGTGTCACCGGGTCGCGCCAAGTGATGCCAACCATGCCGATCGGGACGAAATTGCTTTCGACCAGGAACTCCATGTCGCGGCGATCGTCCAGCATTGCACGCACGAAGGTGACCGCGTGGTCCTGCGAATAGGGATGCGGCAAGCGGCGGGTATTTTCCGCGACCCGGCGGTCATTGGCGAGACGCGCAATCGCTTTTACGTCCGCGAGCGTCGGCCGGCGCAAGGTCAGCCGTTCGGTCTCGAGGACGCAAGGACTCGCCTCGCGCAATGTCGGTGTCGGGAAATCCTGCAGCATGTCGGGGGCTCCTGTGGCCGCGGCCCGGCGCGATCAGGGAACGCGCCAGACCAAATAAAAAGGGGAGGCCGGTTTCCCGCCTCCCCTTCAGGAGCCTTCTTGAGCTCCACCGGTTCTGACAGGACCCGGCGGACTCATATCGTCCACCGTCTATTCGGCCGCCGCATCAAGCATCGGACGAACCGACACGAACGTGCGACCGTTGGCTTTGGCTTGAAATTCGACATGGCCCTCGACCTTGGCGAAGAGAGTATGATCGGTCCCCATGCCGACATTAAGGCCGGGGTGCCAGGTCGTGCCGCGCTGACGCGCAATGATGTTGCCGGGAATCACATGTTCGCCACCAAAAGCTTTGATGCCAAGGCGTTTGCCCTTGGAATCACGTCCGTTACGCGATGAACCGCCTGCTTTCTTGTGAGCCATGGCCCGTCTCCGATCTAGCCGTCTCTTGAGTCAATTCCTTGAAGGAATCATTTCACTTTTTGTCACGCCGCGCGCGGCGCATTACATTTTGGCAATCTTCTATGCGGCCTTGTCTTCGCCGGCCGCCGGCGCCGCCTTTGGCTTCTTCGGCCGTGGGCCGATGGTCGGTTTGGCGTCGTCGGCCAGAATCTCGGTGATGCGCAGCACCGTGATCTCGTCGCGGTAGCCGCGCTTGCGGCGCGAGTTCTTACGGCGGCGCTTCTTGAACGCGATGACCTTCGGCCCGCGCTTATGCTGCAGCACTTCGGCCGCAACCGAGGCGCCCGCCACGGCCGGCGTGCCAAGCACCGGCGTGTCGCCGCCGAGCACCAGCACCTCGCCGAGCTGCACGATCGTGCCGACGTCGCCGTCGATCTTGCCTATCTCGAGTACATCATCCGGAACGACGCGGTATTGCCGGCCGCCGGTCTTGATGACTGCGAACATCGTTTGATCCCTTCGTGTTCGATCCCGGCCTCGGATGTGAGATCCGGGTCGGCTTTTTGGTCAGTCGTTATGGTTGTTTCAGTGTGGTTGTTCGGTCGTACTTCGTCTGCGTGATCGGGAACGAGCCCTCACCGGGACGAACCCCTGCTATTTCACGCAAAAACAAGCGGCGCGAGAAATCCCGCGCCGGATGGCTGCGGACTTATAGCCGGAGAACGCGCCGAGTCAAGGAAAACGAGGGCAAAACCGACGAAAATTGAAGGATTTGACCGGAAAAGGCGAATAGGAGCGGGTCTCCATTCGCCACTCCCTATTCGCCATTCGCCATCTTGAAACCAAAGCGTTGCCTCGCCGTTCTCTCTCAGGTTCCACGCGGGCAAGGGCTGCCATGGCTGACGAGGCAGGAACGACCACGGGCATCGCCCGTCACGGCGCCAGCCGTCTGCCGTCGGTGGACGTCGACAGCTTCAATATCGAATTGAAGGACGAGGACGGATTTCTCGGCGATCGCGCCTCGAAGGGCGCGTTCCGCAGGATTTTCGACAAACGGCGAAAGCCGCTGAAAAAATCGGATCAAGACCCGTTCGGCGACGAGCCTTCGGACAAGATCAGCAAGAAGACGCTCGATGCGATTTTGATCGGCGACGACGTCGAGGCGTCCGCCGTGCTGCACAGCGCGATCGAGGAGTTCGCGCAGGAACTGGCTTATGTGACGCGCCGCTTTCTCAAGACCAAGGCCTGGGCCAAGACCGAGCGCATCGTGGTTGGCGGCGGCTTTCGCGACAGCCGGCTCGGCCAACTCGCGATCGCGCGCACCGAGATCATTCTCAGGGACGAGGACTTCAAGGTCGACATGGTGCCGATCCGTTTTCATCCCGACGATGCCGGCCTGATCGGGACGGTGCATCTGGCGCCGTCATGGATTTTCGAGGGCCATGACGGCATCCTCGCCGTCGATATCGGCGGCACCAATATCCGTTGCGGCGTGGTCGAGACGGGCTGGAAGAAGGCGTCGGATCTGTCCAAGGCCTCGGTGTGGAAGTCCGAACTATGGCGCTATGCCGATGACGAGCCGACCCGCGAAGGCGCGGTGAAGCGGCTGGTCAAAATGTTGGAGGGGTTGATCGATGTGGCCGACGCGGAAGGGCTCAAGCTTGCCCCCTTCATCGGCATCGCCTGTCCCGGCGTGATCACCGAAGACGGCTCGATCGAGAAGGGCGCCCAGAACCTGCCGGGCAATTGGGAAAGCAGCAAGTTCAACCTGCCGGCGAGCCTAGTCGAGGCAATCCCGCAGATCGGCAATCACGACACCGCGGTGTTGATGCATAATGACGGCGTGGTGCAGGGCATCTCCGAAGTGCCGTTCATGCAGGATGTCGAGCGCTGGGGCGTGCTCACCATCGGCACCGGACTTGGCAATGCGCGCTTCACCAATCGCAACAAGGACAACGGCAAGAAGGACGATGGCAAGAAGGACGATGGCAAGGGCCGCGACGACAGCAAGGACAACGACAAGAACGGTCAGAAGTCGAAGCAGTAACCTTGATCGGTTAGGTTAAAATCGGCATTGCGTTGCACACAGCGGGCCCATGGCTACGGTGACGGCGCCGCGTCAGAGCTGCCGGCGAAGCCGCGCCTCCCGGCGGCACCTCGCGATGTGGCACGGGACCGCCATTGTGTACACGCGTATGGCGGTCCCACCTTTGCTTTCTCTCGTTGCTTAGCCCCAGCCGATCCGCTTGAAGAACGCCGCGATTTGCGCAGCCGCGCGGTCCGGGTCCTCGCGATGCGGGAAATGTCCGACGCCGGGAAGCAGCGCGAGGTCGAGATTTGTGAAGGTCTCGCTCAGGCGATCGGTCCAGGAGAACGGAAACAGCGCATCGCGCTCGGCCCAGCGGACGCAGGTCGGTACGTCGATCGGCGGAAGCTTCGGCGCCTCGCCCTTCATCATCCTGATCCGCCCGGCATGGGACGCGTGGTAATGCGCGAAGCCGCCGGCAAGGTTACCCTCTTTCAGAAAGTTGTCGGTGAACGCCTCCAGCACGTCGTCGAACACGTCCTTGCGATGCGCCCAGTGCTTCAGAAAATATCCGATATAGGTGCGGCAGCTTTCGCGCGTCGCGCCGACCAGGGCGGACGCGATCTCCAATTGGTTGAACGACTGGTACCAGATCTGGTTGAGCCGGTCGGGCTCGGCCATGCGCACCCCGATGCCGGGATAGACGAAGTCGAAGAAAAATAGTCCGGCGATCCGCTTCGGTGCGGTTCGCGCCAGCGGCTGCATCACCGCGCCGCCGACGTCATGGCCGACGATTCCTGCCTTGTCGATGCCGAGCGCATCCATCAGCGCCAGCATGTCGGCGGCATGCTGGTCGGGACCGAACGGACCGTCCGGTTTGTCGCTGTCGCCGAACCCGCGCAGGTCGGGCGCGCATAGGGTGTAGCGGTCGGCGAGCCGCGCCATCACCGGTTCCCAGGTCAGCCAGAACTCGGGCCAGCCGTGCAGCAACAACAGCGGTTGGCCGGCCCCGAGCCGCGCCACATGGAACGCCGCGCCGTTGGCGCGAATGGTGAGGTGCTCGATCATCGGGCTTTGCCTTTTCTGGGCAGAGGACGGCGGATTTGTCATTCCGCGCCTTGTCTGGTCAGCCGTCCTCGCCTAGAACACGGCCCCGACCGCGGGGCAATACCCTGATTTGGCGCCTTGGAGAGGTGGCAGAGTGGTTGAATGCACCGCACTCGAAATGCGGCATAGGTGCAAGCCTATCGGGGGTTCGAATCCCTCCCTCTCCGCCATATCCAATTGAAATATAATTTAAATTCTTGTTTTTCGATGGGTTGATCCCCGGATAGCTTCTGGGAGCGACAGGGTTTGGAAAGCCGGCGTGATCCTTTCTGAAATTCGGTCGAGCGCCGAGCTTAACTGCGCTTTGCCCTTGTTTCTGCACCCTTCACACCAACGAGATACCGCGCACAGACCCATTGGTACAGGTCGACTACGTGCGCGTCGTAGATTTGGATATTGGGGCGCGCAAATCGGACATCTGTGCGATCACTGGGTCACCATTTCGGAGCGCGCCGGCAGAACTCGAGTCTGCAACCGTGGGTTACGAGCCCCTCGGCGCCCTATCGCCCCACTCGAGGTGTCGGTCGAGAAACGGCAGGACGGCATCAAGAATAGCGTCCGGTTGCTCTTCCATTTGCAGATGTCCGCCCGGGATCGCGTGGCCATCCACGCTCGCGGCCCAATGGCGCCATATCTGGAGGGGTGTGGTCTTTCCCTCGAAGCGGCCGTCCTCCCACAACACCAGCACCGGGCAGTCCAGTTGTCGGCCGGCGTTGCGGTCGGCAAGATCATGTTCATGATCGACGGTCGCAGCGGCTCGGTAGTCCTGCATCATGGCGTGGCGGACTTCGTGGCGACGGAAAGCATGACGATAGGAGTCCACGGCTTCTGCCGAAAGTGCAGCATAATCCTTTGCCATCCTTCGCAAGGTCCAGTCGAGAAAGAAGTCGGGGTCCGCAGCGAGTAGACGTTCGGGGAGATCATAGGGCTGCGCAAAGAAAAGCCAGTGATAGGCGCCGAGCGCGAATGCCTTGTCGACCCTGGCCCAGACCTCGCTTGAGGGGATGACGGTCAACGAGACGAAAGCGGCCACGCGGCCTGGATTGTCGAGCACCAGCCGGTACCCGACGCGGGCGCCGCGATCATGTCCAATCACAGCGAAACGCTCGAAGCCGAGTTGGTCCATGACTGCAATCTGGTCGCTCGCCATCGTACGCTTGGAATAATCTGATGCAGGCCCGTTGATCGGACCGCGGCTGTCGCCGTAGCCGCGTAGATCGGTCGCAACGACCGTGTATCGCTGCGCAAGATTAGGCGCGAGGCGGTGCCAGGCAATGTGGGTTTCCGGATAGCCGTGCAACAGGAGGAGCGGCGGGCCGCTGCCGCCGATGAAGCAGGCGATTTGCGCCCCTTCTGTCTCGATATCGCGCCTTTCGAAATCGTTGAACATTGCGTTGTGAATGAAGTCCATTTGCGCAAGGACGGAACGGAGGCGGAGCCTAAATCGGCGACGGCACTGACGATCAGTAGGCAAACAACAATTGGCGGTCAACTCGATTGCTCGGACGCGTCGATGCCAACCACATCGAGAGAAGCAATTTCCTTTGAGCTACTCATCTTTGGAGAACCGGATATGCCGAAGCTGATTCTTTGGTAGATCGTCACGCTGACGTTTTTGCTTCGGCACACTACAGTATGTGTTCAACGAGCAGGCCAGTCGCGACACTCCGCAGACGATCGAAGCCGTGTGCAAGCAAGGCTCTCTACTCCGATCGCAACGGAGCAAACGGACTAAAAAGTCTGCCTTAAACGCGGAGCAGCAACAGTCATGGCACTCGAAGCAGCCGTCTCCCCCCGAAATCTCACCGCGACGCTTCACTACCTTAAGCGTGGTTCGGAAAAGCCGACGTTCTATCGCATCGATCCGCCTCCCGGCGTGCCGCAATGGAACGGCATCGACGACGAACGCGAAGTGCGCATCGAGGATGGGCGCGGTCGCGAGTCTGAATTCACGCTCGACCGGAATGGTTTCGCGCTAGTGAATGCGCCGACCGCGGTCGCGGATTTTTATAACACGGAGGAGATCAAGCGCGTCTACTATCCGGAAGTCGAGCAATTATTGCGCGGCAAATTGGGTGCCAGCCGCGTGTTCGTCTTCGACCACAATGTGCGCAATGCAACGCGGGAAGGGCTGGCGCCGCCCTCACGGCAAGTGCACAACGACCACACGGTAAACTCGGCGCCGCGCCGCGTCCGCGACCACCTCGGAGCGGAAGCGGATGAGTTGCTGAAGCACCGGTTCGGTATCGTCAACGTGTGGCGACCGCTCCGGGGTCCCGTATTGGATTCGCCGCTCGCGCTGTGCGATGCCCGATCGTTTTCGGACGAAGACCTGATTGCCAGCGATCTCGTTTATGCGCACGTTCGTGGCGAAACCTCGCGTGTGGAGTACAAGCCCAGCCATCGCTGGTACTACTTCTCCGAGATGCAGACCGACGAAGCGCTGTTGATCCGGATTCATGACAGCGCCAATGACGGGCGCGCGCGGTTGTCATTTCATACGTCGTTTGAAAATCCGCTCGCGACGGGCGCGCCGCCTCGTGAAAGCATTGAGGCGCGTGCGTTGGTGTTCTTCCCGCCCGGTTAGCGGGCGGGACATTCTCGTGAATGACCGATGCAGCACTTCGTCATTCCAGTGGTGACCGTGCTGGTATTGCTCGCTGCGGGTGGCACTATCGCGGTTTTGTGGATCGGAACCGACTGAGCCACCCGCCATCGTGTCGCTCGGTGCAGTTAAGCTACCGGCGCAAAGAGAAAGCAATCGGTCATATCTGCGAATTCGCGCGCGAAATCCCGATAAGCGGACATCTCCTCGCTTGTTGCCGGCCGGAGCCGAACCGAAGAGGTCTGCTCCCGTATTTCGATCTGCTTCGAGTGGAGATATCTCTCAAGCGCCTCCGTAAACCACGGCGCGCTGGCAAACGCAGCCGCTTGCGCCTCATGCGCAGCCTCGAAGGCCAACGACAGCGCTCCTTGCATTTCAACGACGAATATCAGCCGCCCATCGGTTGTCACGGGACCGGTCAGTTCAGGTTGGCGGCCGCCGTGAAGCTACGGTCTACAGCTTTGTTGACGTCCAGCTTTCTCGGCAGAATGCCGTACCGCGTGGACCGGTCTGACGCCTCCTGCACTTCCTTGATGACGTTCTCGTCGATCGCGATCGGGCTCGTCCGCTGCGCTGTATAGGCTTGGAGCAGCACATCTTCGGGAAGCTTGGTCAGCTCGGCCGTGCTCATGGCGTACTCGGTGAGATGGTCGAGCGACCACAGCCGCGCCTTGTTGAGGCGCTGCACGAGATCCTGCACCGCAGCGCGTTTGCCTGCGATGGCTGAATCGGAGGCGACGATGAAGGTGATGGTCGGTGTCAACCCCTGGCCGTCGGCGATTACGCGCGCCCCGTCCTTCAAGGTTGCAAACGATACATAGGGCTCCCATATGGCCCACCCGTCCACCGATCCCGCGAGCAACGCGGTCTTCGCATCGACGGGTCCGAGTGGCGCGAAGGCGGCGTCCTCGATCTTGTTGCCTGCTTGCTCCAAGGTCGCATCGATCAGGAATTGTCCCCAACCGCCGCGTGTTCCCGCAAGGCGCTTTCCCATGAGATCAGCAGCCGTTTTGATCGGTGAATCGCCCCTGACCAGAATGGCCTGCGTCCTGGCGTCGGCACGTGAGGAAATTCCGACCATTCGATCTTGTAGGGCAAATCCTTGGTGAGGCCCGAAATCTCGAGCAGCGATCGATTGCCGCCCTTCTGATCGCCCACGCGAAGAACGATTGTGTCGCTCGGAAGCGCTGGTACCGCGCCAAATGTTAATGCGATGGCGACGATTCCCGCTACGAGGCTCCGCGCGGGAGAACTGAACCGTCTCTTCAACCGGACAATCGTGTTCATGGAGCTCTCCTTCGGATAGCTTGCTATGCAGGTGAAAGCAAAGGCGCGCTGCTTCGCACCGACGCGCTAGTTTTGAGGCGTCGTACGCATTTCGTCTCGCTTGAAGCCGGAAAACTTGATCGGTGCGGCGCACAGCGCCGGCGGCGAGTAGACCAACGGCATGCCGCCGGCGGCAAGCATCGCGGATAGCATCGCTCGCTCGTCGAGGTTTCGATGATGCTGCCGGATTGGAACCCAAACAAAAAGGCAGAGTGATATCGCCAGGGTAACAAGAAGAACCCGGACCTCGGTCAATGATAGGTGTCGGAACCCCGAACGAAATCCGCGGGTAGGGGCGGCCAAGACGGGAAACGATCGCATGAACTGAAGGGACAATGCAGTCATGTCAGAAATCCTCGGAGGTTACGCAAGGCGGCCGAATCGACCGCTCGTCATCGCAGATAGTCCGGCAGGGCGAAGCCGTCATAGAACCGGTTCGAGAGGATCGCGGCCTTGAACGTCGGTGACTTGTAGGCGGCTACGATGTCCTGCGCCCAAGGGCTTTCGGCGTTGTCACGCTTGACCGCGACGACGTTGATGTAGGGCGTTGTCATCTTCTCCAGCGCGAAGGCGCCCGTCAGTTTGAGCCCGCTATAGATCGCGAAATTGCCCTGGATCGCAGCGAAGTCGACATCGTCGAGTGCCCGCGGCGCCTGGCGGCCTCCAGCGGCACGATCTTGATGCCACCGGTATTCTTGATGACATCGAGTTCGCTGACATCGACCGGCTTGCTGTCGCGGATTTCGACGAGGCCGAGGTCGCGCAGGATCCAGAGCGCGCGCTGCGGGTTGACCGGGTCGTTCGGCACGGCAACCGTCGAGCCGGGTTTTATGGGCGTGCCCGGCGCATGCTTCTTCGAATAAAGTCCCATCGGCGGCGTCGGCACATGCACGATCCCGACGAGATCGGTCTTCTGGCGCTCGTTGTAGGAGTTCAGAAAGATGGTGTGCTGCATGACATCAGCATCGATGTCGCCCTTGAACACCGCGTTGTTGGCTTCGAGTCCGGTCGAGAACTCGAAATATCGAATCGCATAGCCCTTCTTCTCGAGTTCGGGTTCGACGCCGGCCTTGAATTCGTCGATGTACGGGCCGGGAACGAAACCCACCTTGAGTTCGGGCTTGACGGGCTGCTGGGCCAAAGAGTCGCCAGCGAACAAAACGGAGAGGATAAGGCTGAACAGTAGCAACCAGAATTTCTTCATCTTTCTCTCTACGCGCTCTCTCTTCGACGAGCCTGTTGCAGTCAAGCGATCGCCTGAGCCGGATGGGTGAAAATACTCGCGGGCCTGTTCAGACCGTAGTGCTCGCGCAGCGTCTTGCCGGCATAGTCGTCGCGGAACAGGCCGCGCTTGCGCAGGATGGGAACGACCTGCTCGGCGAAGATGTCGAAGCCGCCCGGCAGCCAGGGCGGCATCACGTTGAAGCCGTCGGCTGCGCCGTTCTCGAACCAGGTCTGAATGTTGTCGGCGATCTTTTCGGGAGGTCCGGCAATCACCCAATGGCCGCGCGCGCCCGCCAGGCGCTGTACGAGTTGCCGGATCGTCGGCTTCTCGCGGTCGACGATGTCGACGACGAGCTTGAAACGGCTGGCGACGCCGCGCGCGTTGCTGGTGTCGATCAGATGCCGCGGGAAGGGACCGTCGAGGTCATAGCCTGTGAGATCGAGTCCGATCATCTGCCGAAGCTGGGTCAGCGAATATTCCGGCTGGATCAGATCGTTGAACTCCTCCTGCAGGCGATCGGCCTCGGTTTGCGTGCTGCCGATGAACGGGCTGATGCCCGGCAGAATCTTGATCTGATCGGAGCTGCGGCCGAAGGAGCCGGCTTGCCGCTTGATGTCGGCATAAAACTCCTGGGCGCTGGCGAGCGTCTGGTGCGCGGTGAAGATTGCTTCCGCGAAGCGGGCGGCGAAGGCCCGCCCGTCGTCTGAGGAGCCGGCTTGGACGTAGACCGGACGCCCTTGGGGCGAACGCGAGATATTCAGCGGACCGCGCACGCGGAGGTGCTTACCGACATGATCAATCGGGTGGATCTTACTGGTGTCGGCAAAAATGCCGGAGACCGGATCGTTGACAAGGGCATCGTCCTCCCAGCTATCCCAGAGTTTCGTGATCGCATCGAGATATTCGCGCGCCCGCTCGTATCGCTCATGGTGCGGCGGGTGCTCAGGCAGTCCGAAATTCTGCGCGGCTTGGGGCGTACTGGTCGTGACGATGTTCCAGCCCGCGCGACCCTGGCTCAGATGATCGAGCGAGGCGAACAGCCGCGCAAGATTATAGGGCTCTGTATAGGTGGTCGATGCGGTTGCGATCAGGCCGATGCGCTTGGTGACCGCGGCGATCGCGGCAAGCCAGGTGATCGGCTCGAACCGAAAGCGCTGTGCGTAGCGGACATTGTCGGCAAGTGCGGGCCCATCTGCGAAGAAGATGGCGTCGAATTTGTGAGCCTCGGCTCGTTGGGTGAGCTCCTGATAGAAGGAGACGTCGAGGATACGATCCGCAGCGGAACCCTTATAGCGCCACGCCGCTTCGTGGTGACCGCCTGGATAGATGAAGAGGTTGAGAGCAAGTTGTCGTCGATCGCTCATGGTTCACGCGCTCATACGGCTGTTTTAAATGTGAAGGGGATCAGGTGGACAGCGCCGGTCGGCCTGACGGAGCGTTTTGCTTGCGGGCAAATGCGAAGCGCAGATAGCGCTCCAGCCGCAGACCGTCAGGGACGCGCTTGATTTCGAGGAGATCGGTGAAGGCGAGCCGAACCACCTCACGCTCCGTGTCGGAGAAGCCGTCAAGAAAATTGCCAAAGGCGCTTGCTTCCGACCATCTGATCAGGGAATCCGCGTCGCGGTGCACCTCGACGAGCGACCGCAGGTCGCTGCGATATTCGGTGAAGCCGGCTTCGCCTAACAGCCGCCTGAGTTCGTCATCGCTGACGCCAAGAACCGGGTGGGACTCTGCGTGGCGATTGCCGAGACCAACCTGCCGGATGGCCTGCCGCAGCAAGGCGCGCGATTCGTGCGGTTTTGAGGGATCCTGAACGTTTAGTCCGAGCCTGCCGCCCGGCTTCAGCACGCGGTGAATCTCCTTGAGCGCCCGCGCCTTGTCCTCGATCCAGTGCAGCACGCTGTTGAGATAGACGGCGTCGAAAGCGCCGTCGTCAAAGCGCGACAGGTCTTCGGCCCTGCCAGTCTCGAACGTCAGGGTCTTCGATTGCCGCAGGCGCGCGATCGCGATTCTATATTCGAGTGGATCGATTCCCACGACGCGCCCGGTTGGACCGACGAGGCCTGCGACAAATTCAGTCAAGCGGCCGGTGCCTGCGCCGATATCGAGCACATGATCTCCCGCTTTGAGCGCAAGCGGGCCAATCAGGAATTTGCCGTGGTGGAACTGCAGAACACCCGCCTGCTCATAGGCCTGAGCGAGCGCGGGCGTATCCTGTGCAAGGCTGATGACGCCGCCAAGCTGCGACATTTGATGTTCCTCGATCGCTGCTTTCGCGCAGTCCACGAACGTCGGCGTGCCGCGTTCGGTGTTTGCGAGACAGGCAGAAACTCTATGTCGGAGCCGCCGGCAATGTCGATGAAATGAATTTACGTTCTTGTAGAGGAAGCGAGCATGAACGTTATGCGCAGTCCCGCCGACGTAGATGAGTGTGCAACCGCATCACCGCAGCTGAGCGGCGCGCTGATCGATCGCGGACCTGTCGCGCGTTATCTCGAATTCGAATGTCGCAGAAAATGTTTCAGCGAATCCATCGGCGACGACGTGATCCTTGTTCGCCCCGGAAAACAACGCTGATTTCATTTCATTGACTGAACATCATTCGCTTCTACGATTTGCACGCATGGATATGTCATCTCGAACGTGGATGTAGATCATGCCTGAGCTCGATCCCGACGCCAGCGCGCGTGAAACTCTTCGCCTGATCGGTCCCGATCCGCAGAACTGGGTACCCGACCACGCGGGGATCGATCACAACGTGCTTGTTGTTGGAGGCGGTCAATCCGGTAGCACCTTTGCGTTCGCGCTGCGCCGGGTCGGGATCGGCAAGGTCTCCTTGATCGACGCAGCAAAGGATAAGGCCGGTGCGGGCGTGTGGCTGACGAGCGCGCGCATGCACAAGCTGCGCACCCCCAAGGCGCTTGCCGGTCCGGAGCTCGGTTTACCCGGGCTGAGCTTCCAGGCGTGGTATGAGGGGCGGCACGGCGCGGCCGCCTATGATGCGCTGGACCGCATTCCCCGGATCGACTGGGCGGCTTACCTCGATTGGTACCGGGAGCATTTGGGCATATCCGTCCGCTACGGCACGCGGCTTGTTCGCATTGTGCCAACCGACCGCTATTTCCGCGTTTACCTTGAGAGGGGCGGCAAAGCGACCATCGAGACCACGAGGAAGATCATCCTCGCCAACGGCTTTGCTGGCAATGGTCCGTACGTGCCCGACGTGTTGTCTCAAAACTTGCCGAAGGAGCTTTACGCCCACACCGCGGAGCCCATCGATTTCGAGGCCTTGCGCGGCAAGTCGGTTGCCGTACTCGGAAGCGCGGCATCGGCTTTCGACGCAGCTTCGGTGGCACTCGAGAACGGCGCCAGGGAGGTTCATCTTTTCGCGCGCCGCAAGACGCTTGCCGCGCTGCCGGTGATCCGGTTGCGGCTCTATCCCGGGGCCTATGACAATTACGGCTCGCTGCCGGACGCGCTGCGATGGCAACAAGCCGTGCGCTTCCGCCGGGAGGGATCGACGCCGCCCGCCGATTCCATTTCGCGGGCCACTCGATTCCCTGATTTCCATTTGCACCTGGGCGCGCCCTGGATCTCGGCGAAGCCCCATGGCAGGCGGCTTCTTGCGATCACGCCGCAAGAGCAGATCGCGTTCGACTTTGTGATTGCCGCCACCGGATATGGCGTGGACCTCGCGGCACGATCGGAACTCTCCGATTTCGCGCATGACATCCTGCTCTGGCGCGATCGCTTCACCCCCGCAGAAGAGGAGCGGGACGATGTCCTGGCGGTTTACCCGTATCTTGGCGCCGGACATGAATATCTCGAGAAAGTGCCGGGGACTGCTCCCCACCTAAAGGATATTCACGTCTTCAATCCCGCTGCTTTCGTCAGCTTCGGCCTGCCGGTGGGAGACATCCCAAGCTTCAAGCGCGACATCCCTTCAGTTGTTGCGCGGATCAGCCGTGATCTGTTTCTGGCTGATCTTCCGGCGCACCAGGAACGCATCAACGGGTTCGTCGCCGAGGATTTCGATACCTCGCTCTATGCGTCGTCGGTGCGGCGATCACAGCAATATGCTGCCGCGGAGTAGTGGGCATGAAAACTCATCCGTATTTCTTCCGGTATCGAAACGCGAGCGCAACTATTTCCCGCTCACTTGCAACTTTGGAACGTATTTTCAGTCGGGTTGCGATAGCATCTTATGACTACGCATCGAAGTTGCACCGAAGCAACTTGAGAATGGAAAGGTCCCGCGTGACCGTGCCTGCTCGGCGAGGACGGCCGTTAGCAAGCCGCAAAGAGGACTGATCACGCAACAACCTGACGAAAACTCCGCCGTCGCTTCAAGCGATCGGCGAACGGCGGAGCCTTGCCTTGCAACGGGATCGCGGACTTTTTGAAATCCGACTTGGGAAAGGCGACCATGACCAACACGACTGCCATCGACAATGTCGTCCCGCGGGCGGACATCGTCAAGCGTGCCGCCCGCATCGGCGCCGAAATCAGGAACATCAGGCTTTCGGGCGACCTGTCCGATCAGGTGATCGGCGCGATCAACAAGGTATTGCTCGAGCACAAGGTGATCTTCTTCCGCAATCAGGGTCATCTCGATGACGCCGAGCAGGAACGCTTTGCGCTGCGGTTCGGAAAGCTGGTGCCGCATCCGACCATCGGTGCCACCAAGGGAAATGCCTCGATCCTCGAACTCGATTCCGGCCGCGGCGGAGGGCGCGCGGACCAGTGGCATACCGATGTCACCTTTGTCGACGCGTATCCCAAGATTTCGATCCTGCGTGGCGTGGTCATCCCGCCGTTCGGCGGCGACACGATCTGGTCGAATACGGCGGTCGCCTATCTCGATCTGCCTGCGCCGTTGCGGCGCCTCGCGGATGAACTCTGGGCTGTCCACAGCAATGCCTATGACTACGCGGTGAAGGCTCGCGCCAGCGAGGCCGACAAGAAGCATTTCGACGAGGTCTTCACCGGCACGATCTACGAGACCGAACATCCCGTCGTCCGCGTCCATCCCGAGACCGGTGAACGGACGCTTGTGCTCGGCAATTTCGTACAGCGCTTTGTCGGTGTGCCGAAATACGACAGCCAGAAGCTCTTCGATCTGTTCCAATCGCATGTCACCGCGCCCGAAAACACCGTGCGCTGGAGCTGGAAGCAGGGCGATGTCGCGATCTGGGACAATCGCGCCACCCAGCATTACGCGGTCAACGACTACGGCGATCAGCATCGTGTCGTCCGTCGCGTCACCCTCGACGGCGACGTGCCGATCAGCGTCGATGGTCGCAAAAGCGTCACGCGGATCAAGACAGCCAAGCCGCAAGCCAAGGCCGCCTGACAGGCGACTCTCAATCGGAGAACAGGTAGATGATGATTTTGTCCCGAGCAGGAAAGTGGCTGGCCACAATTGCTTCAACGCGAGTGGCCAAGGCTTCATGGCGCTTCCTATGGGAAGCTGTCGTGGCGATGGCCCTGTTCAGCCATGCGATGGCGGATCCGCTGCCGGAGCAGACCGAAATCCGCTACCAGGGCTGGGCCGGGCAGGCGACATTTGTGGAACTCGCCGATGACCTCGGTTATCTGGCGCCGCTGAAGCTGAAATGGGTCGGCAACACCATTTCGGGACCGCAGGATATCCAGACCGTCGTCACGGGTGACGTCGACATCGGCGGCGCCTTCTACGGCGCCATCATCAAGTTGATCGTCGCGAAGGCGCCGATCAAGGCCGTGGTCGGTTACTACGGTTCCGATGACAACACCTATAACGGCTATTACGTCAAGGACGACAGCCCGATCAAAACCGCGCGTGACCTGATCGGCAAGAAGGTCGCGGTCAACACGCTGGGAGCGCATCTCGAGTTCGTTCTGCGCGAGTATCTCGCGCGCAATGGCGTCAGTGCCACGGAGGCCAAGCAGGTCACGCTGGTCGCGGTCCCGCCCGTGACGGGAGAGCAGGCGCTGCGCCAGGGATCGGTCGATGTCACCACGCTCAATGGCGTGCTGCGCGACAAGGCGTTGGAGCGTGGCGGCATTCGCAAGCTGTTCGCCGATACCGACCTGTTCGGCAACTTCACCGGCGGCGCCTATGTCCTGCGCGACAAATTCATCAGGGATAATCCCAACACGTCACACAAGCTCGTCGAAGGCATTTCACGGGCCATTGCCTGGGCGCAGACGACACCCCCGGAAGACGTGCGCGTCCGGTTCGAGCGGATCATCGCCGATCGCAAGCGGAACGAGGATGCGACCCCGATCAAATACTGGAAGAGCACCGGTGTTGCTACCAAGGGCGGCGTAATCGGGGATGGCGAAATCCAGATCTGGATCGATTGGCTGGTCAAGGACGGCCTACTCAAGCCCAACCAGGTCAAGGCGTCGGATACCTACACCAACGAATTCAATTTTTATCGCGCTGGCAAGCAGGCGGACGCCAAATGAGCGCGATCAAGATCAGCTTTGAGCACGTCAGGAAAGAGTTTTCCGTCCGTGGTGAAGGCGGCGGACCACCGCATCGCTTCACCGCGCTGGAGGACATCACGCTCGACGTCCGCTCCGGTGAATTCCTGGCGCTGGTCGGGCCGAGCGGTTGCGGCAAGTCGACCTTGCTCGATCTGCTTGCCGGACTGGCTGTTCCGACCAGCGGCCGCATCCTGCTCGACGGCCGGCCGATCACCGGGCCGGCGCGCGATCGCGGCATCGTGTTCCAGCAATACGCGCTGTTTCCCTGGCGGACCGCAGCGCAGAACGTCGAGTTCGGGCTCGACATTGCCGGCCTGAGATCAAAGGAGCGTCGCGATCGAGCCCGGCACTATCTCGATCTGGTTGGGCTTGCCGCCTTCGCCGACCGCTATCCGCATGAATTGTCCGGCGGCATGAAGCAGCGCGTCGCGATCGCGCGCAGCCTTGCCTATGATCCCGAGGTCCTGCTGATGGATGAGCCCTTTGCGGCGCTCGACGCCCAGACGCGGGAAACGCTACAGGGCGAGCTCCTGCGCATCTGGCGAACGACCGGGAAGACCATCGTCTTCATCACCCACGGCATCGACGAGGCCGTGGTGCTCGGCCAGAGAGTCGCGATCATGACGTCACGCCCCGGACGCATCAAGCAGGTGATCAACGTGCCCGAGGAACTGCACAGCGAGACCGAAGACGTGCGATCCCTTCCAGCGTTCGGCAACATCCGGCACGAGGTTTGGTCGCTGCTGCGGGAGGAAGTGCTGAAGGCTCAGCGTGGCCAGTTGGCGGGTGACGCCGATGCGCGCCGCGCGGACGAGCTGGTAAAGGAGCTTGCCCATGTCTAGCCTGGAAATGCTGGCGCTCCTCGAACTTGCGCAGGGGCGTCCGCTGATACATGGGCTGGAGCGGGATCAGGCTTCCGGCAGATGGGCGGCTTTTCTTCCTACCATCCGCAGGCTGATCGCCTTTGGCAAGCGCTCGCTCCTGGTGCTTGTCTTGCTAGCGCTCTGGGAGGCTATTCCGCGGTTGGGATTGGCCGACCCGACGTTTCTGCCGCCGTTTTCGGACGTGATTGCCGCAGGCTGGCAACTTGCCCAAAGCGGGGAGCTTTACGACGACGTCGCGGCAAGCCTGCTGCGCGCGCTGAGCGGTTTCCTGATCTCGGTGGTGCTGATCGTCCCGTTGGGTCTGGCGGTCGGCTGGTACGCGCGGCTCGGCGATCTCCTCAACCAGTTCATCGAGGTTTGCCGCAACACGGCGCCGCTCGCTCTCCTGCCGGTGTTCATCCTGCTGCTCGGGATCGGCGAGCTGTCGAAAGTCACGATGGTGATCTATAGCTGCGCCTGGCCGCTGCTGCTCAACACCATCGCAGGGGTCAAGCAGGTCGATCCGCTCCTGATCAAATCGGCGCGGACAATGGGGGCGAGCCCAGAGCAGCTTTTCCGCAAGGTCATCCTGCCGGCGGCGCTGCCTACGATCTTTGTCGGAATCCGCCTGGCGAGTGCGTCGGCAATGCTGGTGCTGGTCGCATCCGAGATGGTCGGCGCAAAGGCCGGTCTCGGCTATCTCATCATCTACAGCCAATACAGTTTCCTGATCCCGCAGATGTATTTCGGCATTCTCGGCATTACCGTCATCGGCCTGACCTTCAATGCCGTGCTTGAGGCGCTGGAGGTCCGACTGATGCGCTGGAAGGCCGCTGTCTAGGCTGCGCCCGGCTTGTTGCGCGCTGTTGCCTGGGTGACGACGCTGTTCGGCGGAACGTTCTGCGTCAGCCAGACATTGCCGCCGATGGTCGAGCCGCGGCCTATCGTGATCCGTCCCAGGATGGTGGCGCCGGCGTAGATGACGACGTCATCCTCGACGATCGGATGGCGGGCATCGCCCTTGATCAACTTGCCGTCGTCATCGGTGGGGAAGTGGCGGGCGCCGAGGGTGACGGCCTGGTAGATGCGCACATTGTCGCCGATGATCGCCGTCTCGCCAATCACGACGCCGGTGCCGTGATCGATGAAGAATCCGGATCCGATGCTGGCGCCCGGATGAATGTCGATTCCCGTCCTGGCATGGGCGATCTCTGCGACCAGGCGTGCCACCAGTCGCGCGTCCAGCCGGTGCAAAATGTGGGCAAGCCGGTGGTGGATGATCGCCGTCATGCCGGGATAGCCGATCAGGATCTCCGGGAAATTCCTGGCGGCGGGGTCGCCGACAAAGGCGGCACGCAGGTCATTGATGAGGAGGCCGCGCACAGCCGGAAGCTCGGAGGCGAAACGGCGCGTCAGCTCGATGGCATCCTGGCGATGAAACCCGGGCAGCAGCTCGTCGCCGACGAACAAGGCGCCGCGATGAATCTGCTCGCAGAGCTGGTCGAGAGCGATGCTCAGCGTGTTGCCGACAAAATAGTCGATGTTCTCCCCGTCGAGGTCAAACCGGCTGTAGTGGCGCGGAAACAGAGCTTCGGTCAGCCTGTTGAGGATGTCTTCCAGGGCTTCGCGGGAGGGAGCGCGGCGGGCCTCGCCGTCGCGGCGGATGCTATGGGTTTCCTCGCGTGATGTCCGCAGTTCGGCAACGATGCGGTCGAGTTGCCATCGCTTGAGTGCGGTACCGTCCTGACTGGTCGAGACGACCTCCTCATCCGGCGGAATTTCGCGCTTCATGCATCACCGCACATCGGCGAGGGGAATGCTGACCTCGGCGAGCAGGTCGAGGTCGCTGTCGGGATCGATCTCGATATATTGGCCGTTCCAATAGACGAGGCCCGACAGGCGCGGCGCCAGTTCGAAGCTGAGCAGGCTGCCTACGACGATACCATGAGAGTGGCGCTCGATGATCTCCTCGACCTGGCATTCGATCGTAGCCAGCGAATGGCCGAGCAGCGGCACGCCCGATGAGCCAGGAGACCACTTGATGCCCTCGAAGCGCTGACTGCCCTTCAGCCGGCCGTTGCTGAATTGATCCGCAATCTCGAGCTGATTGGATCCCAGGATATTGACGCCGAACAGCCGGTGGCGCTCGATCAATGCGAAGGAAGAGGCCTGCCGGTTGATGCTGACCAGGAGACGGGGAGGAGTGGCGCTGAGCGACGTCAGCGAGGTCACGGTCATGCCCGTGATATCGTTGCCGTGACCGGCGGTGATGATGCTGACGCCCCCCGCGAGGCGGCGCATGACCGAACGAAACTGCTGCTCGACTTCGTCGGTCCCAGTGACGAGATGGAAGTCCGCCCTGGCCATCTGTCTTCTCCCTTTCGCGTAACACCTCGTCTCGCCTTACATCTCTCCAAGGATTGCCTCAGAAGAAGCCCTTCGCCGGAAGCGGGGTGCCGCTGATCACATGTTGTCCGATCGACCGCGCCTTGTAATTGGTCGGATTGTGCGACGACAGAGTGCGTGCGTTGCGCCAGTGCCGATCGAAATTGGTTGCCTTCTTGGTGGCGGACGCACCACCGACATCGAACAGCAGGCTGCCGGCGCGGATGGCAAAATCGTCGGCGACGATCTTGGCCTTGGCTGACACCAGCGCGGCCTTGTGAGCGGCCTCGGCCGCGTCAGGCGCCCCGGCGTCGAAGGCGTCGGTCGCGACATCCAAGGCGTCGGCCGCGGCAAGGACGACCGTCTCGGCAGCAAACGCGCCGCTTGCGATCTGCCCGATGGTCTGTTGCAGAACCGGATCGTCGATCGGCACCTCACTCGGCGCGTAATAGAAGGTGCGCTTCCGGGAGCGGATCAGAGCCGCGGCGTCGCGCAAGGCGGCCCGTGCGATGCCCGCGACGATCGCGGTCAGGAAGAGCTGGGCAAATGTATTCGAATAGGGCACGCCATATCCGACATCGGGCGCGTCGAACACGATCTCCTGGCGCTTGACTCGGACATTGCGGAAATGCGTGGTGCCGGTCGCCGTCAGCCGCTGTCCCAGCCCATCCCAATCGTCGATCAGCTCAACACCTTCGCGCTTCACCGGAATGATGGTTGCGCCAGGCCTGCCCGAGGGATCGGCGGCGCGGACCAGGACGTCGTCGGAATAAAGCGTGCCGGTGCTGTAATATTTGGTGCCGTTGAGCAGGTAATCGTCGCCATCCGGCGTGAGAGTGGTGCTCGGCGTGATGTTGCCGACCTGCGGGCTGTCCAGCTCGGTGGTGGCAAGCCCGATGATGGCGCCGTCGGCGACCGACTGCTGCCATTGCTGGCTCTGCTCGTCCCGGGGATGGCGAACCAGCCGTTCGACCACGCTGAAATGGTTGCGAAGGATGTGCGCGACATTGGCGTCTGCTTCACCAAGGCGAATGACGACTTCGAACAGTTCGCGGATGGTGCTGCCTGCGCCGCCGGCGGAAGTCGGCAGGCGTAACGCGCCGAGCTTGGCGCGCCGGATGAGATCAATCGCCTCAAACGGCAGGATGCGTTCCCGCTCGCGTTCGCTTTCACCCTTGGCGATCTGGGCGAGCAGGCTGTCCAGCTCGGAGGAGCGGAGATCCACCTGTCTGGATGAGGCGAGGCCTGTGGCGGATAGGGGTTTGTTCATTTTTTGAGTCCGGATGTGATTGAAGGACAGCCGCGATCAAAGCTGCGCGAGGTGATCGGTGATCTTGACCGGCTCGGGCAGGACTTTTCGCGCGACAAGCCAGTCCGCGGCGCGCTGCAATTCGGACAGGAATTTCTCGTCGTTGACCGGGAAGTAGCGGTATTGCCGGTTCATTGCGATGAACTGGTCGCGGACCTGATCGCTGTATTTGCCGGCTTTTTGCGCGATGTATTCGGCTTCCTTGCTGCTCTCCGAAATCCACTTGCCCTCGGCGCGGAAGGCATCGTTGACCGCCCGTACCAGCGCAGGATTGTCGGTCGCGAATTTGCGGGTGGTCAGATAGGAGGTGTAGTCGATCTGGAATTCGAGATCGCGACCTTCGAGGAAAATGTCGTGCGCCTTGTATTCCAGCCGCGCGATATCGACACCGGGGCTCCACATCGACCAGGCGTCGACCTTTCCGGACGCGAGCGCAGGCGCGGCGTCGGGCGGATTGAGATAGACGAACTTCACCGCCGAACGGTCGACCTTGTGCTTCTCTAGCGCTGCCACCAGCAGGAACTCGCCGAGCCCGGAGCGGTTGACCGCGACCGACTTGCCGACAAGATCCTCGACCTTGTTGATACGGGAATCATCCCTGGCAATGATCGCGGTTGTGCGCGGCTCATAGACGACGAATTGGGTGAAGACCAGCGGCGAGCCCGCGATGATCGCGGCCAGCGCCGGCGTCGTGCTGCCACCGAAGGAGAAGTCGGCGCTGCCGCCGGTGACGGCCTGCAAGGTCGGCGCATGGTTCGGGAACGGCCCGAGCCATTCGACCTTGATGCCGTCCTTGGCCAGCACCTTTTCAAATTCGCCGCGCTCCTTGGCGATCAGATTGAGGCCGCTGAGACCCCAGGTCAGGCGCACCAGATCGGTCGTGCGTCCTGTCGCCGACCAGGCGGGCTCGCCGAGATCAAGGCCGGCGAGGGCGCCGATGCCGGCCGCGGCGGTGCCGATAAATCGGCGCCGGGTTGGATTGCCAAATGAGGAGTCAGACATGGTTACGATCCTTCCGGGAAACTTCATGCGGCAGCATGAGAGGCGAACACGCCGAGTTCGGCGAGTAGCGCCGTTCGTTCGATGGAGGCGGAGTCAGCTGCCTTGCGATGCTCGAAGGCGATCACCCCGTCGCGCATGACCAGGATCCGATCGGCGAGCGCGATCGCCTCGTCGACATCATGCGTCACGAGAAGGACGCCCGGTCGATGATTGGCGACGAGCTCGCGGACAAGCTCATGCATGCGGATCCGCGTCAGCGCATCGAGGGCCGCGAATGGCTCGTCCAGCAGCAGGAGCTCAGGTTGCTGCACCAGTGCGCGGGCGAGCGCCACTCGCTGAAGCTGCCCGCCTGAGAGGTTGCGTGGCCAGTCGTCCAGCCGCTCGCCGAGCCCGACCTCGGCGAGCGCGTCCGCGGCCCGTTCGCGCGCGTCCGGCACCTGAAGGCCAAGCGATACGTTGCGCCAAAGGCTGTCCCATGGCAGCAGCCGATGCTCCTGGAACACGACGGCCGGCCGCCGCGGTGCTGCGATGCGTCCGCCCTGGATGGGATCGAGGCCAGCGAGCGCCCGCAGGAGCGTGGTCTTGCCACAGCCGCTCTCGCCCAGCAGCGCAACGAACTCACCCCGTTCGATACGCAGGTTAAGCCTGTCGATTACGACTCGATTGCCATAGGCGCGGCGGAGATTGCTGACCACTACGGCCGGCGAAGCGGCCACGGACGGCGGCGCGACACGGACAGTCATCGTCCGCCTCCATAGTTCGGGTGCCAGGCTAGCAGGCGCCGTTCCAGCAGCCGCGCGATCGCATCGGCCACAACCCCGATCAGGGCGTAGATCACGATCGTCAGCACGATCACGTCGGTGCGCAGGAATTCCCGAGCATCCATGGCAAGAAAACCGATGCCGGACTGCGCGCCGATGGTTTCAGCGACGACCAGCGCCAGCCAGGCGGTCGCCAGCGCATAGCGCACACCGGTGAGGATCGAGGGCAGCGCGCCCGGAAGAACGATGCGCCGGATCAGTTCGAGCGAGCCGAGTCCCTGGACGCGGCCAAGCTCGATCAGCTTGGGGTCGACCTGACGGATGCCCAACGTGGTGTTGATGTAGATCGGAAAGGTCACACCGAGCGCGACCAGGAATATCTTCTCGGCCTCGCCCACGCCGAGCCATACGATCACGAGCGGAAGCAGCGCCAGGAAAGGAATCGCACGGATCATCTGGACACTTCGGTCGATCGCAGCCTCCGCGACGCGCGAGAACCCAACCAGGATGCCCAACACAAACCCGACGCTGCCGCCAATCGCAAAGCCCGCGGCGGCGCGCAACAGGCTCACCCCGAGGTCGTTCAAGAGGCTGTCGGTCGTCGCGAGCTTGATGGCGGTGGCGATGACCTTGCTCGGCGCGGGCAGCACCTGCGGCGAAATCCATCCGGCTCTCGCCAGCAATTCCCAGGCAATCACGACCGCGGCCGGCGCAAGCCAGGAGAGCAACAGCAGACTGCGCTTGCCCAACAGCAGTGTGGACGTGCGCTCGGGGGATGCGGTTTCTTCGATGGTCTGCGCCTGCTCAAATTCAGTCGGTGCTACGGCCTGCTCAATATTGCTCAAGGCTGCTCGATTCCAGTTGCGCCATGTCGCGTGTCATGGAGGATGCGAAACACATGCGCGATGCTGCACAGGAAACAGGCATGAGCAACCGCTCGCTGCGCCGCTGCTAACAGCAACCCTCATCACACACGCAAACTGTCCCACGAATTGGCGCGAACCGAAATAGAGCGGTTTTTCAATTGTCATTCGTTCCGGAGTTTTCTGGTTTCCTCGTGAGCGCTCGGCGGCAAGGAATATCTTTTGATGTGGATACGCTTGAACTCCGAGCGTCCATTGGCGAAAACAACGCTTTCGCGCCTAGCGCGACGCGAGCGCTTACCAAGAGAGGCTTCCATGACAGCAACGTCTCCTCGCTTTGGCATCTGGGCGGTGGTGCACGGTTCACGTGGCGCTTATCAGGATCCTGATGAACCCTATAACGCGTCGTGGGAACGCAACCGCGACCTCGTGCTTGCCGCGGAAGAGCTCTGCTACGACTCGACCTTGATCGCACAGCACACGATCAACCCGCATATCGAGGATTTCGATCAGCTCGAGGCCTGGAGCGCGTCGGCGGCGATTGCCGCATTGACGAGCCGCATCGAGATCATCGCGGCGATCAAGCCCTATCTCTATCATCCCGTCGTGCTGGCCAAGATGGCGCTTGGAATCGAGAACATCAGCCGAGGGCGCTTTGCACTCAATCTGGTCAACGCCTGGAATCGTCCTGAGCTGGAGAAGGCCGGAATCGGCTTTGCGGAGCACGACGAACGCTACGGCTATGGCCGCGAATGGATTTCGGTGGTGTCGCGCCTGATGCACGGCGAGCGCTTGACCTACAAGGGCAAGCATTTTGACGTGCGCGATTATGTGCTGCGGCCGACGAGCCTCCATCGGCAGAGGCCGACGATCTATGTCGGCGGCGAATCCGAACCCGCGCGCGCATTGGTTGCCGACCATGGCGACGTCTGGTTCATCAACGGGCAGCCGCTGGACGACGTCGCCGGCCTGATCGCGAATGTTGCGGCGCGGCCGCGGCCAAACGGCGTGCCGCCCTTGCGATTCGGGCTTTCCGCCTTCGTCGTTGCGCGCGAGACCGGCGAGCAGGCGTCGGCCGAGCATGAGCGCCTGCTGGCGCTCGCGGCGAAGGACGCGCCGATGAAGGCGATCCAGCGGCAGAACACCGATCCGAAGGTCGTGATGATGCAGACGATGCAGAAGACGCCGCGCGTCGGCACCAATGGTGGCACGGCGGCCGGGCTGGTCGGCAGCTATGACGAAGTGGCGGAGCGCATCCGCGCGTTCCACGCCGCCGGCATCGAGTTGTTCATGCTGCAATTTCAGCCGTTCGAGGCCGAGATGCGCCGCTTTGCACTTGAAGTGATTCCGCGAGTGCGGCAGGCACAAACCGCGCAGACGCGCGAACCGGCGACAGTCTCTTAAGCGGAAGCCGCGGCGGGCGAGGATTTGGCAAAGCGGCTTGGCGGCTTCGCGAGGCCAAAATGGTCGCGCAGGGTTGCGCCGCTGTAATCCGTCCGGAACAAGCCCCGACGTTGCAGGATCGGCACGACCGTATCGACGAACGTTTCGAGGCCTGACGGCAGCACATCGGGCATCAGGTTGAATCCGTCGGCTGCGCCGGCCGCGAACCAGGTCTCGATGTCGTCGGCAATCTGCTCGGGCGTTCCGGCGATGATGCGATGCCCGACGCCGCCGCCCAGCGCGCGCAGGAGTTGGCGCACCGTGAGATTGCCGCGTCGCGCGAGGTTAACCGTCCCCTGGAACATGGTGTGGTTTGCGGTGGCGGGGAGGGGGAGCGGGTCGGGCAGCGGCTTGTCGAGCTCGAGCAGGTCCGGATCGATCTGCAGCGTACCGGCAAGCCGCGCAAGGCTGTATTCGATCGGAACGAGCTCCCAAAGCTCATCCTGCCGCTGCTTCGCTTCCGCCTCGGTGCTGCCGATGACGGTCGTAAGACCGGCAGGATAACGACGGAATCACCGGGCCGGCCGTAAGCTGCGGCACGTGCGCGCAGGTCGCGCGCATAGGCGACGCCCTCGTCAATGGCTTGCGCGAGCGTGAACACGGCTTCGGCATGGCTCGCCGCAAAGTCGCGCCCATCGCTCGATCCGCCGGCTTGGACCGGTGACCGGCCGCCCCTGGGGCGATCGCGGTACGTTCAGCGGGCCTGCCACCGAGTAATAAGTGCCGCGATGCGCGATCGGGTGAACCTTCGTTGTGTCGACAAAGCGTGCGTTAAGCTTGTCGCCGACAAAGGCATCATCCTCCCAGCTATCCCACAGCGCGTGCACGACCTCCGTAAATTCCTTGGCGCGGTCATAGCGCGCCTTGTGCTCAAGCACGCCGGGCAGGCCGAAATTGCGACTCGAAGCTGCATCCGCCGTGGTAACAGCGTTCCAGCCCGAGCGGCCGCCGCTGGCGTGGTCGAGCGTCGCAAAGCGTCTGGCGATGTTGTAGGGCTAGTTGTAGGTCGTCGAGGCGGTCGCGATCAGCCCGATATATTTCGTGGAAGCAGCGACCGTCGCCAGCGCGATCGTCGGTTCCATCGACATGAAGGAGCGATACTCGATGCGATCGGTGATTGCCGGCGTATCGGCGAGGAAAATCGCGTCGAGCTTTCCGCGCTCGGCAATTTGCGCGACACGAACATAGTGCCCAATATCGAAGCACGCATACGGGTCGCTGTCTGGCAACCGCCAGGCGGAAGCATAAGTGCCGGAGTGCAGGAGATTGATGTTGAGATGAAGTTGACGGGACATGACGGCCTTGCGGTGCAGACTGCATGAACGAGATATCGCGCCCCGGGCTGACGGGAAACAAACGGCGAGTGCGTGAGGCGAAAAAGAAAAATTCGGCTCTAATCTCGTGCCGGATGCGCAGAGTGCTGCTGCGTTCTGCGACGAAAGAAAACGGCACGCATGCCGCCACATGAATTTTCTTCCGGCGCTCTTGCCGGTGAAAGCTTCGCCCAAATTCGCTCAGATATCTGAAATTGCCAGAAGGATAGCCTCACGCGATGTTGTGCGATGCGGTGTCATGCAGTGCCGCGCGAAATTCAAATGCGGAGAGTGATCCATGACGGGACGCGCCGAAAGACTCTCGGCCTCGGCGGGATCCGTTGAATACGACGCGGACGTTCTTGTCCTCGGCGGCGGCCCCGCGGGTACATGGGCCGCGATCAGCGCGGCGGAACATGGGGCGCGTGTTGTGCTGGCCGACAAGGGATTTTGCGGCACGTCGGGGGCGACGGCCGCGGCCGGCACCGGCGTCTGGTACATCGATCCCGATCCCGTGCTTCGCGAAGCCGCCATGGCAGGCCGCGAGAAGATGGGCGGCTATCTCCAGGACCGCCGCTGGATGGCGCGCACGCTCGATTGCACCTTTGCGCAGAGCAATCGACTCGCCGAATGGGGCTATCCCTATCCCGTCGATGAGAACGGAAAATCCCAGCGCAACTCGCTGCAGGGTCCGGAATATATGCGGCTGATGCGCAAGCGCACCAAGGCTGCCGGCGTCACCATTCTCGACCATAGCCCGGCACTTGAGCTGCTTATTGATGATGGAGGCGCGGTCGCTGGTGCGACCGGCCTGCGCCGGCAGAAAGACGACCGGTGGATCGTGCGCGCCAAGGCGGTCGTGATTGCGACTGGCGGCTGCGCGTTTCTGAGCAAGACGTTGGGCTCCAACGTGCTGACCGGCGACGGCCATCTGATGGCGGCGGAAGCCGGCGCCGAATTGACCAGCATGGAGTTTTCCAACCCCTACGCGATCTCGGCTGCGTTCGGCTCGGTGACCAAGACGCTGTTCTACGGCTGGGCGACTTTCACCTACGAAGACGGCAACGTGGTTCCCGGCGCGTCCTCCAAGGGCGGACGGTCGGCGATTGCGCGTGCGCTCGCACAGGGGCCAGTCTATGCGCTGCTCGACAAAGCCGACGAAGAGGTGCGGCAATCGATGCGGGCGTCGCAGCCGAATTTCTTCCTGCCGTTCGATCGCACCGGCATCGACCCGTTCACGCAACGTTTCCCGGTGACGCTGCGCCTCGAAGGCACCGTGCGCGGCACCGGCGGGCTGCGCATCGTCGACGACACCTGCGCTACCACCGTGCCCGGTCTTTACGCTGCCGGTGACGCGGCGACGCGCGAACTGGTCTGCGGCGGTTTCACGGGCGGCGGCAGTCACAACGCGGCCTGGGCCATGTCTTCGGGCACCTGGGCGGGACAGGGGGCGGCGGATTATGCGCGGCTGGCTGGCTCGGCGCCGAGGCGGCAGGTATCGCGCGCCGGCACGGTCGCACTTCGCGAGCATGCCGGCCGGTCGTTTACGCCGGCACAACTGGCGCGCGCCGTCCAGGACGAAGTCTTTCCTTATGAGTTGAACTATTTCCGAGAGGCTGGCCGTCTCGGCGGTTCGCTACAGCGGCTCGATGTACTCTGGGCCGAAGCGTCCAGTTCTGACGCGGCGGCCGAGAGTGATGTACTGCGCGCCAGGGAGGCTGCCGCTATGCTGGCGACCGCGCGATGGATGTATCGCAGCGGATTGGCGCGCAAGGAAAGCCGCGGCATGCATCGCCGCGATGATTATCCGGGTCAGGACGAGCGCTTCCGGCATTATATCACGTCCGGCGGACTCGATGAGGTCTGGACATCGTCACGCGCCCATGCGGACGCCTCTTACGCCGAGGCGGCGGAATGATCGAGATCATCGACGCCGAGCGCTGCACATCCTGCGATATCTGCGTGAACGTCTGCCCCACCAACGTCTTCGACAAGACCGGCGGTATCCCGGTCATCGCGCGCCAGGGGGACTGCCAGACCTGCTTCCTTTGCGAACTTTATTGTCCGGAAGATGCGCTGTTCGTCTCACCCTTTGCTGACGCTACGCAGAGTGTCGACATCACTGCCCTGAAGCAGGGCGCATTGCTCGGCAGCTATCGCCGGGCGGTCGGCTGGACCGACGAAACCCGGGAGCTTCGCGGCGTCGACCGCAGCTACCGTCTATTCGGGCACTGAAGCCGCCTTTTGCAGGGGCTCTGCCACCGCGGATTGAAATTGGATTTTGCGAATGAATGCACATCAATCCCTTGCGATTGCCGAAGCGATTTCTGCGCTCGCACCGATCGCGACGGAAACAACGGAAGCGGAAGCCATGGTCCGCTTCGAGCGCGTTGCGAAGACCTATCCGGCCTATCGCGACAAGCCGAGTGTGCAGGCGCTGCAAGAGATCGATTTCGCTATTCCGCGTGGATCGATCACTGGCGTGATCGGCCGATCGGGCGCAGGGAAGTCGAGTCTGGTCCGGCTGATCAATGGCCTGGAAAAGCCAACCGCCGGCCGCGTGGTGGTCGATGGCCGTGATATTTCCGCGCTCTCGGGCCGGGAGCTGCGGCTGGCGCAGCGTTCGATCGGCATGATCTTTCAGCATTTCAACCTGCTGTCGTCGCGCACGGCGGCCGACAACATCGCGCTGCCGCTTGAGATCGCTGGCTGGTCGAAAGCCGACATTGCCATCAGGGTTTAAGCCGACGAGGAAGAGCGGCTTGCGGCCCCATTGGTCCGCTCTACAGCCGACCAGAAGAGCGATCGGCAGCATGATCAGTTGCGCTGCGATGATGCAAGAGGACATCATCGCGGTCGCCCAATCGGGATGAGCGAATGCGAGTTTCTGTCCGACAAGCGGCAGCAGTGGCGCATTGGCGAAGTGAAACAGCAGCGCGCAACAGGCGAAGATCACAAGGGGACGACATTCCACAAGAACCTTCCAGCGTGATGGATCCGACTGGTCATTGTCCTTCACATCGTGCGCCTCGAGCCCGCGCGCCCAATCGTGATCGATCGCGCGCGCAGGGATGGACAGAACGGCCGCAGCCGCGAGGACTGAGAAGATGGGCACCAGCAGAAATACCGCGCGTTGCGATACGGCCCAACCCACAGCTCCAGCCACCACGGCGATTGCGACATTACCAGCATGATCGAAGGCGGCGTTGCGGCCCATGCGGCGAGCTAAGTGTTCCCGAACGTAGAGACCAAGGGTGAGGGCGGCAATAGCTGGCCCAAACACGTCGCCGACCATCGCGATAACGCTGTTCGCGATCACCACCGGCCAGAAGCTTGGAGCAGCGGCAATCACGGTTGCGCCGACGGCGAGTACCCCGAGTGCCGCGATCACGAGGCCCCGCTTGGCGCGGGTCGCATCGATCGCGGCGCCGACCGGTGTCTTCACGACAAGCCCGAGCAGACCGCCAATGGTCGTAACAAGGCCAACCTCGGACTGGCTCCAGTGCTGCTGCGTCACGAGAAAAACGTTGAGATAGGGACCCAGCGCGCCGCGTACGTCAGCGAGGAGGAAATTCAACGCGTCCAGGGATAAGGGGCGGAAGCCGCTCGCGGCGGTCGGGCTATCGATGACTCCCGGCATCGCTTGCCCTCGTTGATCGATGGTTGCAAGGAATGAACCCCGAACAGGCAACAATCGAAAGGGCGAGCGCGGGCAGCGCGATGAAGAAGTCGGAATGACCGGCGCGATCCTCTCCGGTCTACTCTTGCGGTCCGTGCTCACCATTTCCTTCCGTTCTTGTTTGGGCCGAGTTGCGTGCCGAGAATATGTTTTCTCGCGTGTTCGCCGATCGCGGTTGCATCATCGCCGTCGTACCGCTCGATGTCGTTGTAATTCCCGGATTGGCTCGTCAGCACCTCGATCGTGTCCTGACCCTCGCCGCCTGCGGTCACGGCGCGCACCGTTACCTGATGCTCGCCATCCTCGACGGCGGTAGAGTTCCATTCGCACTGCCATACGGATGTTTCGCCGATGCGCGTCATCGGGCGTGGCGCGGCACCATTGATGTGGCACATCGCCCGCACCACCGGATCGCCGCCGTTGAAAATTTTGGCGCGGATCTGGATAGCGCCGCACACCAGCTGATCGGCTCGCGCCGGATCGACGATGAGCGGGCGATCGGCCGGCGAGGTGATCATAACCAAAGGCAACGGCTCCGAGAGCGGCTTGAACTTCCAGCTCACTACGCCCCGATCGATATTGGCGATCGAAAAGCCAACCGGGCCTTCCTCGATCTGGCCGGTGGAGCGGGTGGTGGCATAAATTGTGTATCCATCGTTGGCGAGTTCGTTGTAGTGCGTGTGCCCCATGTCGACCATCAACACGCCGTGTCGGCGCATCAGGGTGCGGACAGCCGCGGAGCTGTCGCCGAGTTCGCTCGGATAGACGTGATTGAAGAGAAGGGCGCGACGCTTCTCGCGTGTTGCGGCGGCAAGCTCGCGCGTCAGCCATGCGAGCTGTTGGTCGCGCAGGCCGAAGGCGCCGGGCTTGCCCACCTCGGCCGCATGGTCGACGGCATCGAGGAAAATCAAGCGATACTCGCCCGCCGTCAACGCCCGGACCGGATTTGGCTCGAGATAGCGACGGAACAGATCGAGGTTGCCGGTGTGGACGTCGTGATCCCCCGAAATGACGAAGAGGGGAATGACGAGCCTGTCGACGGCGCGCCGCACGAGGCGATATTGCTCCTCCGTTCCCTTCTCCGCATTGTCGCCGGGCAGGACCGCGAAATTGACGGCGCCGGCGACATGCGTGTTGGCGTGATCGATCAGCGCGAGGAAATCGCGGTAGTTCTCGGCGTGCTCGTCGGTGATATGCAGGTCACCGAAATGCAACCAGCTCAGGATGCCGGTCTCATCCAACGCCATGGCGTTGCCTTGGAATGTCGCAGCGCGGGTTTCGATATTCTCGGTCACGGTCTGAGGTTCCTTGTTGGTTCGATCCAGTCATCTGCGACCCGGTCATGAGCTCCATCTGGAGCTTACAGAAGCAAAACCCCGATGATGATCGTCGCGACGGTGAGGGGCGCGCCGACCCGGAAATAGCTCCAGAAGTCGATCTTGATTCCGTCCGCCGCGGCGCGCTGCGCCACGATAAGGTTGGCGACTGAGCCCAAAAGTGTGAAATTGCCGGCAAGCGTCGAAGCCATGGCGATCACGAGCCAGGCGCGCTGCGGATCGGCCAGCGGGGCGACGAAAGGCTTTAGCACGAGCACCGCCGGCACGTTGCTGACGAGGTTCGACAGCACCGCCGTGATGCCGCTGAGCGCTGCGGGGTTCTCGAAATGATGCAAGCGCCCCGCGCTGGCTATCACGTCGGGCGTGAGGACGCTCTTCTCAATGCCAGCCACGACGACGAACAGGCCAGCGAACATCAGGAGCAGCGGCCCGTCGATCTCCTCATAAACTTTGTGTGCCTTCACGCGTCGCGTGAGGAGGAGCAAGGCACCTGCGACGATCGCCACCTTGGCGACGGGCTGGCCGAGGAAGAAAAGCACCACCATCACGGCAGTGACGAGCGTCGACTTCGCCACGAGCCAGCCGTGATAGTGCGAGGCCAAGGTTGCACTCTGGAGGCGTTCCCGCGTCCAATATTCGCGCGGATGAAATAGTGCGACCAGGACGATAGTGAGGACAAGTCCGATCCCGGCGACGGGCGCCAGCGCTGCCGTGAAAGTGCCGTAGGGAATGTGCGACAAATTGCCGATGATCATGTTCTGCGGATTGCCGGTGATCGTCGCCGTGCTGCCTACATTGGAGGCCAACGCCACCGCGATGAGATAGGGCACTGGATTACGCTTGAGCACCCGCGTCAGCTCGATCACGATCGGCGCCATCACCAGACAGATGGCGTCGTTAACGAGGAAGGCCGACAGCACGCCGGTCACTGCCACGACGGCAGCGAGCATGACGGCGGGGTGATGGGCTTTCGTTACGGCCCAGCTGTTCACCATCCGGAAGAAACCCGACAGTCGCAGGTTGGCGACGACGATCATCATGCCCAGAAGAAGCGTGATGGTGTCGAAGTCGATCGCTCTGTAGGCGTCCTCGATTGGGATGACGCCGAAGGCCACCATTAGGCTCGCGCCAAGGAGTGCCGCGCCAGCCCGATCGATCTGAAAGCCAGGCAGCTTGCCGATGGCAATGACGACGTAGGTCGCGACGAAAATCAGGACTGCAGCGATCCGCGACGCATCGTCGGGCCAGGTGATCGCCGCCAGAATGCCGTGGCGCCAAACAAACCAGAGGGTGCCGGCCGCGACCACACTGCCGGCAATGCCAGCCCACAACAGCGTGCGCGACGAACCGGCTTCTATGGTTCCGCCGTCAGCCGTCTGTTGCGATATGTCGATCTGGGTTAACACAGTCACCTCGACACCTTGGTGGTCACGGCCAATACTCGGGCGATGGCGATCGAGACGGCCTCCCACCTCTGCATCATCAAAAGGTAGCTGTATGAGCCGAGCCCGGCCGTTGATGGTTTGGAGTTGTTATTCGTCGGGGACATGAAAATGCTCGCATGATCGAGATGGGCGGTTGCGTTGTCGACGCTGATCGGGATGCGTGCCGCTCGTCCCTCAAAACGAGTGGAGGCGGAGGAGGAGGAGCCATTCCAAGTCCACCCGGAGGCGGTGGAGGCGGCGCGCCGGGGCCAACTGGTGCAGGCTCTATCCCCTGGGCACCAGGGATCGCCTGGGCTTGCGTCACTTGCGTTGAGCCGGCGCCGATCGTTTGCACGTCAACGACCCGCCCGTAGCTATTCGACAAGGCCCAGCCCTGCGCGTTGACCGACTGGCCCGGCTGCAGCACGGACGAGGCTTGCCAAGCCGCCGGCGGAGCCAGCTTGAGAATGGTGCCGTCGTCGAGCAACGCACCGTTCACATCACCACGCGGACCATGCAGAACCTGCTGCACCCGGCCTTGCGCCGTTGCCTGCTGGGCTCCCGGCGCTGGCTGGCCCAGAGGCGGCGGAGGTGGCCTCATGCCCGGAGGCGGCGGGCCTTGGTCCACGACGCTTTGACCGCGCTGGCCCGTCAACGCGGTGGCCACGATGAAATTCGGCACGTCGGTGCGCCAGCCGCGCACCCGAACCGTTTCGCCTTGGCGCACGGCGGCCGCGAGCTGCGCCGACAGGTGCGGCGGCACGTGAACCTCAGTCCCGTCTGCCAGGATCATGCCTTCGAGATCGCCGACAGGCGTCATCGTGAACGCCTTCACGGTACCCACGATGTCGGCCTGCTGGCCCCAGGCGGCCGGGGCTGCCAAGCCGGCCGGTGGGATGGGTGGCGGGGTCTGGGCGAGCGCCGTTGTCGCAAGAAAGGCGAGGCAGGCACTGGCAATGATAAGTTTTCTCATATCTAGTCTCCTTTCAAGTTGCCCCTACCCACGATCAGGTCACGCTATTTTTGGCACCGCTGTTGGTCCTGTTCGGCTGGTAACGCCGGCTTCTCTTTTTCTTCGCCTTGACTCCGTTTCACAGGCGTAAGGCTCAACGAGGTGGCGGAGGCGGAGGTGGACCCCGATCACCGGGTCTTGGCCCCGGTCCGCGTCCCGGACCGCCGGGACCGACCTCGACAAGTTGATCGGGCGAGGTACCGATCGCCTCCACCTCGACGACCGTCCCGAGAAGCGTCGTGGTACTGACGCCGCGCGCCGCAAGCGATTGACCGGGCTGAAGCAGCGTGAATTGGGAGGCCGCTTCGCGCGGCCCCAGCCGCAGGATCGTTCCGTTCTCAAGAATTGCGCCGTTGACGTCGCCGCGGGGGCCATGGAGCGTTGCCAACACCTTGCCGGTGATCGTTGTAACTAAGCCCCCGCGGTCCGGGCCTGGCGGCCCATTGTCGATGACAACAGCTCCTGTGGCATCGTTGGTGATGGTGGCCGCATCGATCAGCGGCAGAGCGAACGCCTTGAGGCCACGAACTGTGACGGCGTCGCCCGGGCGGATGGCGTAGACGAGCTGGGCCGACAAATGCTTCGGCACCTTGACCTCGGTTCCATCGGTCAGAATGAAGCCGTCGACGTCGCCGCGCGGCGTCAGCGTGTATTGACGAACCGTTCCTTTCGTCTCGGGTAGCTGCGCGGCATCCCAGTTGTTCACCGGCACCGCCAACGCGACGCTCGTTATGGCCATACCGATCAGCAGAGCCAGCGTGAAAACTCGGCGCGATCGTCCGCTCATGACTAAATCCTTCCGGCTCTCGTGAGGGCCTTCGAAGGATTGAGCAAGGGGTGTGCCAATATGAGCGGTTAGCGAAAACAAGCTGTTAGCTGCGTTCGCCGCCGCTCAATCGTCGTCTTTCACGACAGTTGCTGTCGTTGCATCGGACACATCTAGATGAAGAAGGCCGTAACGCTGCATCTTTGAGTACAGGAGCTGACGATGAACGCTGAGGCGTCGTGCCGCCTCCGCACGGTTGCCGCCGCAGGCATCCAGCGCCCGGCGGATCATTGCTTCCTCGAGCCGCGCGACCGCCGTCGGCAGATCGCCGGCGAGCCAATCGACAGGCGGCGCGGAACTTGTCCCTGGAATGTCGGAGGCAAGATCGAGATCGCCCGCATCGATGACGTTGCCGCGCACAAAAACGTTTGCGCGCTCAATCACGTTCTTGAGTTCGCGAACATTCCCCGGCCAGCTATGCGACAACAGCCGTGCCGCAGCTGAGGCGGTCAACTGTTTCGGCCGTTGGGCGGATGCGGTGCGCAGGAAATGTTCAGCGAGTGGCAAGATATCGGCGAGGCGCTCGCGCAACGGCGGCAGGGTGATGCGAACGATATTGAGGCGGTAGTACAGATCCTCCCGGAAGCGGCCCTCGGCAATCCACTCGGTCAAGTCCCGGTGCGTGGCCGCAATGACGCGGATATCGACCGCTGCCGGTCGTCCACCGACCGGCATGACGACCTTGTCCTGAAGTACACGCAAGATCTTGGCCTGCATGGCGGGCGGCATGTCGCCGATCTCGTCAAGCAGCAGAGTGCCGCCGTTCGCCTCACGGAAAGCACCGGTCCGATCGGACGCTGCGCCGGTGAACGCGCCCTTGACGTGCCCGAACAGCTCGCTTTCGAGAAGGTCTGCCGGAATGGCCGCGCAGTTTACCGCGATGAATGGCTTTTCCTTGCGCCGTCCGTGGTCATGCAGCGCCCTGGCGACCATTTCCTTACCGGTGCCGGTCTCACCCAACACCAGCACTGTCGCGTCGCTGTCGGCGGCAAGGCCGATTGTCTTCTGAACGCGCCGCATCGCCTCGCTGGAGCCGACCAGCGTGTCTCCCTCGCTCCCATCTTCGTCAACGAGACGCGCAGCTCGTGTCGTCGCAAGCATGCGCTGCAGGAGAGCGTCGAGATCGTCGCGTCCGATCGGCTTCGTGAGATGATCGAAGGCGCCGAGCCGCATGGCCTCGATCGTGTTTTCTGCGCTGGCGAAAGCGGTGAGGATCACGACAGGTGGCCGCTTCGGAATCTCGCGCAACCGGCGCAACACTTCGATGCCATCCATCTCCGGCAGGTGCAGGTCGAGCAGAATGGCGTCCACGGCTTCACGCTCGAGCTTGGCGAGCGCCTCCTGTCCGGACGCTGCGCTCAAGGGGCGATGGCCGAGGCCAGTGACGGTCTCGGCGAGGCTCTCGCGCAGGGCCTTGTCGTCGTCGACGATCAGGATGGTTGCCATGGCAGCTCGACCTCAAACAACGCTCCCTGGGCAGCGGGGAGCAGACGAGCCTCACCACCGTGGGCTCGTGCGATCTCGCGCACAATGGCGAGGCCGAGGCCCGTACCATCGGGGCGTCCCGTGACGAAGGGCTCAAACAGGTGATCCCGCAAGGCTAGGGGAACGCCGGGACCGGAATCAAGCACACGAAACCGCACCTTGGTATCATCACGCTGCACCGAAAGCCGTACGCATCCGCCGCCCGGCGTGCTTTGGATCGCGTTCAAGACCAGGTTGTCGAGTGCGCGGCGCGTCTGCTCGCGATCCAAACCGACCGTCCCGATGTCTTGCGATGCCCGTGCGACCTCGAGCCGAACGCCTTTGGCCGCCGCGAGCTCCCGATGAGCATCGCCGCATTCTTGCAGGAGCTTGGCGATATCAGTCGGCGCACGACAGGGATCGGGGGGATGCGTCATGGTCAAGAGATTACGTAGAAGTACATCGAGCCGAGCGATCTGATCGAGAATAGTGCGCAACGCGGCCCCTCGACGCTCGTCAGCGCCGGGGAGCGCGTTCTCCGCCTTCAGTCGCATCGCAGCGATCGGGTTGCGGATCTCGTGTGCGATGCCAGCCGCGAGGCGTCCCGTCGCAGCCAAGCGCTCGGCGGAAGCAGCCCGACGGCGCGCCTCGCTCAGGCGCTGGCCGGTTGCATTCAAGGCCTCGACCAGGCGATCGAGCTCCCGCGCGCCCGTCTTCTCCAGCATTGGCAAGTCCTCGGCATCTTGGTGTTGCAAGACATGCTCGAGACGGCCGATCCGGCGCGACCAGGAGAAGATAATCCAGCCGAGCCACAGGGCTGAACCGACGACTGAAAGCACGAGAATGCCGAGCCCGGCCACGAGCTGGTGATAGGCATCGCCCGAGCCGGTGAAAACCCGCGTCATGGTCCAGGCGGTTACATCAGACAATGGGCCTGGCAGCGGACAGGCATGAAGGACGAGAGTCTGTGTTTGGCTCGGGCGACGGACGGTGACGGGTTGTTCGTCCCTTCGAGCGTCCGCATTCACCTGTTCGATCGCGCTGTGCTCCGCCTCGGGCAGATCGGTTTTTGGACCTGTCCCCTCGTAAGTCGGATACGCATACGCCAGGGGACCTGCTTGCGACTGCCAGATGCCGCCTTCGATCCCGATCGCGCGGGCGAGCGCTGCGGCCACCACGGCCGTCAGCTGTTGTCGCAGCTCCTCGTTGATCTCAAACGATGGCGGACCATTCCAGCCAGCAGTCGCGAAGGCATATCGATCAGCGATGTCGCGACAGGAATGGGCGACCAGTTCCCGGGCGCGGCCCACCTGAGCCGCGGCGGACTGCCGAAAGGACCCGATCAGCAGATAGCCCGTCACCGCCGCTGAGGCAAAGAGCATAAGCCAAAGGATCAGCAGCCAGCCGCGGAGAGATCGCATGAAGTCCCTTGATCCGCATAGGGTTAGAGCAACGCCGTCACGGAACATAGCCGAGGACCTTGATCAGATCGAGATGCTTCTGCTTGCCAACCTCCTGCTGCTCTCGCCCAGCGGACGCGCCGCCTCGGCATCACGCGTTTCCGGGACGCCGAGCCAGAACACCAGAAATGCGAGCACCGCGCAGGCTGCGAGAAACAGAAACGCCGCGGAATACCCGAAGCTGTTGACGATGTAGCCGGCAATGCCGTTGCTCAACGCCGCGCCGAGTCCCCAGGACGCCGAGCTCGCGCCTTGGGCGAGATTGTAATGACCGGTACCCTTCGTGAGGTCTGCAATGACAATGAAGAAGAGGGCACCAAAAATACCCGCCCCGATGCCGTCCAGGATCTGAATGGAGACCAGCGCATAGGGGTTCTCTGTCAGCGTGTAGAGAACGCCGCGGATTGGCAGCACCGCAAAACCGACGAGAAAGATCGGCTTGCGGCCCCACGCATCGGCCTTGTGGCCGACGAGAATGGCCATGGGCACCATCACGATTTGCGCCGTGATAATGCAAGCGGCGATGAACAAGCTGCTGGCCTGCTGATTGCTCTGCGACAGCTTTTCGCCAATCAGCGGCAGCATGGCCGCATTGGCGAAGTGGAAGAGCGTGATCGCGGCAGTGAAGAACACCAGCGAGCGGTTCTCGAACAGATCCGCCAGCTGGCTCGGCTGATGTCCCCGGCTGCCGTTTTCCGAACCGCGAGCGACTTCGTGGTCAATTGCTCGGCCGTCGATCGCATAGACGGCGGCAATGCTGGCGAGCGCGAGCGCGGCGATCAGCCAGAGCACGGCGCCGGGAGCAATGAAGTATCCGGAGAGCCCTGCGACGATGGCCGTTACGGCGTTACCGGCATGGTTGAAAGCCTCGTTACGGCCGACCCGTCGAGTGAACAGGCCGCGGCCGACGATACCCAAGCTGATCGCGGCAACAGCTAACGGAAAGATGGCGTCAGCGATTCCGCTGACCGCCTGCGCCACCGCAATGGACCAGAATAGCGGCAAAAGAGCCATCACGGCGGCCGCGGTGGCCACCGCCAGGGCGCCGATCGCGATCAAAGTCCGCTTCCAGCGAACGGCGTCGACGAGTGCGCCTACCGGCCCACGCGCGAGGACCGTTGCCACCCCCGCAATCGTCAGCACGACGCCAATCCGTCCGGCATCCCAATTCTGGCTCGACATCAGGAAAATCGCCAGGAACGGACCCAGGCCATCCTTGACATCGGCGAGGAAGAAGTTGAGCCAGTCGAGCGGCCATCGATTAGCGGCGATACCATCTTCGCGACCGCGTTCAATGCTGGTCCGATTGACCGCGACCTCGTCATGGCTCGGGCCCATCACTTCCTCCTGTTTCTTTGCATCAAGTGGCCCGCATCCGGCAAATGGGGCTGTGGTATCCACGAGACAGAGTTCCTTCAAAACACTGCCGCGGGCCCCGAGCGGCACCAGCGCTCAAGTGCTGATGTGCGCTCGACCGATCAGGGTCGTGGCGGAGGTGGTGGTGGTGCGACTACGCTTGGTGCCGCCGACCCAGCCGGCGGAGGCGGCGGCGGGGGTGGCGCAACATTAGCCGCGGGGGGCGCAGGCGGCGGAGCGGCCGCAAACGTTGGCGGCAAGAGCGCAAAGTGACGTACGGTGCTCGTATTCGTCGGATTTTGCCAGGCCGGAACCCGCGACAGGATCGGTCGAGACCAGACCCAGGTCGGCCTCAAAACTCCAGTTGGGCCGTCGCCGCCTCGCCAAAAACCAGGCGGTGGAATCGGACCAAAGGAGAGAAGCACAAGGATGACGCCGAACATGATGATCAGGCCGCCGAGCCAACGCCCCCACGTGGCTCGCAAACCTGGAAGTGCGCCAAGCACCCCCAAGACTGCGAATACGGCAACTGCCGCCGCGATGATCCTGAACCGTGGCGGCAACGGTGGCAGGAGGAGAAGCGCGACGGCGAGAACCCCGATCAAACCAAACGCGCGTTTCCATCGGGCGTTGCGCTGATCGTCGCTCGGCAAGTCGCTGAGCGAACGCCGCCACGCCGCTCGCAGTCGCGGAAGAATGCCAAGTCCCCAAAGGACCGCCAGGATGGCGAGCATGACTGCGACTACGCGCAGCCATGGCGGGAATGGTCGCCAGAGAAGTAGGGCGATGGCAAGCAGTCCGATCGCACCAAGTATGATTGCCCATCGATTGTTGCTCTTGTCGTTACTTTGATCTTTACTTTTGTCGTCGGTCATCTGTGCCTCGCAGATTTGCTTAGCTCTGACGTGCTCGATGGGTCATTCGGGTCGAGCGGCGAGGCTCCACCTCTGTTGGTGGTGTAGCAGGGCGGAGTAATTCGCCAGCGCGCTTCGGCGACGCCGTAGTTGATTTCATCTTGACCTCCCATCAGCGGGAGATCAGCAAGCCACGTGCCAAAATCAGAATCAGTTGATTCGTGAGGGTTTTCCGCGCCTGCCGACATAGCGAGTGTCCGCATTTCCGACATCTGCTGTCGCCTCTTAGGACGCCCTGGGTATGGAGGCGATAGTTCCAAATTGTTGAAATAACATGCGCGGCTCGGAGAGAAGACCGTTCAGGTGTGGTTGGCCCCTACTTTGCCAGTTTGAAGCGGCGCCAAGGTCGCGTGCGTTTACGGTTGCGGTCGATCGTGCGGCGCTCATCGAACGCTTCAACCGCGGCCGGTTCTAACGGGGATCGTTCGTCCGTGCCTGGATCAGGATGGCTATCATCCGGGCCGCAAGCGACAGTGCCACGCAGATCACCGCGACAAGAACCATCAACTGTTCTGCCCATCGCGCGCTTGAGAGACGGGCCTCAAGCAACCGATGCTCCGTGGTCCGCATCGCGCCCGCGACCGAGCGGATGCGATCCATCGTTTCCTTCCCGGTGCTGCTTATGACCTTGAGCCTTGCGGGTTCCAACCTTCATTTCGGCGTGTCATGATCGTCTGTTGAAGTTCGCTCAGCTTCCCATCTGCGAGTTGCTGCAGATTTGCTATCTCGATCTGCTGATCGGCGTTGTCGGAGACAAGGCGGCCCAAGCCCGCAAGAGCCTCCGAAAGCTCCTGCTCCGCTGATTTGAATGGAGCAAGATAGGCATCGTCGCCGGTGATGATGAATCCGCGCTGGCCAGTTTCGGCGTCTTGCAGACGAAGCAGCACGTTGTCGATCCCCGACATCACCTGGAAGGTGTGATCGACCGCGTCACGATAGTTCTTCAGTAGAAGATTGTAGCTGAACGAGATCACGCCGCTGAGTAACAACGCCACGACGACCGGCAGAGCGCCGAGGAGGGCTTTTCGGGATAGAAGGACTTTGAGCGCCAATTTCATTTCGGTTTCTCGTTCCGTGTCAAGCATCATTGTCCGCCCGGTGCCCTGATATGACAGGGTCGATTGCTGTGTCGGCTTTTGCGACGACGGGCGTCCGGAAAGGCGACGCTGGAGCCAGAGCCAACGATCAAGAAGCTTAGCGAAAACACTACCTGTATCCTTGGCATGGACCTTGCGAGGACGTCGGCAGGACTACTCGACAGTCGAACCCAAGGAGCTTCAGCATGCACTGGATCGATCCCGATCACCTGCTTGAAATCACCGGCACCCTGGACCAGTTTCTGGTCAACAAACACGGCGAAGCCGATGGGTTTCTCCTGACTGACGGAGGCGAGGTGCACGTGCCGCCACATCTGTCGTCCCGGCTTCTGCGCAATCTGCGCCCCGGCAGTCAGGTCAGGGTGCGTGGCGTCCGTCCCCGCGGCGTGCAGATGATTGCCGCCATCGCGATCGATACCCCACAGGGACGTATCCTCGACGAAGGCCCGGACGCCGGCGACCACGAGGACGCGTTCGAGAAGGCCAAGCTCGGCCCGATGAGCGCGCAAGGCGTTGTGAAGCAGCCAATCCACGGACCCAAGGGTGAGGTGCGCGGTGCAGTTCTCGAGGATGGGCGCATTATCAGGTTGCCGCCGCACGAAGCCGACCGGTTCTCCGATCTGCTCAAGAAGGGCGCGAAAATCTCCGTGACCGGCGAAGGTGCGGCGACGTCGTTTGGCACGGTGCTCGAGGCGCGCCAGATCGGCTCATCCGCCGAGACGATGACGCCTATTGGCGCGAAGAAGCCAAAACACGGGCCCGATCACAAGGGGCCGAAGCATCACGGTAAAAAGCACGGGCCGAAACGTGATTCGAAACATGGGCACGAGGAGCATGCCAAATAGCCGGCGAGCGCTGCACGTCGAGCGATCATTTGCCTCCCGTGCCCGCTCGACGGGCTAATTATACCACCGTGAGGTCGTCGCATGAACCGTGCAACGCTCATCGCTATTTTTGTTGGCGGCGTTCTTGCAGCTGCGTTGATCGGATTCCTGTTTTTTAGCTTGCAACCAGCGACGCTACGGATCGCGGTGGGACCACCGGGAAGCGATAACGTAAAACTCATCCAGGCGGTCGCCCAGGCATTCGCTCGCGAGCCCCGTTTCGTTCGGTTGCAGCCAGTGGTCACTGACGGGGCTAGCGACAGCGCCGCAGCACTCGGCGAAGCCAAAGTTGATCTTGCCATCATCCGAACTGATGTCAACGTACCAAAAGACGCCCAATCGGTTGCGATCTTCCGCAAGAATCTCGTCGTGTTCTGGGTGGCCAATGGGTCGGGTTCGAAAACTCCGAGAAGAGATTCAAGTATCAAGAAGATTGAAAATCTGGCCGGTCATCGCGTGGGAATCATCGGAAAAAATCAGCCAAATGTGGATCTGCTCAAGAGTATTCTCACGGAGTCTGGCATCGCCCCCCAGAAGGTCGAAATCCTGCAATTCGGCTCCGGCGAAATTGGCGAAACTTTACGCAATCAAAAGATCGATGCATTTATGGCAGTTGGTCCCATCGACAGTCGTATCACGTTAGACGCGATCGCCAGCACGACCCGAACGGGTAGTTCACCAACGTTTTTGTCAGTCGATGCGGCTGAGATGGTGGCTCTGAAGTATCCGGTTTACGAGTCGTCGAAGATTCCTGCCGGCGCACTTGGCGTTAATCCAATGCGGCCTGACAGCGATGTCACTACCCTTGGTGTGAATCATCTGATCGTCGCGCGAAAAGCAGTGTCGGACACCACCGTGACAGCGTTTACCAAGCAACTGTTCGCTGTTCGTCATTCTCTGCAGAGCGATTTGGCAGACGTTACAAGGATAGAAACTCCTGACACCGACAAGGCCGCCGCAATCCCCGCGCATCCGGATGCAGCGGCCTACATTAACGGAACAGAGCGCTCGTTCCTCGACCGTTACAGCGACTTAATGTGGCTGGGATTGATGACTTTATCGGGTCTCGCTTCCGGCGGCGCGTGGTTGCGAAGCTATCTTCGAAGGCGCGAGCCGACGCACAACGTATCCTTGCGTAGTCGCTTGCTCGATATGATCGCGGCCGCTCGCGAAAGCGAGTCCATCGAAGAACTCGATGAGATGCAGAAGGAAGGGGACGAAATCCTGCGGGACATGTTGAATTGTTTCGAAAGCGGTGCCGCTGCAGAAGATGCCCTCTCTGCGTTCAACATCGCACTGGATCAGCTTCACAATGCCGTCGCGGATCGGAAGACCTGGATTGCCAACAACCCGTCAAGTCAGCATGGACCGTCGGCCTACGGCGACCGACTCTCCGTACCAAAGCTCGGTGGAAAATCTCACCAAGAACTGATTGTCCCTGAAATTCAAATCGCGCGCGTAACCGAGGTTGGGACGCACACCGCATGAGGCGGTGCCCCACGCGAATTTCAGCGCAAGGTTTCGGCGGCGCGTGCGCGCGACAACCATAGAACGCCGGATCGTTCGATCGCATTTCTGTCGAATCATGAAGCCCCTCTATACCGAGATGGTAGCCTCAGCCACGCTTGTGGGGCTCAACCTGGGCATATCGAACGACGGCTAAAGGTCACGTAAGGTCAAAAACACGCGCGTCAGAACTCAAGAACATGCGAATCTTGTCGTGTCGCCGTGCGTCCAACTCGGATTTGCCGTGAGCGGCGGCCTGCGAGCGCCAATCCGACCGCTTACTGTTCTTAGACTGGCGAGCTTCTGACCGACATCGTCAGTTGCCAAGCTATCTGCACTCGGCGACGATTTTCTCCAGATTGCTTACTCGTTCGAATGAGATAGAACTGGAGTTCGGTTCGGGCGCGCATATCGCGTTGTAAAATAAAGAAGAAGCTGGCGCACCCGACACGATTCGAACGTGTGACCTTTGCCTTCGGAGCAAACGCCCATGCTCCCAATCCCGGAGCAACGCATTTAATCAATTCGCAAGAATGGGGTCTTGCAAGCCGGCAACCACGCCACAGCGTGCCTCCTTACTCCGCGCTACATTGCCTTGCGAAACCGCGCTATGGCTCTTTCATGACGTCGACCGCCAGCGGAAATTGAAGGGCTGGGCCAGAACCTGGATGAGTCACGATCAGATTCCACGACTGGACGTTGATCAGGCCGAGCGGTGCGACGGCAATTTGCCTTTCGCTAGTCGCTTGATGGCAGTGTTGTCGATGACGGGCCATTGGGCGGGACAGTTTTGTCGAAGGCGGAATTCCATTTTTGGCGGTAGCTCAGACGGTGGGTTTTGGTCTAGGAAAGTCGAAAATACCTTATCTTTCAATGGGGATTGACTGACTCCCTCTCCGCCAAAATCCCGGATTTGTGATCTCGATCGGATGGACGAAACATCGCTGGATAATGGGGCCACGCATTCGCGGCGGGTTCGGTTTGTAGATGCGTAGCGGCACCTTCCAGGCTGATGGCGAGACGCTTGCCTACAACCACTACCTTCCCGCCGGTGAACCGCGTGAGTTCGCGCTTTCGCTCCATGGCGCTGGTCCCGCCGGACGCGAAGGGATCGGGTATCTTGCCGAGCATCTCGCGTCCCGCGGATCGAGCCTGTTTTGCCTCGACTTCTCGGGTCATGGCGACCGCACCGGCCATCTTCGCGAATCGAGCCTGTCGAGGCGCGTGGTTCAGGCCAAATCCGCGCTGCGAGTCGTGTCGCGCCGACCGACAATCTTGGTCGGAACGAGCATGGGCGGCCACGTGGCATCAAGCATTTTGGCGGACGTGGCGCCGGAGTTCTCGATCCTGTTCTGCCCGGCGATTTACGGCGACGGCAGCATCGACTTGCCCTTCGACGATCGTTTTACCGCGGCCATCAGGAAGCCATCGAGTTTCGAGCATTCGTCGCTGAGGCGCGATCTCGGACGGTACCGGGGAAAATCGCTCCTTAACATCGGGGACGACGATCGCATCATTCCGCCGCGGGTCATCGACATCTACCGCGAGGAATTGCGGAAAGGCGGAGAACTCGCGTTGCTGAGGCTGCCCGGCGCGCCGCACAATATTCACGGTTGGGCCCGTCAAAGCGACGGAAACAGGACGATCATCCTCCGCGCAATCGACGATCTGCTCCAGAGGTAGGCGACTCTCGCTTTCGGTAGCAGCCGCCGAAGGCCGTTTGATGATGACGGTTCGAAGGTCTGGCAACGCCGTCAAGGGCGTTAAAGGTTTCAACTTCTTGAACCTAGAGCGGTTTCGAGCGAAGTGGGTACCGGTTCGCGCGAAGAAAACGCGTCAGAACAAAAGGCTCTAGCTCACTGAGAGCCAAGGTCGGAAGCTTTGCCGGCAGGGTTAATTCCCAGTGTGCCCGCCGAGGCAGGATTTAACTAACCTTGTTCCGGATCTGGCTTGACGCTCCCCCAAGCCCGCTAACCACTTGGAAAATTGTTCGTCGCATCTTTGCAGTGACTTTGGCGCAAGAGGGAGGAATGAGCTCATGGTCAGGAGTGGGGAAGCCGTCATGCAGAAGGTGCGCCGATATCGCGCCATCGCTTCGTTGTACCGTCAGACCGCGACGTTCCGTCCCGTTCAAAGGTGGTCTCTTCTGGAGCAGGCCGACGAATGGGAGCGTCTCGCAGTGGCGGAGCTCGAAGCCTACTTCAACGCGGCCAACAGCCGGCCTGACGATCAGGAGCCCCAAGTCGCGGGATACGCCGAGGTGCGATGGGAGAGCGCTTTTGGGCGCGACGCGGATAAGCTGTGCAGACGTCCCGCAACTAGACGGGAGAGCGCGACTGCATTGGCAGCATGAGTTGCTCCACCAAAAGATGGTGAGCGGTCCTCGTGTGGAATGGCAGTAGGACGTTCTTTGCGTCCTGCGCATCTTCGCTGCGACATCCCCCATTTGCGACATCCCCCATTCATGCCTGGCTTGGATGCCGCTTGTGGCGCGGTGGCGACGAACACCGTATCTAACGGGTCCACGAATTGGCGGGGAGTTCGGCGGGGATCGGCATTACGTCGGGTTCTTCGGTGGCTTTGCGAAGAATCGCGGTCTTGACGGTTTGGCTCGTGACCTCGATGGGCGTGCCATCAGCGGCCACGGCGAGAAGCCCCACGATTTCAACCGGAGCGTTCATCACGTAGGTCTCCGCGAGGTCCATTTGCCTCGTTACTTCCGCCCTGATGAATTGCCGCGGCCATGATCAACGGTCCGATCGGACACATGTTGAGGGAGATCGCAATGATGTCGGCAAAGTCGCGTGCCTTCCGCCGGCTCGATGCTGCGAGGATCTTGTTGACCGCCAGATCGGCCTGATGGAGTCGAAGTGCCCACTGTTCGTCCCTCACCAATGGGAAGAAACGAATTCGCGTGTCGCTCATCCATTGGATGACGGTCGACGAGGAGTTGTCGGAGACCGTCGCTTCGTAGGTCCCGTAGGCCCGCACGTCGACGGTGACACGGAAGCTTTCCATCTTCAGATCGGCGATGTCCTTTTCCGCGACATCGGCGACTTCCTCGTCGGTGTCATGAAAGATGTCGATGTCGTCCGATCTTCGCGGCCAGTTCAGATTGAGGATGGTGCCGCCCGCGAGATAGCTTGTTTCGGAACGGTTCAGTGACAGGCGCCGCATGATCCGCCTTTGGAGATCGGTGAGGGCCATTACCCCGGCTCCGCTTCGGCAAGCAGCTCACGTCCCAGCGCGAAGGCGCGGGCGTCGCCCCTTTCGATCATTGCCCTCGCAATGACCCTTGCCCGGGCGCGAGGGTCCGGCAGTCGATCGAGATCGACGTTGTCCAAAATGCGCACACCATAAAGCGACAGCGCATGATCGCACATGACTTGAAGCTCCTTGGCCTGGAGTTCCTTGTCGCGCCGGTGGTCGGCGCGAAGGCGTTCGGCCAGACGAAGCACATCGTCCCGTGTGGATGAAGGTACGAGAACTTCGACCCTCACCAGATCGGCGGCTCCGCCCGAGCGGCGATACTTCTCGATGCGCTTTCGAATAGACACTGAATTTTCTTTTTGAATCAATATAATGCGCGTATCCCGGATACGTAAGCATGAAAATGGAGCGGGCGATCAATTCCGGACATAGGGGATACTAGGTCGCACCCGAGCCGCGAGTGACAACCACTTTGTCGAGGGAATGCCGACCCCCGGCCACGTTACCCAGTCGTGCCCTGGCTTGGATGCCGCTGGTGGCGCGGCGGCTTTGGTTTCTTCTCCCGTTGCCCTTTCTGGACAGCGCTCCAGAAAGCCTCCGCCGCATGGGTCAGGCGGGCACGCGAGCGAAACAGGCAGACGCTGATCGCGATGTCCCAGTCCTCCGCTCCGGCGCGCATCAGGCGTCCGGAGGCGAGGTCGTCCTGGACCAGGCTGCGCGGCGCCCAGGTGAGGCCGCGGCCTTCGCGTGCCATCTCGACCAGGAGCGTGACGGGCGCGGAGAAGCTTGGAACGAGGCAACAGGGCGGGGTCTTCGTCGAGAGGAACGTCGTCACGATCCGCCCGACACCTGAACCCGGGTGATAGGCGAGATGGGGGAGCGGCGCATCCGCCGAACCCGGCAGTGCGTAGCGTGGCTCCGACGGCTTTCGGCGTCCGCCGCGAACCGCGCGTCGCGAGCCGGGCGCGCTGATCGGAACCAGCACATCCGTATCCAGATCGATCCGCTGAAAACGATCCGCGTCCAGCCGGCTCGTGATCGATGGATGGTAGTGAGCGAGCAGGAATTGGGCCTGCGCCTCGAGCAGCAGCTTTTCGCAAGCCGCGAAGTTGGCCGCCACCAGTTGAATGGCGGCACCAGGGCCATCGGCTTCCGCCTGGCGTATCCACTCGGGAAAGAACGTTTGCGAGAGCACGTGGGTGGCCGCGACATAAATGGTTTCCACCTTCAATCGGGCGACCTCGAGCGCCTCCTGGCGCCCGGCGAGAACGCGGCGCAACACGTCTTCGGCGACGTGGCGAAACGTGTCGCCCGCGGCCATCAGGGTCAGCGTATGAGAGCTTCGTTCGAACAGCGGCGTCCCCAGCCATTTTTC
>WNGJ01000038.1_pt1 | contig 105796 bp, 97 predicted proteins | sample 5400611 | NCBI WGS metagenome assembly WNGJ01 (sample SAMN13153375, study PRJNA577476) | soil metagenome | isolation source: 40 cm soil or saprolite under Garry oak tree replicate 1 | place: USA:California | collected 2016-06-15 | reverse complement strand
TCGGCGCGATCACTTCGGTGAGCTCGGTCATGTTCGTCGCGGGCGTCAAGCACGCGGGTGTCGCCGTCGCCTCCATCCTCTCCTCCACGGCGCCGATGTTCGCGATCCCCTTCGCCGTTGTCTTTCTGGGCGAGCGCATCACCCTCCGCGCCTTCCTCGGCATCGTCCTCACCCTGGCCGGAATCATCGTCCTCCAGCTGTGAGTGCTCCAGCTGTGAAGAGAAGGCCGCGAGCCGAGGCGTCGACTCCGAGCACTGAGTCCGACCAGGAGTTCGATGAGCAGTCTCTCTTGCGACTTGATGGGTCGCCGGAACGCGAAGCGCGCTCTGGACGGAAACACTAAGCGGGCGAATACGTCGCGCGGAAGACGATGTCGCCGCCGACGAGGGTCAGGACGGGGGTGATGTCCTTAATACGCTCTGCGGCGCAGGTAAACACGTCGTCGGAGAGCACGACGAGATCGGCGCGCTTACCGGGCTCGAGCGTTCCGAGCTCGCCTTCCTGCCGAGAGGCATAGGCATTCCAGCTCGTGAACGAGCGCATCGCCTCCGCCCGCGTCATGCGCTGCTGCGGCTGCCAGCCGCGATCCTCACCGCTGCGCGGGCGCCGCGCGATCGCGGCGTAGAGACCGTGGAACGGGCTCGGGCTTTCGACCGGGAAGTCGGAGCCGCCCGCGATGATGACGCCGGTCTCGAGCAGCGAGCGCCACGCGTAGGCGCCCCGGAGCCGATCCGGGCCGAGCCGCTCGGCCGCCCACTCCATGTCGGAGGTGCAGTGGGTCGCCTGCATGCTCGGCAGGGCGCCGAGCCGCCGGAAGCGGGGGATGTCGCGCTCGGTCAGGATCTGGGCATGCTCGACGCGGAAGCGGTGATCCGGCCACGGGCCGCGGGCCAGGGTCGCCTCGAGCGCGTCGAGCGTCAGTGTGTTCGCGCGATCGCCGATCGCGTGCACGCAGACCTGGAAGCCCAGCTCGGCCGCCTCGAGCGTCAGGCGCGTGATTTCGTCGGCCGGGATCAGCACGAGCCCGGTGTTGCCCGGATCGTCGCAGTATGCATCGTGCAGCGCGGCGCCACGCGAGCCGAGCGCGCCGTCGGCCATCAGCTTCAGCGCGCCCACCACGACGCGACCGTCGCCGATCGTCTCGGGGCCGAGCTCCCGGTAGAGGCTCCACGTCGACTCGGATCGTGCGGCCACCGCCACGTAGTTGCGGAACGGGAACTGTCCCTGCTCGACGAGCCGGCGGTACGAGGCGATGGCGTAGAGCTCGGCGCCCATCTCGTGGATGCCCGTGAGTCCTGCCGCGAGGCACTCGTCGATCGCCTCGGTGACGGCCTGGTCGAAGCGGTCGGCGGAGGGGCGCGGCTCGGCCCGCTGGATCAGGCGTTGGGCCGTGTCGACGAGCACGCCCGTCGGCTCGCCGCGCTCGTCCTTGAGAATCCGGCCGCCGGTCGGCTCGGACGTCGCCCGGTCGATCCCGGCGGCCGCCAGCGCGGCCGAGTTCGCCCACGTCGCGTGGCCGTCGATGCGAGTGAGCGCCACCGGATGGTGTGGCGCCGCGCGGTCGAGCGAGACCCTGGTCGGCCACTGCTGATCCGTCCAGCGATTCTGATCCCAGCCTCGCCCCGCGAGCCATTCGCCCCGCGGCGTCTTCGCCGCGCGCGCCGCTAACCGCTCGGCGACTTCCGCCTCCGACCGCGCCCCACCGGCATCGAGCGTCAGACGCCCGCGCGCCAGGTGCATCAGGTGTCCATGCGCGTCCACGAGGCCCGGCACCACGGCGCGGCCGCCGAGATCGACGATCTCCTCCGCTCCAGCCACATTGACCTCGCTCCGGCGCCCAGCGAACGCAACGCGCCCGTGGCGCACCACGAGCGTATCGACCACGGTGTCCCAGGCATCCATGAGGTAGATGCGACCGTTGGTCAGGAGCATCGAGTCAGCCGCACCGAATCAGGTGAGAGAAGCTAGAAGCGTCGGCGCCCGCGCATGGCGCGCTTGCGCAGGCGGAGGGACTTGGGCGTGACCTCGAGCAGCTCATCCTCGCGAATCCACTCCAGATTCTGCTCGAGATTCATGACCCGCGGGGGCGTGATCTTCGCCGCCTCGTCGGCGGTCGAAGCCCGCATGTTGGTGAGTTTCTTTTCCTTGGTGATGTTCACGTCCAGGTCGTTGTCGCGCGCGTTCTCGCCGACGATCATCCCCTCGTAGACCTCGAGGCCCGGCCCGATGAACATCACGCCACGCGCCTGGAGGTTGTCGATCGCGTACGCGGTCGCGCGTCCGCCGCGGTCGGCGACGAGGGCGCCGTTCTGGCGGTGGGCGATGTCGCCTTGCCAGGCGTCCCAGCCATCGAATAGATGGTTGAGAAGGCCGGTGCCGCGCGTGTCGGTGAGGAACTCGGTGCGATAGCCGATCAGGCCGCGCGCGGGGATCCGGTACTCGAGCCGGACGCGGCCCGTGCCGTGGTTCACCATCTTGGCCATCGCGCCGCGGCGCGGTCCGATCTTCTGGGTGACCGCGCCGATGTGCTCCTCGGGGATGTCGATCACCAGATATTCCATCGGCTCGAGCATCTGGCCGTTCTCGCTCCGCGTGATGATGGTGGGCTTGCCGACCTCGACCTCGTAGCCCTCGCGTCGCATCATCTCGATCAGGATCGCGAGCTGGAGCTCGCCTCGACCGGACACCCGGAACGTGTCCGGCGAGTCGGTCTCCTCGACGCGGATGCCCACGTTGACGCGTCTCTCCCTCATGAGGCGGTCGCGGAGCTGCGGCGAGGTGACGAACCGCCCCTCCTTGCCGGCCATCGGCGACACGTTCGCCGAGAAGAGCATCGAGACCGTCGGCTCGTCGATGCGGATGAGTGGCAAGGCCTGAGGCGCCTCGGCGTCGGCCACCGTCTCGCCGATCTCGATCGCGTCGATGCCGGCGATCGCGACGAGCTCGCCCGCGCTCGCCTCCGCGATCTCGACTCGCTTGAGCCCCTCGTAGCCGTAGAGCACGGTGACCTTCGCGTGCTCGACGGCGCCGTCCCGGTGGACGACGGCAACGCGCTCGGCCTGGCGGATCCGGCCGTTGAAGATACGGCCGATGACGAGGCGGCCGACGTAGTCGTCCCAGTCGAGCATCGCCCCGCGGAACTGCAACCCCGCCTCCGGCTCGAAGCGCGGCGCCGGGACCGTGGCCAGGATCGTCTCGAAGAGCGGCTCAAGCGAGCGCCCGGGCTCGGCGAGCTTGAGAGTCGCCGTGCCGGTCCGGGCGTTGGTGTAGAGCACGGGGAACTCGAGCTGGTCTTCGGTCGCTTCGAGGTCGATGAAGAGGTCGTAGACCTCGTCGAGCACCTCGGCCGGGCGGGCGTCGCTCCGGTCGATCTTGTTGATGACGACGATCGGCGGCAGGCTCGCCTCGAGCGCCTTCTTCAGGACGAAGCGTGTCTGCGGCAGCGGGCCCTCGGCGGCGTCGACCAGGAGCAGCACGCCGTCGACCAGGGTCAGCGTGCGCTCGACCTCCGAGCCGAAATCGGCGTGACCGGGCGTGTCGACGATGTTGATGTGGACGCCCCGATACGTGATGGCCGTGTTCTTGGCCATGATCGTGATGCCCTTTTCGCGCTCGAGGTCGATCGAGTCCATGATGCGCTCGGGCACCGACTCGTTCTGGCGGAAAAGACCCGACTGCCAGAGCATCGCGTCGACCAGGGTGGTCTTGCCGTGGTCGACGTGAGCGATGATCGCGATGTTTCGCACGTTCTCGCGCTGTTGCATCGATCCATCCTATCACGCTGGAACGACCGGCCCAGCGTCCGGGCATGTATAATGACGACCTCATCATGATTTTAAGTGCGCCTCGACCGGCGGGGCCCCAGCCCCGCGACGGTCTGCAGCGCACGCTGCCGTCGGAGGTCATTCCGTCATGAATCGTCTGTTCGCGCTCGCGGCGATCATCCTGGTCGTCGCTCCGGCACTGGCCCAGGACAAGCCGCCCGCGAAGGCGCCGACGGCGGTGATCACTCTCGAGAAGGGCGGTCAGATCGCGCTCGAGTTCTTCCCCGCCGACGCGCCCAAGCACGTCGAGAACTTCCTCAAGCTCGCGCGGGCGGGCTTCTACGACGGCCAGCGGTTCCATCGTGTCGAGCCCGGCTTCGTCGTGCAGCTCGGTGACCCGCAGTCGAAGACCCTGCCGATGGACCATCCGGCGATGGGGACCGGCGGTCCCGGCTACACGATCAAGGCGGAGTTCAACGATCGGAAGTTCGAGCGCGGGCTCCTCGGGATGGCGCGAAAGAGCGATCCCGACTCGGCGGGCAGTCAGTTCTACATCATGCTCGGTCCCGCAAGCCACCTGAACGGGCAGTACACCGCGTTCGGGCGCGTGACGAGCGGCATGGACGTCGTCGACTCGATCAAGGTCGGCGACCGCGTGAAGTCGGTGAAGGTCAACTGAAAGGAAACATGGTGAAGCAGACCGGCGTCATCACCCTCGAGAAAGGCGGCGAGATTCGGCTCGAGTTCTACCCGGAAGACGCGCCGAAGACCGTCGAGAACTTCGTCACCCTGGCGAAGAAGGGCTTCTACAACGGGCTCAACTTCCATCGCGTCGTGCCCGATTTCGTGGTGCAGGGCGGGTGCCCCAAGGGCAACGGCACCGGCGGTCCCGGCTACACGATCAAGGCGGAGTTCAACAAGCAGAAGCACGTCCGAGGCACGCTGGCGATGGCGCGCAGCCAGAGCCCGGACTCGGCCGGGAGCCAGTTCTACATCTGCTACGGCGCGACGCCCCACCTCGACGGCCAGTACACGGTCTTCGGCAAGGTGATGTCGGGCATGGAGCACGTCGACCGCATCAAGCAGGGCGACAAGATGACCTCGGTCACGATCACCGAAGAGTAGCGGTTGGCCTGGTCGCTCCTCGTCCGGAACGGCTCGCTGATCGACGGCAGCGGCGCGCCCGCGCGCCCCGCGGACGTCGCCGTCGAGGGCGACCAGATCGTCGCCATCGGGCCCCGGCTCGCCGGCGAAGCCACGCGCGTGATCGACGCCGCGGGGCAGGTGGTGGCCCCGGGTTTCATCGACATGCACTCGCACTCCGACCTCTTCTACTTCGCCTGCCCGTCGGCCGAGTCGAAGGTGCGGCAGGGCGTCACCACCGAGGTCGTCGGGATGTGCTCGTTCTCGCAGGCGCCGCTCCGGGCGGACCAGCGCGAGATCGTGCAGGGCTGGGCGGGTGGCATCGGCGCGAACCTCGACATGCGCTGGGAGTCGTTCGGGCAATATCTCGACGCGCTGCGCGCGATCCGCCCGTCCGTCAACATCGCGCACTTCGTCGGACACGGCGCGCTCCGCATCGCCGCGATGGGCTTCGAGGCGCGGCCGGCCGGCGTCGACGACCTGCGCGGGATGGAGCGGCTGCTCGGCGAGGCGATGGATGCCGGCGCGTTCGGCTTCTCGACCGGCCTCGTCTACGCGCCGAGCGCCTACTCGGACACTACCGAGCTGATCGCCCTGGCCAAGTCGATGGCCCGGCGCGGGGGCTACTACTTCTCGCATATCCGCGGCGAGTCCTCGATGCTGCTCGACTCGATCAGCGAGGCGATCCGCATCGGCGAGGAAGCGGGGGTCGGTGTGCAGGTCTCGCACGTGAAGGCCTCCGGCCGCGAGAACTGGCCGAAGATCGACGCGGCGCTCCGCCTCTTCGAGTCGGCGCGGGCGCGCGGGGTGGACGTCCTCGGCGACGTCTATCCCTACAACGCGGGCAGCACGAAGCTCGACAACATGATGCCGGCGTGGGCGCACGACGGCGGCCTCGCCAAGCTGCTCGAGCGGCTCACCGATCGCGCGACGCGACGCCGCATCGTCGAGGAGTGCCTGATCGACGGCGAGCGCTGGGGCACGGTCTCGCAGGGCGGCATCGGATTCGACCAGGTCTTCATCGCCACTTGCCGGCGGCGCGAGCTGGAAGGGCTGAGCCTCGCCCAGATCGCGCGCCAGTCGGGGAAGGCGCCGGCCGAGACCCTCATGAATCTCCTCCTCGATGAGAAGTGCACGGTGGGGATGGTCAGCTTCTCGCAGAGCATCGAGAACGTGGCCAAGGTGCTCGCGCACCCCTTGCTCATGATCGGCTCCGACTCGATCCCGCTCTACTCGGGAGAGGCCGATCGCCCGGGCAAGCCCCACCCGCGGACCTACGGCACGTTCCCGCGCGTGCTCGGCGAGTACGCGCGGCAGCAGAAGCTGTTCCCGCTGGAGACCGCCGTGCACAAGATGACCGGGATGTGCGCCGCGCGGCTTCGCCTGCGCGACCGCGGCCTCGTGCGCGAGGGCTACGCCGCCGACCTTGCGGTCTTCGATCCTCGTGTCGTCCGTGACGAGTCGACCTTCGCCGATCCCCACCGCTATCCGAGCGGCATTCCCTACGTCGTCGTCAACGGCGCCGTCGTCGTCGACGGCGGCCGCATGAAGCCGCTCGGCACAGGGCGCGTCCTCACGCCGTGACGCGGGAGGACCGGCGCGCGCTGCTCTGGGTCGTCGGGAGCGCGGCGGTAATGGTCGGAGTCGACATGGGGCGCCGCATCCTCACGACGAACGACGAAGCGCGGTTTCCCCTCCTGGCGCAGGATATCCTCACGCGCGGCGACTGGCTGTTCCCGATCCTGAACGGCAGCGTGTACCACAACAAACCGATCTTGCTGGCCTGGCTGATCACGCTGGTGTCGTGGCCGATCGGCCACGTGACGCAGTTCACCGCCGTGATTCCGTCGGCGCTGGCCGCCTTTGCGATGGCGCTCCTGGTCTTCGGCCTGGGCCGCGAGATGTTCGGCGCGGAAGCCGGCAAGTATGCCGCGTTGATCGCCGTCACCATGCAGGGCACCTTCCTGCACGGCCGGATCCCCATGCCGGACATGCTGATGACCGCGTTCATCACGGCGAGCCTCTGGATGCTCTGGCGGATGGCGCGCGGAGCGCCCCAGGCGTGGATCGGCTTTTACGTCTTCGTCGCGCTCGCGTTCTGGGCCAAGGGGCCGGGCGGCTTTCTGCCGCTGATCGTGGCGTTCGCCTGGGCGGCCGCGAGCCGACGCTCGGCCTCCTGGCGCGCGCTCAGGCTGCCGCTCGGATTGCCGCTGCTGGCGGTGATCGTCGCGCCGTGGCCGCTCGTCCGGCTCTTCCATCACGCCGAGGGCCTTCGCCAGGCGGTCGTGCAGAATCAGCTCTTCTGGTACCTGCCACACGAGTTGCGCCCGGGGATGGTGGCGGAGCCGATCCAGAACGCCTTCGGGATCCTGTTCCCGTGGGTGTTCGTCGTTCCGGTCGTCCTCGTCGAAGCGGTGCGGCTTCTCCGGCGCCGCGGCGCGGAGAACAACGCGGTCTTCTGCGATGCGGTTTTCCTTCTCATGATGTCGCTCGTGACGATGTTCGTGGTCATCGCGCTCTCGCAGCAACAGCGCTTCCGCTACTATCTCCCGCTCGTGGCGCCGGTCGCCCTCCTGAGCGGCTGGTGGGCGGAGAGCGCGGTGCGCGCGCGCGTCGCTCTGAAGATTCCGTGGCGCGTGTGCGCCGCCGTCGGGGTCCTCCTGGTCGCCGCCGGAATCGCCGGCGCGTTCTCCCGGCGCAACGCGCTCAACGAGGTCGCGACGGTCTGGCCGGCGTACCTCGCGCAAGCGATCGTGCTCGCCGCCACCGTGGGAGCCGTCGCGGTGGCGCTGCTCGTGGGCGCGCGCGACCGCCGGTTGCTGCACGCGTTCACCGCGGCGTGGGTCGGCTGCGCCGTGCTGGTCGTCTCGAGCTATCACTGGGAGCTCGAGCGCCGCAACGCCGCCTACGACTACGCGGGGCTCAACGAGCGGATGAAGCCGATCCTGCGCGAGACGCCGGTCGTGGCGACCCTGGGGCTAGCCGACATGCCGCTCGCGTTCTACCTGCGCCGGCCGGTCGTCGCGGCCGGGACCGCGAGCAACCTCCGTGAGGTCGTGCGGGCGGACTCGCAGGCGGTCGCCATCGTCACCGACCGCGCGCTCACGTCCCTGGAAGACCGGGACGGCTTCACCGTCCTGATGCACGACCGTCTCGCGCTCCGTCCGATCGTGGTCGTCGGATATCGCCCCACCTCACCCACTCGTCCTGGCATCCGAGGAGTCACACCATGAACACGGGACAGCTCTTCATCGCCGGCAGCTGGCGTTCACCGGCCTCCGGCTCGACGTACGACACGATCAACCCGGCAACCGAGGAGACGAGCGCGCAAGTGGGCCGAGGCGACGAGCGCGACGTCGAGGCGGCCGTCGCGGCGGCGCGGAAGGCTTTCGATTCGGGACCGTGGCCGCGGATGAGCGCGGCCGAGCGCGGGCGGATCGTGTGGAAGCTCGGCGATCTGATCATGCAGAACCTCGATGAGATGTCCCGGCTCGAGAGCCTCAACACCGGCAAGACCCTGTTCGACTCCGGCAAGGTCGAGATTCCCTTCGCCGCGGAAGTGTTCCGGTACTACGCGGGCTGGGCCACCAAGATCCACGGTGAGACGCTCGGGCTGCGTGAGAACGCCTTCACGTTCACCCTGCGCCAGCCTCTGGGCGTCATCGGAGCGATCGTGCCGTGGAACTTTCCATTCCTGCTCTCCTCCTGGAAGATCGCGCCGGCCCTGGCCGCGGGTAACACGGTCGTGCTCAAGCCCGCATCGCTGACGCCGCTGACCGCGCTCAAGTTCGCCGAGCTCACGCAGGAGGCGGGGTTGCCCGAGGGCGTGTTCAACGTCGTCACCGGGCCCGGAGGCCAGGTCGGGATGGCGATGGTGCGTGACCCGCGCGTCGACAAGATCGCCTTCACGGGCTCGACCGAGGTGGGCAAGGGGATCATGCGCGAGGCCGCCGGCACGCTCAAGCGGCTCTCGCTCGAGCTCGGCGGCAAGTCGCCGAACATCGTCTTCGCCGACGCCGACATGGAAGCCGCGGTGAAGGGCGCGCTCACCGGCATCTTCTACAACAAGGGCGAAGTGTGCGCCGCCGGCTCGCGCCTGTTCCTCGAGGACAAGATCCACGACGACTTCATGTCGAAGCTCACCGATCGGGTCAAGACGCTCAAGGTTGGCGACCCGATGGACAAGGCCACGCGGATGGGGCCCGTCGTCTCCAAGCAGCAGATGGAGACCGTGCTCGGCTACATCGACGCGGGCAAGAAGGAGGGCGCGCGGGTCGTCGCGGGCGGCGGCCGGGCGAACGTCGGCTCCGGCAAGGGCTACTTCATCGAGCCCACGATTTTCGACGGCGTCACCAACACGATGAAGATCGCACGCGAGGAGATCTTCGGGCCCGTACTCTCCGTGATCCCGTTCAAGTCGATCGACGAAGGGCTCGCGGAGGGCAACTCGACGACCTACGGCCTGGCCGCCGCCGTGTGGACGCGCGACGTCACCAAGGCGCTCAAGGCGGCGCGGGCGATCCGCGCGGGCACGGTGTGGGTCAACGCCTACAACCTGTTCGACGCGGCGCTGCCGTTCGGAGGCTTCAAGGAATCTGGGTTCGGTCGGGAGCTCGGATCGGCAGGGCTCGAGCACTACACCGAGACCAAGACCGTCTGGGTCGATCTCTCGTAGTCTCGGCGGGAGGCGAGTCGCACACATGACCACGTTGCGCGCGGTGCGAGCGGTTGTCGGCGGAGCCGCCGTGGGTCTCGCGGCGCTCGGGGTTGTGGCGTCCGGCGCGCGGGCGCAGCACGAAGGGCACGGAACGATGCAGCAGCCCGCGGCGAAGACGAACGCTGCGGCACCCGCCGGGTCGCGAAAGGTGACGATGGAGGAGCTGCACCAGTCGGGCGGCGTGCCGCGCGGCTGGAAGTTCGCGCTACCCGGCGGCGATCCCGTGAAGGGCCGACAGGTCTTCGTCGAGCTCGAGTGCTACAAGTGCCATGCGATCCAGGGAGAGACCTTTCCGGCCTCGGGCGGCGACGCGAAGAACGTCGGGCCCGAGCTGACCGGCATGGGCGGCCAGCATCCCGCGGAGTACTTCGCCGAGTCGATCCTGGCGCCGAACGCGGTGATTCTCGATGGTCCCGGCTTCACCGGCCCCGACGGGAAGTCGATCATGCCGAGCTACGCCGACAGCTTGAGTGTCGCCCAGCTCGTCGACCTGGTCGCGTTTCTCCGGGGCTTGACCGGCGGCGGGCACATGCACGCGATGGCGCCGGCCGAGAAAACGACGGACGTTTACACGGTGCGTCTCGACTATCGGGGCGGCGTCGAGCACGCGGCACACGAGGGGCATGCGGGCCACGCCGCCGGCGCTGCGCCCGGCCATCTGATGGTCTTCGTCCTCGATCGCGCGACCGGCGAGCCCGTTCCGTATCTGCCGGTGTCGGCGACGATCCGTGCTACGGGCAAACCCGCGCGCCGGGTCAACCTGGCGCCGATGGTCGGCGGCCAGGGCTTTCACTACGGGGCCAACGTGACCTTGCCCGACGGCGCGCACACGATCACCTTGAGGATCGGACCCGTCGCGGTCCAGGCGATGCCGGCGGTGAAGGGCCGCTTCGCCAAGCCCGCGACGGTCGTGTTCGATCGGGGGGCGTGAGAGCCCGCGTCGAAGGGCGGCGCCCCGCTCAGCTGGCGGCCGACTTCGCCGCGGCCAGCGCCGCGTCGTAGTTCGGCTCGGATCCGATCTCCTTCACGTACTCGACGTGTTTCACCTTGCCGTCCTTGCCGACCACGAAGACCGCGCGCGCGGTGAGCCCGGCGATCGGACCGTCCTTGATCTCGACCCCGTAAGCGGGCCCGAAGGCGCGCTCGCGGAAGTCGGAGAGCGTCTTGACGGCGGTGACCCCGGCCGCGCCGCACCAGCGCTTCTGCGCGAACGGCAGGTCGCGGCTGATCGTCCAGATCTCGACGTCGCCGCCGAGCTTGCCCGCCTCCTGGTTGAAGCGTCGCGTCTCGGTATCGCAGGTCGGGGTGTCGAGCGAAGGCACGGAGCTCAGGATCACGACCTTGCCCTTTGCCTCGCTCAACTTGACGGGCTTGAGCCCGTTGTCGAGGGCGGTGAAATCGGGCGCGTTCTGTCCGGCCTTCACTTCCGATCCACCGAGCGTGATGGGGTTGCCTCGCAGCGTGACTTGAGCCATGGGTAATCCTCCCGGGGAGATTCTAGTACACTCGTCGAGCCATGGACCTCGTGTGGAGCGGCTCGCGCCAGGCGCTCGCGTTGCTCGCCGGCGCCGACCGCGAGATCTGGGGAATCCTCTGGCTCTCGCTCCAGGTCTCCGGCAGCGCCACCCTGATCTCGCTGGCGCTCGGTGTTCCGGCCGGCGCCGCGCTCGCGCTCGCGCGGTTTCCCGGGCGCGGTCTCCTGGTGAGCATCGTGAACACCGGCATGGGGCTGCCGCCGGTCGTCGTCGGACTCTTCGTGACGCTCCTGCTCTGGCGTGGCGGCCCCTTCGGCGACCTCGAGATCCTCTACACGCCGGCCGCCATCGTGTTCGCCCAGGCCGTCATCGCCGCGCCGATCGTGACGGGCATCACGCTCGCCGCCGTCGGTCAGGTCCCGCGCGAGTTCCGCCTGCAGCTCCTGGCGCTCGGCGCCTCACGCGCCCAGATGGTGTGGCTGGTGCTGCGCGAGGCGCGCCTGCCGATGCTCGCGGCCGTCATGGCCGGATTCGGCGGGATCATCTCGGAGATCGGCGCGTCGATGATGGTCGGTGGCAACATCAAGGGGCAGACGCGCACCCTGACGACGGCGATGGTGCTCGAGACGGGGAAGGGGAACTTCGAGGTCGCCATCGCGCTGGCGCTCTTGCTGCTCGTGCTGATCTTCCTCGTGAACTGGTTGCTGACCGCGATCCAGCAGCGCCACGCGCGCTGATCAGCGGGCCCCGCGCGAGCGGCGCGTGCGACGTCGGGGCTTGCCGTCGCGCGCCGCGATCTCGGCCGCTGTCGGGCCGGTCGGTCCGGTGGCGTCGTCGACCCGGGCACGAACGCTGAGCAGGCGCTCGAGGGCCTGCCGGCCGAGATCGGTGAGCTCGGTCCCGCGCGAGGTCCCGCGACCGGGCCGAGCCGTCGTGAGCGACGAGCCGAGGACCTCCTCGGCTCGTCGCAGGTAGCCCCAAGCGTGCCGATAGGACCAACCGATGCTCTTGCTCGCGGCGGCCAGCGAGCCGGTCCGGACGATCCCGAGCAGGAGCTGCAACCCGCCATCACCGATGATGAAGCGTCCACCGAGCTCCAGCCACACCTTGGTCTTCACGGCGGCGGCCATTATGTTCCCACGAACACTTTGAACGGCCAGACGCACGTCGATAGGATCGGGCCTCGTCACGGAGCGGCGGGCCACACCTCGATAGTAGCGGGGCGTCTCGTCAAGTGACAGTCATATCCCGTCCAGCCGGAGGCGGTCATGCGGCATCTGCTTCGAATCGGTGCGGCGCTGATGTTCGTGCTCCTGGGCCCCGCTTCGGCGGCCGCGCAGGAAATGACGCTCTCGGTGGCGATCAGCATGAAGGAAGCCATCGAGAGCCTCGGTCGGCAGTTCACTCAGAATCGACCGGGCGTGATGCTCCGCTACAACTTCGGCTCGTCGGGCGAGCTTCAGAAGCAGATCGAGGCCGGCGCGCCGGTCGATCTCTTCATCTCGGCGGCACAACGGCAGATGGACGAGCTCGAGAGCAAGGGCCTGATCATCGGCCCGACGCGACGGGTGTTTGCCCGCAACGTGCTGACCGTGATCAAACCGGCGGATTCGAAGCTGGATCTCTCCAAGCCGGCCGATCTTCTCGACGGGCGCGTACAGAAGATCGTCATCGGCAACCCCAAGACGGTGCCCGTCGGCCAGTACTCCGAGGAGAGCCTGAGAGCGCTCGGGCTGTGGAATCAAGTGCAGCCGAAGCTGGTGCTGGCCGAGAACGTCCGCCAGGCGCTCGACTACGTCACCCGGGGCGAGGTCGATGCGGGTTTCGTCTACACCACCGACGCCGCGGTGCGGCCCGGCCTCGTCGTGGAAGCGTTTCGACCGGCCGAAGATACCTATCGACCGGTGACCTATCCGGCGGCCGTGGTGAAGGACTCCAAGCAGCCTGCTCTGGCTCAGGCATTCATCGCCCTGCTGCTGAGCCGCGAAGCGCAGGCGGTCCTTTCGCGCCTCGGCTTTCAGCCGCCACCGGCCGGCGCGCGTTGATTCGCCGGAGCGCGCCGACGGCGCTCGTCGCGGGCGCCGCGGTCGGCTCGCTCGGCGGACTGATCGGGCTGGGTGGCGCGGAGTTCCGGCTCCCGGTACTCGTCCAGCTGTTCGGGTACGGACTTCGCCGGGCCGTGACCCTGAACCTGGCGGCGAGCCTCGTCACGGTCGCCGCGGCCGCCGCGGCTCGGGTGGTCGTCGCGCCGCGAGGGGCCGCGCTCGAACACCTCGGCGTGGTCGCGGTCGCGATGGCCCTCGGCGGAATGATCGGCGCGCGCTCGGGGTCGCGGTGGCTCGCCCGTGTCTCGGAGTCCGATCTGCGGCGCATCGTCCGTGGATTGCTCGTTTTCATCGGCGTGCTCCTGGTGATCGAGGTCGTCGTGGCGTGGCCGTCGCCGGGCTTGCCGCTCGGAGATCTCGGCCGCATGGCCCTCGGTGTCGTCGCCGGCATCGTCATCGGGGCGGTCAGCAGCCTGCTCGGCGTCGCCGGCGGCGAGCTCATCATCCCGACCCTGATGTTCGTGTTCGGCGCCGACATCAGAACCGCGGGCACGCTCAGTCTCTTCATCAGCATGCCGTCCGTCCTCGTCGGCCTCGCGAGCCAGCGCGCCCAGCTCGTCGCGGCCGGCCGCCAGGATCTGACCCGCGTCGTGGTCCCGCTCGCCGTCGGCTCCGTGGTCGGCGCAATCGTCGGCGCAACCCTGGTCGCTCACGTTCCCGGCGCGGCGGTGAAGGTGCTGCTCGGCGCGGTGCTCATCGTGTCCGCCCTCAAGCTCTTCGGCGTCGAGTCGCACGTGAGCGAATCGGGGCGGCCGATGGCATAGTAGCCGGGATGAGCGCCGACGCTCTCAGCGCCCTGGGCTTGTCGATCCGTGTCGCCGTCGTCGCGACGCTCCTGAACGCCCTGCTCGGCATCCCGCTCGCGTATCTGCTGGCGCGTCGCGCGTTTCGCTGGCGCGCGCTCGTGGACCTCCTCGTGACCTTGCCGCTCGTCCTGCCGCCAACCGTCACGGGCTACTATCTGATCGTCCTGCTCGGCCGCCGGGGCTGGCTGGGCGCGCCCGTGTACGCGCTCAGCGGTTGGAGCGTCGCGTTCACGTGGTGGGCGGCGGTGATCGCGGCGACCGTCATGGCGCTGCCGCTCCTGGTCCGCACCGCGCGCGCCGCCATCGAGTCGGTCGACCGCGAGCTCGAGAAGGCCGCGTTCACGCTCGGGCGCTCGGAGTGGCGCACCGCGCTCGAGGTCACGTTGCCGCTGGCGCGCAACGGGATCATCGCCGGGCTCGTCCTGGCCTTCGCGCGCGCACTCGGCGAGTTCGGCGCGACGCTCATGCTGGCCGGCAACATCCCCGGCAAGACGACGACCGTCCCGCTGGCGATCTACACCGCGGTGCAGACGGGCGAGATGGGCGAGGCCGTGGTGCTCGTGCTCGCGCTCACGGTGCTCTCGTGCCTCGTGCTGGTCCTGGCCGGGCGTCTCGGTGCGAGGGCCGCGTGAGCCACCGATTCTCCGTCGAGATCACGAAGCGCTTGCCCGGTTTCACGCTGGACGTCGCGTGGACCGCGGGCGACGGGGTCGCGGTCCTCTTCGGCCCCTCGGGCGCCGGTAAGACGCTCACCTTGCAGTGCCTCGCGGGCTTGATCCGGCCCGATGCCGGACGCATCGTCGTGGATGACCGCGTCCTCTTCGACGCCGGAGCGGGCGTGGACCTTCCACCCCAGCAGCGGCATGTCGGCTACGTCTTCCAGGGCTACGCGCTGTTTCCCCACCTGACGGTTGCCGAGAACGTCGGCTTCGGCCTGCGCGACCGGCCGCGGCCCGAGCGCGCACGACGTGTGGCCGAGGTTGTCGAACGCCTCGGCCTCCACGGCCTGGAGCCACGCCTGCCCCACGAGCTCTCCGGAGGCCAGCGCCAGCGGGTGGCGCTCGGCCGGGCGCTCGCGATCGACCCGGCCCTGTTGCTCCTCGACGAGCCGCTCTCGGCGCTGGACGCGCCGCTGCGCCGCGCCCTCCGCGACGAGCTGCGCGAGATCCTGAGCGGTTGGGGAACTGCGGCCGTCCTCGTGACCCACGACTTCACCGAGGCGTACCGGCTCGCCGACCGGATCATCGTTTACGAGAACGGGCGGGTGATCCAGGCGGCCGCGCGCGCCGAGCTACTGTGGCAGCCGGCGTCGGAGGCCGTCGCGCGGATCATGGGCCTTCGCAACGTGCTGCACGGCACGGTCGTTCGCCGACCCGCTCGTACCTGCCGCCGCCCGAGAGCCCGATCGCGTTTTTCATCCGCCCTGAATACGTGCGACTGATCCGCAAAGATCGCGGCGCGCCCGACGCGGCCCACCACATGAACATGATGCGCGGGACCGTCGTGGGCGAGGCCGACTTCGGCACGGTCTGGTCGTTGCGCCTGCGCCTGGACACACAGGGCGCTCCCGCGCAGGGCGACTTCGACCTGGAGGTCGAGGTGCCGCACCTCGTCTACGAGATCCTCGAGATCGAGCGCGACCGGCACTGGGAGTTCTCGATCCACCGCGGCTCGATCCACGTCTTGCCGACGTGACGCCGTCACCCGTCGTCCAGCTGGACGGCGTGCGGGTGAGCTACGGTGGCACGACGGTGCTCGACGTGCCGTCGCTCGAGGTCCACGAAGGCGAGATCCTGGTCGTCGTCGGCCCGAACGGCAGCGGCAAGTCGACGGTGCTGCGCGTGGCCGGACTGCTCGAGCGCCCGACCCAGGGCGTCGTTCGGTTTCGTGGGCGTCCGACCGACGCCGCGCGCTCGCTGGCCGAGCGCCGACGGATGGCGACGGTCTTCCAGCATCCGCTTCTGGCCGACATGACCGTCGCCGAGAACGTGGCGCTGGGGCTCTCGTTCCGCGGCCACAGCGACGATAGCGGCGCGCGCATCGAGCGCTGGCTCGAGCGGCTCGCCATCGCGTCGCTCCGAAGTCAGCGGGCGCGAACGCTCTCGGGCGGCCAGGCGCAGCGCGTGGCGCTGGCGCGCGCGCTCGTGCTCGAGCCCGAGGTGCTCCTGCTCGACGAGCCGTTCGCCGGGCTCGACGCGCCCTCGCGGGCCGCTCTCCTGCCGGACATCGCGGCCATCCTGCGCCACGATCGCGTCACCACCATGCTCGTGACCCACGACCGTGGCGAGGCCCAGGCGCTCGGCGACCGTGTGGCGGTGCTGATGGCCGGACGGATCGCGCAGCTCGACGAGACGGCACGCGTGTTCCATGCGCCGGCCTCCGAGGCGGTCGCGCGATTCATCGGCGTCGAGACCCTGGTGACGGGCCGGGTGCTCGCGCGCGAGGCGGGAGTTACCGTCGTCGAGGTGGCCGGTCGGAAGCTCGAGATCGCGGCAGTGGCGGATGTCGGCCAGGACGTGCGGCTCGGGCTCCGGCCCGAGGATGTCACGCTGCTGCTTGCAACCGAGGTCGCGCCCCTGTCGAGCGCCCGCAACTATCTGGCCGGAACGATCGTGCGTGTCACGCCCTCCACGCCCGCGATCCGTGTCGTCGTCGACGTGGGTTTTCCGCTCATCGCGACGGTGACCGCACGGTCGGTCGCCGAGCTCGGCTTGGTCGAGGGCGCCCGGGTTATCGCCGCGTTCAAGGCCAGCGCTGCGCACCTGATCGGTCCGGACTAGGTTCCGGAATCGCTGCGTCAATTCTGTCAGCGGTGTCCGAGAAGCACCGGAGAGCCGCGGTCTCTGAAGGCCGGCACCGGAATTGCCGGAATAGCGGGGTCGAAACCCGCCCGACCTACTACCTCTCCGGGCCAAGCTTGACACTCGCCGGGATCCGGGGCTATAACGAGGCGTCCACATCTAGTAGTGACGGTCCCTCCACCGCGCAAGGAGGCCTCGCATGGATCAGGAGTCCCTCATCGAACGACTCACGGCCGAGAACGAGGAGTTCCGGCGCCTCCGCAGCGAGCATCGCGCTCACGATCAGGAGCTCGAGGCGCTCAAGAGAACGATCCCGCTCTCGGCAGAATCGCAGTGGCGAATCAGTGAGCTGAAGAAGTTGAAGCTGATGGCCAAAGACCGGATGGAGGCGCTCATCCGGCACGCTCGATCCGGCGTCACGGCCTGACGAACGCTCGGACGAAGTCGTACCGCCGCCTCTCGCACCTTTCGCCGAGGGGCGACGCCCGCATGGTGGACGTCTCCGACAAGCGCGAGACGGTTCGCGAGGCGGTTGCCCGGGCCGTCCTCCGCATGAAGCCGGCGACGCTTCGCGTCATCCGGCAAGGTAACGCGCCAAAGGGCGACGTCCTCGGCGTCGCGCGCACCGCGGGCATCCTCGCCGCCAAGCGCACACCCCAGCTCATCCCGCTCTGCCACCCGCTGCGCATCACAGGCGTCGACGTCACCTTCGGCGACGACCTGGGTCGCGGCGAGCTGAGCGTCGAGGCGCGCGTGCGCACCGTCGACAAGACCGGCGTCGAGATGGAGGCCCTGACCGCTGCCGCGGTCGCGGCGTTGACCGTCTACGACATGGTGAAGGCCGTCGAGCGCGGCGTGACGATCGCCAAGGTCCAGCTGGTCGAGAAGTCGGGCGGCAAGTCAGGGCGCTGGCGCCGAAGTCGCTCGAGTCAATGGAACTCCAAGCCGGGCTCGCAGACCGCCCCGCGATAGACATCGCCGTGCGGAGCCGGGTCGCGCCTGTCGCCCCGCGATAAACCTCGCCTTGCGGAGCCGGCTCGTGCCTGTCTCAGGCCACCCTGCCGGGCTCGCAGACCGCCCCGCGATAAACATCGCCTTGCGGAGCCGGCTCGCGCCTGTCTCAGGCCACCCTCGGTCCAAACCGGGCTCAAGGACCCCGCTACAATGAAGACCGCGCTCATCTATTCGGACGCATGGACCCGCTTCGACTATGGCCCGCAGCATCCGCTGCGCATGGAGCGGCTCGGGCTCACATGGCGCTTGATGCAGGCGTACGGCCTCACGGCGTTGCCGGGAGCGGCCGTACGCGCCCCGGAGGCCGCGCCCGAGAGCGCGCTCGCCGTCTACCATGACGCCGAATATCTCCAGATGCTCAAGGCCTGCAACAGTGGGCAGGCGCCGATGCTCGCCGAGCGTTTCGGTCTGGGCCCGGGCGACAATCCGGTGTTTCCTGGACTCTGGGACGCCGCGCGGCTCTGCGCGGCCGGCTCGATCCTGGCGGCCGACCTCGTGCTGGGCGGCGAGGCGGATCGCGTCTTCCACTTCGCGGGCGGCCTGCACCACGCGATGCCCTCGCGGGCGTCCGGCTTCTGCTACGTCAACGACGCCGTGCTGGCCGTTCTCCGACTCCGCGCGCGCGGGCTCCGCGTGCTCTACGTCGACATCGACGCCCACCACGGCGACGGCGTGCAGCACGGGTTCTACGGCGACCCGAATGTGCTGACGATCTCGACTCACGAGCGCGGCGACTATCTGTTCCCGGGCACCGGGTTCGTCGAGGAAGCCGGCAGCGGCGCCGGCGTCGGCTATTCGGTCAACCTGCCGCTCGAGCCCTTCACCGACTCGTCGGTCTATCTGCCCGCGTTCGAGCAGGTCGTGCCGCCGCTGTTCGGCGCGTTCCGGCCGGACGTCGTCGTCGCGCAGCTCGGGATCGACTCTCACCGCACCGACCCGCTGACGCATCTGGCTCTCGACGTCCAGGGATTCGCGCGCGCGGTGTCGCGGATCACCGAGCTCTCGCCGAAGCTCGTGTGCCTGGGCGGCGGCGGCTACGATCTGCCGAACGTCGCGCGCGCGTGGACGGCCGCGTGGGCCGTGCTGAACGGCGTCGAGCTGCCGGCCGCGCTCCCCGCGTCGTTCGCACCGGACACGCGGCGCTACGGATTCCTGACCGACACGCTCTGGGATGCGGATGAGCCGCTTCCCGACCAACAGCGCGTGCGCGCGCAGGAGTACGCCCAGCGTCAGGTCGACGCCATCCGGAGAAGCATCTTCCCCGTCCATCGCCTGTAAGCTCGCGGGACCGCGACGGCCCGGTCAGACGCTGCGCCTGCCGGGGGGATGCGTTACACTGAGGCGGTCATCGTCGTCAAAAGACCGATTGACCGGACATGAAATTCACCCTGCGGCTCGTCAGCGCGATCTGGCTCTCGGTGATGCTGGTCATCGGGGTATTCGCGTATCTCCAGATCCGCGAGGAGCGGGGCCGGCTCGTCGGCGATCTCCAGCGCCGCGCGATGCTGATCACCGAAGGGCTGAGCGACGCGATCGAGGCGTCGTCGGCCAAGCAGTCGCCGGCGGCCATCGAGCGGATCGTCAAGAAGTTCGGCCAGGCGCAGCGCGGGATCGTCGTCTACGACCGTTTCGCCACCCAGCGGTTCGCCAGCCCCGACGTCGCGCCGATCCTGCCGCCATCATTGCCCGAGGTGACCGAGGCGATCTCGCGGAACTCCCCGACCCAGGGATTTCGAGTACTCGGCGACCGCTCGCGCTTCATCTACGCGACGCCGCTCATGGCCGACGACCAGCCGGTGGGGGCGATCGCCGTGCTCCAGGACGCCTCGCACCTCGAGCGCGCCGAGTGGGACCGCTGGAGCTACAACGCGGTGCGGTTCCTCGTGCTGGCCCTGGTCATCTCGGTCATCATCGCGCTCATCGTGAAGTTCAGCATCACCCGGCCGATGGCCGAGATCTCGCAGTGGACGCGGGCGCTCCGTAGCGGGCGGCCGGTGCCGCCGCCGCGCAACGTCTCCGACGCCAACATGTTCGGGCCGCTCGCGCTCGAGGTCTCCCGCCTCGCGCGGAGCATGCAGCGGGCGCAGGCCGCGGCCGAGCAGGAGGCCGCGCTGCGGCTGTCCGGCGAGAGCATCTGGACCGAGCAGCGCCTGAAGCAGTTCGTCCAGATGCAGATGAACGGCCGACTCTTGGTCGTGGTGTCCAACCGCGAGCCGGTGAGCCACGTGTGGCGGGGCGGCCAGATCCACACCCAGGCGCCGGCCAGCGGTCTGGTGACGGCGATGGATCCGGTGATGCGCGCCTGCGGAGGCGTCTGGGTCGCTCACGGCAGCGGCGATGCCGATCGGGAGACCGTGGACGGCCGCGGCCGAATCGGCGTGCCGGTCGACGACCCGCGCTACACGCTGCGGCGGGTCTGGCTCACCAAGGAAGAGGAGCAGGGATACTATTCCGGCTTCTCCAACGAGGGGCTGTGGCCGCTCTGCCACATCGTGCACACCCGGCCGGTGTTCCGACCCGACGACTGGGCCTGCTACCTCGAGGTGAACCAGAAGTTCGCCGACACGGTGCTGGACCAGATCAAGGACGCCGAATCGCCGCTGGTGCTGATCCAGGACTACCACTTCGCGCCGCTGTCGGCGCTCATCAAGGCCGAGCGCCCCGATGCGCGCGTCGCGATCTTCTGGCACATCCCGTGGCCGAACTTCGAGGCCTTCGGGATCTGCCCCTGGCAGCGCGAGCTCCTGCTCGGCATGCTCGGCGCCGACCTGATCGGCTTCCACACGCAGTACTACTGCAACAACTTCCTGGAGACGGTCGACCGCACGCTCGAGGCGCGCATCGACTGGGAGCGCTTCGCGGTGACGCGCGGCGAGCACACGACGTCTGTGAAGCCGTTCCCGATCAGCGTCGCCCCCGAGTTCGTCGACGATCCGCCGCGCGTCTCCCGGGCAGAGCTGCTGCGAGGGCTGGGGATCACGGCCGAGTTTCTCGGGGTGGGCGTCGAGCGCATCGACTACACCAAGGGCCTGCCGGAGCGGATCCGGGCCCTGCGTTTCTTCTTCGAGACCTACCCCGAATACCGCGAGCGGCTCGTGTTCGTGCAGCTCGCCGCACCCAGCCGCGGCATGATCGATCGCTACCAGGAAATTCAGCGCGAGGTCGAGGACGGGGTGAGGGAGCTGAACCAGGCGTTCCAGACGAAGACGTGGCGGCCCTTCCTGTACCTGAAGGCGCACCACGAGCACCGCGACATCTGGGCGTACTACCGCCACGCGGACTTCTGCATGGTGACGTCGCTCCACGATGGCATGAACCTTGTGGCCAAGGAGTTCGTCTCGGTGCGCGACGACGAGGACGGCGTGCTCATCTTGAGCCGGTTCGCCGGGGCCTCGCACGAGCTGCGCGATGCGCTGATCGTGAACCCGTACGACCTGGCCGGCATGGCGGAGTCGGTCCGTGCCGCGCTCGAGATGCAGCCCGAGGAACGGCGAGCGCGGATGATCCGGATGCGCCATTCGGTCGTCGATCACAACATCTATCGGTGGGCGGGGCTCCTGCTGAGCGAGCTGGCGCGGATTCCCGTCGAGACCACGGGCGCGAAGGCGTCCTGAGCCTTCCGGTGCGTCTCCTCGACCGTCTCGACCGGGAGCTCGGGGAGGGCGCCGGTCTCATCGTGATCCTCGACTACGACGGAACCCTGACGCCGCTGGTCTCCTCGCCCGGCGCCGCCTTCCTCGCGCCGTCGGTCCGCGCGAACCTCGCGCGGCTCGCCGGGCCCCACCGCGCCCGCCTGGCCATCCTGTCCGGCCGCGGCCTGGCCGACCTTCGCGCGCGCGTCGCGCTCGACGGCGTGCTCTACGGCGGCTGCCACGGCCTCGAGATCGCTGGCCGCCGTCTGCGCTTTCGCCACCCGCTCGCACAGCGAGCCGGCGTCGCCGCGACGGCGCGCGCGCTGGCCGCCACGCTACCCTCGGTGCCGGGCGCGCTCCTCGAGTGCAAGGGGCTGGTGGTGAGCCTGCACTATCGCCACGTGGTGCCGTCGCGCCGGGGCGCCGTGCGCGAGATCGCGGAGCGGGTGCTGAGCCGCCGCCCCGACCTGTTGCTCGTCGCCGGACACCTGGTCTTCGATTTCTTGCCTCGGGTCGGCTGGCACAAGGGCACCGCGGCGCGGTGGATGGTGAGCCGGCTCGTACGCACCTTGCCGGCGCGCCGGGCCGTCGTCGTCTACGCGGGCGACGACGCCTCGGACGAGATGGCGTTCGCCGCGCTCCGGGGACGGGCGCTCACGATTCACGTCGGGGCCAAGCCGACCGTCGCGGAGTACCGCGTGAGCGGCGTGCGCGACGTCCAGGCGCTCGTGCGCCGCATGGCGTCCTCGATGGCGTCGTGACGCGATGACGCCGCGCACCGCCACGCGCCCGTTTCGCTTCGCCGGGTGCGTCGAGCTGCGCCAGACGCTCGACGTGCACGCGCTCGACGAGCGCGAGCTGATGCATCGGATCGCCGAGGTGCCGCCGGGCTCGATCTTCTTCCACACCTTCGGCTACTTCCTCCGGCACCGGGCGTTCACGACGGCCTACGGCAACGACTTTGCGCGGTGGGCCGCCCACGAGGTCGGCGACCACGCCCTCGCCGAGCGCCTGGCCGTCGTCGACCCGTTCGCGTTCTCCACGGTCGAGGAGCTGCGCGAGCACCTGGTGACGATCGTCCAGGATCATCTCCGGGGCCGCGAGGCCGAGACCCGCGTCGAGTTCGATCGATCCTTTCACTTTCAGCAGTCGCACATCGTCGAGGTCCCGCTCGGGCTTTCCGCCGAGACGCTCGTGGAGTTTCGCGCCGGTCTGGCGACCGTGGACGAGAGCGCGATCTATCTGCACACCGTCGAGACGCGCGCCCGCGAGCGGCGCTCCGAAGCGTTCAGTGAATGGCTGCGCGACGCGCTCGACCTGCCGGCGCTGGCCGACCGGTTCGAGCGGGCCGACCCCTACCTGACGAGCCTCGAGCGGATCCGCGGACGGCTGCTCGGTCTGGTCGACACGGCGCTCGACGAGGCGCGGCGATGAGCCGGATCGACGACTACCGCCGCGTCGCCCCGCCGGGCGCGGTCGACTTCATCCTGAAGCTCGCCGAGCAGGTGAAGGGCCGGCGGTTCCTCCACGTGACGGGCGGCCGTCTCGGCGGCGGCGCGACCGAGACCTTGCGCGCCGCCGTACCGATCCTGAGCGAGCTCAGCGTGGACACGCGCTGGGAAGTCACCGGCGGCGACAATGCCTACTACACGACCGCGCGCTCATTGCAGGCCGCGCTCGAAGGCGCCGAGCGTGTGCTCAGCGAGGAAGGCCTCGCGCGCTGGGTGGACATGAACGGGCTCAACGCGAAGAAGCTCGACCTCGACGCGGACCTCACGATCGTCCACGACTGCCAGCCGGCCAGCCTCGTGAGCGCTCGGACCGCGGGCCGGTGGGTGTGGCAATGCCACTTCGACTGCTCGTCGGCTCAGCCGACTCCGTGGACGTTCTTCCGGCGGTTCGCCGAACAGTACGACGCGGCCGTTTTCGCGCTGCCCGGCTTCGAGGGCCGTCTCGGCATTCCGATGTACATCGTTCCGCCGTCGATCGATCCGCTCTCGGAGCGGAACCGCGATCTGACCCCGCGCGAGACCAGCGAGACCCTGACCGCACTCGGCGTGTCCCGCGACAAGCCCTTGCTGGTGCAGATCGGCCGGTTCGCGCGCGCGCACGATCCGCTCGGCGTCGTGAACGCGTATCGGCTCGTCAAGAAGCATCATGACGTGCGGCTGGTGCTGGCCGGAACCGCCGATGGCGAGCCGGAGCGGCTCGAGCTCCTGTCCCATCTGCTCGAGGTCGCCCACGAGGATCACGACGTGGTCGTGCTCGAGCTCCCGCCCGAGGCGCACCGCCAGGTCAACGCGCTCCAGCGCGCCGCCACGATCGTGCTCATGAAGTCGGTGCGCGCCGGATTCGATCTGGGTCCGGCGGAAGCGATGTGGAAGGGCAAGCCCGTCGTGGGCGGCTACGCGGGTGGGCTCGCGCAGCAGATCATCACGAACGTGACGGGCTACACCGTGCACTCCGTGGAAGGAGCCGCGTTCAGGATCCGCCACCTCCTCAACAACCCGGAGCTGATCCCGCGCATGGGCGCCGCGGGACGGGAGCACGTGCGGCGCTCCTTCCTGATCACGCGCGAGCTGGTCGACGATCTGGCGCTCGGGGTGCATCTGACGCGATGAGCTCCGTCGCCGTCGGCCCGGAGCTCCCGCCCGATGTCGACCGGCAGCTCGAAGGCCTGCCGGCGGTCGAGCTCGCGGTGAGCGTGTTGACGTACAACAACGCCGCCACCGTGCCCGCGGTCATGGACGCGGTCCGCAACGGCCTCGAGAAGCACTTCGCCGGCACGCCGGCCGTGCTGATCAACGCCGATGCCGGCTCGTCGGACGCGACCGTGGAGCGGCTGTCCGAGGCCGGGCTGCCGTTCGTTCGGGCGCAGCACGAGGCCCCGGCGGGCCAGCTCGGCGCGGTGCCGTTCCACGGCGTGCCCGGCCGCGGCGTCGCGCTCCGTCTGGCGGTCGCCGTCGCGCGACGACTCGGCGTGCGTGCACTGGTCGTGCTGGAAGCCGACGTCACGTCGGTCAACGCTGAATGGCTCGAGCGGCTCGTGCGCCCGGCGCTCGAGCAGGGCGCCGATCTCGTGATGCCCGTCCACGCACGCCACCGGTACGACGGCACCATCACCAATCTCGTGCTGGCGCCGCTCGTCGGCGCCTTGCTCGGCCGGCGCCTGCACCAGCCGCTGTCCGGTCCACGCGCGTTCTCGGCGCGCCTCCTGGAGCGCCTGTCCGGCGAGACGCGGTGGCCGGAATCCGGCCGAAGCATGACGGATCTCTGGCTCGCCGGCACCGCCGTCGCCGCCGGCCTCTCGATCCACGAGGCGCGGCTGGGCCCCTGGCGGGTCGAGTCGAACACGCGTACGACCGACCTGCCGACGATGGTCGCGCAGACCCTCGGCGCCGTCTTCGCAGTCATGGAGGAGTACGAGGATCTCTGGCTGGCGACCACGAGCGGGCTCCCGGTGCCGACGGACGGGCCGCCGGTCCTGCCGTCGGACGAGCCGGTGCAGATCGACGTCGAGCGCATGGTGACCGCCTTCGGCCGCGGCCTGCGCGACCTCGGCACGATCTGGGAGCACGTGCTGGCGCCCGAGACACTCGGCGACGTGTTGAGTCTCGAGGCGGACGACCTCGAGCGATTCCGCTTCCCGGACGACCTGTGGGCGCGGGTCGTGTACGACTTCGCGCTCGGGTACCACTGGAGCGTCGTGTACCGCGACCATCTGCTGCGCTCGCTCGTCCCGCTCTATCTCGGCCGGACGGCCGCCTTCGTGCTCGCGACGCGCCGGCGCGATGCGGCGGCGGTCGAGAGTGGGCTGGACGCCGTGGCGGCCGCGTTCGAGCGGGCGAAGCCCTATCTGGTGGACCGCTGGCGATGACGAAGAACGCGGCGCCGGACTGGTACAAGGACGCCGTCTTCTACGAGGTTCACGTCAAGGCGTACAAGGACGCCAACGGCGACGGCGTCGGCGATTTCGCGGGGCTGACCGAGAGCCTCGACTACATCCAGGAGCTCGGCGTCGACTGCTTGTGGATCTTGCCGATGTACCCCTCGCCGCTCCGGGACGACGGCTACGACATCTCCGACTTCTACGCGATCCATCCCTCGTACGGCACGGTCGAGGACTTCCAGAAGTTCCTCGACGCCGCGCACGCGCGCGACCTGCGCGTCATCACCGACCTGGTGATGAACCACACCTCGGATCAGCACCCGTGGTTCCAGGCCTCGCGCTCGGATCCCACGTCGCCGTACGGCGACTACTACGTGTGGAACGCGTCCGACCGCCGCTTCGCCGACGCCCGCATCATCTTCGTCGACACCGAGAAGTCCAACTGGACGCTCGACCCCATTCGCCGCGAATACTACTGGCATCGCTTCTTCAGCCACCAGCCGGACCTCAACTACGACAACCCCGTCGTCCGCGGCGCGATGCTCGACGTGATGCGCTTCTGGCTCGACCGGGGCCTCGACGGCTTCCGCTGCGACGCCGTGCCGTATCTGGTCGAGCGCGAGGGCACGAGCTGCGAGAACCTACCGGAAACGCACGCGATCCTCAAGGAGTTCCGCGCGGTGATCGATCGGGAGTACGGCGGCGATCGCGTCTTGCTGGCGGAAGCCAACCAGTGGCCCGAAGACGTCCGCCACTACTTCGGCGACGGCGACGAGTTCCACATGGCGTTCCACTTCCCGCTGATGCCGCGCCTGTATCTCGGACTCCGGCTCGAGGACACGCGGCCGATCACGGACATCTTCACGCAGACGCCGCCGATCCCGCCCGCCTGCCAGTGGGGGCTCTTCCTGCGCAATCACGACGAGCTCACGCTCGAGATGGTGACGAACGAAGAGCGCGCGTTCATGTACTACGCCTACGCGTACGAGCCGGACATGAAGCTCAACCTCGGCATCCGCCGGCGCCTGGCGCCGCTGCTGGACGGCGATCGGCGTCGCGTGGAGCTCTTGAACTGCCTGCTGCTGACCCTGCCGGGCAGCCCCATCATCTACTACGGCGACGAGATCGGCATGGGCGACAACGTCTATCTGGGCGACCGCAACGGCGTCCGCACGCCAATGCAGTGGTCGCGGGACCGGAACGCGGGCTTCTCGAGCCTCGAGCACGGACAGCTCTACCTGCCGGTCATCACCGATCCGGTCTACGGCTACGAGGCCGTGAACGTCGCGGCGCAGGTGCGCCAGCCCTCGTCGCTCCTCAACACGATGCGGCGCCTCCTGGCGGCGCGGCGCACGTCGTCCGTGTTCGGACGCGGCAGCATCGAGTTCCTGCGCCCGCGGAACTCGAAGGTGCTCGCGTACCTCCGCCGTCACGCGCGCGAGACGCTTCTGATCGTCGCGAACCTCTCGGCGGCACCCCAGCCGGTCGAGCTCGACCTCAAGGCCTTTGCCGGAGCGACACCCATCGAGATGCTGGGCGCCACCGCGTTCCCGACGATCCGGACGGCGCCCTATTTCCTGAGCCTGGGCCCCCACGGCTTCTACTGGTTCCGCCTGGAGCGGCCCGGCGACGGCGACGAGCCGTTTGGGATCGAGCGGACCGCGATCTGACGACGCGCGCCCCGGCGATCCCTCGCGGATCGCCGCCGCGCTCGAGCGGGCGGTCGCGGGCGAGCTGCCGGCGGCGCTGCCGCGCCAACGGTGGTTCGGCGCCAAGGGCCGCGCGATCACCGGCGCGCGCGTGCGGGACTGCGGCGCCCTCGGCGAGCGCGCGTGGCTCGCGCTGATCGACGTGACGTTTGCCGAGGGGCCGGACGAGACGTACGCGATCGCCCTCAGCCTCGGCGACGATGGAACCACGAGTGGCTTGTCGCTCACGCTCGACCTCGACGGCACGCCGACCCGCGCGACCGACGCGTTCGATCATCCCGGATTCTGCCTCGAGCTCCTGACGGCGTTCGAGCAAGAGGCGACCGTGCCGACCGAGGGCGGTGGGTCGATCCGCTTCGTCCGGACCGAGCGCTTCCCGCGACTCGATCCGGCGGCGTCGCGCGCGCCCAAGCGGCTGACCGGCGAGCAATCCAACACCTCGGTCGTCTACGGCACCCTGCTCATCATGAAGGCCCTGAGAAAGGTACAGCCCGGGCTCAACCTCGACTACGAGGTCGGCGAGTTCCTCACCTCCCGCGCCCGCTTTCCGCACGTGCCGCCCTTGGCCGGAGCGATCGAGTACGTTCCGGCGGCCGGCGAGGGGACGACCCTGGGATTGCTCCAGAGTTTCGTCCCGAGCCACGGCGACGGGTGGAGCTGGGTTCTCGATCAGCTGAGCAAGCTTCAACCCGACCAGGCGCCCGAGGCGTCGGAGCACGTGTTCCACGCGCTGTCTCGGCTGGGAGTCATCACCGCGGCCCTGCACGGGGCGCTCGCCTCGGACGCGCGCGACCGCGCCTTCGCGCCGGAGCCTTTCACGGCCGAGGATGCGACGGCCTGGGGTGAGCGCGTCGCGGAAGGGGTGCGCCGCACCTGTGCCGCCGTCAGGGCCCGCCTGAGCACCTTGCCACGGGAGATCGCGGCCGACGCGACGACGCTTCTCGCCAGCGAACGGGCGCTCGGCGAGCGGGCGCGCGATCTTCAGGCGCTCGGCGACGAGCGGTGCGCGAAGATCCGCATCCACGGCGACTATCACCTCGGCCAGACGCTCCGAACCGACGCCGGCTTCGTCATCCTCGACTTCGAAGGCGAGCCCGCGCGGCCCCTCGCCGAGCGCCGGCGAAAGCAGTGCGTGCTCGTCGACGTCGCCGGCATGCTCCGCTCGCTCGACTATGCCGTCCACACGGCGCTGGCGCCGATGGGCGCGCCGTCAGAAACGGGCGAGCGCTGGGTTCGCCGCGCCACGGCGGCGTTTCTCGAGGGCTATCTGGACGAGATCGCCCGGGTGCCCGCGCGGCTCTTGCCCGCCTCGCCGTCGGGGTTGTCGCGCGCGCTGGCGGTCTTCGAGCTCGATCGAGCGCTCTACGAGGTGCGCTACGAGCTCGACAACCGGCCGACCTGGCTCGGTATCCCGCTCCGCGGGTTGGCGCGCCTTCTGGCGCGCGAGCGCGCGTCGTAATGGTCGCGCTTCGCCGCGCGGCGCACCGGTCGCTGTGGCTGCTCGGGCTCCTGGCGTTCGGCGGCTGCGTCGCCGGTCAGGAAACCGGCCCCGTCACGCTCGTGTTCAAGTACGCGCGCATCCTCGGGAACGCCGATCCGCTGCCGGCGCTCCTGCGGCAGTTCGAGGCGGCCCATCCGGGCGTGCGCGTCAAGGGCGAGGCGCTTCCGTGGGCGTCGGACGATCAGCACCAGTTCTACATCATCAACCTCGAGGGCCGGAGCCCGGGCTTCGACGTGATGATGCTCGACTGCATCTGGGTGCCCGAGTTCGCCCGAGCGGGATGGCTGCTCGATCTGACGCCTTCGCTCAAGCCCGACGAGCTCGCGCCCCATTTCCCGAGCGCGGTCGCCGAGGCGACCTATGGCGGGCGGGTGTGGGCGCTGCCGTGGACCTTCAACGTCGGGCTTCTCTACTATCGCGCCGATCTGCTCGCCAAGTACGGCCTGCGCCCGCCCGAGACGTACGAGACGCTCGTCGAGCAGGTGCGCCGCATCCGCGCCGGGGAACGCGACCCGGCGCTCGACGGCTATGTCTGGCAGGGCAAGCAGTACGAAGGACTGGTCGTCAACGTGCTCGAGGCGTTCTGGGCCAACGGCGCGCGGCTCCTCGCCGAGGACGGCACGATCTTTCCCGAGCCCGCGCGCGCGGCCGACGCGCTCCGGTTTTTGCGCGGCCTCATCGAAAGCGGCGTGAGCCCGGCCTGGACGACCGCCGCCGACGAAGAGCTCTCGCGGCGCGCGTTCGGCGACGGCCACGCGATCTTCCTGCGCAACTGGCCGTACGCGATGGACCTGTTCGAGGGCCAGGACTCGGCGGTGCGCGGCAAGGTGGCGTTCGCGCCGCTGCCCGGTCGTGCGCGCGGCGAGCAAGGCGTCGGCTCGACGGGGGGCGCGCACCTCGGCGTGTCGCGCCGAAGCCGCCATCCCGACCTCGCGCTGGCGCTGGCGCGGCATCTCACGAGTGAAGCCGCCCAGCGCGCGATCACGCTCGGCGCCGCGCTCTCGCCGACGCGCCAGTCGCTCTACCGCGATCCCGAGGTGACGCGCGATCACCCGGCGATGCCGCGGCTGCAGGCGCTCGCGCTGGCCGGGCGCCCGCGCCCGATTGTGCCGTATTACCTGCTGCTCTCGGCGACCGTCCAGCCGGAGTTCTCGGCGGCGCTCGTCGGCATCAAGCCGCCGGAGCGCGCGATCGCCGAGGCCGGCACGCGGCTCGGCTATTTTCTCGAGGCCGTCCGATGACCGGCCGCGAGGCCGCCGACCGGCGGCGCGCGCTCGTCTGCGTGGCGCCGACGGTCCTGGCGCTGGGCGCGCTCACCGTGTATCCGGGCGTCTGGGTGCTCTGGCTGTCGCTCCAGCGCCGCATCCCGATCTTCGATGTCTCGCGCTTCGCCGGCTTCGAGAACTATGCCTTCCTCGCCGTCGACTCGCGATTCTGGAGCGCCGCGCGGACGACGGCGGTGTTCACGCTCGGGTCCGTGGCGCTCGAGGTCGTGCTGGGCGTGGCGGCGGCGCTCGCGATCCAGACCCAGCGCCGCGGTCGTCGCCTGGCGCTCTCGCTGCTGCTGCTGGCGTGGGCGATGCCGGCGGTCGTGGCCGCGAAGCTCTTCGAGTGGCTGTATCACCCGTCGGCTGGGCTCATCAACGTGGCGCTCGGCCGGCACGCGATCAACTGGCTCGGTGACCCGCTCGTCGCGCTTCCCGCGGTCATCTTCGCCGACGTGTGGCGCACGATGCCCTTCGTCGCGATCCTCTGCTACGCGCGGCTCCTGGCGATTCCCGCCGATGTGTACGAGGCCGCGCAAGTGGACGGCGCCGGCCGGCTCGGCACGCTCACGCGGATCACCCTGCCGCTGCTCGGCCGCATCCTTCTCCTGGCCACGCTCTTCCGGACCCTCGACGCGCTGCGCGCCTTCGACATCATGTTCGTGCTGACCGGCGGCGGCCCCGCCGGGACGACCGAGACGCTCACGGTGTACGCGTACCGCGCGCTCTTCCAGACGCTCCAGCTCGGCTTCGGCTCGGCGGTGAGCGTCGTGGTGTTCCTCCTCGTCATGGCCGTCGCGTGGGCGTACCTGAGGCTCCTGCGCGCGGGCGCGGTGACGGCGTGAGGACCAGGCTGCGCGCGCTCGCCGACATCGCAGTCGTCCTCGCGCTGGTGGCCTACGCGATCCCGTTCTTCTGGCAGCTCCTGACCTCGTTCAAGCCTGAGGCCGAGCTGCTCCGCGTGCCGCCGCTCCTGCCGAGCCGGCTGACCCTTTCCCACTACAAGGTCGTCATCACGCAAAGCTTGATGCCGCAGGCGCTCGGCAACAGCCTCGGGATCGCCACGCTCACCACGCTCCTGTCCCTCGCGGCGGGCGTGCCGGCCGCGTATGCGGTCGCCCGGCTGCCGCTCCCGGGTAAACGCTTCCTGCTGCTCGCGATCGTTGCGAGCACGGCCTTTCCGCAGATCGCGACCGTGAGCCCACTCTATCTCCTGATGCGCGCACTGGAGCTGCGCGACACGTGGGCCGGGCTGGTGCTCGTGCACGCCTCGTTCGCGTTGCCCCTGACCATCTGGCTCCTCGCCGGGTTCGTCCGCGAGATCCCGATCGAGGCCGAGGAGGCCGCGTCCGTTGACGGCGCCGGCATCATCTCGCTGTTCCGGTGGGTGATCGTTCCGCTGCTGGCGCCCGGGCTCGCGTCCACGGCGCTCCTCACGTTCCTCTTCAGCTGGAACGAGTTTCTCTTCGCTTACACGTTCACCGTGTCCGAGGCGAGCCGGACGATCCCGGTGGCACTCGCGCTGTTCCCAGGCGTCTTCGAGGTGCCGTGGGGTGACATCGCCGCAGCGTCGATGCTCGCGAGCCTGCCGCCCGTCGTGATCGTCATTGCGCTGCAGCGCTTCCTGGTCCGGGGCCTCGTCGCCGGCGCAGTGAAGGAGTGAGCTACTATTGAGGAGGGGGCGTCCATGGCAGATTTCTGGCGCGATCTCATCCTGACCGCGATGCGCAACATGAGCGTGACCCTTGGGACCGTGCTGCCGAGCATCCTCGCGATGCTGACCCTGGTGGTGCTCGGCGCCGTGCTCGGCTGGATCGCCGGGGCGCTCGTCGGGCGACTCGCCCGCGCGATGGATCTCGACCAGCGGAGCCGGACGTGGGGAGTCACGTCCGCTCTCGCGCGCGCCGGCGTCTACCGGCCGCCGTCTCAGGTGCTGCGGCTCGTTGCGTTCTGGGGGATCTTCGTCATTTTCGCCACCATGGGCATCGACGCCCTGGCGATCCCCGGCGCCCGCGGCGCGACGATCATGCTCATGGCCTTCTTGCCCCGGCTGCTCTCCGCGCTGCTGATCCTGGTGGTCGGCTGGCTCGCGGCGAATTTCCTCGGGCAAGCGATGCTGGTCACCGCCGTCAATGCGGGCCTGCTCCAGGCGCGGCTCCTGGCGCGCACCACTCGCTGGGTCGTGCTGCTCTTCGCCGTCGCCACGGCGCTCGTCGAGATCGGCATCGGTCGCGACATGGTCCTCATCGCCTTCGGCGTCCTGTTCGGCGGTCTCGTCCTGGCGCTTGCCCTGGCCTTCGGTCTCGGCGGTCGCCACCTGGCCCGCGAAATCCTCGAGCGCCGCTATCGCCGCGAGCGCGAAGCCGCGCCGCAAGACTCCATCACTCACCTCTAACTGGAGACAGGGCGGGGCGGCCGGTGTGGGCGGGTCCACACCAGCCGCCCCGCCCTGACTGCCGTCGCCGCTTAGCTCACCAGCACCGATAATGCCTAGCCTGTCGATCTACGCGCTCGCGCTTCGCGCTCACGTCACGCCCAACATGTGCGGTGCCAAGCCCTCGCGACTCAGCCGCTGGACTAAGCTCGCGAGCGAAGTCGCGGGCGGCCGGGCGGGGGCGGGGAGGGTCGACCGGACCCGTTCCCTCCAAGGGGATGACGAACGAGAAGGGCCCAGATGGAGCCCAGTCGCAAAGGAGCAGCGAACGGGCGCCGCGTGGTCCGGCGACCCCCCCGCACGCCCCCGCCCGGCCGCCCGCGACTCCCGCAGAGCGCGCGGGCACCGCGAGCCCGTGCTATGGTGGCTCCGGAGGTTTCTGGAGCGTGAGCGGCTCACTGATTACCCTCGAGGGCGTCGAAGGGTCGGGCAAGACGACCCAGATGATGCGGCTCGAGCGATGGCTTCGTCAGCAGGGTCGCAAGGTCGAGCACACGTGCGAGCCCGACGGCACGAGGCTCGGAGTCGAAGTGCGTCGCCTGTTCGAGCGCCCGGGTGTGCATCCGCAGCCGCTCGTCGAGGTCTTCCTCTTCATGGCCGCGCGCCAGCAGCACGTCGCGGAGAAGATCCGGCCGTGGCTCGACCGGGGTCGCGTCGTCCTCAGCGATCGGTACGCCGACGCGACCGTCGCCTATCAAGGGTACGGTCGCGGCGTCGATCCCGACCTGATCCGCGAGCTGAACATGCGCGCGACCGGGGGCGTCGTGCCCGACCTCACGTTGCTCTTCGACCTCGATCCCGCCGAGGGACTGCGGCGGATCCGCGGCCGGCGCCTCGACCGCTTCGAGCGCGAAGCGCTCGCCTTTCACCGCCGGGTGCGCCGGGGCTATCTCGAGATCCGTCGCGCCGAGCCCAAGCGCGTGCGGCTGATCCGCGCGGCGCGTCCGCCGGCCGTCGTCGAGGCCGAGGTGCGGGCGATCGTCGAGGACTTCTTCCGTGGCGCTTGAGCGCATCCTCGACCAGCCGCGGGCAGTCGACCTGCTCCGCCGCGCGCTCGCGAGCGATCGAGTGGCCCACGCGTACGCGTTCATCGGTCCCGCGTCCGCCGGACGGATGACGACGGCGCTGGCGTTCGCCGAGGCGCTTCTGGGGAGCGCGGCCCGGCCGCATCCCGATCTGCACGTGATCGTGCCGACGCCGCCCGAGTCGAATCCGCGCGGGGCCAGGGCCATTCGTATCGGCGCGATCCGCGAGCTCGAGCGCGTGGCGTCGCTGCGTCCGGCGATGGCGCGGCGCAAGGTGTTCATCATCGACGAAGCCGAGCGGATGACCGGCGAGACGCCGCAGGCGTTCCTGAAGACGCTCGAGGAGCCGCCCGCCGCGACCGTGATCATCCTGATCCTGCCGCGGGCCCGAGCGGTACCGGCGACCTTGCTGTCGCGCTGCCAGGTCGTGCGCTTCGGCCCGCGCGCCGACGCCGGTGCCTCCGCCGCCCGTGCACAGGCGCTGGAGATCCTCGCCGAGGTCCAGGCGCAGGGCGTCGATGCGCTGTTCCGCCGCACCGACCGGCTCGAGCGCGAGAAGGCCGAAGCCCTGGTCGACGCCTACTGGCTCTTCTGTCGAGATCTGCTCGTGGCGAAGTCCGGCGCGCCGAGCAGTCTCCTGATCGACGCCGATCGCGCGGCCGAGCTCGCCCGCGAGGCCGAGGGCTGGACCGTCGATCAGATCGTGGCCGCGGTGGACGTCTGCCGCCAGGCGCGTGACGCGCTCCTGCGCAACGTCGCCCCGCGCCTCACCCTCGAAATCGTGCTGAGCCGCCTCGCTCTGCGGGCGGCATAGGATAGAGGATATGGACGAGTTCCTCATTGGCGTCCGACTTCGGCCCACCGCTCAGGCCGACGACTATCGCGTGGGCGATCTCGAGCTGCACGTCGGCGACCTCGTGCTCGTCGAGACCCCGTCCGAGAGCGTGGTCGGCGAGGTCCGCCGGCCCAAGCGCGAGGTTCCCGAGATGAAGAAGGATCGCGCGTACCCGCGTGTTCTGCGCCTGGCGAGCGACGAGGAGGCGCGGGCGCACCGCGAGCGCCGCGAGCGCGAAGAGCGCGCGATCGTCACCTGCCAGCGGATCGCGCGCAGCCGCGGCCTCGTGATGAAGGTGGTCGACGTCGAGATGCACCCGGTGGCGCGCCGGACGACGGTGTACTTCAACGCCGAAGAGCGGATCGACTTCCGCGACCTCGTGCGCGATGTGGCGCGCGAGCTTCGGTCGCGGGTCGAGATGCGCCAGATCGGCGCGCGGGACACGACGAAGGTCATGGACGGCATCGGGCCGTGCGGCCGCCAGCTCTGCTGCACCTCGCATCTGCGGCGCTTCGATCCGATCTCGGTGAAGATGGCCAAGGCCCAGGACATGCCGCTGACCGACAACCGCCTGCTCGGCAACTGCGGCCGCCTCAAGTGCTGTCTGCTCTACGAGTTCTCGACCTACGAGGAGCTCAGGTCGCGCCTGCCGCGCGTGAACTCGCCCTGCCAGGCGAACTGCGGCACGAGCGGCTGCATGACCGGCAAGGTCAGATCGATCCGCGTCCTCAAGCAGAGCGTCATCGTCGGCTTCCCCGACGGCACCCAGGCCGAGGTGCCGATCGACCAGCTCACGTGGGAGGGACGGGCGCACATCAAGGCGCAGCTCGAGCCGTGACCGCGTTCTACCTGACGACGCCGATCTACTACGTGAACGATCGCCCCCATCTGGGGCACGCCTACACGACGATCGTGGTCGACGCGATGGCGCGCTACCGGCGCCTGGCCGGGGACGACGTCTGGTTCCTCACGGGCACCGACGAGCACGGCGACAAGATCGCCCAGGCCGCGGCGAAGGCCGGCATCACGCCGCAGGCGATGGCCGACCAGAACTCGGCCGCGTTCCGCGCGACCTGGCAGGCGCTGGGCATCCAGTACAGTGACTACATCCGGACGACCGAGGAGCGCCACAAGAAGGTCGTGCAGGCGATCCTCCAGCAGCTCTGGGATGCCGGCGAGATCTACCTCGGCAAGTACGGCGGCCACTACTGTTTCGGCTGCGAGCGCTTCTACACCGAGAAGGAGATCGTCGACGGCAAGTGTCCCGACCACCAGACGCCGCTCACGTGGATCGAGGAAGAGAACTACTTCTTCAAGATGTCCAAGTACCAGACCTGGCTGATCGACCACCTCGAGCGCAATCCCGAGTTCGTCCGGCCCGAGCGCTACCGCAACGAGGTGCTCGGCTTCCTGCGCGACCCCCTGACCGATCTCTCGATCAGCCGGCCGCGCCGCCGGCTCGAGTGGGGCATCCCGTTGCCGTTCGACGACAAGTACGTGACGTACGTCTGGTTCGACGCGCTGATCAACTACGTCTCGGCGCTCGGCGGCCCGGGCGATCCCCGCTTCGAGAAGTTCTGGCCGCACGTCCAGCACGTGACGGCCAAGGACATCGTCAAGCCGCACGCGATCTACTGGCCGTGCATGCTCAAGGCGGCCGGCATTCCGCTCTACCAGCACCTCAACGTGCACGGCTACTGGACCCTCGGCGGCCAGAAGATCTCCAAGTCGATCGGCAACCTCGTCGAGGCGCTCGCGCTCAAGGAGAAGTACGGCAACGACGCCTTCCGCTACTTCGTCCTGCGCGAGATGGTCTTCGGGCTCGACGCCGATTTCTCCGAGGAAGCGTTCGTCGGCCGGCTCAACGCCGATCTGGCCAACGATCTCGGCAACCTGGTCTCGCGCGCGACGACCTTGATCGTCAATCTCGGTCAGGGCGTGGTGCCCGCACGCGGGAATCCGACCGCGGCCGAGGACGGCGTGGCCGCGGCCTTCGCCAAGGCCAAGGCCGACGTGGCGGCCGCGATGGAGGAGTTCGCGTTCCAGCGGGCGCTGGCGTCGATGTGGGAGTTCGTGGGCGTCGTGAACCGCTACGTCGACGCGACGCAGCCGTGGGCGCTGGCCAAGGACGCCGGCAAGAAGGATCAGCTCGCGGCGGCACTCGCCACGCTCGCCGAGTCGCTCAAGATGCTCGGGATCGTGCTCGCGCCGTTCCTGCCCGACGCCGCCGCGAAGATCCGCGCGGCGCTGGGCCAGACCGGCGAGCCGAAGCTTGCCGACGCCGCCTGGGGCCGGCTCGCGGCCGGCACGCCCGTCCAGAAGCTCTCGGGGCTGTTCCCGCGTACCGATACCAAGATCACGCCTGCGACGGGTCAGCTCGCGATTGAAACGGCGACGCCGCGCATCAAGATCGACGAGTTCGGCAAGGTCGAGCTGCGGGTGGCGGAAATCATCGCCGCGGAGCCGCTGCCGAAGTCGAAGAAGCTCCTCAAGCTGACGGTATCGCTCGGTCAGGAGCAGCGCACCGTGGTCGCGGGGATCGCCGAGCACTACACGCCGGCGGAGATCGTGGGCAAGAAGGTCGTCATCGTCGCGAACCTCGAGGCCGCGAAGCTGATGGGCGTGGAATCGAACGGGATGGTCCTGGCCGCCTCCTCCGGGGGCAAGCTGGCCGTTCTTTCGCTCGATCGCGATCTGCCGCCCGGAGCGAAGGTCACGTGAGAGGCCCGGCGCTGACCCCCGACGAATACGTGGACGCGATGGTCCAGGTGGCCGAGCGCGACGCGTCGATCGGGCGCGTCCTCCGCGAGATCCTGAGCCTCGACGGCGCCGTGAGGTCGAGCGCGCTCGACCTGGTGGCCGCGCATCTCCGCGTGCACTCCGCCGCCGGCGACGTCCTCGCCTGCATCGACATGCTCAAGCGTGACGCGATCGCGCAGCGCCTCACCGAGCGGCTCGACACCGCGCGCACGCCCGCTTCGGGCGGTCCGACGACCCCGCCGCCCGTTTGAGCTCCGCGTTCGCGTGGCTCGCCGAGTGGGGTGTCTCGTTCGCCTCGCTGACCGGCGGCGTGCTCACGCTGTTCGTGTTCCGCCGCGGCCTGCCGAACGTCGCCTGGATCGTCGGCTACCTGCTGCTGCTGTGGCTGGTCTTCGCGGTGCTCGTGGAGCTGCGCCAGCCGCTGGCCGAGTCGGGGCGCCGGTCGGGCCGACTGGTCGTCACCGCGGCCGACTACACGATCCAGACCCTCTATCACGGGCTCCTCCTGTTCGTGCTGCCCGCGTACTATGCGAGCGCGACGTTCACGTCGCGCAACGTGGTCTTCTTGGGGTTGCTGGTGCTGCTGGCGGTCCTGGCGACCTTCGATCCGTGGTACCGCGTGATCGTGCATCCGCGGCCCTGGCTCGGCTACGTCTTCTTCGTCGTGTCGATCTTCGCGGCGCTGAACGTCGCGTTCCCGCTCGTGGGGCTCCCGCCGTTGGGCGCGCTCATGGCCAGCGCGTTCGTCGCCTCGCTCGGGATCACACCGGTCGTCCGGCGCGCGGGCGGCCGGACGTGGACGGGCGCGCTCCGCGTGACCGTCGCGCTCGGCATCGCCGCGGCGGCGCTGTCGGCGGTCGGCCGCGCCTGGATCCCGCCGGCGCCGCTCTTCATGGCGCGGGCCGCGATCATGTGGGACCTGCCCGATCTCGACAACATCGAGGCGCTGCCGACGACGATCTCGGCCGACGAGGTGAAGCAGCGTGGGCTCGTGGCGTACACTGCGATCTACGCGCCGGCGGGCCTGCGCCAGTCGGTGAGTCACGTCTGGCGGCATCGGGGTCAGGTGATCGAAACGGTCTCGCTGGCCCCCGTGCTCGGTGGACGCCGGGAGGGCTACCGCACGTATTCGCGCAAGACGTCGTTTCCCGAAGAGCCGGAAGGGCGCTGGTCGGTGGACGTGGTGACGGCCTCGGGCCAGCTGATCGGCCGGCTCAGGTTTCGAATCGTCCGATAACGGTCGACGATCCGACCCGGAGGGAATGCCATGGCTGAGACGGTGCGAACCGCCGACTATTTCTACGTGATGGTCCCCGACAAGCCGGGCGAGGGTGCCCGGATTCTCGGCGAGCTCAAGCGGGCCGGCGTGAACCTGGTGGCCTACTCGGGCTTCCCGAGCGGCCGGGGCTCGCAGCTCGACCTGGTGCCGACCGATCCGGCGGCCTTCAAGGCGCTCGCGAAAGAGAAGAAGTGGAAGGTCAAGGGGCCCAAGCGCACCTTCCTGATCGACGGCGACGATCGTCTCGGCGCCTGCGCCGACGTCCTCGGCCGGCTCGCGGCGGCGAAGATCAACGTGACGGCGATGGACGCCGTGGCGCCCCCGGGCGGAGGCCGCTACGCCGCGATCCTCTGGGTGAAGGCCCGTGACGTGAAGAAGGCGGCCACCGTCCTCGGAGCCATGTGACCGCGCCGGATCTCTTCGACACGCACGCGCACCTGCACTTCCCCGAGTTTGCGGGCGATCTCGACGCCGTCCTCGAGCGCGCGCGGGTCGCGGGCGTTCGGCGCATCCTCACGATCGGGACCGACGTGCCGACTTCGCGGGCCGCGGCGGCATTGGCCTTCCGCGAGCCGAACGTGTGGGCGGCGGTCGGCATCCATCCGCACGAAGCTGCCGATGTCGACGAGGCGGCGCTTGCCGAGATCGAGCGGCTGGCTGGCGGCCCCCGCGTCGTCGCGATCGGCGAGACCGGGCTCGATTTCTTTCGCAACCTGGCGCCGCGCGAAGCCCAGGAGCGCGCGCTCCGGAGCCAGCTGGCGCTGGCGCGCCGGACGCGCAAGCCCGTGCTCATCCACTGCCGCGATGCCCACGAGGAGACGCTGAGCATCCTCGGCGCCGCGGACGTGAGCGAGCACGGTGGGATCATGCACTGCTTCTCCGGCGACGTCGGGATCGCGCGGCGCTGTCTCGATCTCGGGCTCCTGCTCTCGCTCGCGGGGCCCGTGACGTATCCGAAGCCGGGCGCCTTGCCCGAGGTTGCAAAATTTGTCCCCGCCGACCGCCTCGTCGTCGAGACCGACTGTCCGTTCCTGCCGCCACAGCCCTACCGCGGCAAGCGCAACGAGCCCGCGTATCTCGCGATCACGGCGGCGCGCGTCGCCGAGCTGCGCGGCGAGCCGCTCGCCGACCTGGCCGCGCGGATGTCCGAGAACGCCCGGAGTCTCTTGAGGCTGTGAGTCGCGCCACCTCGTTGCGTGACGTCGCCTTGTATCTGAGAGGGCGCCTCAACACACGGCTGAGTCGGCTGGCCAACGTCCGCGACCGGACGCCGCCCGTGGTGCCGGCGCCGATCGCCGAGGTCATTCGCGGCGTACGTACGCCCCAGGCGCTTTCCCGTCTGCTCGAGGGGCGGTCGAACCCGGAGCGCGAGCACGCGGTGGCGCGATACCTGCGCGCCCTCGCCGTCCCGTTCGCGGTGCATCGCTTCGCGTCCGCCGAGGGCTCGGGCGAAAACTTCAGCGTCGACCTCGGCGCCGGCGACCGTGTGCTCCTGCTCGCCGCGCATCACGACGCGGTGCCCGGCAGCCCCGGCGCCAACGACAACGCCGCCTCCGTCGGCCTCTTGCTCCATCTGATCGAGCGGCTGGCCGTCTCGCCCCCGACGAAGCTGCGGGTGAGGTTTCTCTTCACCGCGGCGGAGGAGCGCGGCTATCTCGGCGCCCGCCAGTACGTGCTCGACAACACGAACGTGTCGGAGCTCGCCGGCGTCCTGAGTCTCGAGTTGTGCGGCATCGGCGACAGCGTCGTGGTCTGGGACGCGGCCGAGGAGAGGCCGTTTCTTCGAAAGGTCAGCGCGGCGCTCGAGGGTGTCGGGCTCGAGCGCGACCAGAGTTACCACGTGGTCGGCCGCATCCCCATGTTCGGAAGCGATCACCGAGCGTTCGCGCCGCTGGGTGTGCCGGCGTACGGGTTCACGCTCGTGCCTTCGGCGAATGCGGACGCCCTTCGGCAGTTCGTCTTCAGCCCGCTGCGCAGTGCCTTCCGTCACCTGATCCGGCGCCCGGTGCCGTTCGACACGTATCACACGCCGCGGGATCGCGGCGGCACGCTCGAGCCGCGGGCGCTGGCCCTCGCGCTCCGGGGACTCGAGGCCGTTATTGCGGAAGTGGCGTAGGCGGAGACGAGGCGAGACGGAAGAGGAGACGGCGGCTCAGCGCGGCCTCGCTCGCCGGGACGAGGACGACCACCTCACCCTGGCCGCCGACGCTGAACGGATAGACCGAATAGGCCAGGCGTGCGCGAAGAAGGGTCGGGATCCCCTCGCTCTCGAAGAGGCCCTTGAGGACGAGCGCCTCCGCCTGATCGCAGCGGCGCACCTCGACCAGGCCGCGCTCGCCGCCCGATTCTTGCGGGAACCTCGGAAACCGGATCACCTTCCCACGCATCCACATCAGCGTGAGTATAATCCATGCCCATGGGGCCGCGCCCGTCCACGCCGTGAGCCGGGCGAGCGTCGGCGTCGTCGTCTCCTGCGCCTGCGGCGAGGTCTACGAGCTGCGGCCGGAATACGCGGGCCGCCTCCTCGAGTGTCCAGCGTGCGGCCGGCACCTGCGCGCGGGTCCCTCTGCAAGCGCGCCCCGCCCGCCGACACCGGGGGTCGACCACGCCTTCGACCGCGACGTCTTCCTGCTGCGCGAGCGCGTCTTCACGATCACGTCGAAGTACGAGGTCTGGGCGGAGGACGGCACGCCGATTCTCTACGTGGAGCGTCCCACGTACCCGATCCGCACGCTCGTGGCCTACCTGCTCGCGGCCATCGTGACCCTGACCATCATGGGCTGGGCGGCCGGCGCCCTCGCTCGGGATGGGAGCGGGCTCACGATCCTGCTCTCGGTACCGGCGGCGGCCTTCATCTTCCTGGTGATCTCGATGTCGTTGCGGCCGCGCCGCCATGTGACGATCTACCGCGACGACTCGCGGCGCGAGACGCTATTGCGGGTGTTCCAGAATCAGCGCGTCGCGTTCCTGACCCGGACGTACACGATCGTGACGGCGTCGGGCGAGCCCCTCGCGATCTTGAAGAAGACGTATCTTCACAACATCGTCCGCAAGCGCTGGTACGTCACGACTCCCGAGGGCGTGCTGCTGGCCCTGGCGATCGAGGACTCGATCGTGCTCTCGCTGCTCCGGCGGGTCATGGGCACCTTCTTCGGATTCCTTCGCACGAACTTCGTCTTCGTCCGTGGCGCGGACGCGGAGATCTTCGGTGAGTTCAACCGGAAGTTCACGTTGCTGGACCGCTATGTGCTCGATCTCTCCACAGACTCGGCGCGCACGTTCGATCGGCGGATCGCCGTGGCGCTCGGCGTCATGCTCGATACGGGGGAGCGTCGCTGACGTGAGCGCGGTCCCCGAGGCGCCGCTGCGCATCACGCCCGACATGCTCCTCTCGCGCAAGGTCGATTTCGAGCGGCGCATGGGGCGTCTGCCGCCCGTGACGCTCGCGACGCTGGTCCTGCTCGGGGCGATCTTCGTGGTGGAAATTCGCCTGGGCGCGCTCGCCTCCAAGGAGGCGATCATCGCGATGGGCGCGCTCGCCCGCGAGCGCGTCGCCGCCGGCGAGTACTGGCGACTCCTGACCGCGCCCTGGCTCCACGGCGGCACCGAGCACCTGGTCGGCAACGGGATCGCGCTCTACATCCTGGGGATGGTGTGCGAGGCCGCGTTCGGCCGCGCCCAGCTCGTCGTGCTCTACGTGCTGAGCGGCCTGGCGGGCTCTCTCGTGAGCATGCTGGTGAGCGTGGGGCCGTCCGTCGGCGCCTCCGGCGCGATCTTCGGCCTGCAGGGCGCGGCGATCGTGCTCCTGCGCCGCGAGCGCGATCGCCTGCTGGTGCGCGACCGGCGCGTGGGCTTCGTGCTGCTGATCTGGGCGATCTACACGATCGCCGGCGGTCTCACCGATCCGTTCATCGACAACGGCGCCCACATCGGCGGCGCGCTCGGCGGCGCCCTCATCGCGAGCCGGCTGCATCCGGTCGTGCTCTCGCCGATGCCGGCCGAGCGCGTGGCGGCCGTGCGCCGCTGGCTCTGGCTCGTCGTGGCACTGCTGGCCTACGCGGTCGTGGGCTGGCTCCGCCGCTCGTGACGCGCGAAGCGTGGCTGAGCCGGGTCGGCGAATCAGCCTCTCAGTCCGATGAGACGACAGTCGTGGCGCGCCGTGGCGAACGGAGTGCGCGCTGAAGTCGCTCTCGCCGATCGTCTGCTGGCTCCGCGCAGCTAACCGGCCGTGGCGGCCTCCAGCGCCGGTCTGACGTCGACGTACAGGGCTTCGAGCGCCGCGACCCTCGCCGGAGCGTCGGCCACGTCGCCGAGACGGCTCAGACGCTCGAGCTCTTCACACGCACGGGATAGGGCTCTGGCTCCGAGCATCGCGCTCGACGACTTGAGCGCATGGGCGGCCCGCCGCACCTCGGTGGCGTCGCCCTTGCCGGCGGCCTCGCGCAACGCTGCCAGGAGCCCGGGAGTCGAGTGCAGAAACGTCGTGACGACCTTGTGCACGGATTCGGCATCGCCGAGCTGTTCCCTGAGCTCGTGGAGGACGCTTCGGTCCAGTGACTCGGAATTCGCCGACTGAACCGAGGCGGCCTCGGCCACAGGGCGCCGCGTCGCGAGCGGCCGGCACGCGTCCAGAGCACGCCGGAGCAGCGCGAGATCCACGGGCTTGGCGATGTAGTCGTCCATCCCCGCCGCAATGCACGTCTCGCGGTCGCCCTCCATAGCCTCGGCGGTCATCGCGATGATCCGGGGACGGCGCGACTCCGGCCAGCGACGGCAGATGGCGCGACTCGCCTCGAGCCCGTCCATCTCCGGCATCTGCACGTCCATGAGGACGACGTCGTAGGCGGAGCGTTCGAGGCGCTCGAGGACCTCGCGCCCGTTGACCACGACGTCCGCCGTGTAGCCGAGACGTTCGAGCATCCGGAGCGCCACCGACCGGTTGACCTCGTTGTCCTCGGCCAGGAGGACCTTCAACACGGCATCCGTCGGCCGGACCGCCGGCGGCGGACTCGGGCCCGGCTCGGCTTCGCCGCTCGCGCGCCCCCTGCCCATCGCATCGAGTATGCTCGCGTAGAGGAGCGAGAGCTTGACGGGCTTGGCAAGCACGGCCGTGAAGGCCGAGAGACGCGGCTCGGGGGCGAGCGGCTGGGGCACGGAGGAAAGGAGGATCAGCGGCAGCGAGGGGTCTCGGGGTACCGCGTGGATCTCGCGCGCCAAGGCGACCCCGTCCATGCCCGGCATCTGGTAGTCGAGCAGCGCGAGGTCGTAGGGATCTCCCTGCCGGATCCACTCCAGAGCCTGCGCCGGCGACTCGGTATCACGGCTGAAGATTCCCCACGTCTCCAGCTGAAGCCGGAGCATGCGCCGATTCGTCGCGTTGTCGTCGACGATCAAGACCCGCTTGCCGGCGAGCTCGCCCGCGCAGGCCAGGGGCTGCGACGTCGAGGGCGCGTCGGTGGCCACGGCGGCGACGGTGAAGTGAAAGGTCGAGCCCTTGCCGGGCTCGCTCTCGACCCAGATGCGCCCGCCCATCAGCTCGCTCAGGCGCTTGCAGATGGCCAGGCCGAGGCCGGTCCCGCCGTAGCGGCGCGTCGTCGACACGTCGACCTGGCTGAACGACTTGAAGAGGCGGTCGAGCCGGTCGGCCGGGATCCCGACGCCGGTGTCGCGCACCGCGAAGTGGATCTCCCACCGGCCGCCCCCGAGCGGCGCCGCGGCGCCGGTGACGCCGACCTCCCCGGCGTCGGTGAACTTCACCGCGTTGCCGAGGAGGTTCACGAGGATCTGGCGCAAGCGGCCGGCGTCCGTCAGGAACACACTCGGTGTCGTCGGCTCGATGAAGCCCGTGAGCTCGACGCCCTTTTCCTGGGCCGTCCTGGCGACGAGCTGCAGGGACTCCTCGAGACAGCCGGCGAGCACGCAAGGCTCTTGCTCGAGATCGAGCTTGCCCGATTCGATCTTGGAGAAATCCAGGATGTCGTCGATGACCGTCATCAGATGGTCGCCGCTCTTCCGGATCGTTTCGGCGAATTCCCGCTGGCGCGCGTCGAGGTTCGTGTCGATCAGGAGATTCGACATGCCGATGACCGCGTTCATCGGCGTCCGGATCTCGTGGCTCATGTTTGCCAGGAACTGCGACTTCGCCTGGGTCGCCGCTTCGGCGGCGAGCTTCGCACGCTCGAGCTCGGTCTCGGCGATCTTTCGCTCGACGAACTGCCCGATCTGACGGCCGGTGGCGTCGAACATTTCGAGAATGTCGGGCGCGGGCTCCCGGATCTCCGGGCTGAAGAACTCCATCACGCCGATGAACCCGCTCGGGCCGTTGATGGGAAAGCCGCACGCGCCGTGGAGCCCGTCCTGCGCCGCGTACGGCGCCCGGGGAAAATTGGTGTCCCTGACGACGTCGGTGATCCACTGGGCCCGGCCCTCACGCCAGATCCGCCCGGGGAGCCCTACGCCGGATTCGAACGTCATCTGTCGGCTCCGGTCGGCTAGCTCCTGGCCCCTCCCGGTCTGGGCCATCCAGACCTCGGCGCAGCGGAGCGCGTTGGCCTCGGGGTCGAGGCTCCAGCGAAGTGCCAACCCCCAGTCGAGGCTCTTGCCGATCGCCTCGAGGATCTGTGGCATCGCCTCGGAGAGCGAGCCTGCCTGAGCCAGGATGTAGGTCGTCGCGTACTGAGTGGCCAGCCGACGCTCGCCAGCCGACCGTTCCCGGTCCGATCGATTCATCGAAACCGCGGTCACCCATACCAGGCCGGCGAAGAGGAGGATGTTCACGACCACGGCGGTGGCCTGCCCGAGCTCGTCCGACAGCACGTCGGATCGATGGCGGACCAGCCAGCCAAGAACGATGGGCACGATCACAGCCGCGGGCAGGAGTCGTCGCGCCAGCACTCCGCCCGCCCTTTTGCTCATGACGACGCGGATGAGCCCGCGGCCGGAACGCGCGCAGAAAATACCGACGGCGAGCGCCAGAAGCACGGCGGCGACAGACGGAGGCTTCAGCGGGGCGGCCTCGGAGGAGCCGCCGGCGTAGAGGTGCGCGACCAACGAGATCAGGGCGACGGTCGCGGGCCACAGGGCGAGCAGCTGGGCCAACCGGAACGACCAGGGGCGCCCCCAGCTGAGGAGAAGCGCCGCGACGGCCAGAGCCGCCACCAGGAGGAGCGGCAGGGTCATGTGCCGCGACCCGAATCGGTCCGGACGCGCTCGAGCCAGGCGCGCACCCGCGCCCGGACGAACGGCGCCTTGAACGGCTTGGTCAGATAGTCGGTGACGCCGGCGGCGAAGCCCTCCTGCGTCTTCTCGGCCCCGGCCTCGGCGGTGAGCAGGACGATCGGCACCTCACGGAAGTAGGGATCGTCGTCGGCGCGCAGCGCTCGCGTGACTTCGGTGCCGTCGAGCCCAGGCATGAGCCAGTCGAGCAAGATCAGCGACGGGCGGACAGCACGGGCGATTCGTAGCGCGGTTTCGCCGTCTCCGGCCGTGTACAGCCGGAACGCGTCGGACCGTAAGGTCGCCTTCAAGAGCTCCAGGATGACGGGGTCGTCATCGGCGATCAGCACGACATGGACGGGCGCTGACGGCGACGTGGTGGCCGCGGCCGCCCGCCGCCGCGGCTGCTGCGCGCGGGCCTCGCGAGGCGTCAGCTCGAGGGTGAGCCCCTCGGCAGCTGCGAAGACGTCAAGCCTCGCCCCGGCCCTTCGGACCCGCTCGCGGCAGACCTCGACCAGTTGGTCGACCGCGTCATCGTCGCGCAGCGGGTCGTGATGGGTGAGTGCCAGGCGTCGGGCGTGCGCCGCGATGGCGTAATCGACGGCCGTCTCGGCGGGCGAGTGGCCCCAGCTGATTTTCTCTGGATACTCCTCCGCCGTGTACTGCGCGTCATGGATCACGAGGTCGGCGCCGTCGATGAACGCGACGTGCCGGGCATCCTCGGGGTGAAGCGCGGCTACGCCCCGTGAGCCCATGCGGCGGGTGTCGGGCCGGTCGCGCATGTGCGGCTCGTGGTCGACCGCATAGACGACCGACACGCCGTCAGCTTCGAGCCGATAGCCGAGCGTGAGAGCCGGATGATTCAGGTACTGGGCGGCGACGCGCACGCCACCGATTGCCAGTGCTCCCTCGCCGAGATCGTTATAACGGATCGTCGCGGCCAGCTGCGCGAGGGTGACCGGAAAATATGGATGCTGCATCTGCGCGGACAGAATTGCTTCGAGGCGCTCGCCCAGGCCGCCAGGCGCGTAGAGATCCCACTGGCTGCCTTCGGCGAACACCGGCGCGAAGAAGGGAAAGCCCTGGATGTGGTCCCAGTGCGTATGAGTGATCAGCAGGTGGCCATGCACGGGATGCTTGGCCTCTGCCATCAGCGCCAGCCCGAGACGATGGGCGCCCGTGCCGCAGTCCAGCACGATCAAGGTTCCGTCGTCCGACCGTGCCTCGACACAGGACGTATTGCCCCCGTAGCGCAAGGTGGTCGGCCCGGGCGTCGCCAGTGACCCCCGCGTGCCCCAGAAGCGGATGCGCATCATCGCCTCCTCGTGCGGCCCAGGGTCGCCCGCATTATGCCCAGGCCGCCAGAAGCTCGGCAATCCGCCGGCTACGTGCGAGCCGAACGCCACCCTCGAGGCGCGGATCGTCGTAGACTGTCGGACGCGAACGGAGCGGCGTCGCTCTCGATAGGCGTCAAATGTCGCGCGCGGCCGGCAAGCCCGGCAGCGACGTCGCCGCCCGGATGCCGCGCACGATCGCGTCGGCCACCGCGTCCGCCGCCGCGAGGCCCAGCCGCGTGATGTCGGCCGGCAGATCCCCGACCGAGAGCGCGAAGAGCGTGTCGCCGTCGAACGCGGTGTGAGGCGGCGAGAGCGCGCGCGCGTAGCCGAGCATCGCGAGCGACGCGAGCTTGGCGGCTTCGGGCTTGCTCAGGCGCGCGTTGGTGGCGACCGCGCCGATCGTCGTGTTCTCGGGCGCGGCGAACCGCTCGAGGGCTCGGCCGCCCGCCAGCTCGCGCGCCGAGTCGACGAGCCGGAGGCTGTCGGGCGCCTCGCGGGCGCCCGCGATCAGCGCGCCGGTGTCAGGATCGCGCACGTCGCCGACCGCGTTCACCACCACGAGCGCCCCCACCACGACGTCGCCCAGCCGGCGCGAAGCGCTGCCGATGCCGCCGCGCATCGCCCGGGCGATCCGATGCACCTTGCCCACGCTCGCGCCCGTGCCCGCCCCGACGTTGCCCTCGGCGACCGCCCCGGCCGCAGCGCCAGCGGCAGCTTCGCCGCCCATCTCGCGGGTGGGACGCGCGCGCCCGTCGCCGACGTTGAGATCGAAGATGAACGCGCCCGGGACGTGCGGGACGACGGTCGGCCCCGCGGCGAAGCCGCGGCCGCGCGACTCGAGCCAGCGCATGACGCCCCAGATCGCCTCGCCGCCGAACCGGCTGCCGCCGCCCAGGACGACGCCGTCGACGCTCGGCACCAGGTGGCGAGGATCGAGGTAGTCGAGCCCGACAACGTCGTTGGCGCCGCCGCGCAGCTCGGCGCCACAGACCGCGGGGCGATCACACAGCACGACGGTGACGCCGGTGAGTCCCGTGAGATCGGTCGCGTGACCGACGCGGATCCCCGGGACGTCGGTGATCAGGGCTTGCGACTCACGTCGGCGGCCCGCAGCCGGCCCGCGGCGACCTCGGCCGCCAGCTCGAGCGCGCGCTGGGCGAGGGCTCGCGCCAGCGGATGGTGCGAGAGCCTGCTCTGGCTGTCGGCGAATCCCGTCGACGCCGCCGCGGCGATCGCCGCCTGCTCGCTACGGTCGGTCGCGGCGAAGATCCACGCCATCTCCGCGAAGCGGCGGCTCCAGCGCCGGCGCGCTTCGGGTGTGAACTCGCGCTCGATCACCCGCCCCAGGATCGCCTCCTGCCGCTCGGCCTTGATCTGGTCGGAGACGACCAGTCTGCTCTCGCGCGCTTCCTGCACCTCGAGCGCATCGCTCTGAACCGTCTCGGGGTCGAGGAACCAGCCGGCCATCTCGGGGAGCCCGAGCAGCTCCACGGAGCGGTCAGCGAGCGCCGGATCAGCGGCGGGTACGGGCGGCGGCCCGGCAGGCGCCACCGCCGCGAAGAACGGCTGCCAGCGCCCGAAGGTCGCCGGCGGCGACGTGCCGCGCTGGCGATGGAGCTCGAGCGCCTCGGCCACCAGGCCGAGGGCGCGTGCGGGCTCTGTCTCGACCCACGGAAGCTTCTGCGCTGCGCGCAGCGAGGCCAGCTCGGCCTCGAGGCGGCGCTTGGTGATGTCCCCACCGGCGACCTCGGTGATCCCGACCACGTCGTTGAGGATCAGCGAGCAGAGCGCGCCGCCGCCGTAGGCGCCTTCGAACAGGATCCAGGCGGCCCGCGATCCGCTGCCGTCGATGCCCGAAAGCCAGGCGCGGACGGCGTGCGGCGTGCCCCGCCGGACCACCGGCGCCGCCGGCGGCGCGGGGGTCGGCGCGACGCCCCGTTGCGAGAGCCGATAGAGTGCCCGCTTCGCCGCCCGGCGCACGGAGCGGTCCACGGCGCTCTCGGCGAGCCCGCTCAGCGCGGATAAGGCACCGGCGCCGTGCTCGTTCGCGAACGCGCGAAGCTTCTCGTCGAGGGCGTCTTCGGACAGGCCCCGGAGCGACCCCGGGTCGAGGCCCGCTGCAGGATCGGTCATCCGAAGCGGAGCTGGAAGAACGGATGCGCCGGATGGTCGCTGAAGTACACGCGGCGAGCGTAGTCGAGGGCACCCGCGTAGCCTTCGAACCGGTCGGCGAGCCGACGGAATAGCGGCGCCGCGGCCGCCGCATCGGCGCGTGAGGTCGCGCGGCCGTGCTCGGACACGAAGTGGTAGGCGCGCTTGCCCTGGCCGACGTAGTACCCGACCGACGCGGTGCGCTCGACGCGCTCGCGAAAGATGCCGGTCATGAAGAGCGTGAAGTCGCCGATGTGCTGGGACACCGTGACCTCGTGCTCGGGCTGGAAGTACGACCCGTCCCAGGCGGTGCCGGCTTCGATGAGCATCTCGACGACGGTCTCGAGCCGCGGGATCGACGTGCCGCGCGGGTACAGGTTCTCGGTCCGCGCGAAACGCGTCAGCAGATCGGCGAGGTACGGCGAGGCCGGGTCGTTCCCGATGGCCAGGTCGTGGAAGCTCGCCCGAATAGCTCGATCGAAGAAGGCGCGAAGCTCCACACCCGGGATGATAGCAAATTCCTATTTTGCTAGAATCCGAGCCCGTGGCAGACCGGCCGACAGCGCGACTTCCCTGGTTCGTCGTGCTCGCGAGCGTCATTCTTCTCTTGCTGGTCCTGTACGTGCTGTTCGTCGGCTATCTTCCGTCAAAGCATCGCGTCGCGGGCCTCGAGGCCGAGCTGAAGGGCCTCTACAAGCGAGAGGCGGAGCTCCAGACGAGGATCGCGCAGCAGGACCAGCGCTACGCGCTCCGCGAGCGACAGATCTCGGCGCTCACGTCCGAGCGCGACACGCTCATCCGGCGCCTCGAGGAGCTCGAGAAGCAGCTCGCCGCCATGCGCGGCCAGCGCCGCTGAGCGCCACGACGCCAACTCTGGCGGTTTCGGAAACCCCTGCAATTATGCTATGGTGCGGCGCGCGGAAGGTGTAGGTCGACCACAGCTCACGGAGGAAACGATGACGGAGCGGAACGAGCAGTCCCCAGAGCCAGCCGGCGTCAGCCGGCGTGACACCCTCAAGCTCGCCGCGGCCATCGCGGCGTTCGGCGTCGCGATGGGCGTCCGCCCAGCCGACTCGATCGCCCAAGGCAAGACGGAGGGCAAGACCGAGGGTAAGACCGACGGTAAGACCGAGGGCAAGACCGAAGGCAAGGGCGAGGGGAAGGGCAGCGGTAAGGGCGAGGGGAAGGCCGGCGGCAAGGGCGAAGGCAAGACGGGCGGCAAGGGCGAAGGGAAGGCCGGCGGCAAAACCGAAGGTAAGGCCGGCGGCAAAACCGAAGGCAAAACCGAAGGCAAGACCGAGGGCAAGACCGAGGGCAAGCAGTAGGGTGAGCCTGCGTCAGGAGCACGGCCGTTCCATACCGTGACCTCCTGGCCAAGGTCGACTTCAGCCTCGAGCGAGGCAGCCGCTTCTCGTACGTCTGCAACGCGTGCAAGCGCTGTTGCTACGGTAAGGCGATACGCGTAGGGCCGTACGAGGCGCTGCGCCTCGCTCGCAGGCTGGGTCTGACGACGACCGAGTTTTTTGCCCGCCACACCGAGGCGGGCGGCACCGTGCTCCGGACCCGCGAAGACCGCTCGTGCGTGTTCCTCGACGAGCGTGGTTGTAGCGTCCATCCCGACCGACCGCTCGCCTGCCGTCTCTATCCACTCGCGCGCTGGACCGATCCCGACGGCAACGAGAGCTTCGGCCACCTGGAGCCGCATCCCCAGACGGCCGGCGTGTACGGCGACAATGGCACCGTCGCCGACTATCTCGCCGTGCAAGGGCTCGCACCGTACTTCGCGATGGGCGATCGGTATGGCGCGCTCTACGAGCGCATGGTGAAGCTGCTCGAGAGGCTGGCGCCCGCCGAGAACGAGCGGCGCGCCGAACGGCGGGCGGAGGTGAACGAGATGGAAGCGGGTGAAGTCGCGACGTCGTTCTTCGACGTGGACGCGACCGTCGGCGATTACTGTCGCGCCCGCAACCTCGCGGTGCCAACCGAGATCGACGAGCTGATCGATTTCCACATTCGAGCCGTCGGCGCCTGGCTCGACGATCTCGAAGCGCGTCTGGGCCGCTGAGACAGGCCCATCGGCGTCGCCCTCGACTCGTCCGGCTAGAGCAGGGACAGGAGCTTTTCGTTCGTCTCGCGGAGTCCGACCGAAAACCGAAGGTGGCCGGGGAAGCCCACGCCGGCGCCGTCGCGAACCAGGATCCCCGCGTGCATGAGACGCGTCCGCAGGCCCGCCGCGTCCGGGACGGCGACCAGCAGGAAGTTCGCGTGCGAGGGCGGGAACGCGTAGCCGCGCTTGGTCAGTCCGGCGCTGAGGTAGGCGCGCTCCTCGAGCACGAGTCGCCGCGTCTCTTCCGCGTGCGCGTGGTCCTCGAGGGCCGCCAGCGCCGCGACCTGTCCGAGCCGGTTCACGTTGTAGGGCGCGCGGACGCGGTTGAATCGATCGATCGTCTCCACGCTCGCGACCGCGTAGCCCACGCGCAGGCCCGCGAGCCCCGCGATCTTCGAGAACGTGCGGAGCACGATGAGGCGCGGGTAGCGCCCGAGGAGCCGGATCCCGTCGACGTGGTCGGTGTCGTCGCAGAAATCCATGTAGGCTTGATCGAGGACTACGAGCGGCGAATCCGAGCCGAGCGCGTCGAGAAACGCGAGGAGCGAAGCCCTGTGGATGATCGTCGTCGCCGGGTTGTGCGGTGAGCAGAGCATCACCGCCTTCGTCCGATCGGTGACCCGGCGCCGGACGTCGTCCAGGTCGGTGTCGTATCCCGCCAGCGGGCTCTCCACCACACGGGCGCCGGCAAGGGTCGCCGAGATCTCGTAAGGCTCGAACGACGGCGTGGGAACGACCACCTCGTCTCCCGGCTCGAACGCCGCCGCTGCGATCAGCGCGATCAGCTCGTCGGCGCCGTTGCCGACGACGATCTGGTTGGCGCCGACCCCGAGGCTTCGTCCGAGCGCCTCGCGCAGGGCGCGCGAGCCGCCGTCAGGGTAGAGGTGGATCCGCGCGGCCTCGCGCTCGACGGCGGCCACCGCGCGCGGCGAGGGCCCGAGTGGATTTTCGTTGGCCGAAAGCCGCACGAGATCGGACCGCCCGAGCTCCCGGGCGAGCGCCTCGAGTGATGGGCCCGCGTCGTAGGGGGTCAGACCGTCGAGAACGGGGCGCCAGAGTCGTCTCACCCGGCCATTCTAGTAAGTCTGTGTCGCATTTGACAGTCTTCGTTCGGCATTGCTACGCTCTCCTGTCATGTCCGTCGAGCTGTTTCGCCGGGCCCGGCGTGCCGAAGCAAGGGCCGAGCGCGCCGAAGACCGGCGTCGCCTTCGGCTCGAATTCTTCCGTCAGGCACTCGCTCAGGGGTTCGACTCCCTGAAGGTGAGACACGCCGAGGGCGCGTCGGGACAGGAATCCGTCCGCACGCACGCCCGCCTCATGGACGACGTCATCTTCTCGCTGACCCGGCTCATCGCCGACGACGCCGACCGGGCCCGACTCGAGCCGACTGCCCTGGTCGTGACCGCCCTCGGCGGCTACGGCCGAGGCGAGCTCCATCCGCTCTCCGACATCGATTTGATGGTGGTCTACGACGGCGAGCAGTCGCCGTACGTGCAGCGGATGATGCAAGAGCTCCTGTACTCGCTCTGGGATCTGGGGCTACAGGTCGGCCATAGCCTGCGCTCGCTCGACGACTGCGTGGCGATGGCGCGGACGGACTTCCCGAGCCGCACGTCGATGCAGGAGGCACGGTTCCTGGCCGGCGACCGGCGGCTCTTCGGCCGCTTCAGCAAGGTGCTGCGCGAGAACGTCTACCGGCGCGACTTCGCCCAGTTCCTCGAGACGACCTTGACGGAGCGCGACCAGCGCTACCGCCGCTACGGCGCCTCGCCGTACATCGGCGAGCCCAACGTGAAGGAGTCGGCGGGCGGTCTGCGCGACGTACACACCGCGATGTGGCTGGGCGCCGCCAAGTTCGGAGCGCGAACCCTGCGCGAGCTCTCCGACAAGGGGCTCATCACGCCGCGCGAGCAGGCCGCGACCGACGCGGCGCTGACCTTCCTCTGGCGAGTGCGGAACGAGCTCCATTTCTTCTCGGGCCACAAGAACGACGTGCTTTCGCGCGATCTCCAGCCGCGGATCGCGAAGAACCTCGGCTACGGGAACGACGAGACGTCGCTCGGCGTCGAGCGCTTCATGCGCGACTACTATCTGCACGCGCGCGCGATCCACCGCGTATCGCGCCGGCTGATCGCGCGCTGTCAGGAGACTCTGTCGCGACGCAGCTCGGCCGGCCGGCGCCAGCGGCAGCAGGCGCTGGCCGACGGGCTCGTGTTCTTCGACGGCCAGCTACATCTGGTCGATCGCGACTCGGGCCCGCTGCGCGCCGATCCGGCCCGGCTCATGAAGGTCTTCTGGCACCTGCATCGCCTCGGCTGCGAGCTGTCGCTCGATCTCGAGCGGGCGCTCGAGGACTCGCTCTACCTCGTGGACGGCGCCTTCCAGCGTTCGGCGCCCATTCGCGATCTGTTCCTCGACATCTGCCGGACGTGGGGGCGCGTCGCGCAGACGTTCCGGGAAATGCACGAGCTCGGACTGCTCGGACGGTTCTTGCCGGAGTTCGGCGCGCTGACGTGCCTGGTGCAGTACGACGTCTACCACAAATTCTCGGTCGACCAGCACTCGCTACTCGCCGTCGAGCACCTCGAGGCGCTGGCGCCCGGCCAGTCCGCCGAGTCGGAGGGCGCCGCGCAGGTGCTCAGCGAGGTGGAGAAGCCCGAGCTCCTCATGCTCGGCATGCTGCTGCACGACGTCGGCAAGGCCCGCGGGCATGGCCACGTCGCGAAGGGCATTCCGCTGATCCGCGAGCTGGTCACGCGGATCGACCTTCCGCCCGACGAGGGCGCGCTGGTCGAGTTCCTGGTAGCCCACCACCTCACGATGTCGCACATCGCTCAGCGGCGTGACATCGACGATCCCAAGACCATCACGGACTTCGCGGTGACCGCCAGCGACCCGCAGCGACTCAAGATGCTCTACCTGCTCACCTGGGCCGACATGCGAGCGGTCGGCCCCGGCGTTCTCACCCCGTGGCAGGCGACGATCCTGCACGAGCTCTACACGCGCACGCTCGCCCGACTCACCGGGGGGCGCCGCGAGCGCCCAAGCCGTACCCAGCTCGCCGATCGGCTGCGCCAGGCCGTCGGCGAAGAGCTGCCGGCGCAGGCGGTCAAGGCGCACCTGGCGATGATGTCCGACCGCTACCTGGCAACCACCGGCGTGCAGCGGATGGCCGAGCATCTCCAGATGCTCCAGGCGCTGGGCAACACGTCCGTCGTGACCGAGCTGTTCCACCATCCCGATCTGGGTTCGTCCGATCTCGTCGTCGTCACCCGCGACCTGCCCGGCCTCTTCTCGCTGATCGCGGGCACGCTCGCCTCGCAGGGCGTGAACATCATCTCGGCCCAGATCCACACGCGCGGCGACGGCATCGCCATCGACACCTTCCAAGTCAACGATCCCGTCGGCGAGGCCATCACGTCGCCGGCATACTGGGGACGGACCCTCGACGCGCTTGGCAGGGTGCTGACGGGCGAGGCGCCGGTCGCGGCCTTGCTCGAGAAGCGCCGGGCCGCCGGACGCGCCGCCGGCGCCGAGGGCCCCGTGAAGATCACCCTCGACAACCACCTCTCGGATGACTACACGGTGCTCGAGGTGAAGTGTCCCGACCGCCTGGGCCTGCTCTACCTGGTCACGCGCACGCTCGCGGGGCTCGGCCTGGACATCGCGACGGCGAGGATCGCCACCGAGATCGATCAGGCGGTCGACACGTTCTACGTGCACGACGGCCAGGGCCGGAAGGTCGAGGACCCCGACGCGCTGGGGCGCGTGCGCGAGGCGCTCGAGCAGGCGCTCGTTCAGCCGATCTGACGATGCTCGGCCGCTACCGAGAGCCTATGCGCACCTGGACCGACCCGATCGGGCTCGCGCTCTATCGCCAGTTCCACCTGCGCCCGAACCATCTGACGATCATCGGGCTCGGGGTCAGCCTCCTGGCCGCGACGGCGTTCTGCACCGCGCGGATCCGTACGGCCGGCATCCTCCTCATCCTGGCCGGGCTCTGCGACTTCTTCGACGGCTCGCTGGCGCGCGCCTCCGGCCAGGTCTCGGCGTTCGGGGCATTTCTCGACTCGGTCATCGATCGCTACTCCGACCTGGTCGTGCTGCTCGCGATCGTCGTGCTCTACGCCCAGGTCTCCCACACGCGCGGCGCCATCGTCGCGATGGCCGGGCTCATCGGCTCGATGATGGTGAGCTACACGAAGGCGCGGGCCGAGTCGATCGGCGTGCGGTGCACCGTGGGCATGATGGAGCGCCCGGAGCGCATGATCTGTCTGATCGCCGGCGCCCTGCTCGATCTGCTCGAGCCGGCGCTCTGGGTCCTCGCCGTCCTGTCGAACCTCACCGCGCTCCAGCGCATCGCCTTCACTTGGCGCGCGACGCGCGACCCCGCCCTCCTGCGCGTGCTCCTCGGCGCCGCCGTGCTGCTGGCGCCGGTGGCCGTCGTGGCGCAGTCCGAGGCGCCGGGCACCCAATCCGAGCCCGAGCGCGCGTGGGCGACCGCGGTCGAGGCCTACCAGCAAGGTGATGTCGGGCCACTGGTCCGCGAGTTCGGGACCGGCGCGGCCAGAGACAGCGTGATCGGCGATCACGTCCGCTACCTGTGGGCCGAGGCCGTCTCGCGGGGCGACGATCTGGCCGCGGCGCGCGAGGCCGCGCTGAGCGTCGTCGACCGCTATCCGAAGAGTCGCCTGGCGCCGCGCGCGCTCCTGCTCGCCGCGACGCTCGACCTGCGAGCCGATCAGGACGCGTCGGCTCAGACCGTCCTGGTCCGGCTGATCAACTCCTATCCCGACTCGCTCGAGTTGCCGGGCGCGCTCTATCTGCTCGCGATGACGGCCGAGACGCTGGGTCAGCCCGAGGCGGCGGCGCTGACGTACCGGGACGTGCGACTCCTCGCGCCGGCCAGCGGGTACGCGGACGGCGCGAGCGACCGGATCGTCGCGCTGGAGGCGTCGGGTGTCCGCCTGCCTCCGCTGACCCCAAGCCAGCGTATCGATCGGGCCGAGCGGCTGCTCCGCGCGAACGTGCCTGATGTCGCGATGGGCGAGGCCGAGCGCATCGTCGACGAGACCAGGGAGAACGCCGTCGTGACGCGCGGGCTTCGCGTCATCGTCGACAGCGCGCGCCGGCTCAACCGCGACGACGTGGCGGTGCGCACCCTGGGGCTCATGATCGACCGCTCACCGGCTGAGCGCCGCCCGGCGCTCAAGCTCGAGCAGGCGCGTCTCTACGTGCGCGCGGCCGATCGGCGGAGCGACCGCGCCGGTCGGAACGAGTACATCGGCCGAGCTCTCACCGGTCTCGATGCGGTTGCCGGAGCCGGCACCGGGGCGGAGAAGGCGGAGGCACTCTTCTTGAAGGCTCGCGTGCTCGAGGATCTGACGCGTGAGCCCGAGGCGATCACCGTGTACCGCGCCGTCGCCGCACAGCATCCGACGCGCGAGGCCGGGGCCGCGTCGCTCTGGAGGCTCGGGTGGCTCGCCTATGGAAAGCGCGACCCGCAGGGCGCCCAGCGGACCTGGACGCGCCTGGCCGAGCTCTCGAGCGCGGGCGCCTACCGGATGCCGGCCCTCTACTGGGCCGCCCGCGCGCGCGAGCAGGCCGGCGGCACCGGCGCGGCGGATCTCTACAACCAGATCCTCGCCGAGGCGCCGCGGAGCTACTATGGGCTCCTGGCGGCCGGACGGGTCGGGCGCGCGAAGGACGGCGGCGTGTCGGGGGCGATCGCGCTCCCGCCCGAGCCGCGCGAGGCGCTGGCCGAGGATTCCGGCTTCGCGCGAGTCGCGATGCTCCGGCGGCTCAATCTCGTCGAAGAGGCCGCGGTCGAGCTGGAGGACGTCGTGCAGGGCGCGGTCAGCGATCCCGTGCGCCTCTATGGGCTGGCGGGCGTCTACGTCGAGGTCGAGCGCTACCACATGGCGCTCCGGATCATGCGCCGGCATTTCCAGTCACTAGCGGCGACCGGCGACCCGACCTTGCCCCGCGCGTTCTGGGAGATGTTCTATCCGTACCCGTGGCGCGACGAGGTGCGCGACGCCGCGCAGCGGCGCGGCATCGATCCGTATCTGGTCGCCGCGGTCGTGCGCGAGGAGTCGAGCTACTACCCGCGGGCGACCTCGCGAGCGGGGGCGCGCGGATTGATGCAGCTCATGCCCGCGACCGCCCGGCTGATGGCGCCCAGCGGCGACCTCGAGGACCCCGGCTTCAACATCGAGCTCGGCACACGCTTCCTCGCGGGGCTGATGCGCGAGTTCAACGATCCGCGGCTGGCGCTGGCCGCCTACAACGCCGGCCCCAACCGCGTGCGCCAGTGGCTGAACACGTGGCGCAGCGACGACATCGAGGCGTTCGTCGAGCAGATCCCGTTCGACGAAACGCGCCTCTACGTCAAGAAGGTCGTGCTCTCCTGGGACGAGTACCGCCGGGTCTACGGGAGTCCGTGAGCCTCGATCCGTCTCGCGAGAACCCGACGTCATGAACGTCGACCTGCCGTACGGCGAGACAACCCTGACCGCGACGCTTCCCGTCCGAACCCGCAGCTTCTCGAACACCGAAGCGGTCACTCCGGCGTTCGTCGACGACCTGCCGGCGGCCGTTGGCCATGCGCTGGCCAACCCGCTGGGGCTCCCGTGCATCGGCGAGCTCGTGAAGCCTCACTCGCGAGTCACGATCGCGTTCGACGACGCGACGGTGCCGTCCTACGGGTCGATCCGCTCGGTCGCGATCGAGGCGGTGCTGAGGGATCTGGCGGCCGCCGGTGTCGCGCGCGGGCAGGTGTCGCTGATCTGCGCCAACGCGCTCCATCGAAAGCTCCGTCCGGCCGAGCTCGCGCGGATCATCGGCGCCGATCTGGTCGCCGAGTTCGGCGAGCGCCTGGGCTGCCACGACGCGGAGAACCCGGACGGCCTCGTCGATCTCGGACGGACGCCGGAGCACGGCTACCCGGTCGTCGTGAACCGGCTCGTCGCCGAATCCGACCTGGTCGTGTACGTGAACGCCGGCCACATGCGCGGCTTCAACGGCGGCTGGAAGTCCGTGTGCGTCGGACTCACCACCTACGACTCGATCCGTGTGACCCACACCCCCGATGGCATGTCGATGTCGGTGCACGGTAACCGCATGCACGACGTGCTCGACGAGATGGGCCGTCACCTCGAGAGCCGGCTTGGCCGGCGCATCTTCAAGATCGACACCTTGCTCGCCGATCCGTTCCGGGTCACCAAGGTCGTCGCCGGCTCGGTCGCCGAGGCGCGCCGGTCGATCGTCAGCGCGATGGAGAGCATGTTCCCGCCGCGTCGCGACCAGGCGCGTGAGCGCTTCGACGTCATCGTCTACGGCGTTCCCGACGACAGCCCGTACGCGGTCTTCTCTCACGTGAATCCGATCCTCACCTTGATCTCGTCGGGACTCGGCTATCTCGGCGGGCTCGTCGAGGCGATCGGGAAGCCGGGCTGCACGGTCATCATGGCCACGCCGGTGCCCGAGCGGTGGGATCGCGTGGCGCACCCGTCGTACCCGGAAGTGTGGGAGCGCGTGCTCGGGGCGACGCGGGACCCGTACGACATCATGCGGCGCTACGCCGACGACTACGCGCGGCGGCCCGACTACGTCGACGCGTACCGCAGGCACTTCGGCTTCCACCCCGTGCACGCGATCTTCGCGGTCTATCCTCTCAAGCGCCTGGGCCACGTCGGCCGCGTGATCGTCGCCGCGCCGCGCGATCCGGCGATTCCCCGGCACGTGGGCTTCGAGGTCGCCGGCAGCGTCGAGGAGGCCATCGCCCGCGCCGAGAAGGTCCACGGCCCGGGGTGTTCGATCGCTCACGTCAAGCAGCCGCCTCCGGCGCGGCCAAGCTGATGGCCCCCGAGCGCCTCGCGCTGTCGGTGCCGCTCGACGGCTTCGCGTTGGCCGAGCACGCGGAAATCGCGCGCGAGGCCGAGCGTCTCGGCTATCTCGACGCGTGGTCACTCGAAGCCGATGGCATCGATTGCTTCGCGCCGCTCGCGGTCGTCGGGTCGGTGACGTCGATGCGGCTCGGGACCGCGATCGCCAACGTGTTCACGCGCGGGCCGGCGACCCTCGCGATGTGCGCGGCCGGCATCGCCGAGGTGGCGCCGGGCCGGTTCTGTCTGGGCATCGGCGCCGGCTCTCAGCCGATCGTCGAGTCGTGGAACGGCGGCGTGTTCAGCCGGCCGGCGACCCGCGTCCGCGAGACCGCGCAATTCCTGCGGCGCGCCCTCACCGGCGAGCGCGTGGTATTCCGGGGCGAGACCTTCGCCGTGGACGGGTTTCGCTTGAGCCGACCGCCCGAGCGGCCGATCCCGATCTACGTCGCGGCGCTACGGCCGGGGATGCTCCGGGTCGCTGGCGAGGTCGGCGATGGCGTGATCATCAACTGGCTCTCGGCGCAGGACGTGGCGAAGTCGATCGCCGTCTGCCGCGCGGCCGCGGAGGAGGCCGGCCGCGATCCCGCGGCGCTCGAGATCACCGCGCGGCTTCTGGTCAACATCGACCCGCCGAGCCCGCAGTCGGACCTCGCGGTGCGCCGGCACGTCACCGCGTACCTGAACGTTCCGGTCTATCGGGCGTTCCAGGAGTGGCTCGGGCGCGGCGAGGCGCTCGGGCCGATGTGGCGTGCCTGGCAGAGCGGCGACCGGAAGGGGGCCGTGACGGCGGTGCCCGAGGCGGTCATGAACGATCTGATCATCCGGGGGTCGATGGACGTGATCCGCGCCCACGTCCAGCGCTATCTGGACGCGGGCGTCGACACCGCGTTCCTCGCCCTCTCGACGCTCGAGCAGGATCCGGCGCGCCGGCGCGCGATCCAGCTCGACGCGCTGCGCGCGCTCGCCCCCGCTACGCGGCCGGCTCCGATCCGACCACACTGACGAAGGACACGCACTCGCCGGGCGCGCCGCCCAGGTTGTGGGTGAGGGCGAGCTTGCGGCCGCGCGCCACCGACGCGATCTGACGCTTGCCGGCCTCGCCGCGCAGCTGCAACCACGCCTCGAAGAGCATGCGCAGGCCCGAGGCGCCGATCGGATGGCCGAACGACTTCAGGCCGCCGTCGGGGTTCACGGCCAGCTCGCCGTCGAGATCGAACGTGCCGGCGAGCACTTCCTTCCACGCGGTGCCGCGCGAGGCGAAGGCGAGGTCTTCCATCAGCACGAGCTCGGTCGGCGTGAAGCAGTCGTGGACCTCGGCCATCGCGAGCTCCTGGCGCGGGTCCTTGATCCCGGCCTGGGCGTACGCGTCGACGGCGGACGCCACCACTTCCGGGAAGGTCGTGTAGTCGTAGTCGGGATCCATCGGGCCGGCGGCGGGGCCGGCGACGAACGACAGCGCCTTCACGTAAAGCGGCTTGTCGGTGTAGCGGTGCGCGTCTTCCGCTCGAACGATGATGGCGGCCGCGGAGCCGTCGCTGACGCCCGAGCAGTCGAAGATGCCGAGCGGGCCGGCGACCAGCGGCGAGCAGGCGATCGTCTCCTTCGGGACTTCCTTCCGGAACTGCGCGCGGGGGTTCATGGCGCCGTTTTTGTGATTCTTCCACGCGATCCGCGTCATCACGTCCTTCAAGGCCGCGTCCTCGACGCCGTATTTCTTTCCGTAGGCCGGGGCCAGCAGGCTGAAGGTGGCCGGCGCGGTGAGACCGGCGCGGGTGCCGTCGCCGGGCACCGGCTGGCCCGGGAGACCCGAGATCCCCGAATCCTTGAGCTTCTCGACGCCGACCGCCATCGCGATGTCGTAGGCGCCGCAGGCCACCGCGTAGCACGCGTTGCGAAACGCTTCGGAGCCGGTGGCGCAATAGTTCTCGAGCCGGCTCACGGGCTTGTAGTCGATCTTGAGCGGACGCGAGAGCGTCAGGCCCGACTGGCCCGAATAGAGCGTGCCGAGCCAGAACGCGTCGACGTCCGCGAGCGCGATACCCGCGGAGGCGAGCGCGTCCTTCGTGGAATCGACCAGGAGGTCGTTGACGCCCTTGTCCCAGTGCTCGCCGAACGGCGTGCACCCCATGCCGACGATCGCCACCCGGTCGCGGATCCCGTTGCTCGCCATCAGTCGTGTCCTCCTCCGGTCATCGCTTCGCGGATCTCAATTCTAACAGGGCGCTCTCGGGCGCGCAGGTATGCTTTGGGCCATGGCCGTGAGCGAGTGGAGCCGGGCGATCGCGGTCGCGGCCTTCGTCGGGTCCTACGTCGGACTCGCGCTCGGCCGCGTCCCGGGCTTCCGGATCGATCGCACGGGCGTCGCGATCATCGGCGCGGCGGTGATGGTGGCGTCCGGCGCGGTGCCGTGGCCCGACGCCGTCGCCTCGGTCGACGCGCCGACCCTCGTGCTGCTGTTCGGGATGATGATCGTCACCGCGTATCTACGCCTCTCCGGCTTCTTCCGGCTCGTGATGACGTGGGCGCTGCGGCGGGCCCGGACGCCGCTCGCGTTGCTGGCGACGGTGGTCGTGGCGTCCGGTGTCCTCTCCGCGTTCTTCGTCAACGACGTGGTGTGCCTCGTCCTCGCGCCGGTCGTGCTCGAGGCGACACGTCAGCTCGCACTGCCGCCCGTGCCGTACCTGGTGGCGCTCGTCACCGCCGCGAACGTGGGGAGCGTGGCGACCTTGACCGGAAACCCGCAGAACATGCTCGTCGGAAGCTTCTCGGGCATCAGCTACCGGGGCTTCCTCGCCCGCGAGGCGCCGATCGCCGCCGTGGGCCTCGTCTGCGTGTACGTCGTCGTTGCGCTCGTCTATCGCCGCCGGCTCCCCAACGCGCCGCTCGAGATCGCGCCCGACACGCGCCTGGCCGTGCACTACTCCCTCATGTGGAAGACGATCGCGGCGACCTCGGTGATGCTGGTCGCGTTCCTGGCCGGCGTGCCGATCGCCATCGTCGCGATCGCGGGTGCGGCGTGGACGCTCTTCACGCGTCGGGTGAATCCACAGAAGGTCTACCGCGAGGTCAACTGGGCGCTGCTCGTGCTCTTCGCCGGCCTCTTCGTGGTGACGGCGGGCCTCGAGCATACCGGACTCGTCGACGTTCTTCTGCGCTGGGCGTCCGCGGCGAATCTCCAGAGCCCGGCCGTGCTCACCGTCGTCACCGCGCTGCTCTCGAACGTCGTCTCCAACGTCCCGGCGGTACTCCTGTTCAAGCCGCTCGTGGCTTCGTTCGACGAGCCGCGCCGTGCCTGGCTGGTGCTGGCCATGGCCTCGACGCTCGCGGGCAACCTGACAATTCTAGGAAGTGTTGCGAACCTGATCGTCGTCGAGGCCGCGCGGGCGGCCCGGGTCGAGATCGGCTTCGTCGAGTACTGCAAGGTCGGCGTCCCGGTGACCCTGGTGACGCTGTTCCTCGGGTGGCTCCTGCTCGCGTGGTTCTGAATGATAGTCGAGCGATCGAAGAAGTCCGAGTTGGTGATCAGTCTCAAGACCGCGAAGGCGCTGGGCCTAACGATTCCGCAGTCGCTCCTGCTGCTCGGGCGGATCAGGTGATCGAGCAACCCATGAGCAACCCTCGCGGCCAGCTCCGTCGGGCAGCAGTCGTCTGCTAAACTCACCACCCATGCGATCGGTCGGGCTCGTTCTTGCGCTCGCCATCGCGCTTGCGCCGCTCGCGGCTGAGGGGCAGCCGGTGAAGGTCTCTCGAATCGGCTACCTGGTGTTGTCCCCTCTGGTCGATCCGCCTACGGCCGAGCGACAGGCGTTCCTAGACCGTCTGCGCGAACTGGGGTACGTCGTGGGACAGAACATCGTCATCGAGTATCGATCAGCGAACTGGAATCGCGAGCTGCTCCCCGACCTCGCTCAGGAGCTAGTCGAGCTCAAGGTGGACGTGATAATGGCCGCGCCGGGAACGACGGACGCGGCACGGCACGCGACCCGGACGATCCCCATCGTGATCGCCAGTGGCACCGACCCCGTCGCGTCCAGGCTTGTCCCGAGTCTCGCGCGTCCGGGCGGGAATATCACGGGCATGACGTTTGCGCCGGCCGAAATGGCCGGCAAGCGCATGGCGCTGTTGAAGGAGACGTTCCCAAAACTCGCCCGGCTCGCCGTACTCTGGAATCCGGCAAATGATGGCGCGCAGCCCGAATGGCAAGAGGCCCAGTCAGCCGCTCGCGTCTTGGCTATCGTACTGCAGCCGTTGGAGGTGAAGGATCCCAAAGACTTCCCGATAGCTTTCTCGGCGATGACACGAAAGCGCCCCGACGCTCTCATCACGTTCCCATCCCCGCTCACGAGTGCGTATCGCCCAATCATCGTGGAGTTCGCCACCAAGCAGCGGCTGCCGACGATGTTCGGGCTGCGGGCGGATGTCGAGGCAGGCGGGCTCATGTCGTATTCCCCGAATTTGGCGGACGTGTTTCGGCGCGCTGCCTATTACATCGACCGTATCCTGAAGGGCGCCAAGCCCGGTGACTTGCCCATCGAGCGACCAACCAAGTTCGAGCTGGTGATCAACCTCAAGACCGCGAAGACCCTCGGCCTGACGATCCCGCAGTCTCTGTTGGTGCGAGCCGACGAGATCATCCAATGATGAACCGGCGTACGTTCCTGTGCGGGCTCACGCTTGGGACGCTGGCCGCGCCGCTCGCTGCTGAGTCGCAGCAAGCGCGGAAGATTCCACGGATTGGGTATCTGGTCCTGTCGCCTCTGGCAGATCCGCCCTCAGCCGAACGCGCGGCCTTCCTCGCGGGTCTAAGAGGGCTCGGCTACGTAGCGGGTCAGAACATCATTATCGAGTACAGATCGGCGGCCTGGAATCGTGAACTGCTGCCAGATCTCGCCGCAGAGTTGGTCGAGCAGAAGGTCGACGTCATCGTTGCAGTACCCGGCGCAGCCGAAGCCGCGAGAAACGCGACAAAGACTATACCGATTGTCGTCCCGGCGATCTCCAGCGCGGTGGAGGACAAGCTCGTCGCGAGCTTGTCGCGTCCGGGCGGAAATATCACAGGGCCCGGCGGGCAATGGGAACTGAGCGGGAAGCGGCTTGAGTTGGTCAAGGAAGCCATTCCGAAGCTCTCCCGAGTGGCCGTGCTCTGGAATCCAGCGAATCAGGGCGCTATGGCCGAGTGGAGAGCAACACAGGCCGCGGCCCGCGTGCTGCGAGTCACCCTTCAGTCGCTGGAGGTGAGAGATCCAAGCGACGTCCCCAAGGCCTTATCGGCGATGACGCAGAAACAGCCCGACGCTCTCATCACATTCCTCAGTGCCCTGACGACAGCGTATCGCCCGATCATTGTGGAGTCTGCGGCCAAGCAACGGCTGCCGACGATCTTCCCGCTGAAAGCCGATGTCGAAGCTGGCGGACTCATCTCCTATTCGGAGAATCTTCCGGACTTGTTTCGGCGAGCGGCGCACTACGTCGACAAGATTCTGAAGGGCGCGAAACCAGCCGACCTCCCAGTCGAACAACCGACGAAGTTCGAGTTGGTGATCAATCTCAAGACCGCCAGAGCACTGGGACTCACGATCCCGCAGTCGGTCTTGCTGCGAGCCGACGAGATCATCGAGTGATGGATCGGCGCGTGGTTCCTCTGATGAGTGACGGCGTGGACGATACTCTCGCCCGACGATGATCCTGCTACACTCCCGCCAGCCATCCTCGACCGAGGTGCCCATGCGACTGATCCGGCTCGCGGTCGTTCTCGCTCTCAGCCTCTTCGCGGCGCTCCTTGGTGCTGAGGGGCAGTGGGTCGGGAAGGTCTTTCGCATAGGTGTCCTCTTCAATGCGTCCCCCGCTGAGAATCCTTCCGTGTCTGCATTCGATGAAGGGTTGCGTGAACTTCGCTACGTCGAGGGCAAGAATATCGTCTTCGAGCGGCGATATGCCAAGGGTAAGGTCGAACTAGTACGCTTCAAGGTTGACGATAAGATCCTCAAGGAGGCCAAACCCGCTGATCTCCCCGTGGAGCAGCCCACGAAGTTCGGGCTAGCGATCAACCTCAAGACCGCCAAGACTCTTGGCCTGACGATCCCTCAGTCGGTGGTGGTTCGTGCCGACGAGATCATTCATTGATGGACAGGCGAACGTTCGTCACCGTGGTCGGTGGGAGCATATTCATCGCGCCGCTCCCGATTCAGGCACAAGCGACTGGAAAGGTAGCCCGGATTGGTTATCTGGCTCCCGGGACCGCGACCACGAACGCCGGGTTGCGTAAGGCTTTTAGCGATGGGCTACGAGATCATGGGTGGATCGAAGAACAGAACATCGTGACCGAGTACCGATGGGCGGGCGACGAACAACCCACGCTCAATGCCCTAGCGGCCGAACTGGCGCGCCTGCCAGTCCAGCTCATATTTGCCATCAACACGCCAGCAGCCCTTGCCATGAAGCGGACGGGCACCAGACTTCCCGTCGTCTTCGCCCAAGTGAGTGAACCTATTGCGATCGGATTGGTCGAGAGTTTGGCGCGACCCGGCCGGAACTTCACTGGGCTCACTACGATCAATCGGGAACTCATGTCCAAGCGCCTGGAGCTGCTGAAGGAGGCGATCCCTGGTCTTACGCGCGTCGGTCACCTCGCCAATCCGGGCTATGAAGTTCATAAAGCTCAACTTACCGAGATGACCGCGGCAGCCCGCGCGCTGGGACTGACGCTTCATGTTGCCGAAGTCCGCTCACCTTCTGAGTTTGAGGCAGCATTTGCGCGCTTCACAGCGGCGCAGGTCGGAGCCTTCATCGTGCAGCAGGACGATCTATTTGTCGCCAACCGGCTCCGGGTCATTGAGCTCTCGGCGCAACGTCGACTGCCCGGGATGTTCGTTTTCAGCTTCTATCCGCGGGCAGGCGGGCTCATGTCCTACGGGGCTAACGCCGAAGATCTCTACCGACGCGCAGCCGAATACGTGGACAAGATCCTCAAGGGCGCCAAGCCGGCGGACCTTCCGGTGGAACGGCCCACCAAGTTCGAGCTGGTGATCAACCTGAAAACCGCGAAAGCGCTCGGCCTGACCATTCCCCAATCGCTCTTGGTGCGAGCAGATCAGGTCATCGAATAGCGTCCTCGACCCACGCGGCCACCTCTTGAGAGCAGATCAGCAATAGTTCAGGTCTGCGAGACTGCCCGTCAGCCATCAGCGGTGTGGGAGGCGCTGAGAAGAGTGGAGTGAACGCGATGGATGCTACGACTTCAGCCCGCGTCGCTCGTCATTCCAGAGTGTGTAGCAGTCGCCGTGGAAGCGAACGGACTTCTTGTCGTTCGTCAGCGGGTAGACTTCCATCATGGGCAGGGCGTTAGCCATAAGCTCTTCGCAGGCGTCGCACCTCTGCCAGTTGCCTGGACGCCCAAACACTCTCGGGGTGCTGTCACGCGGCAGGCTACCGGCCCGGAGCTTCGTCAGGATGAGAACACGGATGGCTTTCGGGTCCATAGCGGCCTCACATGTGGCGACCACCCAAACAACGCCACTACCACCAGGGTCTCGACGCCCGAGAGCGTCCACACGTAAGGCCGGGGTGCAGGCAAGTGGACGGTAGCATGGATGGCTAGGCCCCGGCCCGGGAAGAGGGCGAAGGCCAGAGCCGTGCAGCCTCTCTCACCGCCCGGTACAGTCCGTCTTCTGCCGATGAACTCAAGATTGGTGACCGCCTCTCCGACGAGACCGGCGAGTGGGAAGTGGTCAGCCGCCCGAGCACTTCACCCGGCGGCAAGAGCACGCATGCACACGTCAAGCGCGTGGGCCAGGCTGGCGAGTCGGAGGTGCGGACGTGGGGCGCATTCCAGCATATCGAGGTGAAGCGGGCCTAAGCGGCACTTGGACGATGAATTGTCGTGGCCACCTTCATCCCGCCCATGCTGTGCGAGCGGCTCACCGATCCCCGCCGTCTTGCTGACCGCGGCTACATAGCAGAGCCCAAACTCGCGGGGGTGAAGTGATCTACTCAGCGGGGTAATCCTGCCGCCCCTCGTGAGGGTCACGACGATCACGTAGCGGGTGTCGTCGAGTGCAAACGCCAGACGCCTCTTCGGCGGGTAGCGCGTCATCTCAATCGGCGCATAGTTCACGTCTCGCGCATTGAAGTTTGCCAGCATCCATCCAGGCACTTTGGCGTCGGCCTGCTGGACGATCCCGGCCACGATCTGGCGGACCTTCTCGTAATGCGCCGGATTCGACTGTTGGAGCGCCTCAAGTGCGCCAGGGTTGTCCAGATCGATGGGTCGGCTTAGCGTCATGTCCCCGGCAGCAGTCGTGCTCGTCCAGAGCGAAAGCAGGACCGCGATGGTAAGTAGCTTGGACATTGGTCCCCTCCTACAACCAGCCCGCCAACATCCGGCCCGATGCGGAGCGCGAGGTCTGAGCTGGACTGGACGCTGGCCACGCTCCTGCGGGCATCGCCCTGGCAGGAGAGGCCGTGGGCCTGCTTGATGCGTGGGCGTCCAGCCCGGGTGGTAGTCTACGTCCATTGCTGCTCGAAGGCGATGCCCCCTCTTTTCGTGGCGCGGACGCCGCCCCAACCCGCTCCCCGGCACAAATCCTAGTCGTCGACGGCCATGGAACCTCCGCCAAATTTCGGGGGCAGGTCTTTCGTGACGGCTACGGCCGCTGATTAAACGAGTCCGAGCGTCGGCGCGGAGCACGTCGCGCCGACGCTCTTGATCAAGCACGTGCTGACCCGACCATCAGTCGCTAGATCGAGCAGCGCCTTGTTCGCCGAGAATCTCTGATATTTGTTCTTGACGCTGGTGCGCCGTCGTCTACGCTCGGTATGAACAAGAGACGCAGCCCCGCCGACGACCGCTACCGTCCCGCTTTGCGTATCACGTTCACCGTGCGCCGCAACGGGCGGCCGCGACTCAGAGTGCCCAACTCTCACGCGGCAGCCAAACTCATCACCAAATCACGTCTGATTCCCGATGACGGACGTGAGCACTTCGGCGTGTTCTTGCTCGATCATCAAAGTCGTCTGCTCGGCTACTACGAAGTTGGGGTCGGGCGTGTCAATGAGGTTCTGGCGGGAGCGCGCGAGATTTTCGCGGCTGCGCTCAACGTGCCCGACACGTGGGGGATCATCCTCGTACACAACCATGTGATCGGTTCAGTGAAGCCGTCTCGTGCGGATCGCAGACTCACGCGGCATCTATCTCAGATCGGAGCGGCGCTCGACGTGCACGTGCTTGATCATCTGATCATCAGCATGAGCACGCGGGGCGTCTACTCGTTCGCGTGCGCGAACGAGGCTCGTGCACGTCGTAAGCGGGCGCGGTTGGGCCGAGAATTCGATCGCGCCATCGCGGCAGGAAGCGACTGACAGCCGAGCAACGGAGATTCTGGGCGGCGCGAGGGCTGCTCGGCGTCGTGCCGCATAAGGTGATCGTCGAATTCGAGCGGCAGTCGGACGACTACATCGCCTGGTACAGCGTCGGGCTGCGCCGGACGCTCTCCGTGCCTGGCTCGGCGTCACCTCGTCACGGATCAAACTCGTCTCGCGGAAGGTTGAAGTCGGGTACCGCCCAGGCAAAGCGGAATGCTGCGAGCCAGTCAAACTGAGGTACCGGCGTTGGACCAACGAGGGAGACGATGCCCAGGCCCGGACGCTTGCCGCCGCAAGCCAGGCGCAAGTGGGCCACGACGCGCGGGCAGAGGCGATCAGCGCAAATGTCTAATGTTTCGAGGGAACTACGTGATCGACAGCGCGATCAGCGGATCGGTCTCGCTTTCCAGAAGTAGTTGTGGACCCCGCCCGCGGTGAAGAGCCGACGGAACGTCATCTCCACCCGGTCGCCGATCTTGACGGCTGCCGGATCGACGTCGGTCAGCTCGCACTGGAACCGGCCGCCGCCCTCGAAGTCGATGACCGCGGCGACCACGGGTGGCGAGAGCGAGTACGCGAGCCGGTCCACCGTGAACGTCGCGATCGTCGCGGGAATATCGGCGAACCGCTCGGGCGCCATCCGATCCACGGCGTGGCACTTCACACACACCCGCTGCGGCGGGGCATGTCGGGTGCCGCAGGCCTGGCAGCGACTACCGGTGAAGGCGAACTTCCACGACTCGGCGCGGAACGACGGAGCCGCCGCCGGACGCTCGGGATCGGGCCGCCGCGGTGGCTCTCGCGGCAGGAAGCCGCGCCACGTCAGAAACGTCGCGTAGGTGAGGCGGCCGCCCGAGGCGAGCTGCGCGGCGACCGGCGGCGCCGGCCGCCGGGAGGCGATCGCCGGCGTCGCCCGGAATATGGTGACGTCGCAGCCGTCGGCCAGCGAGACCACCGCGATCAGCTCGTCGGGTTTCGCGCGGTCGAGCGCATCGGCGAGCATGAGGCCCGCGTGCGCCGTCCCGGTATTGCCGATGCTCGCGGCGAGATCGTCGGCCACGGTTCCCTTGGCGGCCCCGACCGACGAGGCCACACGACGGCTCGCGCGAGCGTGTGGCCCGGTGACGATCCAGCGGGCGACGGCCGCGGCGGTGAGGCCGGCCTGCTTGAGCGCGTCGGTCACCGCGGCCTCGCCGAGCGGGACGTACGCGTGCTCACCGAAGCGCTCTTCCCACTGACGCGAGACCGCGTCACCGGGCAGGCGCCAGCGCTCGAGGAACTCGGCGGAGGCCGAGGCCCGGGCCAGCGGCTCGGCCAGCGCCGTGCGCGAATCGCCGAGGAGAAACGCCACTGCGCCGTCGCCCCCCTCGCGCTCGTCTCCGCCGCCGGGCAGGCCGGTGCGAATATCGGCGAGGGCGGCGAGCGTCGGCCGGCCGGCGTCGATCGCCGCCCACAGGGCGCCGGCGCCCGAGCGCACCGAGCCCAGCATGTCGAAGGCGGGTGCCTGCGCATCGAGCGCGAGCGCCGCATGGATGGCGCTCGCATTGGTCTTGTCGAGATAGGCCGGAGTGGCCGTGGCGAAGTAAAGCGCGCCGGGCCGCACGTCCGGTGCCGCCCGCATCGCCGCGCGCGCGGCCTCGACGGCCATCGAGGTACTGTCCTCGTCGTACGAAGCGACGGACCGCGTGCCGGCGCCGGCGGGCGCGCCCAGCGACTCGCCGATCGCCTTGCGCTCGAGGCGGAAGTAGGGCAGGTAGGCGCCGTACGCGACGATTCCGTTCACCGGTGGACGATTCTACCCGAGATCGGCGCGATCGGCCGAGCTCGCGCCCGCGGACCTTATCGCCGCGTCGCGGCCTTGCGCACGGCGACGAACCTCGTCGGCTCGAGCGGCTCGAGCGCCGCGAGGCGGTCTTCGAGGTCGGGCTCGCGCGCCAGGATTCGCTGCTCGAGAAACGGAGAGGCCGGCGGGTTCGCGGCCGCGGCCGCTCGCAGGGCTCCCGCTAGCGTCCAGCGTGGCGCCGCGTGGCCCATGTCCCGCAAGATCTCGATCGTCCGCTGGTCGGCGGCCAGCTCCTGCTCGCGCGAGTAGGCCCGAACGATCAAGGGGTTCACGACGAAGTCGGCGAGCCCGAGCCCCGGCATGAAGAGGCCCAGCACGGCGAAGCCCGCGGTGATCGCCATCGACAGGATGCGCCGCTTGCCGGTGTGACCCAGGATCTCGTGAGCGACCTTCTGGGCGACGAGCGCGTCGACGTGACGCTGGGGCAGCCGCGCGAGGCCGTCGGAGAAGTAGAACGTCGCGTCGTCGGCCGCGAACGACGTGACGACCGTCGTCTGGATCAGCGCGAACGAGTAACAATCGGGATCGTCACCGGCGGCCCGGGCGGCGCGATAGAGCGTCTGCGAGATCTTGACGGTGTCGGGATCGCGCGGCGAAGGGTAGTAGGCGAGGTCGGGATGCGACGGCGGGATCAGCGCGCATCCGGTGGTGAAGAGCGTCAGCCCAGCGAGGAGGGCGAGCGAGCGGAGCATGGCCGGTCCATCCTATGAAGGCACCGGCGAGAATCCGGCGAAAATAACGTCGCGACTTGCCGAGCTTCTACACCTTGGGGCGCGCCTCGCGAGCAACCACTAACGCAAGGCGCGCCCGTATCGATGAGCCGCGCGTCCGACATGGCACAGGCGGCGGCTGAGGCACGGCCGGAATCTCTGTCCGGGACACAAGGCCCCGGTGTCTCGGCTGCACCGGCCGTTCGGGTGCTTCGCGATCGATAGCTGAGACGAAGCAGCCGCGCCGCTTATTTGACCGGCCGGAGCAGCGGGCGCAGATAGGGCCAGAGACGATCGGCGATCATCTGTTGGCCGGCGGCCGTGGGATGAATGCCGTCAGCCTGGTTCAGACGCGGGTCGGCGGCGACCCCGTCGAGCAGGAATGGCATCAGCGCGATCTTGGCCCGCCGAGCGACCGCCGGAAACACCGCCTCGAACTCCTTCGTATATTCGGCGCCGTAGTTCGGGGGCAGGCGCATGCCGACCAGCAGCACGCGCGCGCCCGAGGCCTGGAGCCGCGCGACGATCTCCTCGAGGTTGGCGCGTATCGCCTGCGGACTCTGGCCGCGCAGGCCGTCGTTGGCACCGAGCGCGACGATGACGACGTCCGGATGCGCGTGCAGCGCCCAATCGACCCGTCTCAGGCCGCCGGCCGTGGTATCGCCGCTCACCCCCGCGTTGACGACGCGGTAGTCATAGCCCTCGGCGCGAAGCCGCGCCTGCAGTCTGGCGGGAAACGCCTCGTCGGCGGCGACGCCCAGCCCGGCGGTGAGGCTGTCGCCGAGCGCGACCACCACGCCTTCACCGCGCGCCTCGCCCGCGGCGACGCTCAGCAGCGCGACACACGACAGGACGAGCGCGCCCACGCGGAGTCGTCTCACGAGGCCAGTGTAGTATGAGGTCGGAGATGATCAGGATTCGCGACGTCGTCATGCGCCTGCCGAGCGGCGGACGACCGCTCACGATACTCGACGGCGTCACGCTCGACGTCGCCGCGGGCGAGGTCTGCGCGATCACCGGACCCTCCGGAAGCGGGAAATCGACCCTGCTGGGACTCATCGCGGGTCTCGACCGCCCGAGCGCGGGCTCGATCACCGTCGCCGACGTCGAGATCACCGAGCTCGACGAGGACGCGCTCGCGCGATTCCGCCGCGATACGCTCGGCTACGTCTTCCAGTCCTATCATCTGATCCCGACCCTGACCGCCGCGGAGAACGTCGCGGTCCCGCTGGAGATCGTCGGCGCGCCCGATGCGCTCGGTCGCGCGCGCGCCCTGCTCGGCGACGTCGGGCTCGGTGACCGCGCGCACCACTATCCGGTCCAGCTCTCGGGCGGCGAGCAGCAGCGCGTCGCGCTCGCCCGCGCGGTCGCGCTCGATCCCAGCCTCCTGCTGGCCGACGAGCCGACTGGCAACCTCGACTCCGCCACCGGCGTGCAGATCATCGAGCTGCTGCTCGCGTTGAACCGCCGCCGCGGATCCACCCTGGTGCTGGTGACCCACGACGAGGCGCTCGCGGGGCAGGCCGATCGCGTCGTGCGGCTGCACGACGGCCGGATCCTCAACGGCGCGTCGTGAGCCTCGCATTCGCCATTCGCATGGCCCGGCGCGAGACCCGCGGCGCCGCGCGCTACTTCGCGGTGCTCTTCGGCTGCGTCGCCCTCGGCGTCGCCGCGCTGGTCTCGGTCGGCACGTTCGCCACGAACCTCGATCGCACCCTGACACGCGAAGCCCGGACGCTCACGGGCGGTGACCTCGAGCTTCGCTCGGCTCAGCCGCTGGATCCCGCGGCCCATGCGGCCCTCGACGAGCTCCTGCGCGCCGGCGCCGTCGTCACGACCGTTCGCGAGATGGTGGCGATGGCGCGCACGCCTGCGCGTGGCGCGACGCTCCTGGTGGAGCTGAAGGCGGTCGAGAGTGCCTATCCGCTGTACGGGCGCGTCGAGACGATGCCGCCGCAACCGTTCGACACCTTGCTCGCCGACCGCGGCGATTCCGGCGGCGCGGTGGTCGAGGCGCGTCTTCTGGAGAGGCTGGGAATCGCGGTGGGCGATCCGCTGGAGATCGGCGGCGCGCGCTTCACCGTCACCGGTGTCCTCGTCAGGGAGCCGGATCGGTCGGCCGGTCTGGTGACCCTCGGTCCGCGCATGCTCGTCGCCGCGCACTCGCTCGAGCAGACGGGACTTCTTCAGATCGGCAGTCGCGTCCGTTATCGGACCCTCGCGCGCCTGCCCTCGGAGATGGCGGCCCGGGCGGCCGCCGAGGATCTGGCCCGCGCGATCGGCGACCCGACGGTCCGAATCGCGGCGTTCGACGAGTCGCAGCCGGGCCTTCGGCGATTCTTCGCGCAGCTCGCGACCTATCTTGGACTGGTCGGGCTGGCGAGCCTCCTCGTCGGCGGAGTCGGCATCGCCTCGTCGGTCGCGACGTTCCTCAGGCGTCAGCTGGCGACGATCGCGATCCTCAAGTGTCTCGGGGCCGGCTCGCGTGTGCTGCTCGCCACGTACCTGATCCAGACGTTCACCCTCGCGCTCGTAGGAAGCCTGGCCGGCGCCGCGCTCGGCCTGGCGGCCCAGCCGCTGCTCGTTCGCGCGCTCGCCCCGTTCGCGCCGTTCGCGGTCGAGGCGCGCTGGGACGTCGGGACGCTCGCGCGCGGGCTCGCGCTCGGTCTGCTCGCCGCGCTGCTCTGCGCGCTCTGGCCGCTCCTCGCGGTCCGAGCCGTACCCCCGTCGCTGATCCTGCGGCGTGACGTCGACACGAGCGCCTGGCGCGCGCGGCGTCCGTGGGCCGCGGCGCTGCCGATCCTGGCGGGGCTGGCGGCGCTGGCGATCTGGCAAGCGGGATCGCTCCGGCTCGGCGGAATCTTCGTCGGCGCTGCGCTGGCCGCGCTCGCGATCCTCTTCGGGCTCTCGCGAGCGGTCGTGACGCTCGCCAGGTGGGTGCCGCGGGCCCGCGGGCTCGCGTGGCGCCAGGGGCTCGCCGGACTCGATCGACCCGGAGGCCACACGGTGAGAGTGGTCGTGGCGCTCGGTCTGGGCGTGATGCTCTTGGTCGCGATCGCGCTGCTCGAGGCGAATCTGGGTCGGCAGCTTGCCTATGAACAAAAGCGCGACGCCCCAGCGTTCTTCTTCATCGACGTGCAGCCGGACCAGCGAGAGCCCTTCAGCCGGCTCGTCCGCGACGTCAGCGGTGGCGCGGCGCCAACGGTGACGCCGATCGTGCGGGCGCGGCTCGCCGCGATCGACGGCACGCCCGTGACCCGTGAGCTCATCGACCGGCGCAAGCGGGAGACGCCGGACAAGATCTGGTACCTCACGCGCGAGTACATGCTGACGTGGTCGGCCGCGCCGCCCCCGGCGAACGCGATCACGCGTGGGCGCTGGTGGACCGCGGAGGAAGCGTCAACCCGGCCGCGTGTGTCGGTGGACGACGAAGCCGCGAAGTATTTCGGCGTACGTGTGGGCGGCACGCTCACCTTCGACGTGCAGGGGGTGCCGATCGAGGCCGAGGTGATGAGTTTCCGCAAGGTCGACTGGCAGAGCCTGACGACCAACTTCTTCATGGTGCTCTCGCCGGGCGCCCTCGATGGCGCGCCGACGATCTATCTGGCGACAGCCCGCGTGCCGGCCGACCTCGAGACCCGACTACAAGATAGCGTGGTGGCCGCGTTTCCCAACGTCACCGCGATTCCGCTGCGGGGCGTTCTCGAGCGCGTGTCGGAAGTCCTCGGCCAGATCTCGTTCGCCGTGCGGTTCATGGCCCTCTTCAGCATCGCGGCGGGTCTCGTGGTCATGGCCGGCGCGCTCGCGGCGACCCGCTATCAGCGGCTCTACGAGTCGGTCATCCTCAAGACCCTGGGCGCGACGCGCTGGGCGATCGCGCGCGCGTTCGCCGTGGAGTATGCGTGCCTGGGTGCGGCGGCCGGGCTCGGCGGCACGGTGCTGGCGGCGGTTCTCGCCTGGATCGTCCTGCGATTCGTGCTCGATACCCCGTGGACGCTCGAGCCCGAGACGTTGGTCCTCGGCGTGGTCCTGACGACCCTGGTCTCGCTCGCGGTCGGCCTGCTCGCGACGGTCCGGCTGCTCGGACGCAAGCCGTTGTCGGTGCTTCGCCAGGAATGAGCGCCGCGTGATAGTCTTTCCCCGGTGAAATGGAAATGATGGAGGTGACGATGTTCAAGCCCCTGGGCCTCGATCACGTCGTCCTGCGGGTTCGCGATCAGGCGCGGTCGCGTCGCTTCTACGAAGATGTGCTGGGCTGCACGCTCGCCAAATTCAACGAGAGGATCTCGTTGATCCACCTGCGGTTTGGCGAGGCGCTGATCGACCTCTTGCCCGCCACCGAGGCGGGGCCGGTCGGGCCCGATCACTTCTGTCTGTCCATCCAATGCGACGATCTCAAGGCGGTCGCCGAGGCGCTGCGCGGGAAAGCGGTCGCGCTCGAGGGTGACGTGGTCCAGCGCTTCGGCGCGTGGGGCGACGGGCCCTCCATCTACCTGCGCGATCCCGACGGCCACCTGATCGAGCTCAAGCCGCGGCCTTCGTAAACATCCGGCCCTCTCCCGCCGTCCCATCGTCGGGAAGCAACCGAAACGGGAGGGGAGGGTGTCATGCTGGTCGCGGTGCAGCGCCTCGTGAAGGGCGCGATCGTGCTCTATCTCGTGACGCACGGCCTGCCGATCGCCGCGGAGCTCGAGCTACGCGATCTGGCCGCCGCCCTCTGCTGGAGCCTCCTCGCTCAGCTCCGCCTTTACGGATGAGCCCGCCCGCTAGCCAGCGAGGAAGTCGCCGACGATCCGGGTGAGCCGATCCGGCGTGAACGGCTTTTGCAGCAAGACCGTTCCCGCATCGAGCACGCCGTGATGGACGATCGCGTCGTCGGTGTAGCCCGACATGTAGAGGATCTTCAGTCCCGGACGGCTTTGAACCAGACGGTCGGCGAGATCACGTCCGCTCATCGCCGGCATGACGACGTCCGTCAAGAGCAGGTGAATCGGCCCGGCGTGGCGGCGCGCGATCTCTAGCGCCTCGCCCGGGCTGCCGGCCGACAGAACCGAGTAGCCCGCGAGACCGAGGATCTCGGTGGCCAGGTCGCGGAGCTCGCTCTCGTCCTCCACGACGAGCACGGTTCCCGATCCGACGACCGCCGGCGCGTCGGCCGACGGCGCGACGGCCACGTCGGGTACGGCCGCGACTCGCGCGAGATAGATTCTCACCGTTGTCCCGGCGCCCGCCGCGCTCTCGATGCGGATGTAGCCGCCGTGCTGCTTGACGATGCCGTACACGGTCGCGAGCCCGAGCCCGGTGCCCTTGCCGACGCCCTTGGTCGTGAAGAACGGCTCGAAGAGATGGGCCTGAACCTCCGAGCTCATGCCGATTCCGGTATCTCGCACACTGAGCATCGCGTGGGGCCCCGCGCTGGCGCCCGGATGCGTCTCGACGAAGGCGTTGTCGAGCTCGACGTTCGTGGTCGCGATGGTGAGCCGGCCACCTTGTGGCATCGCGTCCCGGGCATTGACGGCGAGGTTCATGACGATCTGCTCGATCTGCGCCGGGTCGGCCTTGACGCGGCCCAGGATCGGATCGAGCGAGGTCACCAGCTCGATCGTCTCGCCGATCAGCGGCTTCAGCATCTGCGCCATGCCGGCCACGACCCCGTTGAGGTCGAGCACGCGTGGCTGGAGCATCTGCTTGCGGCTGAACGCGAGGAGTTGCTGAGTCAGTGACGCCGCGCGATCCGCCGTTTTCCTGACCAGCTCGACGTCGCGCCGGTGAGGATCGTCGGCGGCCAGACGCAGCAGCAGGAGCTCGGTCCGGCCGGTGATGACCGTCAGGAGATTGTTGAAGTCGTGCGCGACGCCGCCGGCGAGCTGGCCGACGGCCTCCATCTTCTGGACCTGGCGCAGCTGCGACTCGCTCTGCCGCAGAGCCTGCTCCGCGCGCTTGCGCTCGGAAATATCGAGCACGGTCGACTGGACGGCCGGCTCGCCCTCCCAGAGGATCTCGGCGACCTGGATGTCGACCCAGATGAGCGAGCCGTCGCGTCGGATGGCCTGGAGCTCGTACTGCGAGGACACCGGCTCGCCGCGCAGGCGCGCCGCGCGGTCGCTTTCGAGGCGCGACAAGTCTTGCGGCTCGATCCAGCGGCGGGCGTCGAGGCCGACGAGCTCGCCGGCGCTGTCGTAGCCGAGCATCCGCGCGAACGCCGGGTTGACGAACAGCGTGACCCAGTCCCGCTGGATGTGGATGCCCTGGATCGAGCTCTCCACCAGGGTGCGATAGCGCCGCTCGCTCTCGCGCTCGCTTGCGAAGAGCTGGGCGTTCCGGATGGCGACGCCGGCTTCGTCGGCGAGCCGTAGCAGGGTGGCCTCGTCGCGGTCGCTGAACGGACGGCGCGCCCGGTTGGCGACGTAGAGGAGCCCGACCACGCGCTCCTCGTTCTTGATCGGCACCACCATGGCGCTGACGCTCTCGTCCTTCACGACGGCGCTGAGGTAGTCTTTGCCGAAGTTGGGATCGTTCGTGTAGTCGTCGGTCCGGAGCGCGCGGCCGCTCAGGAGCGCCTGGCCGCCGAACCCCTTGCCCGGCTCGATCCTGAACGTGCGGTCCGACGTGTACCGCGAGCCGACGCGATGGCGGACCGTGACGGCCTCGGTCTCGCCCTCGCGGAAGCCGATCATCGCCAGGTCGCTTCGGACCAGCTCCTTGGCGCTGTCCGTGATCCGGCGCAGGACTGTGTCGATGTCGAGCGACGAGGTGATCGCCTGCGCCACGCCGGCGAACACCTCGGACTCCCGACGCCGGCGCTCGCTCTCCTCGTACAGGCGCGAATTCTCCAGCGCGAGTGCCGCCTGGTGGGCGAACGCCTGCATGAGCTCGACTTGCCGGTCGGAGAACGGGCCGACGTCGTTGCGATACGTGACGAGAGCGCCGAGCACCCGGTCGCCGACGAGGAGCGGCACGGACAGCACGGCCCGATAGCCCTCGGCCTCGACGGCGGCGCGCGTCGACGGCGTGAGGTTGAACGCCGGGTCGTTCAGCAGATCGGCCGACCAGACCGGGCGGCGCTCCGCGATCGCGGTGGGCGTCGTGCCGTCGCGCGGATGCAGCGGGCGCATGGCCTGAAACGCGCGACTCATTCCTCGGCTCGCCACGAAGAGCATGGCGGTCTCGGGCCGATCCCCGCTCACGAGCGCGACCGCGGATCGCTGGGTGCCGAGCAGTGCGCACGCGCGGTCGACGACCAGCGACAGGATCTTCTCGAGCTCCAAAGACGACGCGATCGCGCCGCCGAGCTCGGTGAGCGCCTCGGCCTCGCGACGACGAGCCGCGTTGTCGGTGAAGAGCCGCGCGTTGTGGATCGCGACCGCTGCGTGGTCGGCGAGCTGGAGCAAGATGTGCTCGTCGCGGTCGCTGAGGAGACGGTCGTCCCGGTTGGCGACGGAGAGGAAGCCCTCGACGCGATCCTCGATCGTGATCGGCACCGCCATGTAGGCGTGCAGGTCTTCGATGCGGGCCACCGTCTGGAACTCGGGCCCGAACCGGGTGTCCTCGAGATAACGATCCGTGCGGAAGGGGCGGCCGGTCGCCAGCACCATGCCGCTGGCGCCCTGGCCGGGCGCGACCCGGACCGAGCGATAGTCCTCGTAACGCGCGCCAGGCCACTGACGGAAGGAGAGGGTATCCCGGCCCGGATCGCGCAGCGCGATGAATGCCATGTCGCTGCGGCAGACCTCTCGCGCCCCCTCGGCGATACGCTGGAGCACGGTCGCGAGATCGAGCGAGGCGTTGACGCTCCGGACCACGTCTGCCAGCAGCTCGGCCTCCCGCTGGCGCCGGCCCGCGTCCTCGTAGAGGCGCGCGTTCTCGATGGCGATCGCGGCCTGGTCGGCGAGGAGGCCCGCGAGGTTTTTCTCCTCGGGGGTGAAGTCGCCCCGGCGGCCGAACCCGACGATCAGCGCGCCGACCGCGCGCTCGTGATGGATCAGCGGCAGCGCGATACACGCGTGGATGTCGCTCGTCTCGGCGAGCGCGCGATGCCGCCAGCGCGGATCTCGTTGCACGTCTTCGAGATACTCGGGCCGGCACGAGGTGAGCACGGCGCCGGCGATGCTCTGGTCGCGCGGCACGGGCACGGTAGGCACGATGTGACCCGCCAGCGTCGGTCCGGCCCAGAAGCTACCGCCCTCGCGCAGGGTTTCGGCGCCGTGATCCACCCAGACGTAGGCCATCTTCGCCTTCAGGAGGATAGTGGCGGCCTCCGCGATGCCGTGAAACGCCGCGGCACTGTCGGTGGCCGACGTGATCAGGCGCGTGAGCCGGCTGAGGGTGGTCAGCCGCTCGGCGCGCTCGTCCGCCTGTCGAAGCGACCGGCCGTGAGTCTTGGGGGCGATCCGCGCCCGCCGCGCGGGCTTGGGGCGCTCGCGCTTACTCAATGTCGAAGCGTAGTCGTGCGTGCGCCCGTCGGAGCGCCCGCTCGACGGCCGCCGGTGTCTGCGCGCGGGCGAAGATGAAGCCGAGATATTGCCAACCTTCGGGGAGCGGAACCACGTCCTGGCCCGGATGCATCGTGATCGCGACGTCCTCCACGCCGTCGACCGCGGCGGCGTCGTCCACGCCGTGGACCGCCGCGAGCCGGCCCGCCCGCGGAATCGGAATCATCATGACGCCGGCGGCGCGTCGCTCGCGCTCGAGCGATTGCAGGGGGCGTCCGAGCGCGTGGCAGAGGATGAGCTCCTCGAGACTCAGGCCCGTGCCGAAGGTCAACGTGCGTGAGCAGAGCCCGCCGATCGAGCGCGCGGCGACCTCGAGGACGAACGGGCCGCGCTCGTTCACGCGAAGCTCGGCGTGGATCGGCCCTTCGGTGAGCCCGAGAGCCGAGCAGGCGTCACGGGTCACCGAGGCGATGCGAGCCTGCGTGGCCTCGGGCAAGCGCGACGGCGTGACGTAGATCGTCTCCTCGAAGAACGGGCCGTCGAGCGGGTCCGGCTTGTCGAAGAGCGCCAGCACGTGCAGGGTGCCGCCGACCAGCATTCCTTCGAGCGCGACCTCGCGTCCTGGCAGGAATTCCTCGACGAGCAACGCCCGGCGCGCCTCGTCACGCCGCGTCGTCTCCGCGGTCTCGAGGATCGCGACGATCCGACGAAAGGCCGCCACGAGCTCGCGCGCGTCGTTCGCGCGGATCACGCCACGGCTGGCCGAGAGCGAGAGCGGCTTGAGGACGCACGGGTATCCGACCGCCTCGGCGCCGGCGGCGGGATCGTCCGACAGCCGCACGAGCCGGAAGCGAGGCACCGGCACGCCCGCCTCGGCGAGGCAGCGGCGCATCGCGTGCTTGTCGCGCGCGGCGCTGACGGCGGGCAGGGAGTTGGCCTTGAGGCCGAGGCGCTGGCTGATGGCGGCGGCGACGACCGTGGTCTGATCGTCCACGGGCACGACGGCGTCGATCGGCAGGCGCCGCGTGAACCGCGCGATGGTCTCGGCGCTCGCCTGAGGATCCGCGAAATCGAGGGTGACCAGCGAATCGGGCGACAGCTCTTCGAGCGTGCTCGGGCGTTCGGACGCGCACACGAGCTCGACGCCGAGCTTGGTGGCGGCGTCGACGAAGGCCTCGGTGCGATACGTCGTCGTGGGCAGGAGAAGCAGTAACCGGCTCGCCGGCGGCACTGGCGTCAGCCCCCCACGCCGCGGCGTGGGGCTACGCTTTGCCCGGCGTGTAGTAGGGGTTCTGACCGGAGCCGTGGTCGGTCGTGTCGAGGACCTCGGTGACTTCGGGGATCTCTTCCTTGATCAGCCGCTCGATGCCCGACTTCAGTGTGATGTCCGCGGCACCGCAGCCCTGGCAGCCGCCGCCCATCTGGAGATAGACGCGGTTATCCTGCACATCGATCAGCTCGACGAAGCCGCCGTGGCCGGCGACCGCGGGGTTGATCATGGAATCGATCAGCTCCTGGACTCGGGTCTTGAGCTCAGCACTCATAAGGCACCTCTAAATCGATACTTTACCCGAGTTTCCGCCCAGGGCCAACTGGCCCTCAGTGGGCTCCGCTCAGCAGAACCACGGCTCGGTCAGCCTCGGCGCCCGTCTCCGATCGGCGTCCGGTGCCGCAAGCGGCCGCGGCGCCAAGCCGGCCGTGCGATCCGCGAGCTCGCGCACGCGCTGGAAGGTGAAGGCGGCGTCTTCACGCCGGTCGGCGGCCGCGGCGACCACGGACGATACCTCCGCGTGAAGCGCCTCCATGCGCGGATCGGGGTGGGTCCAGCGGTGATAGAACTGATCCGCGACCAGCTCGCCAAGAAATGGGCGTAGCGCGGCGCTCTCGAGCAGGAGCGAGCCGGGCGGCACCAGGAGCCGGATCGAATACTGAACGGGGTCGATCGCGTCGACGAGCCCGTGAGCCTCGACGAAGTCCAGGAGCTCCCGGTAGTCCTGGAGTGTCGTCCACGGCGTGAACGCGACCCACGTCGGGCGCAGCGCGATGCCGGCTTTCGCGGTGAGCCCTACCACCGTTTCGATGTCGGCGCGCGTGTGACCCTTGTCGAGGTGAGCCAGGATCGTGTCGTTCAACGATTCGGCGGCCGAGACGACGAACGCGCAGCCTCGCCTCGCGAGCTCCGGCAGCCGGTCACGGTGGCGTAGCAGGTGCTCGATCTTCGCCGTGAAGTCGAACGTCAGCCCGGGAAACGCCTCGTGGAGCGCGCGTGCGACGGCCAGGGCGTGGCCCGGGCCGTTGAGAAAATCCGGGTCGCCGAACGTGATATGGGTGGCGCCCGCCTCCACCTGCTGGCGGATGTCCGCGAGCAGCACCTCGACCGGGACGACGAAGAACCGGCCGCCGTATACCGGAGGGATCGGACAGTGGCGGCACAGGTGCTTGCAGCCGCGGCTCGCCTCGACATAGCCGACGAGCTCGAACCGGCCGTCGCGCTCGAGATGGGCGTACTTCTTCAACGACGGGAGATCCGACCGGCTCGGCGCGGGGAATTCGAGCTTCGCGAGGACGCGCAGGGGCTGGGCCGGAGCCGTCGGTCGGCTCTCGCCCTCGAGCTTGCGCACCAGATCTACCAGCGCCGCTTCGATCTCGCCGCTCATCACCGAATCGGCGATGCCGGCCAGCAGGTGGCTCGCGTTGAGCGTCGCGTAGAGCCCGTAGAATGCGATGTGACAGCCGGGGTTGGCGGCCCTCACGCGCCGAGCGACCGTGACGCCCAGGCGAAGGGCCGTATGCATTGGCACTGAGATCGCGACCAGCTTCGCCCGCTGCACGCGCTCGGCATCGAACGGCTCGACCGACACGTCCATCACCGCCGGTGCATAGCCCTCGCGCTCGAGAAAGGCCGCCGGCCACGCGACGGCCAGCGGCTGGTGGCCGAGCTCGTAGCAAGCGACCAGCAGGATCGCGCCAGGCTCCTTCACGTCGAAGAGTGTACCGCGGCCCTGCGCTGCAGGCCTTCGCGGAGCTGGGGCCCCGCCGGCCGAGGCGTGGTGGTATCTTGGTGGGCGCTGCTCCACTTCCTAAGGAGGACTCACACGATGGCCGTCAAGATCACGACCCGGCCGAACGGTCCGTACCTGATCGAGGGCGAGTGCGAGCTGGTCGATCCGACCGGGGCTCAGATCAACACGGCGGGCCAGACGAGAATCGCGCTCTGCCGCTGCGGCCAGTCCAGCAACAAGCCGATGTGCGACGGCACCCACAACAAGGTCGGCTTCCAGGCCTCGGAGGCCGCGAAGAAGTAGGCTTACTCCGGTTTGATATCGGGCTCGACGTCGGTCAGCAGGACCCAGTCGTCCGGCGGGTCGGGATCGGGTCGCGTCTTGGGCGCGCAGGTGACGGTGCGGCCGCGGCTCGGTGAGAACCACTCCCACATGCCGCTGGGAGCGCCGGCGTCCTGGGCCTCGCCGACTTCGGGCCCGGTGGCGCCGGACTCCGCGCGCTCGGTCTTGCGCTGTCGCTTCGCTTCCTGCTTCGCCTTCTGGATGTCGGCCCGGCGTCGCCGCTCGAAGCCGTAGTGCCCCCCGCGACTCACCGGACTCTCACGCGTAGGCTCATTGGCGAAATTCTAGCACGTGTCGCTCGGCCTGGTTTTGGCGAGGGCGCCAGGCACGGTCCGCCTTTCGCGAGAGGCAGGCTCACAGGCGTCATTGGATGGTGGTCCAGTCCCTCCACAAGGTAAGGAGCAGCGCGATGGCGACCGGTCCCACGAAGAGCCCGATCGGGCCAAATGCCAGGAGGCCGCCGAGAACGCCGAAGAAGCCGAGGAGGAATGGGATACGCGCGGCGCCGCTCAGAAACCACGACTTGATCACGTTGTCGACCATGCTGACGACCAGGATGCCCCATCCCAGCAGCACGAGGCCGGCGACGAACCGTCCTTGCAGAAGGAGCCAGGCGGCCGCGGGTACATAGACGAGGGGTGGCCCGATCGGCGTGAGCGCCAGAAGTCCGGTGACCGCACCGAGCAGCACCGGCGAGCCGAGCCCGACGATCCACGCGCCGAGCGTCAGGAGCAGCGCCTGGGTGAGCGCGGTCGAGAGCGTTCCGTACATCACTGCGCGAACGGTCTCGCCGAGCGTGTAGACCACGGTGTCCACGCCCCCGCCGGCCAGACGCCTGGCCGCGCCGTGGATCTGCGGCACCAGCTCGCGGCCGTGCCGGTAGAGGAAGAACAACGTCAGAAGGGCCAGGATCGCGTCGAGCGCCAGCCGCCCGAGGTCGCCCGCCGTGCTCGCGACGAGCCCGACGACGAGGCCGGTGCGGGCCAGCACCCATTGCTGCATCTGGGCCGGGTCGGCCACGAGGCTCTCGATCCACTCGGCCGCCCGCGGGCCGATCCGGGGGATGTCACGAAGCGTCGCCGCGAGCGACGCGGGACCGGAGGGCAGCCAGGCCCTGAACGCCTCGAACGCGCTCTGAAGCTCGACCACGAGTGCCGCTGAGACCAGCACGGCCGGCACCATCACGACGAGGACCATCAGGACGGTCATCAGGAAGGCGCTGCATCCAGTTCGGCCTCGCAGGAGACGTTCGATCCGAGCGTGCAGCGGCCAGCTGGCATAGGCGAGGATCGCCGCCCACGCGATCGGGGTAATGAACGGGCGCAGGACCACGAATGAGGTCACGACGATGAGCGCGATCCCCGCGATCTGGGCCCATCGTCGCTCGAGGGGGCCGGCCATTCGGAGCACTCTAGACCGGCCCGACGCGATGCGCCACCACGCTCGACTGCGCGACTGGACTGGGGCTGATCAAGTCTGGTGGTTTCGGGGCGGTAAGAATCGAGCCACCTGTGGCTACGGGACGTCCGGAAATTCGGAAAATGAATATGAAGACGGATAGTTGCGGCCGCGGCCCGGTCTGGTATCGGCTTTGCGTTAGTACCCGTGCAGGAGGACAAAGGCGATGATCAGCACGATGGTTCGAACGCTCTCGAGAGTCCCGATCTCCCTCCGTAGCCTGGCCGTCTGCGTGGCGTGCGAGGAATGCTTCGAGCTGGGCGACCCGACCTGCCCCACTTGCGGCAGCGACGAGTACGTCCCGCTTCTTCATCAGCTGGAGGGCCGCATCCTCAACATGACGAGCAACAACTAGATGCTGGTTCGGCACGCTGGGTCGAGGCCGCTCGCCGGTCGAGCCGACGTTTCAACGGCTCTGACATCGGGACGGCCTGGAGCCACCGCCAACCATCCGGCTACTCGTTTCACCGTCTGAGTTTCGCCGCGATCCCTCCTAGATCGACACGCTGAATCGGCCAACGAAGCTCATACCCGCGCCCCCCGCGGGTCAACGTCCCTGCCAGTCGGGCTTCCGCTTTTCGAGGAACGCGCGAACGCCTTCGTGGAAATCCCGGCTCAGATAGCAGGACACGATCAGGTCGTCGAGGTCGTGCGGCGTCAGCACCGCCAGCATCCGCCGCGTGGCCTCTTTCGTCGCGGCGATCGTGAGCGGGGCCAGCTCGGCGAGGCTCGCGGCGAGCTCGCGCGCGCGTGACTCGAGCTCCGCCGCCGGATGGATGCGATCGATCAGGCCGCTCGCCTTGGCCTCCTCGGCGTCGAGCAAGCGGGCCGTGAGCACGAGCTCGCGGGCGCGGCCGGGGCCGAGCGCGGCCACCAGCAAGCAGAGACTCACCGGCGCCAGGAAGTTGCCGAGCGTGCGGGCCACCGGCACGCCGAAGCGCGCGTGGGGCGCGGCGAGCCTCAGGTCGCAGGCCAGCGCGATGAAGAGCCCGCCGCCGATTGCGTCGCCTTGCAGCATCGCGATGGTCGGCTTGCTCATGCCGGCCAGGCGCGAGAGCACCCGGGTCAGTCGCGCTTCGTAGGCGAGCGCGTCCTCGCGCGTCTCGAAGTCGAGGAACTGACGGATGTCGGTGCCGCTCGCGAAGGCCCGATCGCCCGCGCCGCGCAGCACGAGCACGCGCACCGCCGGGTCGGCGTCGAGCGCGGCGCACGCGTCGTGGAGCGCCTCGTACATCTCGAACGTCATCGAGTTGCGGGCGTCGGGGCGATTGAAGGTGAGCAGCGCGGTGGATCCGTCGCGCTCGACGAGGAAGTGCTCGGTCATCCGACCCGTCGCGGGGCCACCCCGAAGCCCCAGTCGCGGATGTCCTGGTCCAGCTGCTCACGGCGGCGCTCGGCGCGCCGGCGCTCCTCCGTCAGCTCCTCGAGCCGCTGACGCTGTTCGCCGCGCCGCCGATCGAAGAGCACCCGGATCCTCTCGGCTCCCGACAGCTCCTGAGCCAAGAAGTCGTACAGGTCGGGATGCGAGCGCGCCACGATGAAGAGGTGACCGAGCTCGGTCACCTCCTTTTCGGCCTGCTCTCGTCCGGAGCGCATGTCGAGCTCGTCGAAGATTCGCTGGGCCTGTGCCCGCTGGCGCATGGCGTCCTCGCCGTCACCCAGCCGCGCCGCGAGGGCGCCGAGGCTCAGCACGCAGGACGCGACGAGCGGGCGAAGCCCCAGCGTTTCGGCGAGGCGCAGCGCCTCTTCGTAACGCGCGCGCGCCTCCGGAGGGTTCGGGGCGGCGCCGCGCGCGGCGATGTCGCCGAGCACCTGAAGCGCCTGCGCCTCGTGGCCGCGCTCACCGTGCTCGCGCGCCATGTCGAGGGCCTCGCGCGCGGTCTCGAGCGCCCGCGCATGCTGACCGTCCGACAGGTAGCCTTCAGCGAGATTGACGAGCCAGGCGGCGAGGTACGCGCGAATGCCCAGCTCGCGGCTCACCGCGACGCCGTCCTCGAGCAAGCGGAGCCCCTCGTGCACGTGGCCCATGCGAACGAACGCGAGGCCGAGCAGCGACAGCGGGATCGGCAGCCACACCGTCAGGTGTTTGCGACGACACGCTTCCAGACCGCGCTCGAGCGGCAACACGGCGCGCGCCAGCCGCCCACGGCGGATCCAGACGAGCCCGATCAAGGTCCAGGCGATGAGCCGACTGTAGGCGTGCTGGGTGGTCTCGGCGGCGCGCTGCGCCTCGGCCAGATACGAGTTGGCCGCGTCGAACGCGCCGCGGTCAGCGAGGCCGAACGCGAGCCAGCCGCACGAGGCGACGTACGAGATCGTGGCCTGGTCGCCCGCGGTCGCCTCGATGTTCTCTCGGAGCGCGCGCTCGGCGCGCGCGTAATCGCCCTGCGCGTGATAGCTCTGACCCATGTACTGGCGTGCCAGTCCCTGGAGCGCCGGATCGCCGATGGCGCGTCCGACGTCGAGGCAGCGCTGTCCGTACTCGATCGCCTGGGTCGTCTCGCCCTTGAGGTAGTGATAGTTGATCAGATACGTGTAGACGCGCGCCAGGCGCGGCTCGTCGCCGAGGTCGGCGGCCAGCTTCTCGGCCTCGCGCGAGACCGCCAGCACGTCGTCGAGCCGGCCGAGCTGGAGCAGCGGCGGACGCAGGTCCAGGCGCAGGTCGATTGCCTGCTCGAGCGTCTCGTGAGTCTCCGGCAGCCGCTTGAGCGCGGCGAGCGCGTCCTGGAAGGCCTGCACCGCCTCGCCGTTCGCCGCGTGCAGCACCGCGCGGGCGCCGACCTGGCGGTTGTAGTCGAGAGCCTTCGCCCACACCTCGCCCCGCGAGGCATGGAACGCGAGCTGGTCGACGTGGCTCGTGCGGCGGTCGTGATCGAGCCGCTCGATCGCCTCCACGATCCGCCCGTGCAGCACTCGGCGCTGCTCGCGCAGGAGGCTCGCGTAGGCGACGTCGCGGGTGAGCGCGCTCTTGAAGCGGTAGACGACGTCGGGGAACAGGCTCGCCTCGTAGAGAAACCCCGCGGTTTGCAGGCTTGCCAGCGCCCGCCCGACGCTGTCGGCGGGCACGTCCACGATCGCCTCGAGCAGCGCCTGGGGCACGTCGGAGCCGACGACGGCCGACGACTGGAGCAAGAGCTTCTCGTCCCCGGGGAGCCGATCGATGCGCGCGGCGAGGACGGCCTGCACGGTCGCCGGCACCTGGATCGTCTTGAGCTCGCCGGCCAGCCGATAGGCCCCGCGCTCGCCGACGAGCGCGTTGGTCTCGAGGAGACTCCGGACGATCTCTTCGAGGAAGAACGGGTTGCCGTTGCTCCGCTGGATCAGGAGCTCGCGCAGCGGCCGCAGCGAGCGATGGTCGCCGAGGAGTGTCCTGAGCAGCTCATCCGTCGCCGCCGACGACAGCGGGTCGATCGCCATGTGATTGAAGCCGGGCCGTCCCGCCCAATCGTGCTCGTACTCGGGCCGGTACTCGAGGAGCAGTAGCAGCCGCGCGGTCGGGACCCGGTCGAGCACGTTGTCGAGGAACGCCAAGGTCTCGACGTCGGCCCACTGGAGATTCTCGACGACCAGCACGAGCGGCTGGCGCTCGGTCTCCTTCAAGAGCACGTGCGTGAGCGCGTCGACCACCCGGTCGTGGCGCTCGCGCGCGTCGAGCGCGCGGAACGGATCGTCCGACGGCAGCACGTCGAGGAGCGACAGGAGCGGCGCGACGGCGTCCCCGGGGCCGGGATCGAGGTCTCGGATCGTCGCGGCGACCTTCTCGGTCACGCGTGAGGCCGGATCGAGCGCGTCCAGCTCGAAGTACGCGCGCAGGAGCTCGATGATCGGGCGATAGGAGGCAGCGCGCTCGTAGGAGTGAGAGCGCCCTTCGAGGATGCGCCACGGCTGCGTCTTCGCCGAGCGGAGGAACTCGTACAGCAGGCGCGTCTTACCGACCCCCGCTTCCGAGCTGACCGCCGCGACCTGGCCCTGGCCGGCTCGCGCCAGCTCGAGCAGCGCGTGCAGCCGCTCGAGCTCGGCGCCCCGTCCGATGAATCGGGAGAGCTGCTGGCCGTCGGTGGACCGGAGCTTCGAGCGTGCCGGCGCCCCGCCCACGAGCTCGGAGACCTCGATCGGCGCGTCGAGCCCCTTGATCGGCCGGGCGCCCAGCGCCGCGACCTGCACGGCGCCCTCGGCGAGCCGAAGGGTGCTGGGCGCGACGATGATGGTGCCGGGGTTCGCCATCTGCTCCATGCGCGCGGCCAGGTGAGTGGTCTGGCCCACCGCGGTGTAATCCATCTTCAGGTCGCTGCCGATCGAGCGCACGACGACCTCGCCGGAGTTGAGCCCGACGCGAATCCTGACCGAGATCCCCTCGGTCTTCTGGATCAGCTCGGCGTAGCGCCCGACGGTCTCCTGCATGCGGAGCGCCGCGTAGCAGGCGCGCACCGCATGGTCCTCGTGCGCGAGGGGCGCGCCGAACAGCGCCATGATGCCGTCGCCCATCACCTGGTTCACGGTGCCTTCGTAGCGGTGAACCGCCTCCATCATCCGCTCCAGGACGGCGTCGAGCAGCCGGCGGGCTTCCTCGGGATCGCGGTCGCCGAGGAGCTCCATCGAGCCCTTGAGATCGGCGAAGAGCACGGTGACTTGCTTGCGCTCGCCGACCATGGCGGCGCGCGAGGTGCGGATCTTGTCGGCGATGTGTGCCGGCGTATAGGTCTGCGGCTCGACCGCCGTGGCCGCCGCGGTGAGCCGGGTGCCGCAACCGTTGCAGAAGCGCGCGCTGTCGGGGTTGTCCTGGTGACAACCCGGACACCTCATCCCTTCACGCTCCCGGCGGTGAGGCCTTCCACCATGTAGCGCTGGAGATAGGTGTAAACCCCGATGACCGGCAGGGTGGTGAGCACCGCGCCGGCCATGAGATAGCCCCAGCCGTAGACATCGCCGGTGATGAACGTGGAGAGGCCGACCGGCAACGTGCGCTGCTTGACGTCGCTGATGAAGACCAGCGCGTAGAGGAATTCGTTCCACGCCTGCGTGAAGGCGAAGAGGCCCGCGGCCAGCACGCCGGGCGCCGCGAGCGGCAGGATGATCCGGCGGAACGCGCCGAAGCGCGTGGCGCCGTCGATCATCGCCGCCTCTTCCAGCTCCTCGGGAATCGAGCCGAAGTAGCCCATGAGGAGCCACGTCACGAACGGCACCGTGAAGGACGGGTAGGCGGCCACCAGCCCGGCCAGGCTGTCGGCCAGCCCCATCGTGCGGATCTGGGCGTAGAGCGGGATGAACAGGATCGACGGCGGCACCAGGTAGGTGATCAGGGTCGCGCTCGACAGGAAGGCGCGCCCCAGGAAGGAGAGCCGCGCCAGCGCGTAAGCGCCGATGGTGCCGATCGCCGTCGCCACCAGGGTGCTCGAGATCGCGACCAGGGCGCTGTTCCGGTACCAGATCGCGAAGTCGGTCTTGGTCAGGAGTTGCGTGTAGTTCTCGACGACGAAGGGCGAGGGCCAGAACATCGACACCAGGCTCCGCATCTGGTCCTCGGTCTTGAACGACGTCACCGTCATCCAGTAGAACGGGAACAGGACCAGCAGGAGCAGGAGCCCGAGCACGGTGTAAGCGACCGCCGTCTGGATCCGCTCGATCGCCTCCCGCCTCACTTCGCGTGGCTCCGGCGCATGTAGCGCGAGAGCACGATGATCAGCGCCGCCAGCGCCGGCAGCATGTAGAGCGCGACGGCGATCGCCTCGCCGAGTCGCTGGGCGCCGAAGGCCATCTCGTAGGTGAAGACCGGCAGGACCTGTGTCGCGCCGCCGGGGCCGCCCTTGGTCAGGATGTACACGATCGCGAAGTCGTTGAAGGTCCAGATCGTCGAGAGCAGCATGACGATGATGATGATGTTGCGCAGCGACGGCAGGGTCACGTGGCGGAATCGCTGGGCCACGCTCGCGCCGTCCACGGCGGCCGCCTCGTAGAGCTCGGCCGGGATGGCCTTCAGCCCGGCCAGGAACGAGATCCCGAAGAACGGAAAGCCGCGCCACACGTTGACGAAGATCACGGACCCCATCGCGGTGCCGGCCTCGCTCAGCCAGCCGACTCCCTGCGGCAGGATGCGGAAGACCTTGACCAGCAGATAGTTCAGCACGCCGAGGCTTGCGTCGAAGATCCACAGGAAGTTCAACGCCGAGACCACGGTCGGTGCGACCCAGGGGACCAGCAGCAGGCCGGTGAAGAGATTGCGATAGCGGATGCGCGAGGTCAGCACGAGCGCCATCGCCATGCCCAGGACGAGCTTGAAGCCGACCGAGGCGAAGGTGAAGACGAACGAGTTCCAGACGGCGCGACGGAAGAAGCCGTCGTGGGCCAGGCGGACGTAGTTCTCGAAGCCGACGAAGACGGGCGGGACGCCGACGTACTTCCGGGTCAGGCTCAGGTACGCCGCGTAGCAGAACGGGTACGCGACGAGCGCGATGACCATGACCACCATCGGGAGGACGAAGAGGTAGGCCAGACGCCAGTCGGCCCCGAGTCGGTGCCGGAGCCCGGCGCGCGAGCGGACGGCGCGCGCTCGGTCGACGGGGATCTGGGCGACGGTGGCCATGGGTCGAAACGCGCTCGGCGCTACTTGCCTCCTCGGATCTTGTAGACCTCCTCGACTCGCCCGTGCGTCTCTTTCAGCGCGGCCTCGAGCGAGAGCCCTGCCGTCATGACTCGCCCCGCCATGTCGCAGAGCATGTACTGCGCCTGCACCTCGATCGCGGCGGGTGAGATGGGGCCGGGGTAGCCGGGCCACACGCTGCGCATGATGTTCTGCAGCATGCCCTCGTAGTTCGGATCGCTCTTCCAGTACGGGTGCTCCGCGCGCGCCTTGTACACGGGCCCCGCCTGGCCGCTGCACGCCTTCATGTACTCCTCGAAGCGCTTCTCGTCCTCGACCCAGCGGATCAGATCTTCGGCGAGCTCGTGGTGCTTCGACTTCTGGAAGACGCCCCAGTTGTAGGCGCCGGCGAAGACGAACGAGCCGGCCGGTCCCCCCGGCGTGAGGATGACCTGGGTCTTCTCGAAGAGCGGGTGCTTCTTGGCGCCCATCGCGTAGTAGAGGCTGGCGCCGTTGTTGGTGCTGACGAGCTTGCCCGCCATGTACGCCTCGTTGTTGCTCGCGTCGTTCCAGCCCATGACGCCGGGCGGCTGGACCCGGTACTTCTGGATCGTGTCGACGGCGAACTGGAGCGCCGTCATGTTGGCTTTCAGATTCGAGGTCGCGAGCGCCGGCTTGCCGTCCTTGTCCCAGGCGCCCCCGCCGTAGTCCCAGAGGATGTTCTGCATGAAGCCGTTGCCGTCGTCGCACCGGTTGAGCGTCTGGCCGAAGCCCCAGATGTCTTTCGACGGATCCTGGCACTTCTTGGCGACCTCGATCACGTCGGGGTCGTAGACTTTCGGCATCTTGAGGCCCTTCTCCGCGACGAGGTCCTTGCGGATGTGGAGCCCTCCGCCGAAGGCCAGGCGCGCGACGCCGAAGTACTGGCCGTTGAACTGGACGACCCGATCCGCGTACGGCAAGAGGCCACCGCGAGGGCCCGCGAGGTCCTTCGCGAGCTTCGTGACGTCGCGAAGCGCAGCCTTGTAGCGCATCGGGCCCTGGTAGTTCATCTCGGCCACGTCGGGTGGGTTGCCCGCCTCGATCGCGGCGACGAACTTCTGTTCGCGATCTCCGAAGGTGGCCCAGTCGAACTCGGGCTCGACGTTACGCTCCTTCGCCCACGCCTCGACCTGCTTGGCGAGGATGTCGTTGCCGGCGGTCACGTAGCTCTTGAAGAGCCAGATGCGGAGCTTGGCCTTGGGCTGCGCCGACGCCATGCCGCGCAGCGCGGCGAGGCCGGCGGCGGTGCCGCCGGTGAGCACGGCGGATTTCCGGAGAAACTCCCGACGGGCGATCAGGCCCGCGTCCAGCTGTTCGACGAGACTCTTCAGGCGCGCGTCCGTCGGCATGGGGTCGGCTCCCTAGTCGCTCGCCAGCTTGCCGTTGACCCCCCAATTCGCCTTCTCGACGTCCTGGAAGACGATCTGGACCTGGTCGGCGGTCGTCTTGCCGATCTTCACCATCGCCTCGGTGATCGCGGCGGTGATCTCGCGCTTCTGCTGGTCGGTGCGTCCTGCGTACCACTGGATCGTGATGTTCGGCATGGCCTCTCTCCTCGATTTGTCTGCGCGCCTCGGCCGGCGGGGGAGCCCCGACGGCCTGCAGCGCGCACGCCCTGCGGCGGATCGCTGTTTTCGATGCGTGGCAGCGATTATCGCAGCGGGCCGTCCGCCGGGCAAGGCAGCCCCACCTCTCGGGAACTCTCGCGCGCCGCGCCTGTCTAACTCAGACGACCGAACAACGAGCGCGGCCGGGAAGCCGGCCGGGAGGGTAGGCGCATGACCAGACGAAGCCTTGTGCGCATGCTGGGGTTGGGAGCGGGTGTCGCCATCGCGGCGCCGGCGCGAGCCGACAGGATCCGAATTCTCCCGGAGGTGCGCGCCGGCGAGGCGCCGTCCGGCGGCGGCTCGCTCGGGACCGACCTCCGACGTTTTCTCGAGGGCGTCCGCGTCGGCGAGCGCCGCGCGCACGGCGGGCTCACGGTCTTTTGGCTCCACGGCCCGGGCGGCGCGGCGCCGTTCGTCATCCGCACGCTCGACGAGGCTCGCGCGCGCGGCGAGCTCCAGGTCACCGAGCGCGACCAGGCGACCGTGTCCTCGCTGGTGATCGAGAATCGAGGCTCGGTGCACGTACTGCTGCTCGCAGGCGAAATACTACAGGGCGGCAAGCAGAACCGCATCGTGCTCGAGGACGTCCTCCTCCCGCCGCGCAGCGGGCCGCTGACCCTGCCGGTGTACTGCGTCGAGCAGGGTCGCTGGGTCGGCGACGGCAAGGCGTTCGCTCCGCGAGAAATCCTGGCCGCGCCCCAGCTCCGCGCGAAGATGCTCGAGCGGAGCGAGCAGCGAGAGGTATGGGCCGAGGTCGACCGCTACGCCAAGCGCGCGGCCGCGCCGTCGGCGACGGGAAGCTACCTGGCGATCCACGACAAAGCCGAGGTGCAAGCTCACCAGAAGGACGTGGAGGCCGCGATCGGGGCGAAGATCGTGCCGGGTGCGCAGGGCGCCGCGGTCTTCGTGGCGGACCGCTTCGTCGGGATCGACCTGTTCCAGGATGGCTCGTTGTTCGCGCGCGAGTGGCCGAAGCTCCTGCGCGCCAGCACCATCGAGACCTACGGTCACCGGGTCGACGCCAAGAATGACGAGCGCCGACTGCGCGCCCACGTCGACGACCTCTTGAGGTCTGCGGCGGGTGCCGACGGCTCGGTCAGGCGCGGAATCGGCGCCGGATGGCTCGTCGAGTTCCGGTTGAGTCGCTCGAGGGGCTTGGCGCTCGTCGCGGAGAGCCAGGTCGTGCACGCCGCGATCCTCTGACCGGCGCGCCGGGACGCGAGCGCGCGGCGGCCGTCGGCATGCGCAGGACGAGGCGCAGCATCCGCTCGTGGAACTCCGCGTTGAACGCCGCCGTCGGCGGATACCGGTGATAGAGCGAATGCGACTCGAGCACCTGCAGCCGCGATGCTCCGGTCAACCGCGCCAGATCGGCGAAGCTCGGCAAGACGTGGAGGATGTCGGCCCAGATCGACGCGGGATGCCCGGGGAACATCTCGCTCAGCATGAGGTCGATGACCAGGAGCGAGCCCGGCTCGCCGAGCGCGACGAGATGGCCGAAGCCGCGCGCGAGCTCCTTGCGATCGCGCGCGTGATTGAGCACGGCGCCGAGCGCCGCGACGATCGAGAACGGACCCTGCGCGGCGAGCGCCTGGACGTCTCGCGGGTCGAAGATGTCCGCCCGCTGGAGCCGGCCGCGCAGCCTGGGATGGCGGGCCGCCGCGGTGGTCAGTAGCTCGTCCTGAACGTCGGTCATCAGGACGTCGTAGCCGCGGTCGAGCGCGGCCGCCGCCAGGTCGCCCATCCCGCCGCCGATCTCGAGCCAGCGGGCTCCGATCTGGAGCTCGCGACGATAGCGGGCGAGTGACTCCCAGAGGTCGAAGGACGCCGGGGTGAGGTACGAGGTGATCTCGTCGGCGGAGATGCCGAGGTAGTAGTCCTTGATCTCCCGCCGGCGCTCGGCGTCCCGCATCAGCCGGAGCGCCTCACGGGTGCTCCCTCATCGGAGCGCGTCGAGCACGGTTCGGCGTGGGTGGCCTGACATCGGTGCGAGCCGGCTCCGCTCGCGCGGTTTCACCTCGAGGCCCTTTGGCCCGGCTCGTCGATCTTGTAGACCCGGCGTACGTTCTCCCAGAGCATCTTCGACTGGATCGGCGCGGGGATGCCCCGGAACTGCTCTTCGATCGCCTTCTGCGAGAAAGGCCAGGTGCCGTCGCGGTGCGGATAGTCCGAGCCCCACATGACGTTGTCGGGCGCGATCTCGGCCATCGCCCGAACGCCGTGGAAGTCCTTCTGGAAGGTCGCGTACATCTGGCGCTTGAAATAGGCGCTCGGCGGCAGCTTGAGCCCGAGGTCGTCGGCCAGCCGCTCTTCGTAGGTGTCGTCGAGGCGCTCGAGCATGTACGGCAGCCAGCCGATACCGCTCTCGCCGAGAATCAAGGTGAGCTTCGGATGGCGCTCGCAGACGCCGGACAAGATCACCGAGGCGCAGATCTCGTCCATCTGGAGCGGCGCCACCACCGTCCACGAGCCGGCTGACGCCGGATGCTGGATGTTCTGGACCGCGTAGCCCACCGTGGCGGCGCCGCCCTCGAAGACGTGGAAGGAGATCACGAGCCCGGTCTCTTCAGCGGCCGTCCACAACGGCTCCCACATCTGATGCCACACGGGCAACGCCGATCCCCACGGAACGAAGACGCCGCCGCGCAGGCCGAGCTCGGCGCAGTGACGCACCTCGTCGGCCGCCGCGGCCGCGTCGTGGTTCGGCAGGCAGCCGAGCCCGAAGAAGCGCCCGGGCTGGGACCGATTGAAGTCGGCGATGTAGTCGTTGTACGCGCGGTACACCGCCGCGAGCGTCGCGTGGTCGGCGATGCCGCTGTGGGTGAAGAGCCCGCGCGAGATCCCAATGATACCGTAGATCACCTCGGCCTCGACGCCGTCGCGCTCCTGGTCCTGGCGTCGCTCGATCGGATTCGAGGGCCGCGTCTGCGTGCCAGAGGCGAAGCCCGCTTCGGCCAGGATGCGGCCGCGTCGTCCGCCCGTCACGCCCGGACCGTACACGCCCCACGGCCCGAGCACCGCGTCGCCGGAAACCCACACCTTGCGCCCGTCGCGCTCGACGACGCGCGGCGCGCGATCGCCCCACGTCGACGCCATGCGCGAGGTGAAGGTGTCGGGCGGCAGGTAGATGAGATCCATGTGGCTGTCGGCCGACATCACTCTGAGAGACATGTCACGACTCCTTTGGTCTGATGCGAGCGTCCGCGAGTGCACGCGAGCGTAGTCCGACTCGCGCGCGAACGCAAGAATCCGGAAACGTGTCTGACACGGCCAGACTGGCCAGAGGCTGACACGCTGGCCCAGTCGTGGCCGGCGCGCATTCGTGGCCGGTGGTCCAAACCCAGAATAACCTTTCGGTTTGTTTTTGCGGAAATCCGGAATCGCGTGGCATTTCGCTTGCTTCTTCAGCACTTCGCCGCGCGCACCCGGAGCGACCGAGATGTGCCGACGGCAAGGGAGAGTCATGAGTCTCGTCAAGCGAGTCATCGCAGCCTTGCTACTCACCGGCGCCGCGGCCCTGCTGCTGGCGTCCTCCACTCTCGCGCAAGAGCGGGTGGGAGTGGTGACCACCATCGAAGGCCTCGCCACGGTGGCGCGTGTCGCGCTTCCCGAGCCCCAGCTGCTCAAGTTCAAGGACGACCTCTTCCTCCGGGACCGGATCACGACGGGTGAACGCTCGCTCGTCCGCGTGCTGCTGGGCGGCAAGGCCACCGTCACCGCGCGCGAGCGGTCGGTCCTGACGATCACCGAGGTGCCGGGCGTCGCGACGATCAATCTCGGCGCCGGCCGCGTCGCGGTCGCGGTCGCCAAGGGATTGATGAAGCCGGGCGAGGTGATCGAGATCAAGACGCCGAACGCGGTCACCGCGATCCGCGGCACCGTCGTCATCGCCGAGGTCTCGCCGGTACCCGAGGGTCATCGGTCGACGATCACGATCCTGCGTGGTCTCGTCGACGTGACGAAGCTCGACCCGGCGGGCACGCTCACGGGACCCGCCGTGAAGGTCGGCGCGCTCGAACGCGTGACCGTCGTCGGCTCTCAGCCCGTGCCGGCGCCCCAGAAAATCACGCGCGAGGCGGCGTCGAGTCTCGCTTCGGATTTCAGCGCCGTGCCGAAGAACGCTCCGGCGGCCAGCACGGACGCGCTCAGCGCCGAGGTGAAGGCGGTCTCGCTGCGTGAGGCGCTCCAGCTCGTGGGCGGTACGACCCAGACCGCGAGCACGTCCGGCTCAGGCTCGACCACCGCCGGCCAGAGCGTGACCGGCACGGTGACCGGCGTGGCCGTCGATAGCGTCACGAGTCTCACTGGCAGCGCGACCAACACGCTCAGCACCGTGACGGGGAGCGCGACCAACACGCTCAGCACGGTGACCGGAAGCGCCACCAGCACGCTCAGCACGGTGACGGGGAGCGCGACCAGCACGCTAACGGGCGTGACCGGCGGGGCAACCGGCACGCTGACGGGCGTCACCAACACGGTGACTCAGACCGTCGCTCCTTCCGCCACCGGCTCGTCGACCAGTCTGCTCACCACGGTCACGAACACCGTGAATACGGTGACGAGCCCGGTCACCACCAGCATTCTCCCGAGCCTCCTGCGCAAGTAGGAGTCGGATCGTGCGCCGCGCGCTCGACCTCGAGCGCGCGGCGCGCATGGAAGTCCTGCCTCAGACGGGCTAGTTGGCTCCGGGGTAGAACGCGTCGCGGCCGCGCTGGTACGTCGCCTGCCGCTGCGTCGGATTCCGTGAGACGAGCGGGCGCATGAACATCGGGTGAGTCGCGCTGCGCACCTCGTGCTCGATGGTGAACAGCACCTTCGAGGTCTCCGGATCGACGATGTCCTTGAACCGGTACTGAACGGGGTTCGACTCCTCGCTGACGAGGCCGCGGTCCTTCAGCCACCGATGCGGTCCCGAGAAGTTCACGACGTAGATCGCGATGTGATGCCCGTCGTAGGGCACCTCGGGCTCGTTCGTCTCGCGGAAGAGCAGGTGCTGCTTGGCGCCGACCTGAACTTTCGCCGACGTGTTGCCGTTGAACGTGACGCTCGCGGGCGCGCCCATCGCGGTCTGGTAGAACTTCGCGATCCCGACCGCGGTGTTGGGCCGCACGGCGAACTCCACGTACGGGATGCCGAGGGTCATGTCGCCGAACTCGGGGCCCGGGGCGTGGAAGCGCATCTTGTTGCCCCACGGGCAGGTGACGCTGACGTACTTGTCGTCCGCGCCGCACGTGAATTTCGTCCCGGCGAGCTTCTCGCGCGCGGCCGTGAGGCGCATCTTCAGGCCTTCGAGATCCGGCACGACGAACCCGACGACGCCGCGGAGCACTTCCGGCTTTCCGGTCGGCATGTGGAACTGCTGCTGGCCCGCGTTGATCCACATGTTCTCGGTGCCGGTCATGATGTACGGGTCGCGCGTGAGCCCGAGGGCCGTCACGTAGAAGTTCGTCGCGGTGACCTGATCCGGGATCTTCACGTTGACGTGCTCGAGCAAGATGATGTTGCCGATGTCTTCTGCGGTCCGATCGAACACCCTATCGCCTGGCATTGTTGCCCCCCTCCATCTTGGCCCCCCGTCATGGGGCGCTCTGGCGTAGGATAGCCCGAATTCGATCGGGAGGGTGGCATGGAATTCGGTTTGTTCACGGAGTTCGCGAGCCCGCCGGGGGTCAGCGAGGCGGCCGCGTTCGATGAGTCGCTGGGCCAGATGAAGGCCGCGGAGGAGATGGGCTTCGACGCGGTCTGGCTCGCCCGAAATCCATTTCCAGAAAGATCGATCGGTACTTGCGTCCCCTCTCGTGATCGCATCCGCGCTGGCGGCCCGCACGCGGCGCGTCAAGATCGGGATTGCCGTCCAGGTCCTTCCCCTGAGCCACCCCTTGCGCCTGGCCGAGGACGTCGCGACGGTCGACCATATCTCCAAGGGCCGGCTCGAATTCGGCGTTGGGCGAAGCGGACTTCCCGGGCACTATCAGGGCTTCAACATCCCGTACAGCGAGAGCCGCGATCGGTTCCTGGAGACGCTCGACATTCTGACCAAGGCATGGACCCAGGAGCGGTTCTCGCACCACGGAAAGTACTTTCAATTCCAGGACGTCTGCATCATGCCCAAGCCCTACCAGAAGCCTCATCCCCCGATGCGCATCGCGGCCACGACGCCGGAGACGTACCCGCTGGTGGGACGGCTCGGAGCTCCGGTGTTCGTAGCAGTCCGCACGGTCGCGCTCTCGGACCTCAAACGACACCTGCCGACCTATCACGCGGCGTGGAGCGAGTCGGGGCACCCGGGCCGCGGTGACGTCGGCGTGAGCATGCCGCTCTACGTGGCGGAAACGGCGAGCCAGGCCCGCGACGAGGCCGAGGCGAGCACGATGGGCTTCTTCCGATCGATCAGCAAGGCGCTGAAGAAGTCAGACGGCGCGACGGCGCAGACCGCCGAGGCGCGCGTAGCGCGTTCCAACCGTCTCGCCGAGATCTCGTACGACGAGGTGCTGGCCGACTACGCGGTGTTCGGCACACCCGAGGCGGTCGCCGACCGGCTCCTCGCGCTGCGCGAGGAGATGGGCTTCTCGACGCTCTCGATGTGGATGAATCCCGGCGGGACCATCCCCAACGAACGCGTGCTCAAGTCGATGCGCCTCTTTGCCGAGCGCGTCGCACCACGGTTGGTATAAGCCGGCGCCGGTCGGCCGGGGCGCGGGGGCCGACCTCCGGATCGAGCCGATTAGTCCCAGAGGCGGGTGGAGAAGTAGCGTTCGCCGATGTCGTTGAAGAGGGTGACGAAGCGGCCGCGGCCGACTCGTCGCGCGACACGCTCGACGCCGGCCATGTAGGCTCCTGACGACTGACCCACGAAGAATCCGGCCGCCGCCAGGCGCACGCACATCGCATAGGCTTCGTCGACGGTGACCGGGACGCGCTCGTCGATCAGCGTCTCGTCCAGGATCGCCGGCACGATGTCCTCGGCGCGCCCGAGCGGCTTGAGGCCCTCGACTCCGGGAAACGCCTCGGGGATGACGCACACCAGACGGATCGCGGGATCGTGCTCCTTGAGACGCCGGCCGAGGCCCGTCAGTGTGCCGCCGGTGCCGACGCCGACGACGACGTGAGTCACCCGTCCCTCGGTCTGCCGGAGAATCTCGACCGCCGTCGTCTCGTAGTGCGCCCGCCAGTTGTCCTGGTTGCTGTATTGGTCGCAGAAGAAGTAGTGACCTGGATCGGCCTCGTAGCGGCGGCGCACCTCCCGGAGCGCTTCGTCATAGCCCAGGAGCGCGTCCGTGAAGGTGAGCCGCGCGCCGTGCGCACGCATCCGCTTCTTGCGCTCGGCGCTCGCATTGTCGGGGATGACGATCTCGACCGGCACGCCGATGATCCGGCCGATCATCGCGTAGGCGATTCCGGCGTTCCCGGACGAGCTGTCGAGCACAGTCTTGCCGGGCTTGAGTCGTCCGTCGTCGACGGCGCTCAGCAGCATCCTCAGGACCGGCCGGTCCTTGAGCGAGCCCCCGGGATTCAGAGACTCCATCTTGGCGAACACTTCCACGTCGGGCAGCTCGCGCCGCAGGATGTCGACCGGGACCAGTGGCGTGTCCCCCACGGCCCGCAGCGACGGATAGCGGTCGACGAGCGCCTCGATTCGTGGGTCCCAGGGCATGGCTGGTCTATCTCCCCAACCCGGAAAGGGTCACGGGAGCGATTCTATCGTCATTGGCAAGCGAGGGCCGGTCCTGACGGGGTGTGACGGTGGCACCGGGATCCGAGGCGATCCGAGGATCCGACCGTGAAAACGTGCTACCGTTTCCACCGTTCAATGAGACCCGCTGGCCTGACGTCACGCAGCAAAATTGCCTGAGCGGAGGACCAACGTGCGCACGATCTTCAGCCGTTCAATCCTCGCGTCGATGATCGTCGGGCTTTTCTTCGTCGCAGCCTGCGCCAAGCGCCCCGCCACCACCGTCAGCCAGGCGCCCGCCCCTGCCCCTGCTCCGGCGCCGAGGCCAGCGCCCACTCCCGCACCACCGCCGGCCGCCGCTCCCGCTCCGCCCCCGGCGGCCGTCGCGCCGCCGCCGGCCGCGCCGCGTCCAGCACCGAGAGACTATCGTCCGGACGATGCGCTCAAGCCGATCAACTTCGCGTTCGATTCCGCGGTGATCCGGCCGGCGGACGCCAAGATCCTCGACGCGAGCGCGGCCTGGCTCGTCAAGAACGGTGACTATGTCCTCCTCATCGAGGGCCATTGTGACGAGCGGGGTACGGACGAGTACAACCTTGCCCTCGGCGACCGGCGGTCCAGATCCGCGATGGACTATCTGGTGGCGCACGGCGTTAAGAGCGACCGCATCACGATCGTCTCATTCGGTGAGCAGCGGCCACTGTGCCGTGAGTCGAACGAGGCGTGCTGGGCGAAGAACCGTCGCGACATGTTCCTGATCAAAGAGCGCTGAGGAAGACGGGGTCGACCGAGCACGCGGGCGCGCGTCCGCGCGCTCCACCGCTACTCGGCAGCCTCCACCGGCGGTGGAGCGTACGTCTGCGGTGTGAACGCTTCTGGCTTTGGCCAGTACATCCGCACCTGGAGCGCGAACGGCCCGTTGGGCGCCGGCAGCCAGTTCGCCTCTAGGCTCGGCCCCGGCGACCGGTTCTGGATGTAGATCGTCAGCGAGCCGTCCTGGCCGTACTTCACTCCCTCGGTACGATCGCCGATCGAGTACCGCTTGAGCGGGTTGGTGACCATGAGCTGGGACGGTAAGCCGTACAGGGTCATCGACCAGAATCCCTTGACCGGCGGAAGCTGATCCCTGCTGAAACGCATCACGTAACCATTTTTCGACGCGTCGAGCAGCTTCCCGCTCACGTCTTCCCGCGTCGCGCAGTCGTAGGCTTCTTCCCGGTCGTTGCCGTAGAGGCCGAGCTTCGCGGCGGCGGCCCGGACGAGATACTGGCCTTGCATTCGATTCCTATCGCCGAAAGCGCCGCCGACCAGGGTCCACCCATTTTTCTCCACGCCCAGCTTCTGCTCGGCGATCTTCGTCTTTGCGGCGCCGACGCCTTCTTCGATCGCCTTCCGGATCTCCAGCGGCAACTGTGCGGCGTCGAGCTTGCGATGGGGTCCGATCCCGATCGTCGCGAATCGCGCGAGCAAGGCTTGCTCGCTTGGATGCGGCTCGACCTGGCCGAGGAGGAAGTTGACGTAGCCGATGAATCCGGCGCCATCCGCCCACTTCTGAAGGAACGGAGGGGAATCGATCGGGACGCGCTTGGGCGCCGGCCGCCCCAGGAACTTGCTGAGCGGCGCGAGGCTGAACCGCTTCTGTAGGGCCCGCACGTTGGAGACATCCGCCGGGCCCTGAACCGCGAAGCGGACGATGCCGTGCACGAGATTCCCCTCGCTCCTCACCACGGCCGTGATCCTCGCGGGCTTCTCCCCTGACCACGTCGGGCCGGCGATCAAGTAGTAGCCCTTGCCGAAGCCCGTGGTGCGGGCGCCGAGGTAGCCGACGTTGTGGGTGTACAGATCGACGAGCTGAACGGTGTAGTATCGCTGGTCCTTGATCTCCGGAACGCCGATCACCATCGGTTCGGTGCGCAGGTCGAGCCACGTCAGCGAATAGAGCGTGTCGTTGTTCGGCTGGACGATCGCCTTGAACTCGGGGCCCATCAGCGCCGTGGTGTGATGAAGCTGATTGAAGGGCCCGGCGTAAGCCTTCGAGCTTCGGTCGATGGCCTGGACGTACATCGTGCGGTAGTTCTCCAGCATGGGGTACGCGTAGATGTACGCCTGCTCGGCGACCGCCTTCGCCGTCTCGGCGGTGAGCGGCTCCGCTGCTCCCGCGGCGAAGGCGCTGAGGCAGACGACCGCCGTGGTGACCACCCGAATGAGATGTCTCATGGCGCTCCTTGTATGCGAGGGAGTTCTGCCGGCGAGCCGAATTGCGCCGTCCTGGGTTTCGTCACTGGCGCGCGGCGACTTCGAAGACGTGGGAGCCCCAGGCTGGAAGATCGAGATAGAGGCCGCGGCGGCGGAGGTCGTCGCCGTCCCGCTCGTACGTCGTGATGGGATTCATGAGGTCACGCAGGTGGATGCGACGTCTCGCCAGGTCCTGGTCGGGCAGCCGGACGTAACACTGTCCCGGCGCCGGGCCGTAGTTGGCGACGACGAATAGCCTCCGGTCCGCGCCCGTCCAGACGAACGCGACGAAGCGCTCCCACGTAGGATTGCCCTCCCACGCGGGCTGAGCGTCGCAGAGCCGCCAGTCGCCGTCGCGCACCTCCGGACGTCGCATGCAGGCAACGAGGCGGTCGTAGTACGACATGAGCTTCTGGTCGACGATCTCCCGCGCCCGCCGGCGGAGGTGATTGGACGCCCGTCGGCGCCGCCCCTGGCGTTGCCCGTCGTGGATGAAGCGGAGCCCCGGCACGAGGAACGCGAGCGTCGCGGCGGCTTGATGAACCTCCGCGGGGAAGACGGCGGCCGCGCGCGGCTCGTCGTGATTTTCGAGAAAACGGACGGACCGGCGCTGGTAGTCGAGATCGGCGAGGAGATGGCCGCGCACGGCGGCCCCGTCCTGGTCGCGCAGGCGGTCGTAGAAACGTTTGTCGTAGGTGTAGTCGAACCCCTGCTGCTGGAGGGTCCACTCGAGGTCCCAGTACGCTTCGGCCATGAAGACGAAGTCCGGCCTGCGCTCGCGCACGCGCGCGATGGCCGCAGGCCAGAAGGGATCGTCGACGGGCGGGCTGCCGTCGGCCGGGCTCGCGCGATCGCCCCAGGTCCGCCTGATGACGTCTGGCAGCACCAGCATCGCCATGTCGCAGCGCACCCCATCGCACTGCGTGGCGATGCCGTCGATCACCCCCAGGATCGCCTCACGGAATCCGAGGTGGCGATAGTTGACCTGGAGGGTGTCGGGCCAGCTCGGGAAGAACGGGTCACGTCCGTGCGCAAGCACCCGCGGGCCCAGGAGCGTGTCGACCCGGATGTAGTTCGTCCCCTCGCGTGCGAGGTCGACGTCAGACCCGTGCACGTAGAACTCGGGATGCTCGCTGACCCACGGATGGTCCAGCGCCGTGTGGTTGGGCACGAAATCGAGCATGAGCTTGACGCCGCGATCCGCGAGCCGCTTGCGGAATCGCTCGAGCGCCCGTGATCCGCCAAACTCGCGGTTCACGACGTATTCCTGGATGGCGAATGGTGAGCCGCCCACGTCGTCGGGGGTAAAGTCCGTCAGGAGGTCGCGGTACTCAATCTGCCACTCGGGCCGATGCAGCGACACCTGACGTCCGGCCTCGCCCGTCTGCCAGATGCCGAGGAGCCAGACCCAATCGAAGCCGTCGGCGGAGATTTCGTCGAGCGAGGCGTCGGGGACGTCGTCAAGAGTCGCGGGCCGTCCGAGGGCTACACCGAGCTCGCGCAGCCAGATTCTGGTATTGATCTGATACAGCCCCGGATAGCGCGGTCCGACCATCGCTCAGCGGTGTCCCTCTCACATCGTAATGGAAGACCTGCTGACTCTGTAGCAGGGGGAGGATACTCGATGAAGACAGTGATCGCGGTGCTCAGCCTCACCGCGGCGCTCATCACCCAGGCATGCCGATCGACCGGCCCGCCGAACACCGCGCAAGCGCTCGTGAGCGACACGGTGGGTGAGGCCATGATGGTGACGGTCCGCGGATGGGTCGACGCCATCGACCAATCGAACCGCACCGTCACGCTCAAGGGGCCCCGGGGCGGTACCGTGACGCTCGACGTGAAGGATCCGAAGAAGCTCGAGGCGATGACGGTCGGTGACCCCGTCGTGGCCGTCTACATGGAGGCGCTGGCGCGTCATGTGAAGAAGGTGCCTGGCGCCCCGGTCTCCTCGCAGCCGGAAGAGACTCCATCGGCGACCGTCGGCCGCGAGATCGTCGTGACCGCGAGGATCACCGCGGTCGACCAAACGGCGCAGACCGTGACCATCGAAGGACCTCGGGGCAACACGGAGACCATCAAGGTGAAAGACAAGACACACCTCCAGGGAGTCACGGCGGGCGACCTGGCCGAGCTCACCTACACTCTGGCGCTGGCGATCACCCTCGATCGGGCCGGGCTGTGAGCGGCTCGCGGCACGCCCTCCCTGAATAGTCGCGTGAACCCCGCGCGCCCGGCCGGAGGGCCGGCCCTACCCCCGCGGGCTCGGCGCCCCTCCGGCCGGAGGCCGCCGGTATGCCGATCGAGCAGGAGAATCTGCTGCGCTCGAAGGAGTGCGGCTAGTCGGCGGGGTCGCGGTCGGAGGCGACGGTGGGCTCGGGGGTCGGGCCATAGCGGCGCACGGCGACGTCGACGGCGCGCAGCAATGCCAGGACGTAGGCGTCCTCCCGCCAGCGGAAGAAGAGGTGGTCGGCGCCGAGTGCCACCAGGTTGATGCTGTTCGGCCACACGGTGTCAGCCAGCAGCACCACCCCGTCGTTGGGGCCATGGGAGCCGAGCACCTGGTAGCCCCCATAGACCTGATACCCGACGCTGCCGGAAACGGGCACCGCGACGATGTTGAGTACCGTGATCGTCTCGGGCATCCGCCGCCCATCGAGACGCCGACGGCTCGGCCCCGTCGCCAGCGACTCCAGCCCGTCCCACCTCCAGCCGCTCACCCAGAAAATTCCGCGCGCCAGCCATTTGACGGGCGGCCGGAGCGCGGCATCGGCCAGTGGCGTGCCACCGAGCGTGCCGGCGATATTGATCCAGGCGACGACGCAAGCGGACTCGGCCGCCGTCAAACCGGTCAGTGCCAGCGCCGCTTCGGCGCCGGACTTACTCGCGCTGACGACGACGATGGGTCCGCTACTACAGCCAATCGTGCGGAGCGTATCCGCGATGACTGCGGCGTTGACCTCGACGGAATCACTCTGGCCGGACGCGATCAGGCTGTTCGGGATCCCAAGCCGGGTCGCGATCCCCCGCTGGAACGCGAAGTCGGAGCCCGTCTCGGGATGGCTCTTGTAAAGCCACGACGGGGCGAAGACGAGCGTGTACGGAAAGGCACTCGGCCGCTGCAGCGCCTCCGATGAGCGGTCTGGCCCCTCGCGGAGAAAGCGATCGAACGCCGCTTGCACGGCCTGGCTCTTGGAGTCGACGCCGAGCGCCTTCGCGAACACGAGCGCGGCGAAATCCATCGACACCTCGCGCCCGAGCTCGCGCAGACGCGCCTGGTCCGGGAGCCGCGAGATCTCCACCGGCTCACCCTCGACGCCGAGGCGGGCGAGGCGAGTGACGGGCGTCGTTCCCGCGGCCAGTCGGGCGCCGCTGGACCGACGAGCCAGAAGCTCGGCGAGCATCTGGCGCGCGGCGTCGGAATCGACCATGCCCACGAGGTCGGAGTCCGGCGTGTCGCCGATGACGAGATCCGAGTGGCGTGCGCAACCGAGCGCGAGCACGACCGCGAGCGCGATGGCCGTTGTTGCCAGCCTGACGCGGTACGCCGAGACCACGGTCGAGAGCATCAGCATCGGGCGACCATCGTACATAGCCTATATACAGACTATATACAGACAGAGGTCCCGGTCGATGCGCCGAGATAAGTCGGGGGATGGTAGGCCG